>Ga0208297_1000394_pt1 | contig 94814 bp, 91 predicted proteins | sample LMS_cellobiose_e_FD_187367 | JGI IMG/M metagenome (GOLD analysis project Ga0208297, IMG submission 187367) | Rumen-fistulated moose microbial communities from Alaska, USA - LMS_cellobiose_enrichment (SPAdes) (version 2) | ecosystem: Host-associated > Mammals > Digestive system > Stomach > Rumen... | reverse complement strand
TTTTTACAAAGGTCTTCTTGAGCAGTTAGGATGTGAAGCCAAATTCTATCGGGGAGATGCCAAACGCCAGCTGCATAGGGAAATTGAGCTGCTGAAGGGCATACATAATCTGCAGCCGGTGGTAATAATTCCCCTTATTAACTGCCCTGGCTCTCCTATCATTGAACGGTTTATTGAATCTGCAAAATTGGTTATGGGATGTTTCTTATATTCTTCCATTATTCGTTTATCTTCTTTTTCACGCATATCCACAGTTCAGGGCCCTCCTTGGCCAGCCAAGCAGCGTTCTGAAACAAGTAGTCTACTCATTTGTATCCTTATCTTTCACTGAAAGCAACGCAGTTTATTTCAAAAAAAGAAATTACATGCCCCTATAGGTGTAAGCAGATACCGATATTATTCATATTTATTACAGGTACTGGTCAAAAAGTCAATGTATGGTGGCACACTTAATTTAAATATTTAAGATGGTGCCTTAATATATGGAGGATGATAACCGGTCTGTGTTTGGGATGCATTAAGAATTGAATCAAAGAGTTGTTATAGTGAATATGTTTGGACGATGAACAGAAAAGTGTAAGGATTAATAGCTCAAGTATCTATTGTTTTCAATGACTCCTTGAATACCTTTGAGTTTTTGGTTCTTATTTCTTATAATAACGTAAATGCGATCTCACTTGGTAATGACAGCAACCAGAAACAACCATATATAATATATAGCTTTGAAGAAGAAAGGAGCCGTTCAGGTCAAGATACTATGAGTCACCTGCCAAATAAACAACTGCCCAGCCAATTGATTCGCGATGCCATAAGTAACACAGATCATCCCCTTAAAGTCGAGGATATAATAAGTGCTCTTGGATCTCAGAGTTTCGGATTAATATTTATAGTCATGGCGTTACCATTAATAATTCCTCTGCCTCCCGGCGTTGGTTTTTTGCCGGCGGCTCTTCTATTGATCTGGGCTATACAAAGAGCATTGGGAGGAACCATTTTATGGCTACCTAAAGCGATTGGGAAACGAGAGCTATCTCAGGGTTTTATCAATAAAATTGAAAATAAGGCGCTCCCTATGTGTGAGCGGCTTGAAAAGATATTTCTCAATAGCCGGCCTGGAAAGCTCAGCGAAACAGAAATTAGGCTGGCATCAATAGTGGTAGCATTTCAAAGCATTTTCATCATGCTGCCAACTCCTTTTTTAAATAGTCTATGGGCCTTGATTACACTCTTGATGGGGTTAACTATACTGAACCAAAACCGTGCCTTTCTGTGGCTAAATATGAGCGTTGGTTTATTGGCTGTGTTTGCCATTGGCTCCACAATATACGCAGGTTCAGAAGCACTGCTGGAAGAGCTTTTTGACATGTTATAGACACTAGAGCCGTCTGGCTGGCAGATAATCGATATTTTATCACTTTTGGACCTACCTCAAGAATTCAAATTTCATGCCCTTTTTATTGTCCTTTTGGCAGTTTAGTTCAATGTCCTGGGCCTCCAGCCCATCATCCATATCCCAAAATTGTCACCTGTGTTTAAGTCGCTTCATAAACATAGAGGAGTTTTTAAATCTCTGTTAAAGTACGCCTAGGTTGCGTATTTGGGTAGCGGAAACTAAAGTTTCCGCTGCGAGACTATGGCGGCGGTCCGCAGAAGCTAAAACTTCCTCTGTCCTGTCCCTGTAAGCACGCGAACCTTTTTTAACAAATTTGTAACATAACCGTCCTTTTATTTTTCGGATCTTTTCCAGTGTTATAATTTAATCAAAATAGTAAAAGCCCTTAGATAAGTGAAACATTCGCAGTGAGGAGGATTGTATGGCAGGCACCGTATTGCTGGTGGAAGACGACACTCGTATGCGGGAATTGGTCAGTGATTATTTTGAGGCAGACGGGTTCACTGTTCTGGAGGCTGATAATGGCGAAAAGGCACTGGAGATTATTAAGAACAAGCATGTGGACCTGTTGATTCTGGACATTATGTTACCGCGTATAGATGGTTGGACGGTATGCCGTACGGCTCGTTCCCTATCCAATATACCGATTATTATTTTGACCGCACGCGCCCACGAAGAAGACCGGTTGATGGGTTTTGAACTGGGAGCCGACGACTATGTCACCAAACCATTTAGTCCCCGGGAACTGCTGGCCCGCTCCCATGCGGTGTTAAGACGCAGCAGGCAACAGTCAGAATCTGAACAAACCATATGGCAAAGCGGACCTTTGAAAATCGATCGAGTTTCTCATGAAGTATATGTTAATGATTGCAGTGTATATTTATCGGCTAAAGAATATGACCTTTTGCTTTATCTCATGGCAAATGCCAATATGGTTTTATCACGGGAACAGCTTTTACAGGGAGTTTGGGGTTACAACTATTATGGTAACCTGCGTACTGTGGACACCCATATCAACCGGCTGCGCGACAAACTGGGTGAACATGCCGACTTGATTCAAACGGTACGCGGATATGGATACAAATTCGTAAACTGCTATTCTCACCAGAAACAAACGCCTAAACAGAACGAGGTGAACTATGAATAATAAACTGATCACCTACTTGTTGGAAAACAACCTCGAGCACAACAACTACCGGGTGCTTCAGACCATTTTTATCTTGGTGGTTTTAATTATTCCAGTAACCTCTTTCATGAAACTGCGCAACTGGACCAGTGAGGCTTTGACTTTTCAAAAAATTCTCCTGGTAACTATAATCTGCATGGTGCTGCTGATACTCTTGTTTTTTACGGTAAGAAAATTCGGCAAACTTGACTGGAGCAAATGGCTGGTGATAACTGCAATTTTTGCTATGCTGGTCAGCTTCCGCAGCATTGCTTACAATGCCATCGAGACCCACGCTCTTTTTTATTTAATAATCGTCCTGTCAGTATTTTACTTTGACTTCAAATTGGTTTTATATATAACGGCTTTATGTATTGTCGGCGACTATATACTGGTAATGTATTTCCCTTCTTCATCTCCCGACGGCGGAGTGGTTGGTCAAGGCATTCGTTACCTAAATTACCTGTGGTCCGGACTGGCTGCCGCTATTGGTACCAGTGCCGCAAGGCAGCTTCTCGAATTGTCAACCCAGTTAAAAATGAGCAATGAAATGCTCCAGCGGGACATAGAAAAGGAACAGCAATTAGAAAGGATTCTCAAAGAATTTATTGCTACTGTTTCCCATGAACTGAAAACGCCGCTTAGTATCGTAAGGGGATATGCAGAAGCAGTAAGGGACGGGTTTAATCCTAACAAGCATCAGCAGTATATGGACGTTATCCTTGATGAAACGGATAACATGGAAAAACTGATCACAAATATGCTGAACCTGTCCGAGTTGGAAAACGGCTCGGTCCACCTGCATTGGAAGATATTTGACCTCAACAGGATTACCGAAAAAGTGTTGAATCGTTTTGAAGCAAGATCAGCTGAAAAGAATTTGATGGTAGAAAAACCTGCAGCTATGCCCGTCATGGTTCACGGTGATGAGGCCAAAATTGAAATATGCTTGCTGAATTTAATAAGCAATGCTATTCAGCAAAGTGTGGTGGGAGGAAAGATTTACGTTAATTATATCTATACCGACGAAGAAGTGGAATTCTCCATAGAAAATGAGGGATTGCCTATCCAGGAAGATGACTTGGAGAAAATATGGCAGCCTTTTTACAGAGCTGAAAAATCCCGCAGTAAAGAATACGGGGGAACTGGTCTGGGACTGACTATAACCCAGCAAATTCTGGAATTGCATCACACCACCTGCAAAGTGGAGAACACCAACCGGGGAGTACGGTTTTTCTTTACCCTAGAAAAAGGGCCCAGCAACTGAAGATTTTGGTTCCACCTTTTTAACTTGCTGTCCGCCAATCTATCATGATAGACATTTTTACCGCACCAACATAAAAGAGCACTGAGATGTGTTGATCACACCTCAGTACTCTTTCATGGGTTAAGCAGATTTACTCTGCCAGAGCTTTGATTGCCTGATACCCTTTCAAGTCAGTATATAGTTCTTCCAGATAAGGATTCTTCTTGGTCTTGGCTATCTTATAGATCATGTAAATAATTAAAGCGACGTTACTTGCTAATGCCAAGAAGCTAACAATGAAGTATATGGTAGGATCATAGGACGAATTAACTGCCCATTTACCGGCATCAATAAATGCCGGGAAGGTCTGCGCGAACATGCACCATAAGGCCAGTGTATGGGCGCGATGCTGGAGCCAGGCTCCTTTTCCAACCGTAAAGGCGCAAAGGGTTGGAGCTAACAGCAAGGCAAAACCGCAATACCAGGAGTGACCCGGCAGACAGTTATAAGTGTAGGCAAAATTCCAGAGATCGTAGGGTATTATCCAGAACCACAGCATGTCCGGCCATAACATGTCTCTGCTGCCGTCTTTAGAAGTAACTTTCCTGATGCAAATCCCCATAGCACCGGTAATGGCAATCATGTTCAAAATACCGGCGATACCATTCATGTAATTCCAGGGGCCTCCGAGAACGAACATGGCTCCATCGGTTAATACTCCGCCGCCCCAGTATTTCATGCCAACTTCAAAATCACGGATAACAGCTTCTAAAATATTGATAGACAGAATTATCGGCGGGAACCATAATGCCCACTTCTTGTCAGCCAATCTCCACACTTCGCCGGTCCTCTTATTGGTCAGCTTAACGTGTCTGATTAACCAAAAACCGAGACATCCAGCCGTGGATGAATAGACCTTGGCTAAATGAAACCAGTCAGTATAAGTAGTTTCTTTCAACACTGTGAACCACAATACCGTAAGAATAATGGGCAAGACAAAGAAAGCAAAAAATCCTATCCACTTCCATCGTCGAGTTACCTCGTTTAGCCCAAACAGGGCGGCAAAAACGATCACCCATACACCCCATACTGCCAGTGCTGAAACCCCTTCTGAGAAAACAAACATACTCTTACCCTCCTCATATAGTGCCTTTCCATTCCTGGAGCAGTTAAATGCCGATACTTTCCGAGTGTCGCGACTTCTCAGTATTGGTATCACGATCAGTTAACTTTTGCGCGGGGTTTATATCCTGATATTAGAACCGTAATTTCACAAAATGGTAAAGATTGTTTAACAAAATTGTGACATTGCCATTTTACGACCCGGAAATGGAAACTCGGCGAAACAACTTGTTACCAAAGGAGCAGGAAAGGAATGGGCGCGCACGAATTAGTAGATATACTATTAATCGCTGTGAGGGATACTGAAATATGAAACTCAAGTATGGATTGGAAGATCACCCCAGTTTTGCGGAAAACATTATCTATGGCCTGCAGTGGCTGGCAGTCACCATACCGGCCATAATTATTTTGGGTAAAGTATTGGGAGGACTGGAAGGGACCAGTTCTGCAGAAGTACTCTACATGCAAAAGCTGTTTGCGGTTATGGCCGCCAGTCTTTTGCTGCAGATATATGCAGGACACCGGCTGCCTTTGGTCATTGGTCCGGCCACCGTGCTGCTCATTGGCATACTGGCTTCCCAGGGCAGTTCTTCTGCTGCAATTTATACCAGTATTCTCATCTGCGGAATTCTGTTAAGCCTTCTGGCTGTCAGCGGCTTGTTCGCTTACCTGCGCAAGCTCTTTACTCCCCGGGTAGTGGCCGTGATTCTGCTATTGGTGGCTTTTACAATTCTGCCAACGATCCTGGATCTGATCAGCAGTGAATCAGCCAATTCTTCACCCGCTCAAAACTTAGGGTTTGCATTGGTTTTTATACTGATCATGTTCGTAGCTCAACGCCTGCTCACTGGTTTATGGAAGTCAACTTTGATACTGTGGGCAATAATAATCGGCAGTCTGGCTTATACCCTGGTAAATCCTGTGTGGGTGCAAGGAACTAATGCCTATGGTATTCCTGTGTTGGGCGGCTTTTTTAAGCAATTGACTATTGATCTGGTTTTGGATCCGGGACCCATTATTGCTTTTGTTCTTTGTTTTCTGGGATTATCTATAAATGATTTGGGCTCTATTCAGGCGGTGGGAACGGTATTACAGGCTGACAAAATGCCGGAGCGCATTACCCGCGGCATATCCTGTACCGGTCTGGGCAATACCCTGGCAGGTTTCATGGGGGTTATTGGCCCGGTGAACTTCTCGTTTAGCCCCGGGGTTATTGCCTCCACTGGATGCGCCGCTCGTTCTACCCTGGTACCTGCTGGGGTAATCATGCTGCTGTTGGCTTTTCTGCCGCGCACCCTCTATTACCTTTCTTTCATTCCCGAAGTAGTTATCGGCTGCATCCTGCTGTTCATCATGTGTACCCAGGTGGCAGCAGGTCTCAGCAGCGCTTTTGCCGCCATGCAGGAGCCAGTCTTCGACCATGCTCTCCTGATAGCCCTGCCCATATTGACCGGCATCCTGGTAGCTTTCCTGCCGGCGGATGTGGTATCGGCTTTCCCCTCCCACCTGCGCCCCATACTGGGCAATGGGTTTGTGATGGGAGTTCTGGTATCCTTTTTGCTGGAGCATGTGATTTTCCGCACCCCAGCATCTCACTAATGGGATAATCATTTAACAAATGGATAATTACAAGTATATAAACCCGATCATTTTCCTCCGGCCCTATTGCACATCAGGTGAGGTGAACATTTTGCATCGACTGACCAGATTATATGAAAATTATTATGTGGTAGATCACAGTAGGGTGAACTCTTTGGATGAAGGCTATGCAGGAGAAGCTGTGGAACAACTGGCCAAATTTGAAAACTTCTATGAACATTTGCTGGAATTGCAGCAAACAATACCTGCAGAACTGGATAAGCTCAGGTGCCAGAATAAAACCAAAACCTATAGGTTCAGAGAATTGATGGCTCAGAAGCATATGAATGAAAACACACTAAAACTCCTAAGCCTATATGGGCTGGATTAGGCTCGAGGGCATACTAAATAGCTTTATCAAATTGATATAGGCATATGTCCTGGACCTAAGAAGAACCGTTCAGCTACAGCAGGAGCAGGCTCGTGGCTATTACCATCATGCCGGTAATGATTCCATAAACTGAATGATGAGCCGCTCCATACTCCCTGGCGGCCGGCAGCAGTTCATCCAGGGAGATAAATACCATTATTCCTGCTACAGAGGCAAATACCAAGGCAAACAACCCTTCACTTATAAAAGGCAGTAAAATCAAGTAACCGATTAACGCTCCCAGAGGCTCTGCCAAGCCTGACAAAAAGGAATACTTAAAAGCTTTTCTTCTATCTCCGGTGGCATAATAAACGGGAATGGCCACCGCAATACCTTCCGGTACATTATGAATCGCGATAGCTATGGCGATTACAATTCCGACCGTTGGATTATGCAACACCGAGATGAAAGCAGCGATTCCTTCCGGAAAATTATGAATGGCTATGGCAGCGGCTGCCAACACTCCCAGTCGCATCAACCGCGTGGTATCTGAATCATAATTGGTTTTGGGCATTTCCTCCAGGGCTCGCGGCTCATGGGGGTTTTCATAGGAAGGAACCAGCATATCAATCAAGGCCACCAGAAACATACCGGCAAAAAAGGCACCGGTAGCTGCCCACTGCCCGGAACTCCCCCAAGCATTGATCGCCGCCAGCCTTGCCTCAGCGAAAATCTCCACCATGGATATATATATCATCACTCCTGCCGAAAAACCTAAAGCAAAGGATAAAAAGGCGGTATTAGTACGTTTGGCGAACAGGGCAATAAGGCTTCCCAAACCGGTAGCCAATCCAGCCAGTATTGTTAAAACAAAAGCCAGGCCAATATTGCTTAATTCCATATCTGAATTACCTGCCGTTTTTGGAAGTTATCTACAATCAAACTATTATTGCTTGTTAACATTGTCAAGTAAGACGAAAGCTTGGATGGCTGATCCGATTTAACCCGGAATGGATTACAATAAGTCTAATAGGCATCTGCAGTATTAGGAGGCGAAATAATGTTCAAGGCCAAAACCAATCTAATAATTGATGGAATTATGTTGCTGGTAGTGATGGCGCTAATAGGTACAGGATTCGTACGCAAGTATGTTTTATTAAGCGGGTCAGTTTCCCGTCAATTGTATGGAACCAAGGTGCATATGTATTTATGGGGAATTAGCCGGGATGGTTGGGCGAACATTCATTTATACTTAGGATACTTGCTGCTGGCCTTAGTATTATTACATATTGTTCTGCACTGGAAACCAGTGACGTCAATCTTTAAAAAACTAATACCCCATCCAAAATGGAGGCCGGTAATTATTGTTCTGTTCATTAGCCTGAGCCTTTTCTTGGCTTTCTTCCCTTTTATATGTACTCCAACAGTTTGGAAATAGCAACATTCCAAGTCCTTATGGTTCAGGAAATGTCTATTCCCACCATTCTCATCAAATAGCGGGCATTGGAGGTGCTGCAGCGGCCTGGCCGCAGTATGTAATCAAATTCTATCCCGCCGTCAGTGTACTGTTCTTGGAAGTGAAAGTTTTTGAATTTCGCCCAAGGTTCCTTTTCCAGGTCGCACAGTTCAAAATCATGGGTGGATATCAGACCAATGGCTCCATTTTGACTCAGCTGTCTCAATACTACTTTAGCACCGGCAATCCGGTCCAGAGAATTGGTCCCCCGAAAAATCTCATCTATTAAGTAAATCATAGGTTTTCCCCTGCGGGAGTGCTCAAGGATCATATTTATCCTTTTCAGCTCAGCATAAAAGGTAGAAACTCCTTCCAGGAGATCATCCCTTATTTCCATGGAGGTATAAATATCCATAACCGAGCAGCGAAACTTCTGGGCACATACCGGAGCCCCGGCATAAGCCAATACCAGATTGATTCCAATAGCCCGCAGCCAGGTGCTTTTGCCTGACATATTGGAACCAGTTACAATGCAGGAATAATCATCTATATCTATATCGTTATGAACACATTTATCCGGATGCAGCAGGGGATGCCCCAGACCACGAGCAGATATTCTCTGACCCTGATCCTCGATTTCTGGGTAAACCCAATCCGGGTGAATATGAGCTATAACTGCCAGACTGCACAATGCCTCCATGGTCCCGATTATTTCCAACCAGCTTCCAACCCTTTTGCCATAGCGATCTTTCCAGTGGGCCAGACGTACCGCACATTGGATATCCCATAAAAGGCCGATATTAATTAACAAGTAAAACATAGAGTAGCGAAAATCTATGGCATTGGATATTGATTCCAGGCGCCTCATGGCGGCTGAAGCAGACTGGTTATCCTGGAAAAGATCTGCTTGCAGATTTGACAAATAGGAATTCTTAAAGGACTGGGTTTCGATTAACTCCAGCATGCTCCGGTAGGAATGCAGGCTCTCTTTGAAAAAATAGACCTGGTTAAGAGGAGCTCCGGCCTTTTTAAAAGTCACCAAAACGATAATACTCTGCAGGAACAAAAGTATTACCGGCACCTGAATAGTAATCCACTGTAAAAAATACAAGATGAAGGCCACCGCGGTAAACAGAGGCAAAACGCGGATGTATCTAAAGGTCTTGCCTAGGGAAGGGGTTTCGAGAGCATAAGCGATCAGGTCATTCGGATCGCGAGGTGCTTGGGCAGCTCCAGCCCCCCGGCATTCCAGTCCCTGACAGAAATCCAGCCGGTCATACAGTTCCCGGATGGCTTTTTGCCGGGTGCGAATCGCATCAATTTCTTTAGAGGGATGAGCCAAAAGCTTGTACAACATTTGCCGTCCCAGAAAGGTTTGCGCTACAGATATCCATTGAAACAATGACTTAGGCCCAAATATGTCCAGATCATTGCTGTAGGGATGATCCAATTGTACAAATTCCCCGCCATGGTCGGCAAACTCCACCCACCCTTCGTTGAGACGATCCAAATACCTTTGATTGATCCCCACCATGGTCCGAGCGATATTTAACCGGTTTTCCACTTGCCGGTGCTTATATATCAGAATAATAAACACTAACAGAAAAGGCAGGCCCGCATAAACAGCCTGCCGGATAGTTCCTATATAACCTGCCACTACCACCGCACCAATACCTACTATAACCACTATAAACGCAGATTGCTGATTAAATCAAAACTGCGCTGCCGGTGCTCAGCGGCACCTCTATAATGTTTTAGCCTTTTAAAGAACAACTCTGCAGCAGACATGGGATCCTCCTTTGAGCAGCGGATTCCTTAAAATCTGAATAAACTATCCCCATATGGCAAAGTAACTGATAACCAATAACCCCAAACCTATACGATACCAGCCGAAGGCCTTGAAGTCATTGGTCTTAATATATCCCAGCAAAAATCTTATAGCCAGGATGGATACCACAAAAGCCACTATCATACCGGTCAAAAGGATAGCTAATTCCAGGCCGGTGAAGCTAAATCCAAATTTGGCCAGCTTTAAGGCACTGGCTCCAAACATGACCGGGATGGATAGAAAGAAAGAATATTCTGCGGCCAGAGTGCGGGAGGAGCCTAGTATAATTGCTCCCAGGATGGTAGCTCCCGAACGAGATGTTCCCGGAATCAATGATAAGACCTGAAACATACCGATTAAAAAAGCAGTCTTATAAGTTAACTCCTTTATGTCATTAATGCGGCTGGGACGGCCCTGATTGCGATTTTCTATGATGATAAACAGTACTCCATATAGGATTAGCATAACAGCAACGGTCTGGTAATTATAAAAATTTTCATTCAGCCAATCATCAAATAGAAATCCCAATACCGCTGCCGGTAGTACACCGACAATCACCTTATACCAAATAGCCATGGTATCTCTTTTTTCCGCAGTTGACTTTTGCGATGAAAAGGGGTTCAGCTTGTTAAAATAGAGGATAACCACGGCCATGATAGCGCCCAATTGTATTACCACAAAAAACATTTCTTTGAATAATGGAGAGGCGTTTAATTGTATAAACTGCTCAACTAATATCATGTGACCGGTGCTGCTGATGGGCAGCCATTCGGTAATACCTTCGACAATTCCTAGAATGATGGCTTTTAAGATTTCTATGACTAACACTAAATTTATTCCTCCACACACTTATTTCTACCGGAGCCCAGGCCCTATTTTATTACTATTTATAACAGCAGTAGTATAGCACATTATTCTCCAGCAGGGAAAAAGCAAAATCCATTCACATTATGTTTTACCGGCGGCGGGTTCGGCCTTTGCGGGTTTTGTTGATATCAATTACACCCAGGGTACCCTCTTGCTTCATAGAACGAGTATATCCTTCTATACATATGTCTGCACCTGAGGCTGCATGAGTCAAAACACTGCGTGATCCTACCGCTATACTGGTTTTAGAAGCCAGCGAACCGATAGTTCCAATAGGCAGGCTGCGGTAGTAACCAGAAAAGGGGTAAGTTTTGCCCTGGGGGTCTTGATAGTCTCGATAACCAGGAGGGTAAGGATGTTCGAGTATGTGCCTGCCGGTGGTCATAGCCAGGTATTGTCCTTCACCAGGCAGATAAGTATACCAAGAGTAAGTATTAGAACAACTTTCATTTCCGAAGGCAAAATGTTCATGATCAATGCCTTCCAAAACTACCAGGGCGACTCGTTCCTTACGCAGGCGTTTTTTGACAGCCGGGGCGATATCAATTATGCTTTTAACAGTATCCGGAGCGTATATAGGAATCTTATTATCGCGGGCATTAACACGGTACAAGGGGCGCTTACTGGATTCGGGTGTACCAAATGCAAATCCACGAGCGGCAACCATAAAATAGTCTGGGATTCTGCCTTCAAAGTTATTGGGCGGTATCCAGACCTGAGCAAAGCGTTCTTGGGGCAGAATCATCTGCACCGCTTCCAATTGGTTTAAGTAATATAAATCCCTCTGCGAAGGCTGATAGAGGCCGGCATATACAGGTCCCAGCCGGCTGGCTGTCACAAAACCATCCAGCTCAGTCAGATCTACTTCCCCTTCCAAAGGCAGAGTGCCGCCAGTTCCAATTATAAAGGGGGTCAAACCTGTTTGGATGAAAAACCGCTCAACTTCCGCAAACAGATGCTGCCGCAAGGCCTGCCGGTCATATAGCCCGGGATGCTTAAACAGCGAGATAAGATAATAGCTGGCATAGCTTAAAAAAACAAACTTCGGTTTATATATCTGTTCCACCTCTAAGGCCACATTGGTAACCCAATCAATGCTTAAAGGATCCAGATCACCCGGATAGGGATACTTTTTCATTAATTGGACCATACTTTCCAACAGGTGATGCTTCGGTATATTCTCCAATATATCGCCGGTCCTAAAATTCAGGAATTGACTCTGTTCACCCGAACAAATAACTCCAACCTTCACTGTTCTCTCCCCCAATAAAAAAGATGCTGTCTGGATCAAAGCAAACAGCATCACTTTACCAAAACCTGATTAATAGTGTGACTAAAGGCTCCTTTCCAGACGGGAGGCATACTGGTTTCCCAATATACCCTAACGGGTCATTTCCATAGCCAAGCCTTAGGAAATATGACCTCGGAACCAATTATTAAGCTATTTTACTCACGGGGCTAAATATGAGCAATATTTCACAATTTTTCTATCCCCAGTATAACAGTCATATTAAAGTAGTCAAGTTATCCTATATATTCCAGTTTAGTACCAAAAACCGGCAAAACCTGCAAAGGAATTCATATCCCTGCAAAATAATAAGCACTAGGATGACTGCAGCATACCTAGTGCTTTTCGATTTTTTTAATCTTTTTACACTAATTCGATATACCCTATTAACAATCAGATGCTACCACTGGCAGGATTTCTCCTCCGTGCTGCAAAACCAGTACTTCAGCGTCCTTGCCATGACGCTGAAAAGCCATCTCCAGCGCTGCCTGCGGTGTAGGCACAGGGGTGAAGCCCAGTTTGACAGCCGTCTCATCATCGATATATTTGGATACCAATATACCGTGGCCTTTATCAAGAATGACTTCCCCCACATGAACCATGTGAGCAGCCACCGCCAGATCAGTAACTTGCCCGCTGTCCACTAAAGCCTGCACCTTCTCATAGGGCTGATAGCCATATTCCAATAACTCTGGATGTTGTCTGGCCACCCCTTCCGGGCAGGTGGTTACCAGGATTACTGTCCCTCCATCAGCGAGCGCTGGTCCGGCGGAATACACGCCCTTGGCGGCCTGCCACATTTCGATGTCAGCTGGGTATGAGTCCACCACTATAATGGGCGATTTGCGCGGTATCTTTACTCCATAGACCTCCCGGGCAATTTCGCAACCGGCTTCATGGGCTTTTTCAGGATCGCCAGCCACCACTGCTACCAGACTACCATCAGCTCCCTGAATAGCATTGACTATCATATCCAAACCCACCAGCCGAGCTACTTCATTCATTTCATCCCGCACCGGGTTTTTGGCTATACCTAGTATTTCATCGCCCCGGTACTTGGCACTAACCCAGTGAGTGAGTCCGGTGGTCTCAGCACCGCATACCCCAGGTTGAACGATCTTGGCTCCACCGCTATATCCAGCCACCCGGTGAGGTACTATATGGCCTACACCAATAACGAAGTCCGACTCTATAACCATACGGTTGACCACTATGGGGGTACCCTGCTTGGTGTAACCCATATTCACCAATGAACTGTGGTCGCGCCAATTATGATTGGTTATCTGATATTTCCCATAAATACTGCCAAATTTCTGTTGTATTTCTTCCTCAGTCATAAGGCGGTGAGTTCCCAAGCCGATCATTATCCGTATATGGGCATCTGGTACTCCGGCCGTTTTTAGTTCTTCAATAATAGCCGGAACCACAAGGTGCAAAGGTGTAAGGCGGGTGTTATCATCAGTGATTATCAAAACCTTGTCGCCGGCTTTTACTCTCTGGCTGATCGGCAAGCTGCCGATAGGTTCGCTCAGGCTTTGGCGAATTAAGTCTATCTCGCTAATTTCCGCCCGGGAATGCTGAGGGCTGTAGACCCCCAGCAGGTTCCCATCCGGAATCTCCAGCTGCGGCATATCGTCATACGGAAAGTCTATAATCATTAACTACCACTCCAAATCCAGGATAGCGGAACCATTACCAGGTCGGGGAAGAATACAAACATGAACAGCAAGACTACTTCGGTAATCAGGAACGGTAGTACTCCCTTTACCATCTGGGAAAAAGTTATATGGCCTATTCCACAGCCCAAATAAAGGATTGTGCCTACCGGCGGAGTTATTAATCCTATGCACAGGTTGAACACCATCAGCAGTCCAAAGTAATAAGGATCAACTCCAGCCATGGTAACCAACGGGAGCAGAACCGGTGCAAAAATCAATATGGCAGGTGTCAGATCCATGACCATACCCAGGGCAAGCAGGAACAGGTTAATTATGATTAACAGCAGCAATTGATTGCTGGCTAAGGCTCCGAAGGTCTCAGCAAGCAGCATTGGTATCTGAGCCACGGTAATTAACCAGCCCACAACCGTAGCTGCGGCTACCACGAACATAACCACTGCCGTCATTTTACTGGCTTCCACCAGGCAAGTAATCAGTGAACTGAAGTCCATTTCCTTGTAAATAAATATAGATATTATTAATGCGTAAACAACCGCAAATGCTCCAGCTTCGGTGGGAGTAAATATTCCAAAGCGGATACCCCCAATGATGATAACCGGCATCAATAAGGCGGGAATTGAAGTCTTAACTACCCGCATGGACTCCTGAAAAGTGAAAGTGGTCCTGTCATCATAGCCGTCACGTTTTACTACGAAAAACCAGGTAGTCATTAAAGCCAAGCCCAGCATTATTCCTGGGAACAGTCCAATCATAAACAGTTTGGTAATGGACAGTCCACAGGTAACACCAAATACTATCATGGGTATGCTGGGCGGAATCAGCGGAGCTATAATGCCGCCCGCTGCTACTAGGCCGGTAGCCCGCTCAGCATTGTATCCCTGCTTTTTCATCATGGGCACCATCAATCCGCCTAGAGCGGCGGTATCTGCCACGGCACTGCCGGATAATCCTGCAAATATCATGCTGGCGAAAACTCCAGCATATCCTAATCCACCTTTTATTCTGCCCAAAAGAATATTAGCAAATTCCACGATTCTCCTGGATAATCCCCCGGCAGTCATTATTTCACCGGACAGCATAAAGAAAGGAATCGCCATCAGCGGAAAGTTGTTAGTTCCATTAATCATCTGCTGGGCCATTATTTGGGCATCAAAAGTCCCCATATATTGCATCAAAGCTACGGCGCACATTAGCAAAACAAATGCTATGGGTATACCGGTTAGCAAGAATACAAATAGGGTTATAAAAAACACCGCTAGTACCATCTATTTCCCCTCCTTGCTAACCAATTCCTGATAGGCTTTTTGAATACAGAGGACAGCCATAGCTACAGCGGCCACAATTAGAGCCAGCACTATATAAGAAAAAGGTATACCGGTAGCCGGGCCCTTTGAAGTCATGGCAATCAAAAAGTAATTGTACCCGCCCCAGGCCATAATAGAGACAATAAACATCATAATAAAGTACCCGAAAATGTCCACTACGAGGCGTACCTTCCCCGTTAGTCTGCTGACCAGAATGTCAACACCTACATGCTTATTATCTTTGAAAGCTACAATAGTTCCCAGAAAAGATGTCCAAACAAAGAAATAGCGCGACAACTCTTCTGCCTGGGTTATCCCGCTGCTGGCTGCATACCGCAGGAAAGCATTCAGGAACACCAGAAGTACCATTGAAGCCAAAGAGAAAGCTAAAACGTAATGAAGCGCTTTGGTTATAAAGCCTTCTCTCATCCTTTCTTCCATAGTTACTCCTCCAGTCAGAGACCAACTGCCTGGACTACCAGGCAGTTGGCATACCTTGTTATACCTGTTGTATTTATTGCTTATTACATGGCTTCAATTTCTTTGACCAGATCTTCACTGCCGGGATAATTGTCATAGAACCACTGTCTTACTTCCTTCTGAGAGTCAATCATCTGCTGTTTGAAGGCTTCGTCCGGCTCGATAATAGTCATGCCATTTTGTTTCAGCCATTCCTTATCCTCGGCTTCCTTCTTCTTTGCTAATTCCCAGTTGTAGGCAGCAGCTTCTTTAGCAGCTTCTTCCACTATTTTCTGGTATTCCGGGCCTAAGCTTTGGAAGAATTTCTCGTTGATAATCCATTCGTTGGGGCTGAACATATGGTTGGTTTCTAAAACATATTTCTGAACCTCATTGAAACTGCTGGCACGGATAGTAGCATAGGGGTTTTCCTGCCCGTCAATAACCTTTTGCTCCAATGCAGTGAACACTTCACTGAAGGCCATGGTAGTGGGTACCATACCTAAAGCTTCGGTCATCTGAACATAGTAAGGAACGTTGGGAACACGCATGCGCAGGCCTTTAAAGTCTTCCATGCTCTTTAATTCTTTGTTGGAGGTCATCTGGCGCAAACCGTTTACTGTCCAAGCCAGATTGCGAACACCTATCTTTGCCTCCATACCTTCGAGCATCTTGTCCCCAATGGGACCATTCAAAACCGCGTAGGCATGATCATAATCTCTAAATAAGAAAGGTATCTCGGCAACTGACAGGAGGGGCATATCTTTGGAAAGCATGGTACCAGGTACACCCATCTCCACGGTGCCGTTCTTTACGCTGTCAATAAATACGTCTTCGGAACCTAGTTTGGAATTATCATAAATTTCCACAATAATATTACCTTCGCTCTTTTCTTCAACGATTTCCTTAAATTTAGCTAGAGCGAGGTTCTGAGGATGTTCGGGAGCATACCAGTTAGCTACTTTGATCTTGAAGGTCTTATTCTGGGTGTCACCACCAGTGGTATTGCCGTCGGAACCACATCCTACTATAGCAGTCATAGTAAATACCAATATAAGAATCATTGCCAAAATCTTAACATGTCTTTTCAATGTGCAATACCTCCTAAAACGTAAATAGTGCTTACCACTACCATAGCGTTGCTACAAAGTTTTGTTACAACCTGCCATCTGTACTCTTACCACGCCTCCCCTTTGCTTTAACTAAACCAGTCCAAGCTTCATCAATAATGCATAGTACCAAATAATTGATTGAATAATTCCAACAATTTTAGTCTAGCCATCATTGACCTGAACGTCCACTGGAGATGTTTACTATTTATCAACCGAGACCCTTAAGGTTACTATTACTCCTCTGAAAACATATTGATTATCAATAATAGGAAAAACAGGTATTTGAAGGATAATAGAAGGGTATTTTGCCGGTATTTCCCGCTCGAAAGCACAGCTTCTCATAGGTGGCAGCAAATTCATCAATATAGCTATTGTATATTGCCATTGCTCAAGAGCACTTGTACATCTGCCACTACATAAAGACAATCATATACTGCCATTCCCATATGTTGTAAGTCCTGCGGGTATGAGGGGCAATCAACAATGAACAAGTATCTTTCCTCTAACGGTTTTTCCGGGCAACCAGTACATAGATTAAGATAGGGAGAAATAGGCCTACCAAGACAATGGCAAGAAACCAGATACCTAAACCACTGCTGTGTCCCAGAGCCACCTGTATCATCTGCCACTGCAGGTAGACGAACAGCCAAACCACCTGGGCTTTTAGTAAAGCCATATACCAGATAGCCAGCTGATACTGGCGCTGGGCGTTATCTGCAGTGATCTTCACCGGATAATTATAGGTATGCGGGAATCTTCTAACGATGGTGAGCATTACATACATAAACAGGTTAACCCCTAATAAAAAATAGAGCGAGCTGCGGTCACCCCAGGCATCCACTTCTCCGGTGAGGCCAAAATGTTTGGGTATAGCCGCCGGAAGATCCGGCCAGAACTTAATTAATATCCAGACGGCACCTGCTAATCCTATAAGTGAGACAAGCTCTAATAGTACCTCTAACGGCGTTATGGATATTTTGATGCGAGGGCGGGACTGATTAGCTTGCATGGATCGGTGACTTCCTGATTTGCGCAAAATATAACCTCCCTTTAGAACGGCGGCAACCAAGAACACTGCGCTTAATCTAACCTGCATTAATTGTATTTTTTATCTCTTTGCTATAAAATTACCATACGATATAAAGGAGGTGAAATGGTTGGAATTAGAACCGAAAACCATTGCTGAATCAGCCACCACCCTTAGTCAGATTATACTGCCCGGACAGACTAATCCCGCGGGCACAGCCCACGGCGGTGAACTATTGAAGATGATGGATAACTGTGCCGGAGCTTGTGCGACCAAACATTCCCGAGCTATCGTAGTAACTGCCGGAATTGACAATATCAACTTTCATCATCCGGTTTTCATGGGTAATTTAGCTACCTGCAGTGCCAACCTTACCTATGTTTCCAATTCCTCCATGGAAATTGCCGTGGCCATTTACGCCGAGGACCTATTGCAAGGAACCAAGGAATGCTGTATGACCGCCTATTTTACCTTTGTAGCTTTGGACGAGAACATGCGGCCTAAGAAAGTACCTCCGCTCTTGCTGCAGAACGATATAGAAAAGGCTGAGTTTGAAGCAGGTAAAAAGCGGGTCGCAGAAAGAAAAGCAAACCCGCAGGTTTGCTGGCTTCCCTTATATTAAGGTTTATGCTGGGCTGCGCTGCAGCGCAGCCCAAGTAACCATCTATGAACCAGATCAATTATGGCTGGAGCTGGATTCAGCTAAAATACATAGATTATCAAACAACTCAGCTACTGTTATTACTCCTACCCCGCCGGGTACGGCACTGGCTAGACTGGCTTTTTCTTTAGCTTCTTCAGCAACATCCCCTACCATTTTGCCGTCCTCATTAAAGTTAATACCGGCGTCAATAATTACCGCCCCTTCTTTTACCATATCGGCAGTTATAAAGTTCTTGCGCCCTATAGCAACTATGAGAATGTCGGCACGGCGTGTTTCCGCGGCCAGATCTCCAGTTCGGGAGTGACACAAGGTAACGGTTCCGTCCTCCGCCGTCATCATTACTGCCAAAGGGCTGCCCACAATGGTACTGCGTCCTACAATAGTAACATTCTTACCAGAAATGAGAACATCATGCTCTTTGAGCATCCGTACAATCGCCTTGGGGGTGGAAGGTTTTACCCCTTCTTCGCGGCTGATCAGCTTGCCCAGGTTGTAATTATGTATGCCTTCCACATCTTTGCTGGGCTGAATCGAGTTAACCAGGTAACTGGTGTTTAAATGATCCGGCAGAGGTGTTTGTATCATTATTCCGGTTGTATCCGGGTCATTATTAAGCTGGCGGATCAGTTCTTCCACCTGGGACTGTTGTACAGATGCGGGTAGATTATATACCTCAATCGCCACTCCAACTTCCTCGCCAAAGCGGCGAATACTATTAACATAAACTTGCGAAGGCTGGTCATCACCAACCTGAACGACTGCCATTTTCATGCTGATTTGCCGGGCAGTTTGATAAATTCTTTGTTTTAATGTTTCCCTAATTTGCTTACCATAAATCTGCATTGCCAATATCCTCTCCTATCTTTTACTTGCTACTGCAGGTTCAGGTACACAGGCACTATGTTCAGCTTATACCTGACTAAAATGCACTTTTGATATGATTGATCACCGGCTTTGGTCCTCCTAAACGCACTGTGATCACGTCAAAATGCAACTCTTTAAAAGGCTGTTTCTTTTGCTGCAGGTAGTGCAGTGCCGTTTTTCTGAGGCGCTGCTGCTTGGTCGGGGTAACTGATTCCTCAGCGCTGCCAAAGCGGTCACTTCTTCTGGTTTTTACTTCTACAAATATGATGTCTCCATTGCGCTCACAAATAACATCAATTTCACCATAGCGGCTGTAATAATTACGGTTCAGTATGCGATACCCTTCCTGTCGCAAATACTGAACCGCCAGTTCTTCGCCCTGGTTACCGACTTTTTTTCGCATAAGTCATGCCTCATTAGAGTTGAACTTTTGATTCATACGATATATGAAAGCGAGTATTTCCGCAACTACCGGATAGACCTCGGGAGGAATCTCCTGGTAAAGATCCAAAGCCATCAGGTAATCGGTCAGCAGTTGGTCCTCATGTATGGGTATGCCATGTTCCTGAGCCAGTCGGCGAATGTTTTCCGCAATAATTCCGCTGCCTTTGGCCAGCACCCGGGGAGCCTCATCCCTTTCAGGATCATATCCCAGGGCTACAGCCCGGTCTATATCTGTTTTATCCTGTTTATCCTGCTTCATACGGCTCACCTCAAATGGTTATGTCAATACTTATAGGGCTAATATTAGATACTGAAGCCGATGGCAAAGCCGGACGAAGGGGTTCCGCTTCGTTACGCACACCGGCAACCTTAATGCCCAGATTATTGACCCGGTATCCTCTTTGCTCCAGACTTGTGCTAAGCTCTGACCAGTGGTTTTGTAAAAATATACGGACCGCTTCCTTTTCCACCACCGCCTGGATGTCTAAAATCCCCACCCTTTTCCAGGCAACGTGAAACAGCACGATACCCATCTGAGGAGTATCCAGGGAAACTGCTATTCGTAGGGAATCTTTTTCCTGACTTGTCTGGGGATGACGGTCCCGGTGCAAGCGCAGCTCACACATAGTATACTGGTTATGGTCTATCTGAAAAGGAAAGGTTAAGTATAACATTGGAAAATTGTTATCCGGTGCAAAACGACTCAATGTATTGACCATCTGCTGCCCGCTCAGTTCATATTCCAGGCTTTTTATTATCGTCATTAATTCCCGTAACGGATGATTTTCCGGCACGGTGGTCTCCAAAACCGATTCCGTCAGGAGCAATCCCTGCAGGAGATCAGGCCGTGACAGCATTAATTGCTGAAGCTGGGTTTGTATAGGCTTAGCAGTTGCATCTCCTCCCACCATCATATTCTCCAAAAGCGCCTGCACTAAAGTCCACAGCTTACTGATAACGACAGTATTGGCAGCGGGCAAGCTGGAAGAACTGGCAGGGATTTGGTTAGCAGTCTCTCCCACTGCTGGCTGGAAGTTGGAAGTAAAAGCTCCGGGTCCCAGACGATTGGCGGTACCTGAAGCTGAATTCTCAGGCTGGTTTATTCCTGCCGTAGTTGTTCCTTTGAACAAGCTTACATCTGCGGAAACCTGGCTGGACAGGATTCTGCTTGAAGCGCTGGGATCAACCGTCGACAGGCTGCCAGCAGCCCGGACATCAGGCGGAGTTGCAACAGCTCGGGCATCAGGCTGGGTTGTAACAGCTATACTACCTCCCACCGGTGTCGGGCTAAATCTAAGGGCTGGTTCCGGCATGGATTGGACACGTACTAATATACGGCTGAGCTGTTGATAGAGATTGGCGAGATCTGGTTTGGAATTGAAAAAGCTCATTAGTCTTTCCAGCAGCTCGGGACTGACCGGGATATTATGTCTTACCGCCAAAGCTGCTAACCTGGTGGTCTCCGGAGTACTGCCGCCTAGATGCTGCAGTAGTTGCACCGCCTGACCCATGGTCGCTCGGTTAACAGGCAGCTGGTTCTCCAGCAGAGTGCGAGCCAATCTGATGTTTTCCTCACTTGGAATTAAGCCTAGTTCCTTAAGCTGACTGGCCAGGTTGGCTTGTTCTAAGCGGTTTATGGCTTCCGGGGTTAGAACTTTCAAGGTAATACGACCGGGGCGCACTTCCTCCACCAGTAAATTAAGGTTTTGTCCGTTGTTCACCTGTGCTTCAGCTATAGCTTCAATCAATCGCCCCTGAATTAACACCCGGACCAACCCGTTGGTATCAACTTCCTGAACCACACCGCGCAGGATATCCCCCTTATTAATCACTAGGCCCCGCCTATCAGCAGGATTAGTTATATTAAGAAACACCCTATTCAAAGAGAGTAGGTTGTTCTCCATAAGTTTCCCCCTTAATCAGTGATTTAACTGGCTCGAAGCTTTCCCGGTGTATGGGACAGGGCCCCTTTTCCAAAAGGATCTGTATATGCTCTTTGGTAGCATAGCCCTTGTGACGGGCAAACCCATAGCCCGGATACAGATGGTCGAAAGCTTCCATGGCATTATCCCGTTCCACCTTAGCCAAGATGGAGGCGGCAGCAATGGATATGCTCAAGGTATCTCCCTTGATAATAGATTGCTGTTTAATATGTATATCGGGTAATTTAAGGGCATCAATGAGGAGATAATCAGGCTGGGGATATAAATTTTTTACCGCTAGCTGCATGGCTTGAATGGTAGCCTGGTAGATATTGATCTTGTCCAGATAGGGAGGATATACGGAAACCACCGCCCAGGAGATGGCCTGCTTTTTTATTTCAGAAGCCAGTTCTCGCCGCAGGGTAGGATTTAATTGTTTAGAATCATTGATTCCCGCTATGGCAAAAGTATCCGGCAAGATCACTGCCCCTGCTACTACTGGTCCGGCCAGGGGCCCGCGTCCGGCCTCATCCAGACCGGCTATATATTGGTATCCATTGAATGCTGCCTGGTACTCATACTTCATCATGCCTTCTAAGCGGTGAAATTCCTCCGGAGTTAAACCAGCCTGTCTTGTGCGCACTTAGAATTCATCCTCTGTCAAGATTTGTTGAGCTACCTTAAGCCCCTGTAATACCGCAGTGCGAATGTCACCTACATGTCCGGCATCTCCGGCTATATATACCCGGGGGTGAATACGACGCAACTGCTCGTAGAGTCCACAGTTGGGCTTGTACCCCATAGCAAACACTATGATATCCGTATCAAAAGTCTCCACCATGCCCTGGGAATCAACCAGCTGCATACGACCATTATCAATATCAGTGACCTTAGTATCCAGTTTGATTACAACGCCGGCAGCTCGCAGCCGGTTCAGCAGATCCCGGCGATTTTTCTTTTCCATTGAGGGAGCCAGCTGACCCTGCTGTTCGAGAAGAATTACCTGCTTTCCGTTAGTTGCCAGGTAATCAGCGGCTTCACAGCCAGTTAGGCCTCCTCCCACTACTACTGCAGTTTTCCCTTCGACTACCTGAGGCCTTTCGAATAACTCATTAACCGTATATCCTTTTCCGCCAGCTGAATATTTCCATTGCTCAGGGATACGGGAAAGGGAACCGCTGGCTACCACCACATAATCTGGATTGTCAATAGACAGATCACCAGGAACATACTTGTGCCCCAGGATAGTCTCCACACCGGATTGCTGCAGGCAGTGCTGCAAGTAATCCCGGTAATGCTTAATGCGGTATTTATAAGGAGGAATAGAAGCCAGATTAAGCATCCCCCCTATTTTACTCTCCTGCTCGTATAAAACTACCTTTAATCCATATCGATCCAGGGTCAGAGCTGCCTGGATACCCGCTGGTCCGCTGCCTATCACCACCGCCTTGCGCCGGCTGCCTTTCCTATAGGAAATGATAGGCGGCTCTTTTTCTTTTCCCACATGGGGATTGACTGTACAGTGCAAAGACAAACCCTTAAACTTGTTACCAATACACTGGTTGCATACTATGCAGGGACGGATATCCCGGTCCCGCCCTTGAGCAGCTTTTTGCACCCAATCCGGGTCAGCCAGTAACGGACGAGCCAGAAACACAAAATCAGCCTGGCCATTTTTCAACACCTGTTCAGCAAAAGCGGGCTGGCGTATCATCCCCCCACCAATCACCGGAATACTGACCACCTTTTTAGCTTCCTGAGCCAGGTACATCCTCCAGCCTTCCGGGTATGAGGAAGGCTCAATACTATTCAAACCCGAAGGATAGGTCCCACAGGAAACATGCAGCACATGTATGCCGGCCTGTTCCAAGGATTGACAGATCTGCAGGCTTTCTGTCAGTTTCAGACCGCCGGGTGTAAAGTCATCCAGATTGAGACGAACTGACAGCAGCAGTTGCGGGCACAGTTGTTTTATTCCAGTTACGATTTCCAGTAAAAACCGCATACGATTTTCCAGACTGCCCCCGTATTTATCAGTACGCAGGTTAGTATCAGGAGAAAGAAATTGATTGACCAGATAACCGTGAGCAGCATGAATCTCCACTCCATCGAAACCAGCCTGAGAGGCTAAAAAAGCTGCGTTAATAAATTTATTCCTGATTTCTTCTACTTCGGTTGTAGTCAGCTCCCTAGGCATAGTGCGCATGATGGGACAGGGAATAGCACTGGGAGCCACCGGAGCTTGTCCCTGGGTAATCAGTTCAGCAGTTTGCCGGCCTGCATGAAACAATTGAATAAAAGCCGCGCATCCATAGCTTTGAATGGCTTTAGCCAGTCGAGACAATCCAGCTATATACACCGGACTATCAATACGTATCTGCTGCATCCCTTCCCGTCCAACGGTGCCATCTACACAGGCAGCTTCTATAATAATAGTTCCAACTCCACCCCGGGCCCGCCTTTCATAATAAGCAACCAGGGTATCGGTAACCTCTCCGCTGTTGGCTGCAAATCCAGTCGCCATAGGTGCCATAACTACCCGATTCTTGATCCATCGTTCGCCGATAAAGGCTGGTGCCAGAAGATGCTCGTATTCCATCTATATCCCCTCAACTTTAAGTATTGGCTCTATTATATATCATAGCGAAAAAAAACGATTTTTGCCTCGTTTCCTATTTACTGTTAATTAAAGTTATATCCTTCTCCTAATTGGCTGCGAGTATGGTTCAATACAGCTTGCAGGGTAGGAATGTCTCCCCGGTTAAGATAAGGTTCTTCTCCCTGTTCTATCCTGCGAATAGTCTCTTCTACCGGAACTACTCTGAACTGCTGTCGACCATTGTCATAGTAGGAGTGACTATAAGTGGGTATGTAGTCCACCTTGATCAGTTTGGTTTCGTTGCGGGTCAGGTTTTTGCTGAATTTCATCTGCAAAATAACACCGCTGTTGCGCTCCAGTCCCCGCTGGTGGCTGATGAAGTTGCCCATGGAATAAATAACGAAACAATTCCGGTCTTCCACAGGAATAACTTCCATGGTCTGGATAACATGAGGATGACTGCCCAGTATGATATCGGCTCCGGCGGCACAGAATTCCCGTGCCAATGTCTTCTGTTCCTCCGTAGGCTGAGGACTGTACTCCACCCCCCAGTGCAGAACTAAAACCAGTACATCTACCCGGGGTCTTAAGGCATTAATATCATTCAGTATCCGGTCCCGATCCAAAAAGTTGACCAGGTAAGGTTTATCTGCCGGTACCGTTATACCGTTGGTACTGTAGGTATATGCCAGGTAGCCTACCCGAACCCCTTTTAAGTTTTTGATGAGATATTCTTGACTGGCTTCCTGGCTGGAATAAGCACCCACTGTATCCAAACCGGACTGTTCCAGAACTTGCAAAGTGCGTAAGGCTCCCTGGGCTCCGCGATCTAGAATGTGATTGTTGGCAGTCACCACCAAATCGAATCCCGCTCCCTTCAAAGCCAATGCCATTTCATCAGGACTGTTGAAGAGAGGATAACCAGTGTAACCACTCGCTGCCCCCGCCATAGGCGCTTCGAAATTCGTAGAGCTGTAATCAGCTGCGGCAATGATAGGCTGTACTTGCTTAAAAAAGGCATCAAAATTATAGCTGCCGTCCGACCGCTGACCTGACCAAATCTGGGTGTTATGCATCAAACAATCTCCAGTCGCCAGTAAGGTAATGGTCTCCACTTTTGGTTCTGGCTCTGACTCAGGCTTAGGATCAACGGTACCTGATGCAGGAGCAATATCCTGCTGCCGGGTTAAAGACATATTAATCCAGTAGGAACTGGTTAAGCCCAGGCATATTAGCAATAGTATTATTACCGTATTCCTATTCAAATGCTGGTCCACCTTTGCTTCTAGCTATTATCACCTGTATGTAGGCTACGTTGAATGAAAACATCGCTGCACGGCTTAAGCAGGAGTATTAGCCGGGCGAGTTACCTACGACAAGCCGTTGCCACACACGGTGAAACTGAGGGCTGCAGTGTCACACTACACTGACACTTCCCCAACCCATTTTCATAATAATAAAATAAGGAGAACCCTTTTTAACGGATTCTCCTTTATTGTATCGCGATGAACCTAAATAGTCTGCCCCCAAATGCCTAATTATTGGCGGATTAGTTTCATTTCCCAGTTATCTTTGCCATTTACGACCAGTTCGGCCTGGTAACCCTGCGAAGCCGCCAGTTTCAATACATTTTCCTTTGATACCTGGCTGGTCCCCACCACCAGTAACTCCTGAGCCCCTTGATCCATAGCTTTTTTCGTTCTAATAACCGGCATTGGGCAGCTTAATCCTCTTACATCAATTTTTTCCATATTCAAACCTCCTAAGCTTCTCGATAGCTCCAGCCTATCCAACCCATTACCAAAATGCCGATTATACAAGCAATCTGACCATAAGTTGGTACCCCGGCAGCGCTGGCTGCAAATAAGAAATTATGACTGAAAGCCGCTCCAACTAACATGCCTACCACTACCGCAGCAGCATCAATATCGCCTTCTCCGGAAAGAATCAGCTGGCGCAGCGGACATCCTCCCAGAAGGGTGGCGGTTAATCCCACCAGGTATAAGCCCAGGAAGTTCCAGATATGCATGGTATGGGCGATGGGCTGATCATTAAATCCAGGCTTAAAGAAGCCAAAAACTATGTTTAAGATCAGTGCTCCCAGGAATATGCCTATGAAACCTAACAGCAGGTAATTATCGCGAATCAGTATAAAATCTCGAATGCCCCCGCTCATACACAGCCGAGTGCGCTGAGCCAAAAAGCCCACGATTAAACCCGCTACCAGGGAAATAGCTACCGGAGCAGCCATAGAACCTGGCCCTTCTTTGCTGAAGAATAGCGGTCCGCCAGCTTCCGGATTAAAAACGGTACCTTTTAGCAGCAGGAACAGTAAAAACGCAAAAAATAGCGGCAGCAACAGCCCGCCTACATTGCTGTGGCTATACTCAGCCCGTCCCAGGTTGAATCCCCGCCGCAGGAAGAATACTCCGGTGGCCACTCCGGCAATAAAACCCAGCAGTCCCACTACGGCATTATAGTCTCCGCCAGCCATGCGCAGTACATCGCGCAAAGGGCATCCTAAAAATACCAGAGCTCCGATCATCATAAAAACGCCCATGAAAAAGCGCACCAAGGTGGAAGATCCGCCTCTAGTCTTAAACTCTCCAGCGAACATGGAGGTTATCATAGCGCCGAACAAAAGACCAATTATCTCAGGGCGGACATATTGAACCACACCAGCCCGGTGCAGACCGAGGGCTCCAGCGATATCCCGTTGGAAACAGGCGATACAAAAACCCATATTAGGTGGATTACCGAGTTTGACTAATACCGCTGCAATGGCGCCAATGCATAGGCCAGCAATCAATATAAACCATTTGCCTCTGTCCATAATATCCTATTACCTCCCCGATATTATATAACTTACAGTTATAATACTTATTACTGCTTGTGTATTTATATTCGGGTACAGCAATAAAAATCCTGCCTAATTTTCGATAAAAATCAGGTCCTTACCGATCCTTTCAACAAACTAGTGGAAAATAAGCCATCCAGAAATAAAGCAAAGGCCAGCTTCTAAAGATGTTTACTAAATCTCAAGGATAAATCTTGACCTTAAGTAAATATCTTTAGGGCTGGCCTAGAAGGTTTATAATTATTTTATGGCAGTTGATCAAGGGTTAGACAGCCTAGATTTCCGGTGCGGAAATCGCTTATCATTTGCCGGGCAGTCTTTTCGGGGTCGGGCTGACCTCCTTTTACCAGATGACCTCTTTGACAAGCTATATCTTTCAACAATTCCTCTTCGTCTTCAGCCACCTGTTTCAGTTTGTAGTATTCTGTAAACAACTGCGGGGCCTGCTTACGTAAAAACCTTAACAAGTATAAAGCAACTTCATATTCGTCATAGGCGTTTTCGCCAACTATATTTAAGAGGGCCAATTTCAGGCCTTGCTCTTCACTTTCGATTTTAGGCCACAGCAACCCGGGGGTATCCATGATTTCCATGTCATCCCGCACTCTAATCCATTGTTTGCCCCGCGTGACCCCAGGCCGGGCACCGGTGCGGGCCATCTTCTGTCCCACTAAACTGTTGAGAAAGGTGGATTTACCTACATTGGGAACCCCGGTGACCATCAAGCGAACCGGTCGGACGCGGCGACCCCGGCGCAGCATATCCTGGCGCTGGCTCTCGAAGGCCTGGTAAATGGTATCCATTACCTGTCGAACCCCCTGCCCTTTTAGGGAATCCATAGCCACAGCTAAAAGTCCCTCCTGGCGCAAGTGTTTTAAAAAGCTGCGGGTAGCGGCGGCTTCGGCTAGGTCGCTTTTATTTAGTACCATAATTATTTTTTTATGCCGGGCCAATTGTTCCAGATCAGGATTACGGCAGGAAAGTGGAGCCCGTGCATCCAGCAGCATAACAACAATATCCACCAGTTTCAGGCTGGCCTCGATTTCCCGCCGCGCCTTAACCATATGGCCCGGATACCAGTTTATGGTCATAATATCACCCTGAAAAAAAGAGAATACCTTGATGGTATTCTCTCCTCCTATTTATGTTACCTTTAATACCGGCCCTTTTCCTTAACCCGTGCCTTCTTGCCCACTTTATCTCGCAGGTAGAACAAGCGAGCCCGGCGTACTTTACCCCGGCGGACAACTTCAATCTTGGCAATCTTGGGACTGTGCATGGGGAATGTACGTTCTACAGCTACTCCGTATGACACCCGGCGCACGGTAAAGGTTTGGGAAAGCCCGGTGCCTCTAATTTTAATCACGGTTCCTTCGAATATCTGAATTCTTTCCCGAGTACCTTCTACAACTTTAACATGAACCTTAATCGTATCTCCAGGACCAAACCTGGGAATATCATTTCTATACTGCTCCTCTTCGATGGATCTGATAATGTTGTTCAACGTTCCGACCTCCTTCCGCAAGGTGTTCATACACTTTAAATGAGCGCAGCGGACCACCTTAGTTACAGAACAAATGTATTATAGCACAGCTGTCAGGACTGCTCAAGAAAATCCCTGTGGTTATACCAATTTTCACCCAAGAGGCGATCCAGTATAATGGCTACCGCACTGCGCACCGACAAGTGATTATAGCTGCGACCTGCCTCAACCGGTTCCAGGATATAATGACACCTTTGCAGCAGGTCCTTATGCATGCCCCAGCCGGTTCCAAATAATATCAAAAAAGCCTTGGTCTCATTATGGATCGCTGCCTTGAGCTGGCCAAAGCTAACCGTGTTGGGCTGTACTCTGGCATCTGTAGCAACCATACTAACTGGTAAGCCACTTTCTTCAGCAGCTGCTGCAACGGCTTCTTCCAGACTATGAACCACTTTCAGCAAATCAAAGGCCTCTTTGCGGTCCGGATTATAGCTGGCACCATATCCCTGCTGCCAGAAGCTGGTTATCTCCCGAATCAATTGATGCTGACTCTCTGAGGGATGAACTACAAAAAAGCCATCAACATCATACGTGCGCGCTGTTCGCGCAATATCGTGAAGATCAAGGTTGGTGACTGAGGTAGTGATCACATCCATACGCTTGTTGTACATGGGATAGTGCATCAGGGCAACATATACCCGGGATTGTCTCACTTACGTCAAATCTCCCTCGAAAATGATTTCTTCCAGCAGTTTGCGTTCCTCCGGGTCATACTCTCTATTTAACAACAAATCGGGTCTTTTTAGTAGAGTATTAAGTAAGCTTTGTTTTTTTCTCCACCGCCGTATATTCTCGTGATGACCGGATAAGAGAATTTCCGGCACTTTCTTATCCTTATACTCCACCGGACGCGTATATTGAGGATATTCCAACAAACGGTTGCTGAAACTCTCCTCCAGCGGGGACAGTTCGTCCAGCACCCCGGGCAATACTCTCACTACCGCATCCACTAATACCATGGCGGGAAGTTCACCCCCGGTAAGAACAAAATCGCCTATGGATATTTCCTCGTCAATTTCATCCATAGTGCGGGCATCAATTCCTTCATAATGTCCGCACAGGATTATGAGATGGTTGATCTGGGCCAGTTCGAATACCCGTTTTTGCTGGAGAGGTTTGCCCTGGGGCGACATCATTATTACCCAGGAGTCCTCAGTCCTTACGTCCTGTAATGCAGCCCCTACCACATCAGCTTTCATGACCATCCCAGCACCTCCGCCATAGGGATAATCATCTGCCTGGCGGTGTTTGCCGGGAGCATAATTCCTAATGTTTATCGTATGAATATTGACCAGTTCTTTTTCCTGGGCACGCTTGAGTATGCTCTCCGTTAGAGGAGAAACAAACATGTCCGGAAATAGAGTTAAAATATCAATAATCATAGTACCTTCCCAGCTCCAGAGGCTGATGATAAGTCACAACAGCTTATCAACAAAATCATTCCGAATCAAGTAACCCGGGAAGCAGAGTAACCTTCATCTCACCTTGGTCCAGATCAATACTGTTAATTACATCACTAATAGCCGGAATCAGAATTTCCCCATATTCACTGGACTTTACCACATATACATCATTGGCTCCTGTTTCCAAAATATCGGTTAATTTTCCCAGGTAGCCGTGCCGGGAATCATAAACGTCCAGTCCTCGCAGCTGAAAATGGTAGTATACACCTTCGGGCAGGGGATAAACATCCTCTTCTTCCACCATTAGCAGAGCGCCGCGATAAATCTGAGCCTCCTCTTTTGATTCCAGACCGCTAATTTTGACTAACACCACCTGATTTTGGGGCACAGCTGATTCCACTACCACTGGTCGTACTGTCCCAGCATGATTTAGATATACCTGTCTTAGGCCCTGGAACCGCTCTGGAAAATCAGTCAAGGGAACCACTTTTACCGTTCCCTTGTAGCCATAGGTTCCAGATATCCTGCCAATACTGACCAGATCATCTGGATTCAAGCTATCCCCCCATTTCATCAGCGCATAATCTCTACAGCTACTCGTTTCCCAGCCTTAGCTGCAGCAGCCTTGGTCAGGGTACGAATAGACTTGGCAATCTTCCCTTGTTTGCCGATGACTTTTCCCATATCATCGGGAGCCACCCGCAGTTCGATGATGATAGAGCCTTCCTCTTCGTGTTCGATGACCTGCACATCATCGGGGTTGTCTACCAGGGATCTGGCGATGAATTCAACCAGTTCCTTCATCTTTTCACCCCCTGTTTTTCGACTACTTGCGGCTTGCAGCAAATTTTGCCATAACCCCTTGTTTTTGTAATAAAGATTTAACCGTATCCGAGGGTTTGGCTCCATTAGCCAGCCATTTTAAGGCTTTTTCCTCATCAATTTTTACGGTTGCCGGGGTGGTAGCTGGATCATAATAACCTATTTCTTCAATAAACCGTCCATCCCGGGGAGAACGGGCATCTGCTACAACAATACGGTAAAATGGTCTTTTCTTAGCGCCCATCCTTCTCAATCTGATTTTGGTTGCCATGAATTCACCTCCTCGAAAACTTAACCTGGTAGAGTCAATTTATACAGCCAGAATCCCCAATTAATGGGGTATTCTTGGACTAACTTAATTAAAACGGGAATTTGATGGGGGGCATACCCCGCCGGCCTTTCTTGGCTCCAAGGTCCGCAAACTGTTTCATTAGTTTACGAGACTCTTCGAATTGCTTTAACAGCCGGTTAACCTCCTGGACACGAGTCCCGCTGCCCCGCGCTATTCTCTTTTTGCGGCTGCCGTTAATAATACTGGGATCGCGGCGCTCAGCTGGAGTCATTGATTGAATAATGGCCTCTATCCGGGCCAGTTCTTTCTCATCCACCTGACCTTTTAGTTCCTTCATCTGCTTGCCCATGCCGGGGATCATCCCCAGCAGTTCGTCCAAAGGACCCATAGACCGCATTTGCTGCATCTGTTGCAAAAAATCTTCCAGGGTAAATTCCTGCTTGCGGATCTTGCGTTCCATTTCCCTGGCTTTTTCCTGGTCGAAGTTAGCCTGGGCTTTTTCTACCAAGCTGAGAATATCCCCCATACCCAGAATTCTTGAGGCCATACGATCGGGATGAAAGGGTTCCAGAGCATCCAGCTTCTCACCGGTACCCACAAACTTAATGGGACATCCAGTAACTGCTTTAACGGAGAGAGCTGCTCCACCCCGGGTATCACCATCCAGTTTGGTCAATATAACCCCAGTCAGTCCCAGTTGGGCATGAAAACTCTCGGCAACAGTAACCGCATCCTGTCCGGTCATGGCATCAACTACCAGCAGAATCTCATCAGGATTAACCTGTTCTTTAATACTGGTTAACTCCTCCATCAGTTCTTCATTGATATGCAGACGACCGGCGGTGTCAAGTATCACTATATCACGGTTATTTATGCGGGCGTGCTCCAGAGAAGCCCGGGCTATATTAACCGGGTTCTGCTGACCCATGGAAAAAACCGGAGTACCAGTCTGCTCTCCCAAAACCTGCAGTTGTTTGATTGCAGCAGGGCGATATATATCGCATGCCACTAAAAGGGGGCGGCGCCCCTGTTTAGTCAGAGTTTTCGCCAGCTTGGCTACGGTAGTAGTCTTCCCGGCGCCCTGCAGGCCAACCACCATAATTATCGCAGGAGGTTTGGATGACAAGTTGAGCTTGCTCTCAGAACCTCCCATTAATGCAGTCATTTCATCGTGGACTATTTTCACAATTTGCTGTCCAGGGGTGAGACTGCCCAGCACTTCCTGGCCGACAGCCCGGTCCTTTACCCGGGCGACAAAGTCTTTGACCACCTTAAAGTTGACATCGGCTTCTAACAGGGCCAGTCGAACTTCGCGCATGGCTACTTTTACATCTTCTTCGCTTATCTTGCCTTTGCCGCGCAGCTTGCGAAAGATATCCTGCAGCCTGTCTGACAATCCTTCAAATGCCACCGTACCTCTCCTTTACCTAGATAGAGTCACTCACCTGGCGCAGTATGTCCACTGCTTTTTGGATAGTGGCTCGGTCCGCTTGTGGACTATTCAGTAATCTATACACTTCTTCAATTTGCGCCTGGGTGTCCTGAAATCGTTTTACCAGGTGCAAACGTTCTTCATATTCCAGCAATGAACGCTCTGATCTTTTCAACAAATCATACACCGCCTGCCGGGTTATATTATACTGGCTGGCTATTTCTGACAAGGACCAATCCTGCTCATAATGAAGATTGAGAACCTCCTGTTGACGCTCCGTCAGCAGAGGACCATAAAAATCTTTCAGCAAAATAATCTGTTCCAGCTTGTCGAGCATAGTCCTGCCTCCATGGTGACAAGGCAAATTACTTTACTTGTTGATTCTAGCTAATAGCATAGGCCCATGTCAAGCTATCAGCGCTATTTTCCTATTTTTATTGAACCTTGTCTCTGGTATGGTTATGATGGGTACAGGAGAAAATTTAAAAAATTTTATTGAGATTGAGGAGGATAATTTTGTTAGAGAGAATTGCTTTGCTTACCGATAGTGCTTGTGACCTACCCAAGGAACTGATCGAAAGGTTTCGTATAAAGGTGCTGCCTTTATCGGTAATCTATCCGGAAAAAACTTATCATGACCGAATTAATATTCAACCCCAGGAAGTCTATGAACGTATGCCTGATGAAATACCTACTACCTCCATGCCTACTCCCCAGGAGGTAAGCAATCTATTGGAAGAGATACGCCAAGAGGGGTTTACTCATGTATTAGCATTGCATCTTTCCAGTGCCTTGTCAGGAACCTTTGACATGGTTCAGGCGATGGCTCGGGAATTTGAGGATCTGGTCATTAAAGTTTTGGACACCCGTACCCTTTCTATTGGTACTGGATGGATGGTGCTGGAAGCAGCCCGGGACATAGCCTCCGGCCTTGGCTTTACAAAAACCATAGATAATATACAGCAACTGCAGTCCCGGGTTAAGGTTTACTATGTTCTGGAAACCCTGGAATACTTGCGCAGAGGCGGGCGTATTGGTTCAGTAGCTGCTATGCTTGGGCAGTTCCTGCATCTCAAGCCAATTATTTCCGTAGACGAAGAAGGTAAATATTATACCTACGCTAAAGCCCGTGGCCGCAAAAAATCCATTGAAAAATTAGCCGAGATTGTGGAGCATGCAGTACAAAAAGGTCCCATTAAGCTGGCGGTAATGCACGGAGGAGCCCGTGAAGAATTTCAGCGGTTGCTGGAAAGGTTTCAGCAGCTCCCCAATATTAAAGAGTTGATTGCCTCTGATATCAGTCCGGCACTGGGAGTCCACACTGGACCAGGCTTGTTGGGAGTCTGTGTAGTCGAGCAAGGGTAAATGCACCAAGGGAAGCTATAGAAAAACAAGGGAACGTTTATCCTGTATTCCCTTGGGAGACAAGAAGAAGGCGGGATAAACGTCCCCTTATCTTCTTAAATGAAAAAATACTGGGGGGGATAATAGGTATGCTGTACAAGCATTGGGCCAAACTGCTGGTGCTGTTGCTCATACTGCCGATAGGAGGCTGTGCTGGCGATAACAGTGATAGAGTATCCCCCCAACCTCAACAACCGGAGTTAAGTGAGAAATCCAGTCAAGAAAACGGTCTTTACGATTATGCACTTCTCTATACATGTAAAAATACTTCTCTGAACGATTCCGCCAAGATCAACGAATTGATCGCTGGGCTCCAATACGCCAAAGAACTGCGGGTAGACCGGGTTGAATATGCTTTTCAAAACCAGCACCTTCTACGAATCGATTACCAGCTGAACTTGACAGAGGGACAGTCATATCATATCGATCATACAAAACAGATGCAGGATGTGGTGATCCTGTTTATGCTCTTAGATCAGCTAGATGCGGTGGAAATTAACCTGGTTCAAGCAGATTATGGTTATGGGGGTGTTCCTATCACCCGGGAAGCGGCGGAGCAGGTTTTAGGAGACGATACTAGGGAGTTAGGAAAAAACGAGAATACTTTTAGGACCGAAATACCGCATAAAATCGCTAACCTTAAATGGAATCCCGAGGTAATGCCGGTCGTAACCTATGAGCACGTAATGGGGCTTGAGGAATAACCCGCACTCGATTTAATTGGGCCTCTCTCCTCTCTTAAATTGGTAGATATTAGAGAAAGCTACCTGTATAGCGGCCAAACTGTCGACCTGGCAGCAGTCATTTCGCCAGTTAATACACCCCAGTATACCTATAATAGAAGTCACTCTATGCAAAGGAGTGATTACCTTGACCGCTGGCAAATACTTACTGGCTGCTATTATAATAACGTGCCTGCTAACCCATCCGGCTGCAGCCTGTCCTGAACTTATGCCGGTTGAACCGGTTACCGATCAGCAAGCCCCGGTTTATGCCCAATTGCTTAAATGCCTGGCTGTCTATGAAGAATTCCTGAGTGAACGCGATCAGATCGGCGATTTGCTTTTTCCCATTCACGGCCGCAGCGTCGAACAGGCTCAGTCCTACCTGCAGCAAGGCTTTACCTGTGCTTTCAGCAACAATCTCCTTTTGTATTTAACCCGTTGGAATTCTGAATACCAGCGTCTTCAGTTAATTCCCGGCGAAGGATTTCCTATTCTTACTGAAGCCGACTTTAACGATCTTTATTATCGCACCTTGGATGATGGTTCGGTAATATTTCAGAGAGACTATCGTGACTGTTACCAATCGGGTGACTGTTATCACTACCAGGTTATCATAGGTAATTACCCCTCCGGTTGGCTGATCGAATCCTTCACCTTAATGGAGTGCCCTTACGCTATAGTAAGCCCTTGCCAAGAGTACTCTTTCCTGCCACAATAAGGAGGGAAAGTGATGGCATAGGAAAGGGCGTGATGTATTGACCCGCTATGAAGTAACCGAAAAAACTCGCTACTCCGACAATTGGGTTTGGCTGCTGTTATTGCTGATCGCCGGTTTTGCAGTGTGGCGGCTGTATTCTGCTTTAGCAGGCTTCGCTATAGCCTTGCTTGGCTTGGCAATACTTATGAGCGCCCGCTCACGAGCTCAAAAACGAGTGGGGGACTATGTTGAACTAGATGATAAAATTATAATTTTGGGCCAAAACGGGGAAAACCGTTGTATAACCTTTGCCGAGATCAAAAAAGTAAAAACCAGCCGTCTAATGTCATTGTTTAGCGGACCGTCTTTTTTAATCGAAACCAGTACCGGTAATAAACACAGGGTGCAGCCTGATGACTATGAGAATGGGCAGCAGCTGCGGGAGGAGCTTATCCAGCGCTTTGAACAATTAAACTATCTTCCCGCCAAGTAAAACCGTAATTAGTTACCAGAAAAAGCTGAACCCGGGACAATCCCGGGTTCTTCTGGTTAAATTTTAATAATAATCATCGTGGTCGTCATCCAGAGGGCCAACTGCTACAGCACTTATCATCGGACTGGTGATGGCCGCGAAATCTACTCCATCGCTTTCTACGTTAATGAGTTCGACTGTGTAATAGGCACAGCCAGGGCAGGCATCGCACTCGCAGAAATGGAAGGCAAAGGAGTCGGTAGTCTCGACATCTTCATCAAATTCGAAATCTCTTTCAAATGTCCAGGTGCCCAGCGGGATCTTGCTGCCAAACTGATAGGACTTGCTCAATTGGAAAGTCAAGCGCAGATCGGCACCATCGTTTTCACGGAATGTAATAATACTGGAGAATTCAATTTTTACGTTGGCCTTCTTCAATTCCGAGGTGTCGATGGAGACACTGGCAATAGTATAGGGATTAAAAAGTTGAGAATTTTCCTCATTATGGTCGGGAATAATCAGGCCACTGCCATTTCCACAGGCTAAAATAGTCTGGTTGATTTTCGGACGAGGACGCCGATGGGGAGGAGGATAATAATCCTTGCACCCATCATCCTTATAATTGGTCATTTCTCATACCTCCTGTTGGTTTTAATTTCAAGCACCTTCCCCAAGAACTACCATTTTATGTTAGATCTTAGGTTCGGTTTATCGCTTTTCTACCACATCTTATTAAACTCCCCACCATAAGGTTACATTGTTTGGCATAAATTCCAATTTAGTTATATGTATATTAAATGTGGATACTAAGGAAATTTTCCGGCTAACAGTAACAAATATCCTTACACTCACGTATGCTAAGGTAGAATTCTCTATAAAGAGGACGATACTATGGCCAAAGTATCAATACTGCCTTTCCAGGATGCCTATGTATCAGAATGGTATGCCAGCCAGAACTTCGGCGGTGAAATCGCTCTGTTCGTTAGCCAGTATCTAAAGCCAGGTGACGATTACCGATCCCTGCTGCAGTTTAATGTAGATAAAATTCCCCCCGCCAGCACCATAGAAGAGGCTACCCTGGAGCTAACCATTTACCGCAATGAGGTTTCGGGAAAACCGATAAATGTTACTGTTCACCGCCTGTTAGGTAGTTGGAACCAGTATTCGGTAACTTGGAACAATCAGCCTAAGGCCAAATCAACACCAGATGGCGTCGTCACCATTTTCTCCGGTCCTCCCGACGGAAAAGTTCGTATAGATATTACTGATCTGGTAATAGGTTGGTACGATGGTTCCATACCCAACCATGGTTTATTGCTTAAAGGAAATGAAAGAAATAATAATTTAGTGGGCTTTCGCAGTACAAACTTTGAGGATCGAGAGGTCTGGCCGGTGCTGCATATCAAATTTACAGATGAAAAACTGAAAATTTATGACCAGGAAACGCTGGTTATTCCAGATCCCTCCCAGTGTGCTCCCCTGGAAGCATCTACACCCATACCTTTAGGTGCCCGGACCAAAGCCACTTTCCTAGTTAAAAATGACAGCGATTGTGAACATGTTCGGGCGATGCTGCAAGTGGGGCACTCCGATAACCCTCTGGACACTTTTTTTGATGTTGGCTCCTGGATCCACCTGAAACCTAGTGGCTACCCGGGAGAAGCAGTAGCTCTTAGTACCGATGATGCAGCTGAATATGCCCGAGTGCTGGTCAGAGGACAAGGCGGCGAAAAAGTTTTAGTATGGCCTAGATCTTATGAATTGTAAAGATTGTCGGGGGGTAACTGGCGCAAAATATCCGGAACGCATCCGGGGCAGAAAATCGAAAAGCCTGTCAGGTATATGACAGGCTTTTTTAACATTTATGGTGGGCGATACTGGACTCGAACCAGTGACCCCCTGCTTGTAAGGCAGGTGCTCTCCCAACTGAGCTAACCGCCCAAATGGTGACCCCGAGGGGACTCGAACCCCTGTTACCGCCGTGAAAGGGCGGTGTCTTAACCGCTTGACCACGGGGCCGAATCGGAAGTCGGAAATCGGAAGTCTGAAGCCGGATGGCAGAAGTCGTATTCTCACTTCCACCTTCTAAGTTCTCACTCCCAACCTCCCACATCACACTTCTCAAATGGTGGGCCTACCAGGACTCGAACCTGGGACCAACCGGTTATGAGCCGGTAGCTCTACCAACTGAGCTATAGGCCCGTATTACCGCGACCTTGCATGTGATAGTATATTAAATCTGCGGTAAAACGTCAATAGATATTATCTATCCAAGCTTTCAAGTAAAAAGCGGTAACTCTCATACAGGGGGTTACCGCTGTAGTCTGCTAAATGGCTCCCCGAGTAGGATTCGAACCTACAACCCTCCGGTTAACAGCCGGATGCTCTACCGTTGAGCTATCGAGGAAAGTCCCAACGACTCACATTATATAACGGCGGATAGCCTCTTGTCAACTTCCCTACGGAGATTATTCTATATAATCTTTCAGCTTTTTGCTTCGGGAAGGATGGCGCAATTTGCGCAAGGCCTTAGCCTCAATCTGGCGGATACGCTCCCGGGTTACGCCAAACTCCTGGCCAACTTCTTCCAGGGTGCGCGGCCGCCCATCATCCAGCCCAAAACGCAGTCTTAAGACCTTTTCCTCCCTATCGGTTAAGGTATTGAGAATTCCATCCAGGTGTTCCCGCAACAGTACAAATGAAGCAGATTCTTCCGGAGATTCTGCGTCCTCATCAGTAATAAAATCTCCCAGATGACTGTCATCTTCTTCGCCAATAGGAGTTTCCAGAGAAACCGGCTCCTGGGCAACTTTCATAATTTCAATGACTCTCTCCACTGGGATATCCATGGCCTCGGCGATTTCCGCTGGGGTAGGTTCTCGTCCTTTTTCCTGGAGTAATGTCCTCTGTACCCGGGACAGCTTGTTAATAGTCTCCACCATATGTACCGGTATACGAATAGTGCGGGCCTGATCTGCAATAGCACGAGTGATAGCCTGTCTAATCCACCAGGTAGCATAAGTACTGAACTTAAAACCTTTGCGGTAATCAAACTTCTCCACGGCTTTCATCAACCCCAGATTACCTTCCTGAATAAGGTCCAGGAAAAGCATGCCGCGGCCTACATAACGCTTGGCTATGCTTACTACCAAGCGAAGATTAGCTTCCACCAATTGGCGGCGGGCCTCATCGTCTCCAGCCTCAATACGGTTGGCCAGTTCGATTTCTTCCTCAGCGGTGAGCAGGGGCACCCGCCCAATCTCCTTAAGATACATACGGACAGGATCATCTATTTCAATGCCATCCGGTATAGTGACATCTTCATTTTCGATGTTCTCATGATCGGCATCTTCTTCAATATCGCCTTCAGATCCCACACCAATTCCCAGAGATTGCAAGTGCTCAAAAATATCATCTATGTGATCGGGGTCCAGATTAAACCCTTGTAGATCTTCGATGATTTCCTCATAGGTAAGGTTCTTTTTCTTTTTACCCTTTTCAGCCAGCGCGCTGATTGACTCGGCCAGTTTTCGGTCCATTTTCATGATGTCACCCCTTTATGGGTTGGATTGATAAATGCATCGAGATCCAGGATAAACCTGAGCAACTGATCGAAATCAGCGTCCTCACTCATTTGATTCAGGCGTTCCTGAAACTTCTGCCAGCGGAGTTCCCTACGCCGCATTTGTATCCGGCGAATAATACCCTGTACTTCTAACAGGGTAAGACCTTTTTCTTCTTCCATTAAAAACATTACCCGGGCGTACGCCGAGGTAAATCCCTCCTGTCGAGCTATAGTACCTAGTTCCCCCCAACTTTCCTGACTTATGGGCCGCAGATCAGCAAAACTCTTTACTAACTGTCGATACTCCTTCTGTTGAAAAATATTAAGTCCTACTGATCTTTGAATTTCTGTGAAAATCTCAGGGTTTTTCAGCATAGATACCAGTAAACGCTCTTCTAAGCTAGTTTTACCGTATCTAGTATTATCCCTGAATATTCCATTTTTATTCAGAGCTGAGTTTCTACCTGATCCGCCCAATTTATTAAGCTCGCGGCGTACCAGATTTTCCTCTACCTGCAGGCGCCTGGACAACAAACGAGTATAATAATCTTTTTCCAGTTCACTTTCCAAGGATGCGATATCTTCCTGCAATGCTTTTATAATCCTAATACATGCCTCCAGGTGTAATTCGGGCTCATTATTAATATATCTATTTAGTTTAAATTCTATATGATCCACTTTACTATTCTGTATATATTGCAAAAATTCCTCTTTTCCATGCAAATCCAGGTATTCATCGGGGTCTTTTCCAGCAGGAAGCGACACCACCCAAACCTTTAGTCCTTCAGCATGCAAGATCTGGACTGCCCTCAGGGCTTGTCTCTGACCGGCTTCGTCCCCATCAAACAGCAGTATTACCTCTTCGACAAATCTTCTCAGTAACCGAGCCTGTTCCTGGGTCAGAGCCGTACCTAAAGAAGCCACCGTGTTTTCTATTCCCGCCTGGTGCAGCCTGAGGCAATCCATATATCCTTCCACAACTATAGCCTGATTAAGAGACCGCATAGCCTGCCGGGCTTGATACAGACCGTATAGGTTTCTGCGTTTGGAAAACAGCTCAGTTTCTGGAGTATTTAGGTACTTGGGCAAACTGTCATTAAGAACTCTTCCCCCAAAGCCTACTACCTCACCTCGTTGGTCGTGAATAGGAAATATAACTCGATCCCGGAATAAATCATAATAACGGTTTTGTTGATCACTACGTTTAATAAGTCCGGTTGATTTCACCTGTTCCTGAGAAAAAGCCTTTTTAAATAAAAAATCCTCAATAGTATTCCACTTATCAGGTGCATAACCCAGGCAAAACCTTTCTATGATTTCCAGGCTCAAATGTCGCTGATGCAGGTATTCAAGCCCCTTTCTCCCTTCAGAACTGAGTAATACCTGGTGATAAAACTGAGCCGCTGCCTGGTTGGCAGCCATAACTCCGCGGATCTGGTCCTGTTTGCGGCGCACTGCCGCGGTTTCTTTCTGCACGGTGACTCCAGCACGGTTGGCCAGGTATTCTACCGCTTCCCTGAATTCCAAGCCTTCCCGTTTCATAATATAGGTAACCATATCGCCACCAGCTTGACACCCAAAGCAATAGAACAGGTTTCGATCTGGAGTAACTGAAAAAGAAGGAGTTTTCTCCTGGTGAAAAGGACACAGTCCCCAGTAACGGTTACCTTTACGGGTCAAATGCACGGTTTCAGATACTATATCGACAATTTCCAACCGTGAATTTATTTCTTTTATAACATCTTCATAAATTCTACTCATATACCTCACCATGTATTCGCTGTGTTTGACGAAAATCCTCCAAAAATGTTGAAAAGCTGTTAAGTTAATATTATGCTAGGGAAGATTTATTGTAAGTATCACTGGCTTTTCCTGGAACCAACGACTGCGGCACATATATATCCTCAAAAGCAGCAATACAATAAGCATCGCTCATCCCGGAAATATAATCAGCCACGGCCTGTTCCAGCCCCTCTTCATCAGCTATCTGACGATATAAGGGAGTCATTTTATCGGGATGGTGCAGGTAATACTTAAATAAATGCTCGATTACAAAACTGGCCCGGGATCGTTCCGCCTGGCATACCGCTCCCTCGTAAATAGTTTCAAACATAAATTCCCGCAGCTGGCGTAAAGCTTTTTCCACCACCGGACTGGGTTCTACCTTAACCGACTGGGGTGATTTTTCCATCATGGTACGGGTATGATAAATGGTATCCGTGACCAATGTGGCAATGCGTTTACTATGGGTATCTCCCAGGACCTCCAGGCAGGATTTGGGTAAGTCTTCCAAAGTAAGCAGCCCAGCACGAATAGAATCATCGATATCATGCTGAACATAGGCAATCTTATCACTTAATCTGATTACCTGCCCCTCCAGTGTACTGGGCCGCGGCCCATCTTTGCCATACCCGCTGTGATACAGGACCCCATCTAACACCTCCTGGGTCAGGTTTAGTCCAGGGCGGCCTTTATGCTGTTCCACCCGGGTCAGTACCCGAATACTGTTTACGTTATGACGAAAGCCTTTGGCCATTAACTGGTCCAGGACCTGTTCCCCCGCATGAGCAAAGGGAGTGTGGCCTACATCATGAGCTAGAGCTATTGCCTCAATCAGATCCAGGTTCAGATTAAGTCCGGCACCTATAGTCTTGGCAATTTGATTAACTTCCAGGGTGTGAGTCAGACGGCTGCGATAATGGTCACCTCGGGGGGCAATAAAGACCTGGGTTTTATGTTTTAAGCGGCGAAAAGACTTGGAATGAACTACCCGGTCCCTATCCAACATGTAGTTGGTGCGGATAGGATCAGGAGGTTCTTCCACAGCCCTGCCTTTAGACCCGCTGGATAGGCTGGCCAGCGGACTTAAGGTCTTTAATTCCCTCTGTTCAATTTCCAGTCTGATTTCCATAGGTGCCCTCCTCATGGTGGAAAAAAAACCTCTGGCATCTGCCAAAGGAACAGGTATTTATTAATACTGGTAACAGTCTGTTTTTTAGGTGATAATTCTATGAATAGGTAATACTACGTTATAGATATAAATCCCTTTTTTAGGTCCATTTATAATTACAGAACGATAGGTTTTGCTAGCCGGGTTGTTGATTGAATAACCAAAAACTATATGGTTGTGCACTGATCTAATTTCTTCCCAAGCTATTGTATACCATTAAAGCATCGGTGATATTATACTGTTCGGTATGGTAATCTCCTCTAGCGCCCGCTGTAACCAATATGTATTCCTGCCCTCCCACTTTCGCTAGACTGGCCAGGCATAGTCCCGCTTTATCGGTATATCCGGTTTTCCCCCCCAGGAGCTCTCCCCCGGTAATTTGGGGATCGTCGAGTTCCTGAAACAAGGTACTGTAAAAGGTTATCCCATCGGGATGAATATTGGTTGATGGAGTAGAATGGCGGGTGGAAGTGAATATCTCCCGGAAAGTATCATTTTGCAGTGCATAGCTAAGCAAAACAGCTACATCCTTGACGGTTGTGTAGTGATTGTCATGATGAAGTCCGACGGCATTGGTGAAATGGGTGTTATCCATACCCAGTTCTACCGCCTTTTGATTCATTATCTTTACAAAGTCCTGTTCCGAACCCGCAATTTCGGTGGCCAGTGCCCTACAGCACTCGGCCCCGCTGGGAAGCATAGCCCCAAATAATAGGTCTGTGGCCCTTACCTTTTCACCCGGCTGGAAACCAGCCATAGAAGCATTGGCTTCATGCAACCCCTCAAACATTGCACCGGTAAGTATGATTTCCTTCTCCAGATCCGGCAGATTCTCTAAAGCTACCACCGCTGTCATTATTTTGGTCAAAGAAGCAGGATAAATAACTTCTTCACTATTCTTCTCCACAACCAATCCATCATTTAAGCCAATCAGAATAGCGTAAGGACTGTTGAGCCTGTCCAAGGGTATAGAGACCGATGAACTAGGCTGGGGATTCATTTCTTCAAAGTCTTCCCCAAACGGACATTGGTCCCGGTCTCCAGGGTCGATGAAGGATATGAAAGCCAAAACAGTTATGGCTATCAGCAAAGCTGATATAATGATGCTTATGCCTGATTCTTTCCTTTTTGCTTTTCGTACCATATAAAACATCCCCCTATTGCGTTTTTATATCAATTAATCACAAAATAGGGAGCAATTTTGGAACTCCAACTTATAAATCTCTTAAGAATTTCTTATGAGGGCAGATTTACCGTGAAGGTAGTGTGTTCTGGGTTGCTTTCCACGGTGATAGTTCCGCCATGAGCCAAAACAATCTCCTGTGCGATTGCTAAACCCAACCCTGTTCCCCCGGTTGCGGTGGAACGAGCGGCATCCAGCCGGTAAAACTTTTCGAAGATAGTAGCAAGTTTCTGTGAAGGAATAGGATCCCCCTGGTTTGTGAAAGTAATACTTACATTGTCCCCTTGCCGGGCAGCTGTAATGGTAATAGTGCTGTTGGCATAGCTGTAGGCAATGGCATTTTTCAGGATGTTATTAAAAACGCGAGCCAGCTTATCAGCGTCACCAACCAGGATCAGGTCCTCCGGGGCATGGATGGTCACCTGTTTTCCCTGGGGCGTTAGCAAGGGATAAAACTCATCAGCCAGCTGCTCAAGCATAAAGGCCAGTTTTATCTTGCCCTTGTTCAAAACAATAGTCTGCAGATTAAATCTGGTAATATCAAAAAACTCATTGATCAGTTCTTCCAGTCGATAAGCTTTCTCTAAGGCGATACCGGTGTATTTGTTTCTTTGCTCTACTGGCAGGTCGGGAGCTTCGCTTAACAGGCTTAAATAGCCGATTACCGAAGCCAGAGGCGTTTTCAAGTCATGGGCCAGATAAGTAATGAGATCGTTTTTGCGCTGCATTTCCATCTGCATAAGCTGCTCATGCTTCAGGGCAACAGACTTTATTTTAACAAGCTGTGCCTCAAATTGAGAATACTCATTGGGCAGTGTTAAGTCATCAGTATCTGAATTTAAATAGGAATTCATGACTTGGGTAATAAAAGAGATATCTTTTTGACTTCTGTACCGTGCATAAAAATAGGCTGAAGCAATACTGCATATAGCTACTATAATAATGGCTGTAACAAAGGTATAGATAAGGAATTCCTTTATTTCCCCCCAGCTTTTAAATACTGCTCCTACTTTTCCTAGTCCGGCAGAATCAGGGTCAACATATACTATTTTATAAATCCATTCTTTGATTACTCCGTTAAATCCCTGGTCAATCAACCACATCATGCCCCAACCGGCTAAAACGATAGCACAAATAATAAGACCAATTCTTAAGAGGGTTTCAGATTTGCTTTTCAATTTTATAGCCAACCCCCCATACAGTCTTAATGTATTTTGGATGTTCGGCACTGTCATGCATTTTTTCCCTCAAATGCCGGATATGAACCATCACCGTATTGTTGTTGGTGTAATACTTGTCTCCCCATACCTCCCGGAACAATTCTTCCGAGCTGACTACCCGTCCCCGGTTAGAACACAGGACCCAAAGAATGGAGAACTCCGTGGGAGTGAGGGACAGCTTTTTTTCATTCAAGGTGCATTCATGGGTATCCAGGTTCAATACCAAGCCAGAAAAAGCAATTACCCGTTCTTCCTGTTTTGGCTCTGCAGAATTATATTTGGTAAATCTCCGCAGCTGAGCCTTTACCCGGGCAACTAGTTCCAAGGGTCGAAAGGGTTTGGTGATATAGTCGTCCGCACCCAAGGTCAGCCCGGTAATCTTGTCAATTTCTTCTTCTTTGGCGGTCAGCATGATAACCGGGAAATTATGCTTCTCCCGAATGTGCTGGCAGATCGAAAAACCGTCCACATCGGGAAGCATTACGTCCAGTATGGCTAAATCCAGCTTTTCATTATCGATACACTTCAGGGCATCCTGTCCATTATAGAACTTAAAAACCTGGTAGTTTTCGTTCTTCAAGTAAACTTCCACCAAATCCGCAATAGCTTGTTCGTCATCAACTATCAAAATCTTGGCATCCAATGCGTCATCTTCCTTCTGATTCTATATCCCCACCATCATTGTAACGCGAAACAATATTCCATTTTATAGCTTTTTCTTAGGAAATTCTTAAGATTTTATTAAGCACGGAAGCAGGGGGAAGCACGGGGACGTTCTTTTTGCTTCCTTGGGAAGCACGGGGACGTTCTTTTTGCTTCCTTTGGACGGGAAGCAGGGGGACGCTGCTTTTGCTTCATCTTCTATTATTTGGTATTATAAACATAATATGGGGAGGTAACCTATGGCAAGAAAACCGAGAAAGCAGAGTGAGAGTGGCATTTATCACGTAGTCTTAAGAGGAGTCAACCGGCAGAATATTTTTTATGACGAAGATGATTATCAGCGGTTCCTGGAAATACTGGCACAAAAGAAAATAGAAGCACAGTATAAGATATACGGCTATTGCTTGATGAATAACCATGTTCATCTTTTGGTGCATGAAGGCAAAGATTCGATTTCGCGAATCATGAGTAGGATTGGAACTAGTTATGCATGGTGGTATAACCGGAAATACAATAGAATTGGCCATGTGTTCCAGGGACGTTTCGGAAGTGAATGCGTTGAAGACGATGCTTATCTGTTAACAGTAGTTCGGTATATTCACCATAATCCGGTTAAGGCTAAAATAGTTAAATCACCTGAAGACTATCCTTGGAGCAGTATCCAAGCATATTATAGTGAGCATCCACACGAATTGGTCAACACTGATTTTATTTTAGAATTCATGCACAAAACAAGAGCAGAAGCAGTTCGGATATTTAGAGAGTTTATGCAAATGGAGAATGACGATCAATGTCTTGATGATGAAATCAAAACCAGTAAAACAGATAACGAGGTAAAAGCAGAGATTGAAGCCATGATGAATGGTGAACCTATAGAGAGATTACTGGAATTTGATAAAGTAAAAAGAGATGAGATATTACATCAGATCAAACAAAGCACAGGGGTAACTCAGCGGCAGATAGCTCGCGTAACTGGAATCAGTCCTAATATCGTATTCAAGGCGTAGTGATAAGGAAGCAAAAAGAACGTCCCCCTGCTTCCGCCTGGTTATTGTTTCCGCATAATCATATCCATGGCTTTTCCCTTGGCCAGTTCATCAATCAGCTTATCCAAATAGCGAATTTCCCGCATAAGGGGTTCTTCAATCTCTTCTACCCGCACACCGCAAACTACACCTTTGATCAGGGCCCGGGCAGGATTCATATGGGGTGCTTGCCCGAAGAAGGTCTGAAAATCGGTCTGCTTTTCCAGGTGGGCTTCCAACTCTTCCTGGCTGTATCCGGTCAGCCAGCGGATGATCTCATCGACTTCTGTTTTGGTACGCCCTTTTTTCTCAGCCTTGGCCACATAAAGGGGATAGACTTTGGCGAAACTCATGGTATATATTTGCTGCTTGGGCATGGTACACCGCCTTTATCGGTTTTTATTCTAGTATGAAAGGTATTTGGGTAATTTATAGAAAGCAATAGGGAGGCAAAAAGAACGTCCCCTTGCTTCACCCAGGAAGCAAAAAGAACGTCCCCTTGCTTCACCCCAGGAAGCAAAAAGAACGTCCCCTTGCTTCCCCTTGCTTCATTTCTATTTGTGATTGATAGCGGCCTGGGCGGCGGCCAGTCTGGCTACCGGAATCCGGTAGGGTGAACAGCTTACATAGTTCAGACCAATCATGTGGCAGAACTCTATGGAACTGGGTTCTCCGCCATGCTCTCCGCATATACCCATCAGTATATCGGGTTTCACTGAGCGGGCCTTTTCTACGGCTATCCGCATTAACTCTCCTACTCCCTCGCGATCCAGAACGGCAAAGGGATTGTCACGGATAATCTTTTTCTCCAGATACACGGGAATGAACTTGCCTTCGGCATCGTCGCGGCTGAATCCCAGTGTAGTCTGGGTTAAATCATTGGTACCAAAGGAGAAGAATTCAGCTTCGGTAGCAATTTTATCAGCGGTTATACAAGCCCTGGGAAGTTCTATCATGGTTCCCACTGCATATTTCAATTCTTCACCGCTTTCAGCCTTGATTTCTTCATATATGTCGTTAATCTCTGCTTTAAGGATAGCTAATTCACTGATATCCATTACCAGTGGTATCTCGATCTCTGCAAAGGCATCTATATTTTCCTTTTTCAGCTGCAGCATAGCTTCAAAAATAGCCCGGGCCTGCATGCGATAAATCTCGGGATAAGTGATGCCCAAACGGCACCCCCGGTGACCCAGCATGGGGTTAGCCTCCGACAGGCTGTTGATCTTCTTAAGCATTTCTTCTTTGGCCAGGATTAATTTATTATCGGCATTCTCGTGGGTCAGTTGGGCTATTTCCAGCAGCAGTGATTCGTGATCAGGTAAAAACTCATGCAAAGGCGGATCCAGTAACCGGATAGTAACCGGCAGCGGGGCCATGGCTTTCAGTATGCCATAGAAATCCTGACGCTGGAACTCCAAAAGTTTAGCCAAAGGCTTTTCTCTTTCCTCTATGCTCTCCGCCAAAATCATTTCCTGCACATAGGGCAGCCTTTCTTGAGCCATAAACATATGTTCAGTCCGGCAAAGTCCAATGCCCTGAGCGCCGAATTCTCTAGCCTTGGCGGCATCTTCAGGGGTATCGGCATTTGCTCGGACCATGACGGTTTTAACCTGATCAGCCCACTCCAAGAGAGTCTCAAATTCATCAGATAAAGTCGGTTCTATCATGGGAACTTCTCCTAGCATAACATTACCGGTAGCCCCATCAATGGTGATTATGTCTCCCTCTTTTACCACCAAACCATTGACCATAAACTGATTGCCGGAGGGATCTATTTTTATAGCTTCGCATCCGCATACACATGGTTTTCCCATGCCTCTGGCTACTACGGCAGCATGAGAGGTCATGCCGCCCCGTGAGGTGAGCACCCCCTGGGCATGAATTATCCCATGAATGTCGTCAGGTGTGGTCTCATTGCGGACCAGGACCACCTTTTCCCCGGCTCCACCCAATTTTTCCGCTATATTCGCATCAAAAACCACTTTTCCACAGGCCGCTCCCGGGGAAGCCGGCAAACCCTTGGCAATAGCATCCACATGAACACTAGTGTCTATCTGCCGGTGCAAGAGTTGGTTAAGCTGCTCAGCGTCCACTCGCTGCAGAGCCTCTTCTATGCTTATGAGTCCTTCATTCACCATATCAACAGCTACCTTGACTGCAGCGCGGGCAGTGCGTTTGCCGTTACGAGTCTGCAACATGTACAAGGTACCCTTTTCTACCGTAAACTCAATGTCCTGCATATCACGGTAATGGTTCTCCAGTTTCTGACAGGTATCTATGAACTGCTGGTATACTTCGGGCAGTTCCTCTTTTAGTTTAGCGATGGGCATGGGAGTTCGAATACCGGCTACTACATCTTCACCCTGAGCATTAATTAAGAATTCACCATATAAAGTCTTTTCACCAGTGGAGGGATTCCGGGTGAAGGCTACTCCAGTACCGCAGTCCTGGCCCATATTGCCAAAAGCCATACACTGCACATTCACGGCAGTTCCCAAACTATCGTCAATTTTGTTGAGGCGCCGGTACACAATGGCTCGCTGGTTGTTCCAGGAATTGAAAACCGCTTTTATAGCCATAATCAGCTGTTCCTTCACATCCTGGGGAAATTCAAAGCCTTTTTCCTGCTGGACCATGCTTTTATATTCAATGATAATAGATTGGAGCTCCGAGGCAGGTATTTCGTAATCAAAAATGAGGCTGAGTTTACGTTTATGTTTTTCAACTATATCGTCAAAGAGAGAATGATCTATATCCAATACTACATTGCTGAACATCTGAATGAAGCGGCGATAGCAGTCATAGGCAAAACGCGGGTCACCAGTTAGCTCAGCTAATCCCTGTACGGTCTCGTCATTCAGGCCTAGATTTAATATAGTATCCATCATACCTGGCATAGAAATGGCGGCTCCCGAACGAACCGACACCAATAAAGGGTTGTGTTTGTCCCCAAATCCCTTCCCGGTTCGTTTTTCTAAAGCATTCAGACTTGTGAAAGTCTGTTCCAGTACCGTGTCAGGCAAAGTTCCCCCGGAGGATAAATAAATGTTGCAGGCTTCAGTGGTAATCGTAAAACCTGGCGGAACCGGCAGACCGATGCGGGTCATTTCCGCTAGATTAGCGCCCTTGCCTCCCAGCAGCATTTTCATATCTGATTTGCCTTCTTCGAACAAGTAAACATACTTCACGCTAGCATTAACCTCCTATCACTCACGTTGCATAAAAGCAACTTTTAAAACCAAGTTTTAGCCATGACACGGTCTTGAGGCTTGCATTTGATAAAGCCAAAAATAGCCGAGTATATTAATACCCCGGCATATAAAAGTAATTCCCTTATGATAAAGATATACGGTAAATTCTCCGTAATTCTCTAAAATAAGGGAGATAACTCACATCCTAAAATATAGCACAACAGTACTATAAAATCTATATAACCTGCATTATTTTTCTAGTTTATAAGCCGGTTAAGTACTTGCCAAAAGCTTGGCCAGGCATCAGTGGGATCCGTCCCAAACCTGTCCTAATGCCTCTCCCTCAGTAACTGCAATATAGTCTTCTGTTCCACCGAAGCCACCAGTCTGCGGGTTTGAATTACCCGGTCGGGATTTACACTTACACTGTCAATACCGGTCTTAACCAGAAATTCAGTAAATTCAGGATAAAGAGAGGGAGCCTGTCCACATATGGAAACGGTTTTACCGTATTTATGGGCGGTTTTAATCAGATGAGCTATAGCCCGCTTTACGGCGGGATCCCGTTCATCGAAATAGCCCATGCCATCCAGTACTCCGGAGTCCCGATCGGCACCCAGGGTCAACTGGGTTAAATCATTACTGCCAATGCTAAAACCGTCCACCATCTGGCTAAACTCATCCGCCATAAATATAACTGCTGGTACTTCAGCCATAATCCAGAGTTTAAAGTCCAAGCCTTGTCTTAAGCCTTCCTCTTCCATAATCTTCTTTACCTGCTCCAATTCCCAGGTGGTACGGACAAAGGGCAGCATAGCCCAAATGTTTAACAAACCGTATTCTTCCCGGGCTTTGCGCATAGCCTTGCATTCCAAGCGAAAACCTTCCAGGTATTCAGGGGAAATGTAACGGGAAACCCCGCGCCAGCCGATCATGGGATTATTCTCAACAGGCTCGACTTCTTCCCCTCCTTTTAACCCCCGGAACTCATTGGTACGGAAATCGCTCATTCTTACTACCACCGGACGAGGATAGACACCCTGCGCTACAGTTACCAGCCCTTCAGCTAGCTTGTCGATCATAAACTGCTGTTGACCGGTTTTAATCAAATACAGCGGATGAGCTTTTATGATATTAGTAAAAATAAATTCCACTCGCATAAGACCAATTCCGTCAAAGGGTAAATCCTTGTATTTATCTATCAGGGAGGGATTCCCCAAATTCATGTATATCTTGGTTCCGCAGACCGGGAATAATTGTCTTAATAGTTCTGGTGATAATCCTGCAACAGCAGCACTTTCCTTTTTGATCTGCCCGAGATCTACCAGGTCTTTATAGACCACCCCCCGGGTAGCATCAACGGTAACTTCCTGCCCCGGTTGGAGAACCTGAGTAGCACTATGGCAGCCAACAATACAGGGAACCCCTAATTCCCTTGACACAATGGCCGCGTGGCAGGTCCGTCCTCCTTCATCAGTAATGATAGCCCGCGCTTTGCTCATTACCGGAACCATATCAGGGTTGGTCATAACCGTTACCAGAATATCTCCCTCCTGAACGGTAGAGATATCATTACCTCTAATAATATTAACCTTACCAAAAGCAATTCCCGGAGATGCCGGCATTCCCTTAACTAACACTTCGAGATCTTCTTTTTTGACGGTGTTCATTTCCGGTTTCTCCTCTCTAAATGTAGTAATCGGACGTGCCTGAAGCAAATAGAATTGATTATCGATGGCATCATATGCCCACTCTATGTCCATGGGCATATTATAGTGTTTTTCTATACGGGAACATATCTGGGCCAAACGTATAATATCCTGGTCAGAAAGGCACTGCTGGGTAACATATTCATTACCTAGTCTTTCACTGACGGGCACAGCGCTGGTACCGATTTCCTTGTCTGGATCTCTTATCACCATGGTTTTCTTGTCAGCAACTATGGTTTGTTTAATATTCCAGGTCCCTTTTTCCACAATATAATCATCAGGGGTAACTAAACCTGACACCACCGCTTCACCTAAGCCCCAACTAGCGTTGATGACAATTTCATCCAGGTTGTTAGTTACCGGGTTGGATGTGAAAGCTACCCCGGCCTTGTCCGCTGTGACCAGCTTTTGCACCACTGCCGACAAGTAAACATCAAAATGGTCAAAATTCTGAGTCTGGCGATAGTAGGCAGCCCGGGATGTCCATAAAGAAGCCCAGCACTTCTGCACATACAGCACTACTTCCTGGGTTCCCATTATGTTCAGGTAAGTATCCTGTTGTCCGGCGAAGGAAGCATCCGGTAAGTCTTCCGCGGTAGCCGAACTGCGTATAGCCACCCTGGGATAACTACCCGCATTGCTCAATATCTCATAAGCAGAACAAATTTCTTCTTTGATTTCGATGGGCATAGGAGTTGAGGTGATCATTTGCCGGATCACCGAGGTTTTTTCATCTAAGTCTCGGGTATCATTGATGTTAGTTTCCGCCATTAAGGCGCGAATTTTTTCCTGCAAACCGGTGGATTGAATAAAGTACCGGTATGCATAGGCAGTAACGCAAAAACCAGGCGGTACTTGTATACCTGCCTGGGTAAGTTCACCTAAGTTGGCCCCTTTGCCGCCAACTAAAGCTATATCTTGTTTGGACAGCTCCTCAAACCATTTAATAAAACGATAACCCATTATATCAGATCCTTCTTCATGAATTACCACGTCACGTATAGATCCAACTACCATCCTCAAAACGAGGAAGATTCTAGACAGGCCTTGGGTTGACTTGCCCTAAATACAGCGTTCCAAACTTGTTTTGTTATCTAGGCTTTACCACTCCCCCTTGGTCTCACTCATATCTGACTAGACATTACTTAACCTCCGGTAATATATTTCCAATATCTTACTGGCCGTTTCCTCCACAGCCTTGTTAGTCACATCAATGACTGGACAGCCCAAGCGCTTCATTACCTGGTGAGCAAACTCCAATTCTTCCAAAATACGTTCTGAATTAGCATAACTGGCCTGCCCCTTCAATCCTAAGGTTTTCAGCCGTTCGGCGCGAATATGGTTTAATTGTTCCGGTTGGATAGTTAACCCAATTACTTTTCCTCTTTCAGCGGCAAACAGTTCCTCTGGAGGAGCTACCTCAGGCACCAAAGGCACATTGGCCACCTTTATTCTCTTGTGAGCCAAATACATGGACAGTGGTGTTTTGGAGGTGCGGGATACGCCAACCAACACAATATCAGCCAGATTAATGCCTCGCGGATCTTTGCCATCATCATAGCGGACTGCAAACTCTACCGCTTCCACCCGGCGGTAATACATTTCATCCACTTTACGCAATAAACCCGGCTCCTTTTTGGGTTCAATAGCACTTATCTTTTTGAAGGCTTCTATCAAAGGTCCCAGGATATCAATACACACTACACCTGCTATATCTGCTTCTTCCTGTAGATAAGCTGCCAACTCGTCCACAACCAGTGTGTAAGCAATCATAAAGCCCATATCCCGAGCATGATTAACGATCTCTTTCAGAGTTTCCTTATCAGATATATTGGGAACTCTGCGGATCTCCATATTACCCGAATTGAATTGGCTGGCCGCAGCTCTTACTACCATTTCCGCGGTCTCACCTATGGAGTCCGATACAATATAGACTCCAGGTAAGTGATTGGTCAAAACTTATACCCCCTCGTTTCACATACTGGCTATATCCAAGAATAGTCTGGCAATATTGGTTTTAGTAACTTTGCCGACCACCTCAAGCTTTTCGCTACCTTCAGCATCCAAAAAGCATCTTACCACGGGCAGGCTGTCCACCTCATGTTCCACCACTTTCTTAACAGCTTCTACTACAGTTTCTTCTAAATTCGTGGTAATAATGTTAGGCATACGAGTCATAATGACACTGACCGGAACTTTATGGATATCCGCCTGTCCCAAGGTGGTCTTAAGAAGGTCTTTACGAGATACTATTCCTGACAAGAAGTTGTCATTATCCACTACAAATATGCTGCCGGTATCCTCTACGAACAGTGTCACTATGGCATCGTAAATACTACAGGTTTCTTTTACAATCACCGGTCTTGACTGGATGTCACGTACTCTATACTGGTTAAGCACCCGGCGAATCTGGTTCTCTACTCCCTCAGTTCTGAAAGTATAACCAACCCGCGGCTTAGCTTCCAGAAAACCTGACATAGTCAAAACGGCTAGATCCGGACGCAGAGCAGCTCTGGATACAGCTAACATCTCAGCGATCTTTTCTCCGGTAATTGGTCCATTTTCCCTGACTATCTCCACGATTTTCTCTTGCCGTTCACTCAGCTCGATCATATTCCCCCGCCTAATTATGCTATACTTTTTGGGTTAAATCATAATAATTATATATACTATTTCGGCAAAAAGAAATCCTGTTTGCTTTATTTTTTATTGAACTATTTTGCTGAAATCTGCTACTTGTTGACAGAGCACCGCTATGGAGCGCAGTAAACTGAGTCGATTTTCCTTCAGCTTCTCATTTTCAACCATAACCATTACTGCTTCAAAAAACCGGTCCAGATAGGGGCGTAGTCCGGTCAGGTCCTTGATCAGTTCTTGATAATCTATGGGGTCAGTCAGGCGGGACCGAACCGCTGCTAGCTGCTGGTACAGCTCTTTTTCGCTGTCATCTTCCAGAACACCGGTTTGCACCGTAGTCTGTTCCCACTTTTTACTGAGGTTATGGCTGCGGTTGAACACCACCATTAAATCCTCAAACTGAGGAGACTTTTTCAGTTCCTGGACCACCTGGGCTCGGGTATATATGTCCTGCAGGTAACCAGTCGTTTTGGCCATAACGCTGTCAATGACATCATAGGAAAACTTCTGCTCGGCCAGAACTCCTTTCATGCGCTGCAGAACGAAATCCAACAGCTCCTGAACAGCGGTTTCCTCATCCACATCAGGCTGGACCTCACTAAACTGGCGGTAGGCTTCTCCGAAAACTCGCTGCAGATCAATATTCAGCTGGTGCTCCATGATAATGTGTACCAGTCCCAGAGCTTGCCGGCGCAGGGCATAGGGATCCTGGGATCCGGTGGGTTTGATGCCTATGCAGAAACAGCCCATTAAATTGTGAATTTTCTCGGCCAGGCTCAATACTATCCCCACATCACTTTGGGGCAGCTGGTCACCAGCAAAGCGAGGTAAATAATGCTCAAAAATAGCCTGGGCAACCTGGGGATCTTCCCCACTGTTCTGAGCATAATACCGACCCATTATTCCCTGCAGTTCCGGGAACTCGTATACCATACTGCTTAATAGATCAGATTTGCTCAACTGAGCTGCTCTTTTTACCAATTCAGGTTTACCCAGACCAGTATCCTGGCATAAATTAAGGGCAATAGCTTCCACTCTTTGCACTTTGCGTTCCAAACTGCCCAGCCTTTCCTGGAATAGAACTTGGGGCAATCCCTGGTTAAAAGCTTCCAGCGGTTTTTTATTATCTTCATTCCAGAAGAACAGGGCATCTTCCAGACGAGCCCTTAGTACCCTTTCATTGCCCGCCTGAACATTATGCAGGTGATCCTGGCCACCGTTGCGTACCGCTACAAAAGCTGGCATCAGATGGCCTGACTCATCATATACCGGGAAATAGCGCTGGTTAGCGATCATGGTGGTAGTTAATACCTCCGGAGGCACCTGCAAGTATGATTCGGAAAAACGGCCGGTAAAAGCAGTTGGATATTCTACCAGGTAATTGATTTCCTCCAGCAGGTCCGGGTTTTCCATAGGTACTCCACCTGCCTGAGCTGCTGCCTCCAATACCTGCTTCCAGATCATTTCCCTACGCACCTGTTGGTTCAATACCACATAATGAGACTCCATCTGGCGCATGTAATCCTGAGGGTCGGCTATGGTCAATGGTTCTGTAGCCAGGAAGCGATGTCCCCAGGTGGTTCGTCCGCTGGTCAGGTTCTCAATTTCAATAGGAATTACCTGATCGTCAAATAAGGCTACCAGCCAGCGAATGGGCCGGGCAAAACGAGTGTGGTAATACCCCCAGCGCATTGATTTGGGGAAGGGCATGGAAGTAATCAGGCCTGTTAATAGATCGGGCAGCACCTGCCCGGCAGGCTGTCCCGTCAAATTTTTAACGGCAAAAACATACTCTATGCCGTTTACCTCTTTAATTTGAAGATCCTCCACCTTTACTCCCTGACCACGGGCAAAGCCCTGACAGGCTTTGGTGGGATTGCCTTGCTCATCAAAGGCCATCTGCTTTTTGGGACCACGATTCTCGATTATGGCATCACTTTGTTGCTCTGCTAGCTGCTTTACATAAAGTACCAACCGGCGGGGTGTAGCATATACATCCAGCTGCTCCCACTGCAGACGGGCTTCACCCAAACGCTGCTGGGCCAGTTCCTGCAGATCCCGTACCGCTCCGGGCATATAAGCAGAAGGCATTTCTTCCACACCGATTTCCAGTAAAAGATCCTTGGCCATCTTATTCCACCTCCTCTGCAGACAGAACCTGCTGGCGCAGCTGCTCATCCTTAAGCAAGGGGTATCCCAGGCGCTTGCGCTGCTCCAGGTATTCAATAGCTACCCGGCGGGCCAAATTACGCACCCGGCCGATATACCCGGTGCGCTCAGTTACACTGATAGCCCCGCGGGCATCCAGCAGGTTAAATAGATGGGAGCATTTGAGAACATAATCATAGGCCGGCTGAACCAGTTTTTTATCGGCTACAGCGAAAGCCTCTTTTTCACATAGGTTAAACATAGTCATCAAAGTAGATACATCAGCACATTCAAAGTTATAGTGGGAATAATCCACTTCTCCCTGGTGGTGTACATCAGCGTAAGTGATGCCATCCACCCACTCGATATCGAAGACGCTTTCCTTGTTCTGAATAAACATGGCTATCCGTTCCAGGCCATACGTAATTTCCGCGCACACCGGGTAGCAGTCAAATCCCCCGCACTGCTGGAAGTAAGTAAACTGGGTGACTTCCATGCCATCCAGCCAGATTTCCCAACCCAGACCCCAGGCACCCAGGGTAGGTGATTCCCAGTTGTCCTCCACCAGGCGAATATCATGCTCCTCTGGTTGGATGCCCAGTTCCTTTAAACTATCCAGGTATAAATCAATAACATTGTCCGGAGATGGTTTCAGGATTACCTGGTATTGATAGTAATGCTGGAGGCGATTGGGGTTTTCGCCATAGCGGCCGTCGGTAGGCCGGCGGGAAGGCTCTACATAAGCTACGTTCCAGGGCTCGGGGCCAATGGCACGTAAAAATGTAGCCGGATTCATAGTACCTGCACCTTTTTCTACGTCATAAGGCTGTTGAATGATGCAGCCCTGCCGAGCCCAGTAATTTTGCAGGTTCAGAATTATCTCCTGAAAGTTCATCGAGCAAGTATTCCTCCTTCGTTGGTTTAAAATGATAAAACCCGTCCCTGATAAAGCAGGGACGGGATAACCCGCGGTTCCACCCTGATTGGCTTTGCTAAAGCCCACCTTCGTTGGATCAGGTTTTACTAACTGCCCAAGCAGCGTTCCTCCTGTGACTCCAAAGCGCCTTCAAAAATAACCCCTACCGGTTCTCAGCCGCCACCGGCTCTCTGTTTAAGGATGTTATTTTCTACTCCTCTTTTTCATCGTCAGATATGAAAAATTATAAGCACAAATTTGCTATTAGTTTAACCATCCCTTCAGGGGTTGTCAATGCGCCGCCGGGAAGGTTTCAGGTAGCGGATAGTTTCCTTTAATTTAAACTGCCTTTCTAAGAAATATTCCAGGTATTGTTCCAGGAAGTGCTCCATTTGGTCTAAAGCAGTGTCCGATGCTCTTAACCTTGTCAACATAGCGCTGCTGGCCTTTTCCAACTGGCGAAGAATAGCCAAACATTCGCCGGACAGGGGGATTAGGCGGTAGGTGTCAGCAGTGGCACATTTCCGGCAAATCATTCCTCCCTCCGCCAGGTTGAAACCTGTTAGGTCCTGGTTTTGCCCGCAGGCTACGCACTGATCCAAGACCGGACGATATCCCAGGTGTATGGCCAGATTAAGCTCAAAGCGGCGTATCAATAAAGGATTAAGTCCACCGTGGTTAATAGCGCGCAAGGTATCCAGGGTCAGGCGAAACAGTTCGGGAGCCGGCATCCTATCCATAAGCGACTTGTCGAGAAGTTCCATAAGATAAACGCTATAGAGAGTCTTCTCCAGATCTTCCCGGGCGTTGCCAAAGAAGTCTAACAGCCGGCCCTGGGTAATCAACTCCAGATCCCGTCCTTGATAAAAGTGAAGCTGGGAGTAACAAAATGGCTGTAAACATGAGCGCAGGCTGCTCTTAGGCTTTTTGATGCCCCGGGCTACTGCCCGCAGCTTGCCGTACTGCTCGGAAAACACTGTAACCAGTTTGTCAGCCTCTCCAAAATCAATAGATTTTATAATTATTACCGGGGCATTATAATACACAGCCTTACCTGCCTCTTAAAAGATCAATTACCTTAACCGGGCGGTTCACCACCGTAACCGGTCTTCCTAAATGGGTCGCCACCTGGCATGCCCATTGGGCAGCTTCATGCTGATCAATATTATTATAATTAAAGGCCACGAATACTTCTTTAATTTCCTGGTTCAGGGTCCGGATCCGGGCAGCATAAACGGCAGGGTTTTCCTGTTTGGTTCCGCTAACATAGGCCATAATATACCCGTTATACCAGCTCATGCCCGGAGAAGCACAGGGCTCAAATCCATGGTCTTGATCATCTTCCCTGGGGCCTGCCCCGGCAATGATCCTTTCCGTAAGGGTTTCCAGGCTGCTGGGTCGTTTTACTACTAACCAGCGGGATACAGTTACCGCCACACTGGGAGAATTTATTTTTTCCAGCAGCTGCTGCAGAACCTGCACTGACATGCCATCGCGCATATAGGAATGAACCGCAGTATCCCTAAGAACCGGAATCAGCAGAACATCAGGTTCCAAACCCAGAGTAGGCAGATGATGACCGCCGTCAAAAACCACGGCTCTATAAGCCCGTTCCCGAATCAATCCCAGCGCCTCTTGTCCTTTACTGGTGGTATGCCAAGCATCTACAGCTGAAGATTCAATCAGGGCTAGTGGATCATTTTCCAGGGCTGATTCAATTCTTTGCTGGTGATTATTATCTTCATTGGGAATTAGGGCATAGGCAGAACTGGTTTGATTAGGGATTGAACGCAGTCCAGGATTAAAAATCCACTGCAAAGGAGCATGGTGGGCAGTAAGCTTGCCATAAGCATCCAGAACTTGATTGTATCCTAAGGACTTAAACCAGGAGGGAGGATTGTGGGTGGCCACAGCTATATAGATGATAACCAGAGCCCCCAGGAGAACCGCTTTCCCACCACGCGCCATAGCCTCTAATCCTGCCGCCTGCCTTCCATTTCCCGTATCAGAGACATGGCCTGGCTGGTACCAATACGGTCTGCTCCGGCATTGATTAACTGCAGGGCGAAATCCAGGGTGCGAATTCCCCCGCTGGCCTTAATTTTCAAAGCAGGATTTCGATTGGACCTAATAATTTGCATATCTTCCAAGGATACTCCCCGCTGAGCAAAGCCGGTGGAAGTCTTAATATAATCGGCCCCCCAGTCTCCTAAGTATTGGGTTATGTTCGCTAACTGCCAGGGGTTTAAAAGAGCCGTTTCCACTATCACTTTCAATACCAGGGGATAATCAAGTTTCAGGCTTACCATGCCCCGGACCTCTTTTTCCAGCCAAGAGTAATCCCCGGCTGTCAAAGCTGCCAGGTTGAGAACCATATCGATCTCGGTGGCCCCGTCTTCCAGAGCCTGGCGAGCTTCAAAGATCTTGGTGTCAATCAGGTTGGCTCCCAGGGGAAAACCTACTACAGCCGCCAGTCGCACCTGAGTTCCGGCTAAGACTTCACGAGCCCTGGCAATCCAATAGGGATGAACACATACCGCTGCCATTTGATAATCAATGGCATCCTGGCACAGTCTCTCAATATCAGGCCACTGTGCATCCGGTTTTAAATTGGTACTGTCCAGATAGGAGGCTAGGTTTAGCATAGTTCTACTTCCTTTATAAACTATAAACGGTAGCCCAGCTGGTTCAGGTTGGTTTCACTGTCCCGCCAGTTCTTTTTAACTTTTACCCACAGGTCCAGGTAAACATGGCAATCCAGCATTCGCTCTATTTCCTGCCGGGATTGTTCACCAATGGTTTTAAGCATCTGGCCGTTTTTCCCGATTATAATACCCTTTTGGGAATCCCGTTCGGTATATATGATCGCCCGAAGGTAAACTTTGTCTTGGCCCTGCTGCTTAAACTCCACTATTTCCACGGCCAGTGAATGGGGAACCTCATCGCGGGTAAGTATCAAAGCCTTTTCCCGAATAAGCTCTGCAGCAATAAAAGACACTGGTTGGTCAGTAAAATCACCTTCAGGATAATATAGAGGGCCATCAGGAAGCATGGCAAAGGTTTCCTGTACAAGCCGGTCCAGATTAATATCCAGGGCGGCCGATATGGGAATAACTTTGGAAAAACCCATATATCCAATAAAAGGGCGAATAAAATCTTCTACTTCCTGATCAGTCACCAGATCAATTTTGTTGACCAGTAAGAAAACCGGTACCCCAGCATCTTTAAGCTTATTCAGTATGAATTGTTCACCTCCGCCAAAGGGACGGGTTACATCGGTCATATAGTAGATAATATCCACTTCATTCATAGTGCGAGTGGAAACTTGTACCATGTATTCACCCAAACGGTGTTTGGGCTTGTGGATTCCCGGTGTATCTATAAAAATTATCTGACCCTGCTCACAGGTATGTATACCCTGAATGCGTGTACGGGTAGTCTGTGGCTTTTCAGAGACAATAGCAATCTTGTGTCCAATTAATGTATTTAACAATGTGGACTTCCCTACATTGGGTCGGCCTACAATGCTTACAAATCCAGATTTCACGTATATTAGCCCTCCTACATTACAACAAAAACATCTGCGGTAATAATTCGGTTAAGCTGTGAATTCTAATCTTGTCCTGGCTATCACATACGATAACTCTTATTTGGGGGTTAAATTCGGCTAATACCTGCAAGCAAGCCCCGCAAGGATAGGTAAATCCCTCAGCGCTACCTGCCACAGCTATAGCTTCGAACTGATTATCCCCTTCGCTTATAGCTTTAAAAACCGCATTTCTTTCAGCACACACCGTTAGTCCGTAAGACGAATTCTCTACATTCACCCCAGTATACACATTTTGCCCGGCTGTTAAAAGAGCTGCCCCTACGAAAAAATGTGAATAGGGTGCATAGGCGTTGGGCTGAACCTGACGGGCTATTTTTATTAGTTCTTTTTCGTTCATTATTCTCCCCCAAATCAATCCTCAGCGCAGCAGGTGCGGAACAAATATTATGTACGCCATAACCAGGGCATTAATCGCTGTCAATAACACTGCTCCGGCAGCCACATTTTTAGCTGCTTTAGCCAGAGGATGATACTCCCCAGTTATAATATCCACCGTTTTCTCCACCGCTGTATTGACCATTTCTACGGCTATTACCAGAGTTATGGTCAAGGACAGCAGTCCCCATTCCATACGGCTTATATCCAACCAAATCCCCAGAGCTACTGCGGCACAGGCGGCCAGGAAATGAATGCGCATATTACGCTCCCGCACCAGGGCATATATAATCCCCACTATCGCATAGCTAAAGCTGCTCCTCAGGCTTGTTTTCCCCATAGGTCAACGCTCCAATTTGGCTGCTGACATAATTTTCTCCTCTAATTCTCTCATCAGCTTGCGTTCTGCCTCGGTCTCATGATCATAACCCAAAAGGTGCAACATGCCGTGCACTACCAGGTAACCCAGTTCTCTTTCCAGACTATGCCCGTATTCCTGGCACTGTTCCTGGGCTTTTTCCAGGGAAATGACTATATCCCCCAGTACATTGACTTCTCCCGAAAAATCAAAATCCGGTTCCTCTTCTCCTAATTCGTTCATGGCAAAGGATAGAACATCCGTAGGTGTATTCTGCCCACGGTAGATGAAATTTAACTCCTGAATATAACTATTGTCCACAATCAAAATACTGGCTTCGGTATTTTTTGCTAACTTAACCGTACGCGCTACTGTATTAGCCACTTTTTTGATAATTTGCTGCAATTCACGGGTATAGTTTACTTTATTCTGTTGATTGATGATCAGAGTTTCCATGAGTTTCCCGCCTTCTTTCAAGCTCTTTTACAATTACTTCCGGATACTCAATCCTTTTATGGTAAACACCTTCCAGGATAGTGCAGAACGACTGAGTAATAGTATCCAAGTCTTTGAAAGTAAGGTCGCAGGCTTCCAACTGTCCATCATTTAACTTGTCTTTAATGATCTTTTTAACCATGTCTCTTAATTTAGCTTCGGTTGGCTCCTGCAACGAGCGTATAGCAGCCTCCACCGAGTCAGCTAACATCACCAGTGCTACTTCTTTAGTCTGGGGTTTGGGCCCTTCATAGCGGAAACTATCCGGGCTTATGGAACCATCACGGTCCTCTTCCAGAGCCCGGCTGTAAAAATATTTAGTCAAGCTGGTACCATGGTGCTGGGCAATAAAATCAATTACCACGTCAGGTAAACGAGCCTCCCGGGCCAGTTCCACTCCGTCTTTAACATGGGAAGTTATTATCAGCGCACTTAACGCTGGAGCAATCTTTTCATGAGGGTTATCAAATCCTCGCTGGTTTTCCACAAAATACTCGGGCCGCTTTAATTTACCTATATCGTGGTAATAAGCTCCTACTCTAACCAGTAAGGGGTTGGCACCCACCGCCTCCGCCGAAGCTTCCGCTAGATTTCCCACCATCAAGCTGTGATGATAAGTGCCGGGAGCCTCCAGCAGCAATCTTTTCAATAAACTGTGGTTGGGATTGGACAACTCCAAGAGCTTTATCATACTGGTAATAGAAAAGGCACTTTCCAGGAAAGGTAGTGCACCAATCATCAGGATGGCTGAAAGAATACCGTTAACCGCTCCTATAACAATTCCCACTAGTATGGTGTTCCATGAAGAACTCCCCCCGATCATCGATAGGGTTAAAATAGTGACGATATTAGCCAGAGCTATGTAAAGCCCTGATTTAGCCAAATCAGAGGTCTGGCTGAGCCGGTATACCTGGAACACACCTACTGTCCCGCCTACAAAGGCAGTTATCCCATAAAACAACTGGTTGCCCTCGGTGAGTAACCCTACATATAAGGCCACTATCAAGGTCAGGAAGTGAGCTAAACGATTATCCAGCAGAATAGCGATTAGCATAGATCCTGCTGCTACCGGTGCCAAATAACCTACCAAGGCATTTATCTCTGCATTGTTGCTTATTTTTATCATGGTTAAAAACCTGGTCAACAGCAGAATAATGATGAATATCAAACCAATCAGCAGCATCAGCCGGTCATCCTTGAATATATCCTGATAATAGCGGCGTAAGAACTGAATAACCAGCCAAAAGGACAACAGGACAAAGATTCCTGCTCCCACCAGAGTAGAAGTATAACTCTGGGTGCGCTGAATGCCTAGCTGTTCCAGAATGGAAATCTGCTCCGCGGTAACTCTATCACCCGCCCGTACAATTATCTCGCCAGCCTTAATGTTCTTCTGTACCGGCTGTACTGCTTCAGTAGCTTCTTGAATAGCTTGGTCCGTAGCTTCGGCGTTGTAAATAAGATTGGGGCGCAAGCTGTTAATAGCCACCAGTTTTATAATGTCACGAGCAGTTCGCGAGTAACCCATGGAGTCAACCTGCGCATGGGCTTGCTGGTAAATATCCGGCAGCGCCTCTTCAGTTACCGGTTTGCTTAGTAGATTTTGCACTACTGACAGGGCTGCCTGGCGAATAAGCTCCAAATCCTCAGGGCGGGCATTGATGATATATTGAGCCAGAGTAGGGCTATGCAGCTGCAAGTTAGCTTCATCCCTGAGTGCGTTAGTACTTTCGACCAGTTCCTGCAGCTGGGTGTCGTGTTCACCCTCGGCAGCCAAGATCTCGTTCACGGTACTAAAAAAGCTGTTGATATCATTGGTGGTATTAGCCAGGGCATACTTGTCCTCCTGGTAGACTTTTTGCACCCGTTCGGCAGCCTGTTTGCGCAATTCTTCCGTCTGTTTTTCATCTATTACTACCGCATTAATCTTGGACTGTATATCTTCCCGGGCTACTTCGTCCACCTTTAGCATGACTTGCTTGGGGCTGAAACTGCTGAATACTATCAAGATAGTTATGGAGAAAAACAGCAGTATCCCCAGCACTTTTTGGGTGGTGGAGTGGCGAAAAAAGTTTGCGATCGTATTGCCTATCCAATTAAGGATCGAAGGTACGCGCATTATAAAGCTCCTTCATCAGGTCCAGCTTTCCAAGCCTCTATAAGCGGCTTTCCTGTGATTCGTACTGCTCATAGGCATCAATGATCTGCTGTACTAAAGGATGCCTGATTACGTCCTCTTTGGACAAATACTCGAAAGAAACTCCTTTTACGTTAGCCAAAATCTTGCGTATTTCAATCAAGCCGGAATATTCATCTTTAGGCAAGTCAACCTGGGTAATATCCCCAGTAATGACTGCTTTTGACCCAAAACCCAGCCGGGTCAGAAACATCTTCATCTGCTGTGGGGTAGTATTTTGAGCTTCGTCCAGTATTATAAAGGCGTCGTTTAAGGTTCTTCCCCGCATATAAGCCAAAGGAGCCACTTCTATAATGTTTTTTTCCAAATAACGCTGGGTTACATCTACCCCTAGAATATCAAACAGCCCATCATACAGAGGTCTTAAATAGGGATTAACCTTTTCAATAAAATCGCCAGGCAAAAAGCCCAGCTTTTCCCCGGCCTCAACTGCAGGTCTTACCAGTATAATTCTCTCAACTTCCTTGCTGCGCAGTGCTCTTACTGCCATCACTACGGCCAAATAGGTTTTTCCGGTTCCGGCTGGTCCTATACCAAACACCACATCATCACGGAGAATAGCTTGAACATACCGTTTTTGACCTAAAGTTTTGGCCTTGATGGCCTTGCCTCGTACTGTGTTCAAAAGAGTGCCTGATACAATATCCTTGTGGCGGCTATGATCACCACGCTTTAACAAATTAAACATATAGTTTATATCATTAACAGTCAACTGGTGCTCATTTTCCACTATATCCAGCAGACTGTTTATTAAATCGGCAGCAAAATTTACATCTTCCTCATTACCTTTAATATAGACATCTGATCCCCGGGCGGAAATCTCAGCTGCGGATATACTGCGAAGATAACGGAAATTCTCGTCGCCAGTGCCAAACAGTATGGCAGCCAGAGAATTATCCCCTATAGAAATCCTGGTCTCTTTGTCAGTCAAAAAGGATATTCCTCCATTCGGAAAAAATGTTTACGTTATTATATCATATCAAAATCACGGCTGGCTATGTTGCGCTCCACTAATGAGTTCAGGCATGGCAATGTCCTCAATAACTTCTGCGGTCAGTTTAACTCTTATAATAGGATCACTGGGCGATGAAATCACTTCCCGGGTTATATTTTTAATATCCTTATGAGATGCAATTTTGGCTTTCAGTACCTTTCCAGCCCTCTCAGCAGCTATGTTCTCCGCTTCAGGGGCTGACACTTCCGTCATTTCCTTCACCTGTTCGGTGATGACCAGTTCGTGCAGGACTATTTTACCCAGCGGAGTGGGTAAAGTCCTGCGCTTATGTTCTTCTTCAGCAAGAGCAAACACTTGGCTGCTGTCCTTCAAAGCAAAAGTCCGCCAGGGAGTTTCCAGATAGTATTTGGTTACCACCCGGCCTGGAGTCACTCTCTCCTGTACCAGCGGGCATTCCCCGTACCCTTCGTACCAAACCCGGGCTTCCACTTGTCCTCTGGCCCTCACGGTGTAGGGCATACTAGTCTGAGTGCCTTCTTGCTCAGGATCAGGCACGATGTAAGGGCTTACCTGGGGAAAGACTATTCCTGATATCAATATGTCCCCAGCGGCCACCACATCACCGGCAGCAACATTAGCCTGACCTTCTAGGACCAGAACTTCTTCTACAATACCATCCCGGGAGGCTACCAGATGACAAGGCCCGGTAATTTCATCACGGGGCAGAACCTTCTCCACCACTTCAATGTTGGCCTTTACACCCCGTACCTCTACCTTAGTATAGGTCAGTTGCTCTATATCACGCAGCAGTCCTTCTTCAACTTCACTGCGACTGAAATTCCATTTGGCCGCTCCCTGGTATAGCCCATAGCGGGCGGCAGTTACCAGAATGCGGGTGGGGTCAACGTTTTTGGAACCGCTGATCTCGATAAACCATACAAATGATGACAGACAGTATAAAGCTACTATGAAGATCAAGGCCCCGATCACAAATCCCAATCTTCGTTTTAAGAGAGATTGGTAAAAAGGAATGCCTTTTTTTTCGGTTACTTCCAGCTGGTAGCCATTTTCCTCCGCTATGCTCTTGAGAGCAGAGTAGGCGCTGCTGCGTATCTTAAAATGAAGGCCATCTTCTTCGCGTTTGATATCATTGATAAACATGCCCCGAGCTAGGGCCATATTAATAATTTTCTCCAGGTTCTTACCCTGCAATCGCACCCGGATGATGCCGCCCACTTGTTCAAAAAAGCGATTAATCACCGGCTATTTCTCCTTTGACTTAATCGTGATACCTCACACTGTGGACCAATCCATTGATACTGATCTCATCTGCCATCAAAGCCTTTATTTCCAAATCAGTTCCTTCGATTTCGATAAAGCCCCGTGACAAATTAATCCTGAGCCGGTTAGGCAAGTACTCAATAATGCCGCGGTGGTTTTCCAGGTAGATTTCATTGCGGCCTATAATAGTAATTTTCGGCAGATCCAGAACCAGATCTTTGGGTATTTCCAGGAACTCAGCCATAGCTTTAGTAATAGTTTCCTTGCGCCGATTCATCGTCTTCCCCCCTGTCAGAGCTCTATTCCACCACTCGTCATACAAATATATGCTAGCCGGGCAAACCACATGCCCTCCGGCAGAATTATCCAAACACAACTCATGTCATTCTTGTACTATCAAGGCCTGGGTTTTGTTACCTTAAATTAATAGAGGCAGGAGGATGTGAATATGATGGACTTTTCAGGTAAAACCGTAATTGTAACCGGTGCTGCCCATGACATTGGGAAAGGTATTGCTGTGAAAATGACTTTCATCTAAGCTTAGCGGAAGCTTTAGCTTCCGCTAAGCTTGGCAGGAGTGTTAGGCAGGATGCAGGGGTATTAGCCGGCTCGTTCCAAGACTCCTCACCTGTAACACATCGGCTTGCTTCGGTGCGAAGCGGACCGCTTGGAATTCGGCATCCATGCACTCAGTCCTCGCTGCTCGAAACATCCTGTTTCTCGCTCCGCTTCGCAGCCCTCAGTTTCGCCGTGGGTTGCAACGGTTCGTCGTAGTCACTCGCCCGGCTAATACTCCTGCGTAAGCCGTGCCCGATGTTTTCGTCCATCGTAGTCTGCGCCACAGGTGATAATTGCTGTACAGTATGCCGCTGAAAGTGCCCGGGTGGTTATAGCCGATGCAGATGAAAAAAACGGACAGGAGACAGCCTTGCTGATTTATAAACAGGGCGGTGAGGCGATATTTGTTCCCACCGATGTGCGCCGGGAGGAAGATATTGTCCGGTTAATGAAGGTGGCCTATGAAACATACGCACGCATAGATCTTTTAATCAACAATGCCGGCAAAGGGCTGTTTAAATCACTCTATGATTTAACTGTAGAGGAATGGAATGATCTGCTGAATACCAACTTAAGAAGTGTTTTCCTGGGTTCACGGGAAGCCGCCCAATATATGCGCCAGAATAAAGAAGATGGGTCTATAGTCAATATTGCCTCCACCCAAGCCCTTATGTCCGAGCCTAATTCCGAAGCCTATGCCGCTACCAAGGGAGGAATTGTGGCCCTTACCCATGCCCTGGCAGCTTCTTTAAGCAAAGATAGAATTACGGTTAACTGCATATCTCCAGGCTGGATTGAAACAAGAGATTATGACCAATTACGCCCCATTGACCATGAACAGCATCCAGCCCGGCGGGTAGGAAAGCCGGAGGATATTGCCCGAGCCTGCCTGTACTGACTGCTCCAGGCAATGATTTCGTCACCGGCATTAACTGGTAGTAGATGGCGGGATGACCCGAAAAATGATTTATGAAGACTAATCCGACCAAGGACACTTCTCTGTTACATAATATAATCTCACAGCCTTTTATTCTTTTTGGATAATAAAAGGAGTACCCCTATAGAGGTACCAAACCAAGAGGAAGCATCATTTTCCTAACGCTCACTCACAGAATGTCAAAAATAAAATAAGAGATTGCCTCGCCTACGGCTCATAACCCAGATAACCACCAAAAGAAACATCAGAGGCACGGTTAAGTGCAGTAACCATAAGTCTTCTTTCGTATCATTGCGGGAGCGTTAGCGATATGGTAATATCCTTCATAGCTTATTTCCTCATTATTAAAAAAGGAAGCGCCATTTTACGGCACTTCCTCTTTTCTGACAGCGGATCTATATGGGTAAAACCCAAAATCCCCCTACCTTGAACCAGATGGTTTATGCTGATGAAATACAGTTACTACATAAACGCTAAGCAGAAGCTTAACAGTATAAACTTAAACCCAGCCTATTTTTTGGGCCTGGAAACGCAGTTCATCCCTAAACTGAGGATGAGCTATACTAATCATTTCCTTAATACGCTCACTTACACTCTTAAAACGCAGATTGGCTACTCCGTATTCGGTAACCACGTATTCCACATCATTACGGGATGTTGACACAATGGTGCCGGCCGGAAGGAAAGGTACCACCCGGGATTTCAGTTTGCCATCCTGGTCGGTAAAGCTGGAGTTAAGGGCGAGAATGCTTTTGCCGCCTTTCGAGAAGTGAGCGCCCCAGATAAAGTTTACCTGCCCACCGGTGCCACTGTATTGACGGTGACGAATAGATTCTGAAGCTACCTGGCCGGTTAAATCCATCATCAAGGCATTGTTAATCGATATCAAATTGTCGTGCTGCCCTATTACGTAAGGATCATTATTATATTCCACTTCCGTAAACCAGAATTTGGGGTTGTGGTTCACATAATCCCACAGCTTGGCATTGCCTACACAGAAAGTACCGGTAGTAATGCCAGGATTAATGTTTTTCTTGCTGTTATTAACTACTCCCAATTCCATCAATTCCATGATAGAGTTTTGTACTACTTCCGTGTGAATTCCCAGATCTTTTTTGTCATGCAGGAGATAGCCGATTGCATTGGCCAAGCCTCCCAATCCCAGCTGAACCGTTGAACCATCAGGAATCATGTCAGCGATATAACCAGCGATTTGTCTTTCCACATCGGTGATAGGAATATCCGGTATTTCCACTAGGTCAGCATCCGATTCCAAAATAACATCGACTTCAGAAACATGGATCTTCAGATCATCGCTGACCAGCCAGGGAGTGCGGGGATTAACCTCGGCAATTACCAGATCAGCACGGTTAATAGCCCGCCGGGGAACCAGACCGCCGAAACAGGAACGGTTCATATACCCGTTTTCATCAGGAGGGGTAACCACAAAAGCAGTTACGTTAGGTTTCCGGTAATCCATCCATTGAGCCAGCTGGTTTAAGTGGACCGGTATATACTGGGCGGTTTTCCACTCCATGCACATACGTTCTACTGGTCCCACAAAAGGAGTTTCAATGTGGATGTTCTCTTGATACTGGGGCTGCATGTATTCATACAGTTTTAGTGCCAATCCCAGGCAGATAGTAACGTTTTTCAGTTCTGAGACCCTATTGCTCAAAGCCACCGAAAAATCATGGGGAATACATGTGCCTCCTGCCATCATGATTACATCATTGTTGCGAATCAAAACTGCTGCGTCTGCTGCATCCATTAATTTAGCCTGGTATTCTTCTTGCCAATTAGCATACTTGACCTGTGTTTTTGGTAGTCGCTTTTCTGAAATCGCCATTATAATACCCCCTATGAAAATGAATTCAACAGGAGGTATAGCACAAACCATGCCAGTTCCTATAAATGTGGTTTTCACCTGCAAAGTGGATGAAACAACCCCGCTTGATGTACAAATTATTGTACACCCTTGGCCAGATGTTCTACCTGTGCCACTGCTGTAGTTTATCGTTTCCGGTGTTCTAATTATTAGACAATGTGCTAAACGATTTACAAATTATTTAGAATATCCTGCCGGCGAAATATCGAGATGATACTGTTCCATTTTATAGTATAAAGTACTACGGCTAAGCCCTAATAATTGAGCAGCCTGGGTCTTGTTGCCTCCACAGGCTTTTATAGCCCGTAAGATGGTCTGCTTTTCTGCTTCTTCCCGGGCCTTGGCCAGATCAAACCCCTGGTATCTACTACGGTTATTGGCGCCTGTCCTTTGATTGGCAAATCGCAATAAATTGTTCAGGGTTATTTTCCCTGCCCCGGTATCGATGCAAGCTCGTTCGATCACAGTGTGCAATTCCCGTACATTGCCCGGCCAGTGATATTGATGCAACCGGGCCAGAGCCTCCTTGGAAATACCTTCTATCCTTCCTCCGTTTTCCTGGTTGTATTGATTAATAAAGAACTCGGTAAGAGGTTCCAAATCCTCCATTCTCTCTCGCAGAGGCGGGATGTTAATCGGGAAAACATCTAAACGGAAGAACAGGTCCTTGCGGAATTTTCCCTGGCTTACCATATCACGTAGAGAACCGTTGGTAGCCGAGATTATCCGTACATCTACGGAAATAGTCTTAGTGCCTCCCACTCGTTCCAGTTCTTTCTCCTGCAGCACTCGCAGCAGCCCGGCTTGAGACATCCAGGACAACTCAGAAATTTCGTCCAGAAATAGCGTACCTTTATCAGCCAGTTCGAATTTACCGGGTTTACCTGCTTTACGTGCCCCAGTAAAAGCCCCTTCTTCATAGCCAAATAATTCGCTTTCCAGTAAATTATCGGGAATCGAAGCACAGTTTACTCTAATCAGGGGATATTCCCGGCGGTTGCTTTCCTGATGAATAGCATGAGCAAACAGTTCTTTTCCTGTGCCGGTTTCTCCAGTGATCAACACCGGTATAGTAGTACAGGCTATCATACGCACCTGTTCTTTGGCTTCCAGTATCGCATCACTTCTGCCCACTATGGAAGCTAAGGAATACTTGGCCGATGACAAACGCTTGACTTCCTCTTTATAATATTTTAATTCCGAAAACATATTGGAAATACGACGAGCAAATCCCCGGGCATCATCTAAATAACGGAAAATATTGAACCCGGCTGCACCAATAATCCTGCCTTCCGTAGTAATTGGTACCCGGGATACCACCTGGGTTTTCCCGTTCAGTTCCCATATATCAGCAATGATAGGTTTACCAGTGCGCAACACCTCCAGCATACGAGTATGAGGAAAAACCTCATCCACCCTACAGCCCAGTACCTTATCCTTGGACAAACCACTTTCCCGGCAGTAATAATCGGTGATGATACGGATGATTCCGTTTTCGTCGATAACCAGAGCACCATCAAACTCATTAAAAATAGTCTCGATAACATCCAGGTATTTCTGAGGTAAGGTACTAAGTTTGAACACCCTGATCTTCCCCCTATCCTTTCCTGGTAATTAACTGACTTATTTAAATATTCTATATTTTCTAGACAATTCCTTGATGCTGGATCAATATTCCTTATAGGCCTACTTTTGGGGAACACTCACAGGTGATTTAAAAAAAGGGTCGGTCCCTGTCATGTCGATTCAACTCATCTCAAGGTAAAAAACTTGAGATATATGACAGAAACCGCCCCTTCTTCCTTGACCGGTCTTACCCTTTGTTTCTACTCGCTATTAATAGAATGCGAAGGAAACAATGCTCACTAAAAAGGTCACTATAACGATGGCAACAATAATAGTTACCATTCTTTTCTGGCGTTGTGTGCCTTTATTCATAAAACTCAATACTCACACCCCCGATTGAAAAAACCTGGCAGCTTTAGGCCGCCAGGTTTATTATCAATTATTATATTCTGCTGCGATACTTCATCGATTGGCCCATATCCCGAGGTCAACCAGAGATATTTTAATAATTAAAATTTTTTCTTCTTACGTGCAGCTTCAGATTTCTTTTTTCTTCTAACACTTGGTTTTTCATAATGTTCGTGCTTACGAATATCTTGCATAACCCCAGACTTCTGGCAGGAACGCTTAAAACGTTTTAATGCGCTATCCAGGGATTCATTTTTCCCAACTTTAACTTCGCTCATTGTTTCCCTCCCCTCGTACGACCAGGCTAGGTAAATGCCCATCCATTTTACTATTTCTTATACATAGCAGTCAAGATTAGCCGGGAGGCCACCCCAGGTCACGCCCACCTAGTAGATGGTAATGAATATGCATCACCGCTTGTCCCCCGGCCGGTCCACAATTGCATAATAACCGGTATCCTTCTTCAGCCACATTCAATTTCTTAGCAATGGCAGCTGCTGTCAGCTGAATATGGCCCAGTAGTTCAATGTCCTCTGCAGTAGTTGCATTTAAGGAAGCCCGGTGAGACTTGGGAATGAGAAGTATATGCACAGGAGCCACGGGATCGATATCCTTAATGGCTACCAGTTTATCATCTTCAAATACCACATTGGCATGTATTTCCTGGTTGGCAATTTTACAAAATAAGCAATCGCCCTCTGACAAATTTTCACCTCCTGTTATTGATTGATTCGATAACTGGTTAGACTATTTGCTGAATCCATTCTACCAGATAAACAGGTTTCTTAAAACAATTCTTTGTCACCTGTTTATCTGTTATCTACATATTATTCGCCGTATTGTAGAACAAGTTATCAGAGCTGATCTGCTACGGTCTTGCGGTGCAGGTAATCACTGCCGGCAATCATAGATAACATTTGAGCGTCACGCAGGAATTTTTCCGCTGGGTGCCCCACCAAAAACCCCATACGTCCTACTAAGTCAACCGCTCGGGAGGTTACCTGTTGGGCAACCCGGGTAGCATAAAGTTTAGCCATAGTAGAAACTCGCGAATAATTGCCCTCCTGGTCAATATGGTAGGCAGCCCGGGCTACTGACAACCGGGCAGCATCTATATAGGCGCTCATGTCCGCCAAAGCAGTAGCAAAATAGGAATTAGCGGTGGTGTTTTTACCCAGGAGGTTCTTTTCCCGGGCTAGATCGCGCACCAACTCGTAAGCAGCTCGGGCAACTCCCACTCCAACTGCTCCTACTAAAGCCAGATTGCGGTCAAAGGTCTGCAACAGCAGGAAATACCCTCCTCCGGGCCGGCCGAGCCGATACTCTTCCGGCACAGCAACATCGTTAAACTGCAGTCTTACTGCATGGGCAGATCGCATACCTATTTTCATTACCGGTTCGACAATATTGATACCCGGAGTATTGGCAGGAACCAGCACAAACTGCAGTCGTGATTTGCGGCGGGAATCAATGTTGCGGGCCAGCAAAACCATGAAATCTGCCATAGCTCCATTTAAAATATAGTCCTTGCTGCCATTTATAACTACCTGGTTACCTTCCAAACGAATTGTGGTAGAAATACGGGTTATATCTTCCGGGATAGGCCCTTTGTGATCCAAATCCGTTTCACTGGGAACGTCGTTAATTACGGGACTAGCCAGATGGGGCTCCCGCTGAGTCATTAAAGGAAGGAACTTCTCCTGTAATGATTTGCTGCCTGCTACCAGAACGGGGGTTATAGCATAGTTGTTAGCCACTACAATAGCCGCAGCCCCGGCGCACCCTGCTGCTAACTCTTCTATTACTGCAGCGGTAGCCATCATTGACAGCCCCCTGCCGCCATAGCTTTCGGGAATGGTTGGTGCTAAAAGATTGCGCTCTGCCAACAGAGCCGGAATAACCCAGTCCGGTTCCTGGTCGCCAATCATGTCGAGATAGTTACCCCGTTGAGCGATTTGAGTGGAAGCAAGCTCTCGCACTTCCATTACTAGTTCACGGTCACTATCACTCAAAAAATATAAAGCCATAGCACGTCTCCTTCCTTAAGTCTACAATTGTGAGGCTAGCAAGCACCTATGAAACTGCTCACTACCATCAACAATAGACAGCATTTTGGCGTCACGCAGATATTTTTCGGCTTTGTTACCACTGACATATGCTTGGCCGCCCACAATTTCCATAGCACGCCAGGTAATATTCTGGGCTGCCTGGCTGGAGACTATCTTAGCCTGGGGAGAGGTCAAAGTAAAATCGCGGCCTTCGTCAATATTCCAGCAGGCCTGGTGAACACTGAGGCGGGCAGCATTCAGCTGGCCGGCCATATTCACCAGACTGTGACTTACAGCGCTTTCCTCAAATACCGGATGACCTGTAATCATCCTCTCCTTGGACACCTCCAGGGCGTGCTGGTAAGCTGCCCGGGCTACTCCTACGCAGACGGCTCCCACAAAAGGTACGGTCCGGTAGAGACACTCTTTGAATATATCCAATCCCTGAGTTGATGAACCGATCATATGGTGGGGTTCGGCTTTAAGATCCTCAAAATTAACTTCAGCGGTACTGCAATAGCGCAATCCTAATTTCTGGCGGGTATTTCCAATAGAAAGTCCCGGTGTGCCCATAGGCAACACCATCACTTGAAACCCGGAAGACCCTTGGCTGCCGTCATTGGTATACTCTGCCAGAGTAGTAATGAACTGAGCGGTAGCTGCATTCATAACATAATCCTTGCCGCCATTAATGATAGTCTGTTTTTCACCATTTAGTTCGGCTTTTAATGAAGAACCGCGTATGAATACTTTTTCGGTTTGCAGCAGGATATCCAGATTAACTCCCGTATCAACCATAGCTATAGCGCCCAGACCGGTTTTACCATTGGTCAATAAGGGCAGGTACTGGTTACGTTGTTCCTTAGTGCCCGCTACCATCAGGGGGCTGACAGCATGAAGGTTGGCAGCTACTGCAATGGCTACACCTGCACAGCCAGCTGCTATTTCTTCCAATATCATGGCGGTAACCAGATTGCTTAATCCTCTTCCGCCATAGTCAGGCGAAATGTTGGGAGCCAGCAGATTGTGTTCAGCCAGTATATCCAGAGCTGAACTATCAAAAAAGTCATTTCCATGGGTATCATAGGTCATTGCCTGAGGAGCAATTCGCCGGGTAACCAAATCCCGGGTAAAAAATACCAACTCTTTATCTGCCGGCGAAATAGTATCTCGGAACATTTACTTCCCCCCTTACCCTTCCTGAAGTGTGCGGCGTGATTTCTGCCAGATAATGTAGTCCATTACTGATTTTCTCTGCTCACGGGGTAAGTCGTATAAGGCGTTGACTATCTGCAGCAGTTCTGGTTCATCTATGTTGGTATCCACTTGATTGAAATGTTTTATCGGTTCATTATGATTACTCTCTAAAAAATACTCAATGGGTTTGTTAAGTATTTCTGCAATGTTCTCCAACTGCGTGAGGTATATTCGGCGCTTGCCTTTCTCGTAGTTGGATAGTGTTGATTGGGCACAACCCAGCATACTAGCCAATTGCTCCTGACTTAACCCAGCATCCTCACGGGCTTGTTGAAGTTTACGTCCAATATCCTTGCTACCCATGATTTTCCCCTTTCCAGCTTCTCATGGCCTTAATAGTCTTGCTACTGCACGGTTTTGGCTCATGCCATTAATAACCGTTTCTACAAATTGACCGCACAGGTCATGGGGTGAGGAGAACTCAATTTCAATATAATTGTCACTAAAACCACTGCACTTTCCCGACTGGCATGTTTCTACTAAGACGGTCAACGACTTACCAATCATGCTGTTTAAAAATGCTTCGTGTTTCCTTCTAGCCAAATCAAGCAGAATGCTGCTTCGCTGGTTTTTTACCCGCTCATCCACCTGATCTGGAAACGAAGCTGCCGGTGTTCCCGGCCGGGGTGAATACTTGAAAACATGCAGATCTAACAATGGCAAGCTCTGCAGCAGCTGTAAAGTTGCATCAAAGTCCTCTTCGGTTTCCCCTGGAAATCCTACCATAACATCAGCTGCCAGTCCAATATCCGGAACCAGTTCTGCCGTTTCCAATACCCGGCGGCGGTACTCCTCCCGGTCATAGCGACGTCCCATCCGTTTTAAAACAGTATCACTTCCACTTTGCAGAGGAATATGCAGGTGCCGGCACAAGCGGGGCTCGTCCCTCATTAATTCTATAAGTCCATTACTGATTTCCCCCAGTTCAATAGAACTCAAGCGAATCCGGTATTTCCCTTTTACCGACTCTAGGATTTTCTCCACTAGCCTATCCAGGCTCCAACCTGGCAGGGATTTGCCGTACTGGCCGGCATGAATACCTGTTAATACGATTTCCCGGTAACCCATCTCTATCAACTGTTTAAATTCCCGAACTACCAGATCGGGGTCTTTACTGCGCACCGGACCGCGCGTATAAGGGACAATACAATAAGTACAGAAACTCTGGCAGCCATCCTGAATTTTGACAAAGGCTCGGGTTCGCTCATGATGACGGTGATAATACACCGGCTCCAGTGGATCTTGACTGCTAATCGGTTCCCGGATCAATCCGCCGGCCGCCCTGGACTCGTCCTGTGAGTCTATAATTTGAGCTATCCGGTGTTTGTCCCGATTACCGACTACCCAATTAACCCCTTTCATGCCAGCTATTTTTTCTGGTTCCAGCTCGGCCATACATCCGGTTACCACCACTGTGGCTTCCGGATTGGTTCTTAAGGCCCGCCTGATAACTGCTCGCGATTTGCGATCACTCACATGAGTGACAGTACAGGTATTAATTATATATAAATCAGCCGGCTGCGAAAAATCAACCACCTGGTAGCCCTTTTGAATTAAGTCGTCTTTGATCTGTTCAGTTTCTACCTGGTTTACCTTGCATCCCAGAGTATGAAAGGCTACCGTTTTCATATGTACCTCCACATTTCCAAAACCAGAGTTTAACCTAGGTCTCCCAATTCATAAAGAATAATGCCAGCTGCTAATAGTCCAGCGGTTTCCGTCCTTAGGATTCGAGGTCCCAAGCCTACCAGCAAAGCACCCATTTCCTGGGCCAATGCTGCTTCCGCTTTGGAAAATCCACCTTCCGGGCCAACCATAAGGTACCAGGGTTGTATCTGCTTGGGGAGCAGATCATTCTGCAATACCTTCCTCAAAGTACATTCCTGTTCAGCTTCATATAGCATTAGAATGGGCTGATCGGAATGCTGCTCCAGAAATGACTCCATGCTGGTCAGAGGAAAGACTGGAGGAACATGATTGCGGCGGCATTGTTTGCAAGCCTGCCGGGAAATCGCCTGCCAGCGTTCCTGCCTCTGCTGGCGCTTGGAACCTTCCAACTGGACTACGGTATGTTCAGTCAGGATGGGATGAATACTGTCTATCCCTATCTCTACTGCCTTTTGGATGATAGTATCCATTTTTTCGCCTTTAGCTATTCCCTGCACTAATACCAATTTGAATGGTGATTCCCGGTCCTGGAATTCCCGGTTCAGTATTTGACCTGCCAGGGTTCCCGAAGATTCGCGCCCCAGCAGCTGCACCTGGTATTCCCAGCCACTTCCGTCAAATACCACAACAGTTTCTCCTGGGCGCAACCGCAACACCCGTTCGATATGACGGGATTCGGCTGGGGAAAAATACACTTGCTGGTCAATAATATCTTCAGGATCTACAAAAAAGCGGTGCAAAGATGCCACCCCTTTCGCACCACTTGCCATGCTATGTTTTACGGGCAGCTACTCCTACCCAATCCACATCGGTGAGCAACTGTTCTATTTCAAAGCCATGGTTGTCCAACTGCTTCTTGACTCCTGGCCAGCGGCTATCCACAATTCCTGACCCAAAAAACCAACCTCCCGGGGGAAGAACCTGAGCGGCAACAGGAATTAAATGGGCCACTACTTCTGCAGTTATGTTGGCCAAAATAACCTGAGGTGAAAAATTGCTTAAGGCGGCGAGAATATCTCCTGCTTCCACTTCGATAATGTCCTCCAGGCCGTTAAGCTTAATATTTTCCCGGGCAATGCGAACTGCCAGTTCGTCGATATCCATAGCCTGTACTTTAGCCGCTCCCAGCTTGGCGGCAGCAATAGAAAGAATGCCCGAGCCGCATCCTGCATCCACTACCGCTTCTCCGCCTTTGATGTACTGTTCAATAAAGATCAGACAAAACCGGGTAGAAGCGTGGATACCCGTACCGAAAGCCATCCCGGGATCAATGTTAATCACTACTTCACCGGCAGATGGCTGGTAGGACTCCCAGGACGGTTTTATTACCAGACGCTGGCCTACTTTAAAGGTATGATAGTATTTCTTCCAGGACTGTTCCCAGTCTTCATCATTAACCTCGTTAACATACACCTTACACTGGGAGTTGAATTGTCTCTCCACCTCTTTGAGACGGTCATCCAACTCTTCCATAACCTGTCTTTCATCCGGAAAATAAGCCTTTATCACTATAAAATCATGGCCCAGCACATCGCAGGATATACTTTCCGGATTCCAGTGATCCCGGCTTACATACTGCCGGGCAGCCTGAGGGTCTTCTATTACCACACCACCAGACCCTAGCTGATGAAAAATGCCGGCCACCGGTTCCAAACAAATACCGGTGGTGAGAACCGCGATCTCCTTCCACTTCATACTGCTACACCTTTCTAGCCCATAGCGTCCCTGAATTTCTCGAATATACCTTTCTTACCTGGTTTATCATCTTCTTCATGGAAGCTGATGAGCAATTCTTTCTGACGTTTGCTCAGTTTTTTAGGTATGCTTACTTGTATAACCACTTTCAAATCGCCCTGACGTTGGCTGTGCAGACTAGGTGCTCCTTTGCCGCGTACGGTCAACACATCACCGGGCTGAGTACCCTCAGGAATATGCAGCTCGTGGCTGGCTCCTCCGGGCAGTTCTATTTCAACAGTATCTCCTAAAGCGGCCTGCACGAAATCAATGGTCAGCTGAGTTATCAAAGTAGTGCCATCCCGTTCAAACCGTGGGTGTTCACGTACGATCAGAGTAATATACAGATCACCTGGCGGTCCCCCTCTTAAGCCTTGTTCTCCTTCACCTTGCAGGCGAATACGTGATCCGGTATCAACTCCCGCCGGTATTCTAACATTAATGGTGCGGGCCTTTTTCACATGTCCAGTACCCCGGCACTTGCTGCAGGGCTTCTCAATCACCTTACCTTCTCCATTGCAGCGACTGCAGGTACGTACCGTTTCAAACCGGCCAAAAGGAGTGGATTGAGCACTGCGAACCTGACCGCTGCCTTTACATGTAGGACATGTGTTCACTGCAGAACCTGGCTGAGCTCCGGTACCTTTGCAGTGGTCACACTTTTCCACCCGGGATATCTGGATATCCTTCTCCACCCCAAATAGAGCTTCTTCAAAAGTAATTTCCATACGGATTTCCCGATCTGCACCACGCTGAGGTCTATTACTATGCTGACGAGCCCGGCTGGATCCGGTGCCAAAAATCATATCAAATAAATCGCCAAATCCACCGCCCAGATCGTCGAAATCGAATCCGCCGAATCCACCTCCGAAACCACCTCCGAAGCCACCCGCACCACGGGTTGGATCAAAGGCATCATGGCCAAAGCGGTCGTAGGCAGCCCGTTTCTGAGGATCGCTGAGTATTTCATAAGCTTCGGAAATTTCTTTGAACTTTTCACTGGCATCAGGGTCTTCGCGATTTACGTCGGGGTGGTATTTGCGCGCCAGCTGACGGTAAGCCTTTTTAATTTCGTCAGCACTGGCTTGCCGTGAAACACCTAATACCTCGTAGAGATCGCGTTTAGACATACTATTCCACCTTCCTGATTAGACAGGGTAAACCCGGAAACCGAGGCTTCCGGGTTCTATGCACCCTTCCAGTTCATTATATTGCATTTTGACCCTTCGGGCGCGTTTTTTAATCATCCTTTTAATCATCCTCAGGAACACTATAGTCGGCATCAACTACGTCATCGGCGGCATCTTGAGGGTTGGCCTGCTCATACATTTTAGCTGATACCGCATAGATGGCTTCGGTTAAAGCTTGGGTCTTAGCAGAAATCAGATCAACGTCCTCTCCTTTCAGGGCTTCTTCCAAATCCTGCTTGGCCTGTTCGATTTTCTGTTTCTCATCTTCGTTGATCTTGTCGGCAAAGTCCTTTAGAGTTTTGTCCGCCTGGTAAACCATGCTGTCGGCAGTATTGCGAGCCTCAATTATCTTAAGTCGTTTTTCATCCTCTTCTGCATACTTCTCAGCGTCACGAACCATGCGCTCAATTTCTTCATCGCTCAAACCTGATGAAGAAGTAATGGTGATGGTCTGTTCTTTATTGGTAGCCAAATCTTTAGCAGAAACATGCACTATACCGTTTACGTCGATATCAAACTTAACCTCGATCTGCGGTACCCCACGAGGCGCAGGAGGAATACCGGTCAGCTGGAAACGTCCCAGAGTTACGTTGTCGCTGGCCATTTTGCGTTCTCCCTGCAGAACATGTACATCCACGGACGTCTGGTTATCAGCTGCGGTGGTGAAAATCTGACTCTTGGAAGTGGGAATAGTGGTATTACGCTCAATTATGCGAGTAAACACGCCTCCCAAAGTCTCAATTCCCAAAGACAGGGGGGTTACGTCCAGTAATACCACATCGGTGACATCTCCGGCCAAAACACCAGCTTGGATGGCCGCCCCTATGGCCACTACTTCGTCAGGATTTATACCTTTAAAAGGCTCTTTGCCCAAGTATTCCTTTATTGCATCCTGAACCGCTGGAATACGAGTAGAACCTCCCACCAGAATAACCTTATCGATATCCGATGGCTTCAAGCCCGCATCTTTTAAAGCCTGCCGGGTGGGTCCCATAGTCTTTTCTACCAGGTCAGCGGTCATTTCGTTAAACTTGGCCCGGGTTAAGGTGCGCTCCAAATGCAGCGGGCCTTCCTGGGTAGCAGTAATATAGGGAATATTTATATCAGTAGTCAGCACTCCGGATAGTTCATGTTTGGCTTTCTCAGCAGCCTCTTTGAGTCTATGCATGGCCATTTTATCATTTCTCAGGTCAATACCATTATCCTTTTTAAACTCTTCTACCAGCCAGTTAATAATGCGTTCATCGAAGTCATCACCGCCTAAGCGGTTATTACCACTTGTAGCTTTAACTTCAAATACTCCATCACCTAATTCCAGAATGGAAACATCAAAGGTTCCGCCGCCTAGGTCAAATACCAGGATGGTCTGACTTTCATCCTTGTCAAGTCCATAAGCCAGAGCAGCTGCGGTTGGTTCGTTTATAATACGCAGCACTTCCAAACCCGCAATTTTGCCGGCATCTTTGGTTGCCTGCCGCTGGGAATCAGTGAAGTAGGCAGGCACGGTTATCACCGCCTGGGTTACGGGCTGACCTAAATAAGCCTCGGCATCGGTTTTAAGTTTCTGAAGAATCATAGCCGATATTTCCTGGGGTGTATATTTTTTCCCATCTATATCCACTTTATAGTCGGTACCCATATGTCTTTTTATAGATAACACCGTACGTTCTGGATTGGTAATGGCCTGCCGCTTAGCTATTCTTCCTACCAACCTTTCTCCGGATTTAGAGAAGCCTACTGCTGAGGGAGTGATCCGTTCTCCTTCAGCGTTGGCGATAACCACTGTATCTTTGCCTTCCATCACCGCAATACATGAGTTGGTTGTTCCCAAGTCTATGCCGACAACTTTACCCATATTTCAACACCTCCATGTTTATGCCAATGAAAAAATGTAAATGTATATAATTTTAATTGCTGACTTTGACCAGACTGGGGCGAATTACTTTTCCATGCAGTATATATCCTTTCTGTAATTCCTCAATAACGGTGTTTTCCGGATGCTCTGTACTTGATTCAACCATTAAAGGCTGGTGAAACTGAGGGTCAAAAGGTTTACCTAGTGCTTCAATAACTTGTACTCCTTCACCCTCGATAATATCCTGCATACGTTTGCCAATCATTTGCAGTCCTCTATACAGGGCATCATAATCCCGGCTGGATTCGGACATGGTCAGAGCTCTTTCCAAGTCATCCATTACCGGCAAAAGTTTTTGGATAATTGGTACAGAAGCAAACTTTAGATATTCCTCCTTTTCTCGCAGAGCGCGTTTGCGAACATTATCCACTTCTGCCAAAGAGCGCAGGTACTGGTCATAATAGGCAGCAACTTGCTCTTTTAAGCGATTAATCTCCTCCTGCAACGCATTTTCATCAGGGGTAACTTCTTCTGCTGCATTCTCAGGTTCCCTGGGCTGGTTGGCTTCATTGGTATCAGCTGCGGTCCCTTCCGATTCAGCCTCAGGCACGGCTACATACTCTTTTTCTTCCACTGTTTTCACCTCTATTCAACCATCGGAGGATGGTCGGTAGTTTCATCTTTCATTTTAATCACGGTTTCAATGCGTAAAATGGCAGCAGCTACCTCTCCGGCAGCTTCAATGGCATGGCACTTTACCAGAGCCGGATCAAGCACTTTTACTTCCACCATATCTACGGGCTGACCAGTATTTACATCAAATGATATGCTGTTAACTCTATGTTTACGCTGCATAGCTGTGATATCCCCCAACTTCTCCAAGGGATTAAAACCAGCATTGGCAGCCATGCATAAAAAGGTCCTGGTTAAAGCTTCTTTTACACACAGAATGCCATAGGATATCAGGCCTTCCTGCTGACGGGCCAGATCTTCCAAGCGAGATGACAGCCATACTTCCAGGGCACCGCCTCCAGGAACCACTCCTCCCTTTAAAGCTGCCTGCACTGCGGCGGCTGCATCCCGGGCCATACGTTCCCGTTCATCAACTACTTCGGTAGTTGCGGCTCCTACCAAAACCGTAACCTGGCTTTCCCCTTTACCATTGAGAACCATGGTCCCTTCCAGTTTTTCATCTACAATTACCTTCTCCGCCCTTCCCAAATAGGCTCTCAGACTGACGGGATCACGGTTCAAGGCGGTGCGTTTAACTTTACGAGCCCCGGTGTGTCGGCATAAGCGTTCCAATTCCCGGGATGATACTCTCTGCAGTACCATTATATTAGCATCAGTCAATATTTCTTCAGCAATATCATCAATACTGCGATCAACTAAGACCATATTTACTCCCATTTGGCCCAGGCGCGCCAGATTATTTTTATAGTCTTCCCGGGACTGGCGATAATATTGAAAACCGGCTTCGGTCTTCAAGGCCTCTACGTTAATCTCCTCCGGCGCCAGGGCATCATCAATGACCAGGATAATGGCATCCTGTAGCTGGCGGGGCATTTCCCGGTTAACAGGCTGTTTATTTATGACAACCCCCCGGAATACTTTGTTGTCAGCTGCTTCCCTGGCATAAACAGCATCGGCATATTTATACTCTGGATTCAGCAGCATATCTTTTCCCAGTATTTTAGCTCCTTCAATAATTTGCCCAGCCAGTTCCTGCTCCCCGCGCCCGGCTATCTTGGCAATAGCAGCCAGTTCAGGATCATCCAAATCAGTGATGGGGCGAGAAATCTCGTCTATCCACAGGGAACATGCCTCCACCCCCAGCCGGATTCCTTCCACTATTCTAGTTACCGGAACTCCCTTTAATACCTGAGCACAGCCTTCGGCAATCATGGCACCAGCCAGTATGGTAGTGGTGGTAGTTCCATCCCCTACTTCTTTTTGCTGGGAGCGAGCTGTATTAATTATCATTTGGGCCGCCGGGTGCCCTACTTCCATAAGATTTAAGATGGTTACCCCGTCATTGGTTATCACTACGCCACCAAAACGGTCTACCATCATTACATCCAAGCCTCGTGGTCCAAGAGTACCCTCCACAGCCTGGGAGATAACCCTGGCTGCATTGGCATTATTTAATAAAGTTTGAAATCTGTCTTCACCTTGTTGATTGGCCTTAACCGGCTTATCTGCCATACATTCCTCCGTACCGGTTTTAATCTGCTAGTAGAGCACTTCTTTGATAAGGTCGCGAACTGCTTCCACCGTGCCCGCTGCTCTCCAGTATTCCATCCGCACCGGCCCAATCACCCCGATTTTGCCCATTTCCCCGTAGGACTTATAGCCGGCTATAACCACACTCATATCCTTCATATCATCGGGATTTTCCCGGCCAATGCTTATATTTACATGTTCGCCAATATCCTGAGGCAAGCGGTTCTTAATGGCCCCTTCTTCTTCCAGCAAAGACAAAAAGCGGCGCAGTTTTTCCAGGTCTTTGAATTCCGGCTCATTGAGCATGTTCAGGACCCCGCTGACTACCACCCGCTCATCCCTGGAACTCTGCAGCAGCAGCTCCAGAGCATCCAGAGCACTGTCAATGACCTTTCGTCTCTGATATAGCTCCTCTCTTAAAGCTCTTAGGTCAGTACGCCTCAGTTCATCAAGACGGCGGCTGGCAAATACTTTATTAAATAAGCTTCCGATATTCTCCAGGTCCTCGTTGGTAACATTGGGAGGAATCTCTATTTTACGGTGCATGATTAATCCCAGATCAGTTACCAGGATTATCAGAGCCTGCCCAGGATTTAAAGGAAGAAGCTGTAAATAGCGAAATTGAGTGGTATTAACTGAAGGTACAACAATAAAAGAAGTATAGCGAGTTATTTGCGACAAAAACTGGGCAATATGAGCTATAACCTGGTCCAGATCGCGGACACTGCTGGTAATGGCTTTTCTTAATTCCTCAATCTGCTCCTCAGATAAGCTCTCATTCTCCATCATACAGTCCACATAGTAACGGAATCCCTGTTCTGATGGTATTCGCCCCGCCGAAGTGTGTGGCTGCTCCAGGTAGCCCATTTCCTCCAAATCAGCCATTTCGTTGCGAACCGTTGCCGCAGATATTTTCAGATCATGTTTGCGTACTACAGCCCTGGATCCAACCGGTTCAGCCGTTTCCACATAATCTTTGATTATAGATTGGAGTATTTGCCGTTTTCGCTCATCCAAAGTCATAACTGATCACCCCTGTTAGCACTCTTTGTCGTCGAGTGCTAACCATTTTATTAAAAAATATCACCTGCTATGAGCTTTGTCAAGGCATGGGATCACTGGATAAACCGGCCTAAGACCTGGTTTGATATGAAATAGGCAGATGGTGCCAGGCGCAAATAACCATCACTGATCATCATAAAGCCTCCTGTCACCAGTTCATGGATAACCCCAGAATATACCTGTTCCAGATCCACCCCAAAACGTTTATTAAAATCAGTCAGATTTATACCCCTGGTAGTGCGCAGACCCAGGACTACGGCATCTATCCAGCGCTGGTCCTCAGTCATTTTCTCCAGGATTTCACCTTGCCAAAAACCCAGCGGGTAACCGGCTCCGGCCTGCAGGTATCGGTCCAGCAGGTTGGTATTGCGGAAACGAACCCGGTTGATGAAAGAAACCGCCCCGGCTCCCAAACCTATATATTCCCGGCTGTCCCAATAGAGTAGATTGTGCTGGCATTCCCATCCTGGTACGGCAAAGTTAGAAATCTCATACTGCTGATAACCCTTCTGAGCCAGCAGTTCCTGACTGGTCCGGTAAAGCTGGTACTCCTGTTCATCTTCCAGCATATACAGCTGGCCTGCCTCAACTCGCCTGCCTAGTGGGGTATACGGTTCCAGCTGCAACAGGTATAAAGACAGGTGTTGGGGATCTAAAGCCATTGCCTGGCGCAGATTAAATACCCAGTCACTTATAGTTTGTCCGGGGATACCATAAATTAAATCCAAATTTATATTATGGAAGCCGGCTGCATAGGCATCCCGGACAGCTTTCTCACTGTCCTGGGCAGAATGTAATCTTCCCAGAAGGCGCAGTTCCCGGTCAACAAAACTCTGTATTCCCAGGGATAGACGATTGATCCCCGCCAGGCGGCAGCCGCGCAAATACTTAAAATCAATAGTGGCCGGATTTGCTTCCATGGTGATCTCCATATGGCTGTTCAACCCGAAGGCCTGATCCAACTTGGTCAGCAGCCTTTCGATCTGGGCAGGGGTAAGCAGGCTGGGGGTACCACCGCCAAAATAAACCGTATGGATAGGCTGACCACCATAAGAAGAGGCTCGCTGCTCAATCTCAGCAGCCAGCCCCCTGGTATACTTCTCCAGCCAGTCCGCAGCAGTCAGCGGTACCGAATAGAAGTCGCAATAGTTGCACTTGGCCTTACAAAAGGGAATATGAATGTATATCCCTCGATAATCCTGCTGGTTAATCATCGTCCACCTGTAAAACAGTCAGAAAAGCATCTTTGGGAACTTCCACCCGTCCAATCTGTTTCATTCGCTTTTTACCTTCCTTTTGCTTTTCCAACAGTTTTTTCTTCCGGGTAATGTCTCCCCCGTAGCACTTGGCCAGAACGTCCTTGCGCATCGCTTTAATGGTCTCCCGGGCGATAATTTTGGTTCCGATTCCAGCTTGGATAACTACCTCGTACATCTGCCGGGGTATTATGCGGCGCAGTTTTTCAGTAACATTACGAGCCCGGTAATAAGCTCTTTCCCTGTGGACTATCATGCTTAGGGCATCCACAACTTCTCCGTTCAGGAAGATATCCAGCTTGACCAGATCAGCCGGCTCATAACCGCTGAGTTCGTAATCTAGAGAGGCATACCCGCGGGTTCTTGATTTAAGAGCATCAAAAAAATCATAGAGAATCTCTGACAGCGGCAGCTTGTAAGTGATCATAACCCGCTGGGTACTTAGATATTCCATATTTACAAAACTGCCCCGTTTATCCTGGCACAACTCCATAACCGGTCCCACGTATTCATTGGGCACCATAATGGAGGCTTTGACAAAAGGTTCAAAAACCTGCTCAATTTTTTGCGGTGCTGGCCAGTAAGTAGGGTTGGATACATAGACTATGCTGCCATCGGTAAGCATAATCTGGTAAATTACACTGGGAGCAGTAGCCAGCAGGCTCAGGTCATATTCCCGCTCCAGGCGTTCCTTAATAATTTCCAGGTGCAGCAGCCCCAAAAAACCACAGCGAAAACCAAATCCCAAAGCCTCCGAAGTTTCCGGTTCATAGAGAAGAGAGGCATCGTTAAGCTTCAGCTTATCCAAGGCATCTCGCAGTTTTTCATAGTCATTGTTCTCCAAAGGATACAAGCCGCAGTATACCATAGGTTTAACTTCTCTATAGCCGGGCAGTGGTTCAGCAGCTGGCCGGTCAGCCAGGGTAATGGTATCTCCCACCTTGGTGTCGCTGACATTTTTAATACCAGCCGCCAGATAACCTACTTCACCAGCTTTTAATACTTCAACTTCCGTCATATAAGGTGACAAGACACCCAGTTCGGCAACCTCATATTCCTTACCCGAAGACATCATACGAATGATATCTCCCTTCTTTAGCTGACCCGATACCACACGGAAGTAGCAAATCGCACCTTTATAAGAATCAAAATAAGAGTCAAAAATCAGTGCCTGCAGCGGTCCCTGTTCATCGCCTTGGGGAGGAGGTATTAACTTGACAATGGCTTCCAATACTTCGTCAATACCCAGGCCCAGTTTAGCGGAAATAGCGACAATATCATTTTGATCCAGGCCCAGTACATCCTCCATCTCCTGTTTAACCTTTTCAGGGTCAGCGCCGGGAAGGTCTATTTTGTTTACCGCTCCTACGATCTCCAGGTTGAGATCCATAGCCATATATACATTAGCCAGGGTTTGAGCTTCAATACCCTGGGAAGCATCCACCACCAGCAATGCTCCTTCACAGCATGCCAAACTGCGGGATACTTCATAGGAAAAATCCACATGACCGGGAGTATCGATGAGATTCAATATATAATCCTTTCCATCGGCTGCCCGGTAGTTGAGTCTGACCGGTTGGAGCTTGATGGTAATGCCCTTTTCCCGTTCCAGATCCATTTTATCCAGGAACTGCTCCCGCATTTCCCGCTCACTTAGTGCACCGGTAAACTGCAGCAGGCGGTCTGCCAGAGTAGATTTGCCATGATCTATATGGGCGATAATACTGAAATTGCGAATGTTTTCTTGCAACTATGATTCCTCCAGGAGGTTTACTAACAAATTATGGACTAAATTATACCCAATTCCCGGCTGTGGTTCAATTGTTCACCGGCCTGCAGCTTTAAGCCCAGCGATTGCGAAGCAGGCGTATTATCACTTCCGTCTCCTCCAGTTTAAACCCCAATATAATTGGAGCATACACCAAAACCCCGGCAACAATCGCGGCCCCAATCATCAGCAGCTGCATACCCTTACCGGTAACAATTATAACTGATGACAAGCCGGCCATAACTCCCATAACCGCAAAAAACATAACAGCCCCGGCCCCCAAAGATATTATAAAACCCAGGGCAATCTTGCTGCCTCCTATGGGGCCTACTTTCCAGCGCAACGCGGCCAGCAGGATAAACAGGTCGATCCAACCAGCTATGGAGTAAGCCAGGGCTAGCCCCGGTGCTCCCCACCGGTAGCCTAATTGTACGGACAGCACCACATTAACCAATATGGCCAGCACTGCTGATATTACTGGAATGGTAGGGGCTTTCAAAGCGTAGAAGCCCCGTACCGCCACCTGCATACAGGCATAGGCTGCCAACCCCCATAGGTAGTAGTTGAGAGCCTGAGTGGTAGCTGTGACCATTTCTCCAGTAAATTCTCCCTGTTCAAACAAAAGACTCACCAAGGGCTGCCCTATGGCTAACAACCCCAGGGAAGCTGGCACCCCTAACAGCAGCGTAGCCCTTATACCCAGAGAGGTATAGCGCCGGAATCCTTCCATTTCTCCCCGGGCAATCAGGCTGGCCAAAGTGGGAAACAGCGCCGTTCCTATGGATACGGCAAAAATGCCCACCGGCAGGTTCATAATACGCTGGGCCAGGTTCAAAGAACTTAACACCCCGCTGCCCAGGTGGGAAGCAATATTCTGAGTTACAAAAAGGTTTAACTGAGCCACGCCCAGTCCGGCCATAACCGGTATCATTAACCCCACAATTTTGACAAAGCCGGGATGATCAATACAGAGAGTAAAGCGATAACGCACCCCGGTTCTTTTCAGGGCTGGAATCTGCACCGCCAAATTTAAAGCCGCTCCCAGGGCTACTCCATAAGCAAAAGCAGCGATACCCCATTGTTCATAACCAAGAAAGCCTACTATTATAATGACGGCATTATAAACCAGGCTGCCCAAAGCGGGAGAGGCAAAATGCTGGTAGCTGTTGAGAATTCCCATAGCCAATCCATTTAAAGCCATGAAAAAGGTTTGCACCAGCATTATGTGGGTCAGGCTGGCCGCCAGGGTGATATATTCCTCAGGCAGACCGGGAGTAAGCAGGATGATTAGAGGGCGGGTATAGAAATAGGCAACTGCTATCAAGACCAGCATGACCAGCAAAACCCAGCTGGTAAGAATACTAACGGCTTCCCAGCCTTCCTCCTCTTTCCTATTAGCGAGATAGGATGAGAATACAGGTATTAACGCTGAGCTTAAAGCACCGCCCACCAGCAGCATGTAGATCAAATCGGGAATGGAAAAAGCCGCCCGGTAGGCATCGGTAATGTAGTTTTGCCCAAACAGGGTGTACAGCGCTACTTCCCGGCCGTAGCCAAGTATCCGGGACAGAATAACGGTAATCATGAGCAGAAATGCTGCCCGGGCCATATGTTTGCCAGTATGCGCCACGTCGTCAACTCCCACCGTGAACTGCTTTCAGGTTGTTGTGAAAATAGACCTCTCTATGTCATCGCCCCCTTCGGGGACTTCTGATGTTCACGGACGCTCACTCTTAATATTGCGAGGCTGCGAAGCGACGTGGCGATCTCTTTTCTGTATCACCTATAATCCTCTTTTGAGATTGCTTTGCTGCCCTCGCTATTATCACCTTTGGTCCAGACCATGATGAACGAAAACATCGCGGTAAGGCTTAAGCAGGCGTATTAGCCGGGCGAGTGACTACGACGAGCTGTTGCAACCCACGGCGAAATTGAGGGCTGCGAAGCGGAGCGAGAAACAGGACGTTTCGAGCAGCGAGGACTGAGTGCTGGATGCCGAATCCAAGCGGTCCGCTTCGCACCGAAGTAAGCCGATGTGTTGCAAGTGAGGAGTCTTGGAGCGAGCCGGCTAATACCCCTGCATCCCGGCTAGCACTCCTACCATGTCGTGGTTAGCGTGGATCGGCATAGAGATCGCCACGTCGCTTCGCTCCTCGCGATGACAGGTTTATGTTTCTTTCATCGTGTCCTGCACCACTGGTACAATTGTATCAGGTGAGAAATAAAACTTTGAATATGCTCCATATTCTCTCCAAATGGTTTACGGTTTTTTCATAGGCAGTTTTGACAACTGCTTCCGCCCGCTGCAGCTTGTCCCCGGCTACTGTATATTGCTGCCCGGCTACATGAAATTCCACCTTGGATTCATCGGCCTGCAGCCCAATAACGGGAGGCCGCTGGCTGGCCGTCAACTGGTTGATAGCTTCATTGCTTATGTTAAGGCCGCAGATAGTCAGAGTAAGGATTAACCCAATTAATAATACCTGCCCAAATCTACTCATTTTTTTCCTCCGCCAAAACTCTTATGAGTATATCAGAAAATAGCTGAGCCGCATACTGGGCTTGATCGAAACGATTCAAATCACTTCCTATTTCTATTAGCAAAGCCCGCTGGTGATACTCCTGATTATAGGTTCCTGCTTTGATGCGCACTCCTTTAATAAGCCCCGGATACAACTGCTCACCGTATTCAGCTATGCGATTGGCAAACTCCAAATTCTTTTCCCAATCTGGATGAGGTTTGCGCTCATCTGTTCCAACTACAATCAGAATACGAGCACTGAGCTTACCATCTATTTTAACCGTCTCGGCTTCCTCCATACCCGGAATATGGTCCCGGTGAACATCAAACAGGGCCACCAGTTGCTCCTGCTCTTTTACTATGCGCTTGACCGTTGACCGGGAATTGGTATAGCTTTTATCATATTCAGGAAAGTCGTGAATTTCATCGTAGAATATGGCATTAACTCCTTGCTGGCGAAGACTTGCCGCCACCTGTTCAGCTACTTTGGTTATCAGCCCCGCTTTACCGTCCAGGCGTGCTTTGCCGCTATCGGGAGTGTAGGTCTCCGCTGAATGAGTGCAATACAGAGCTACCTTACAGTCCCTTAACCGTAAAATATCTTGGGCGGACAGAGGGTTAGGTTCATCCCCCTGCACAATGGCCGGCAGTTCGTAGGTTCCGGGCAGGGCATCCGTCTCTTCCGGGCCGGCATCGTCCCAGTCGGCGCTGGCCAGAACCTGTATGTTGCTGGCCATCATATCCCGGGGCAGTTTTTTGCTGAAATAGGAGTTATCTGTCCAAGGCCAGAGGTCCGGTCCCGCTAGCATAACATTAACATTACGCACCAAGGCTGCAGCTTGATTTTCCTTTAGATTGACCTGCATTCCCTGCATAACTGCAGGAACACGGCTTACCAGGGAATGGTTCTGCCAGATAATTTTATTTATATCCAGAGTGACCCCAGCCAGCAATGTAATAAAAAACAACTGAACCATTACCATGCTTTTTAGAAATACCAGAACACTGTTGCGCCCCACTAGTCCACCTCTTTCCCGTAACGGTCTCTTAAAATTTATGGTGGACAGGCGGTGGTTAGAACGACTTTAAGAGCAAATTTATTCCGCTAGCAATTCTTGCTTTTTGATGAGGGTAATGCTATAGTATTCCTGTTAGGCAAACTTTAAAGGAGGTGAACATGTGGCAAAAAGCAAGACTCCGGCTAAACGGGCTCGTATTGCCGAAGCAAACCGCCTGCGCAATAAGGCCTATAAAAGCCGGCTGAAGACTGCTATTAAGAAATACGAGGCTTCCCTGGCCAGCAATGATATTGAATCCGCCCGGGCTAGACTGGTGGAAGCAACCTCCTTAATCGATAGAAGCGTTTCAAAAGGAATTCTTCATAAGAATAATGCAGCTCGCAAAAAATCAGCCCTGGCTATTAAGTTTAATAAGCTGACTCAATCATCGAACTAAAACCTGTCACCCGGCAGGTTTTTTTATACGCAAGAAGGGACGGTTCTGTCTGTCATGTTCATCTAATTGGTTTCACCATTTAATCTGCTTCTGACATGACAGAAAGAACCGTCTTTTTAGCTGGCACTCAATTAAGTTTCACAGCAGCCGACCAGCAGCATTTCCATGAGCAGGTCCGCATCTTGGCTGGTGCTTTTGATGCCTACATCCGTTTCCAGCAGCAGAGCAAAAACCTTTTCCAACGCCTCCCAGGAATAATTGCGGGTAACCTCCATCATTTTACGCACCGTATAATCCTTTTGCCCGGTGGTTTGGACAATTTCTGCCCGGTTAAGCCCTTTTTCCTGATGGTACTTAACCAAGGCCAAGGTTTGAAACTGGCGATTGATCATAGCCAGCATAGGAATATTATCTTCACCCTGAGCCCGCAGGCGATGATAGGCATGGAGAGCCTTCTGGGGATTACGAGCCGTAAGCCCATCTATTAACCCGAATATTTTTATTTCCTCCCGGGTTTCCATCTGGCCTTCCAAACAGCTGGCAGGAATAATACCAGTGGGCACCATCAGGCATAGTTTATCAATCAAGTTTTTCAGGTAATACATATCCTGACCGCTGCGCACCAGACTATTTATTAATTTACGCTCAGCTTGGCGTTCTTGCTTGGCAAACTGCTGCTCAACCCATTTAGCAAGTTCGGCTTCCCCTAAACGAGGACATGGTATTACCTTTCCTTTCTTTTCCACCAGCTTTACTAAAGGGTTGGTGGCATTGCGTTCACTGGAAGTCAAAATCAGGATTTGTCCAGCCGGCATTTCTTGCATATAGTTTTCCAGAATATCCTGAAAGCCACGTATCCGGCTGGTCTGCCGGCCGGTTTTGCCTAAAAAAGCAGGATCTTTTATTACCACTACCCTTTGCAGGGCAAAAAGCGGGCTAAATTCCAGGCTTTCCATTAGCTGCTGCGGGCTTAACTCGGTGCTGTCAATATATACAACTTCCGGCTCCTGTCCCCATTCAGCCTGCCAGCGCTTGACGATATTATTGATTTCCTCATCGATACGGTAAGCCTCTTCTCCCCACAGGTAATAAAGTCCAGGCTCAGCCATAGGTGTGTCCCCCTGCATTGCTAATCTTCTTAACCTGATATCATTTTACCACAACACCTCGATAACTAAGGCACCGCCTTCTTTAGCCTGTTGAAATATACCAAATATGCTATAATCGTTTAGGATGGCATAAACTAAAAAGGCCATATTTGAGGGTGTAAGTCAGATATTATGCCGGGGGGATAAATATGGAAAAAACATTTGATGTAATCATTGTCGGTGCAGGCCCAGCGGGTATTTTTGCTGCCATGGAGATATGCCGCAGCACTAATATAAAAGTTCTGCTGTTGGAAAAAGGCAAAGCCGTTCAGAACCGCTGCTGCCCTATCGGGGAAGATGCTCCCTCCTGTATTAATTGTAAACCCTGTTCAATAATGAGCGGCTGGGGTGGTGCCGGAGCTTTTTCCGACGGAAAGCTAACCTTGACCACTGAGTTCGGCGGCTGGTTACACAACTACATGAGCAAGGATAATTTGGAACAGCTGATCACTTATGTAGACAATATATATGTAGAATTCGGCGCACCGGATAGGGTTTTTGGTCAGGACAATGAAATAGTGCAGGATTTGCAGCACCGGGTAGCCCGGGCTGGACTAAGACTCATTCCTGCCCGGATTCGCCATATGGGTACTGAAAACACCCTCCAGGTGCTGAGTAATATGTATAAACACTTGGAATCGCAGGTTACCATTAAGACTGGCGAAACCGTTCAGGATATCCTGGCAGAAAATAACCAGATTAAAGGCGTGATTACTAATAAAGACACCTATTATGCCCCTAACATAATTCTGGCTCCCGGACGGGATGGAGCCCATTGGTTTACCGAGCAAGCAGTTCGCTTAGGGTTAACACTCCATAATAACCAGGTGGACCTGGGGGTAAGAGTAGAAGTACCTGCGGTTACCATGCAGGAATTTACCGATAATATCTGGGAACCAAAAATTGTCTATAACACCCGGCAGTTTGATGATATAGTACGTACTTTCTGCGTAAATCCTAATGGACATGTGGTCATGGAGAATACCAACGGAATTGTCACCGTTAACGGTCATGCTTTCGCTGAAGCCCACAGCAGCAATAACACCAATTTTGCTTTACTGGTCAGCCAGGAGTTTACTGAGCCCTTTGATCAGCCCATTATCTACGGACGCTGTATTGCCAGCCTGGCCAACATGCTCAGCGGCAGTATAATTGTACAGCGCTTCGGAGACCTTAAAAGAGGGCGCCGTTCCACCCAGAGCCGCATTGAACGAGGCCTGGTAGAACCCACCCTTAAAGGTGCTGTACCTGGCGATCTGTCCCTGGTACTACCTCATCGCTACCTGGTAGGTATCTGCGAATGTCTGGAAGCACTGGATCAAGCTATGCCAGGAGTGGCTTCCGACCATACTCTCCTGTATGGTATCGAAGCCAAATTCTATTCCGCTCGCCCCCGCTTGACCAACGGCCTTAAAACCGATATTGATGGTCTCTGGGCAGTGGGCGATGGTGCCGGAGTGACCCGCGGCCTCATCCAGGCCAGCGTCTCCGGAGTAGTAGCCGCCCGGGATTTGCTCAGCAATTAAATACTAACTATACTCATGCCAAGCATCAAAAAGGGGGAAGAGTTTTCTCTTCCCCCTTACAGACTGTCGAAGAAGTCCATTTAAAGAGATCGCCACGTCGCTATGCTCCTCGCAACATTAGCCGTGAACGATAGTGAACATCGGTAGTGCCGGAACGGCCGATGACAGAACCGGAAGCCATCGTTTGGGTCATTGCGAGCCCCTGAAAGGGGCGTGGCAATCTCAAATATC
>Ga0208297_1000393_pt1 | contig 94973 bp, 67 predicted proteins | sample LMS_cellobiose_e_FD_187367 | JGI IMG/M metagenome (GOLD analysis project Ga0208297, IMG submission 187367) | Rumen-fistulated moose microbial communities from Alaska, USA - LMS_cellobiose_enrichment (SPAdes) (version 2) | ecosystem: Host-associated > Mammals > Digestive system > Stomach > Rumen... | reverse complement strand
GCGACTGCCTCACTCGCGGCCTTAATGCTCGGGTGCACTCGGCTGTCTTTTTGACCGGCAAAAAGCCAGCCTCGCTCGCCCCCTGCGCGCTCGGCGGCGACCGCCTCGCACGAAGCGGGTGTGGGCAAACGACCGTAATGGGTAAATTTAGCGCCACCGCTCCAATTCGCGGGCGGTATTACCGCAGGCGCCAATTTCCCGCGTCAGCGCGGCACCAACATCAGTGCGCGGGCTCCAGCCACGCCCGTCATATGTGTCTTATATGTCCTATAGGTCCTATTCGCTCATTCGCGCGGCGGCGGCTTGCAATCGCGCCAGCGTACCCCCCCCCGCGCGCCAGCGTGCCCCCCGCGCGCCCGTTCGCGGTATTGTAATAAAGGGGTTCCGGTATTATATTTAATAAAAGCAACTTTAACACCATATAAACTCAGGATACGATATTGTTATGCGCGACATCCGCACTCTTCCCCGCGACCGGGTCACCGTCGCCCCGTCGCTGCTCGCCGCCGACTTCGGCAAACTGGACGAGGAGATCGCCCGGATCACCTCCGGTAAAGCCGATCTGCTCCATCTGGACGTCATGGACGGTCACCTCGTGCCCAACATCTCCTTCGGCGGTCCGGTGCTGAAGAGCATCCGCAAAAACAGCGACCTGCTCTTCGACGCGCATCTGATGATCACCAATCCCCAGCGTTACGCCCGGAGTTTCGCCGAGGCGGGCGCGGATCACATCACCTTCCACGTCGAATGCGACGACGACATCCGCGCGACGATCGACACCATCCGCAAACTCGGATGCACGGTCGGCATGTCGCTGCGTCCCGGCACTCCGGCGAAGGCGCTGTTCCCGTACCTCGAACTCATCGACCTCGTGCTGGTGATGACCGTGGAGCCGGGCTTCGGCGGGCAGTCGTTCATGGCCTCACAGATGCCGAAACTCGCCGAATTCCGCCGCGAGATCGCGGCGCGCAAACTCAACGTCCACCTCGAAGTCGACGGCGGCATCGATGAAAACACCGTGACCACCACCGCCGCCCACGGCGGCAACATGATGGTCGCGGGCACGGCGGTGTTCCGGCACAAGCAGGGAGCCGCCTACGCGATCGGAAAACTCCACGAAGCGACGGCGGTGCTCAACAGTGAAGTGGCGGATTGAACATCCGGCGGCGGCACTGCTCGCCGCGCTGACGCTCGCGGGGTGCGTTTCGCCTTCGCCCGAACTCCGGGTGCGGGACGAACTTGAGCCCGGCGGCGTTTTTTATCTGCAGCTCGACCCCGCGGCGGCGCGTCGCCATTTCGCCGCCGGATTCGCCGCAACCGAGCGGGGGATCGCCGAGTCGGCGGTCCCGGAGCGCGAAGCCAAACAGGGGGTGCTCGCGCTGTTCCGAGCGGCGGCGGAACTCGCCGGAGTGCCGGAGATCTCCGCGGTCGGCGCCAGCAGTTTGCGACTCGCGGACGGGCGCTGTTCCAACCGCTTCGCAGTCGCCGCCGGGGAGCGCCGCTCCGGCTGGATCTGGCGGATGCACGGGCAGGAACGCGAACGGCTCGCCGGATTTGCCGCGCTGCCCGCCGACACGGTCTTCGCCGCCGACTTCGGGATCGACTTCCGGGGGATCGTCGACGAACTCGCCGCGGGCGACGACGGCGGGATGCTCAAGACCCCGCGGCCGCAACTCTTCATGATGTCCGCCGCCGAGGTGTTGAAAACGCTCTCCGGCGAATGGCGGATCGTCCTCGCCGCCCCCGACGGCACCGCGTGGGACGACTTCGACAAGTACGACCTCTTTCTGTCGATACCGGACCGCGACGAAGCGCTGTCGCGCCGTCTTGCCGCCACGCTGACGGTGCTGCTGCCCGGGGCGCGCCGCTCCGGCAACGTGATCTATCTGCCGGAACTTTCCGGCGCGGCGCCGGTGCTGGTGCTGCTGCCGCGGCGCGTGCTTTTCTATTCGTCGCCGCGGAGTTTCGACCGCTTTTCCGACGGAAAAAACGAAGTCGGCCGCAACGGAAAGTTCTCGCCCGCCGACGAATCCGGGGTACTGCATGTCGTCGGCGCGACCCTCGCCAACGACCCGGATCTGCGGGCGGCGCTCGACCGGCTGCCCGCGCGCTCCCACGGCGCGTACTTCATCAACACCGCGAAACTCAAGCACGTCTTCACGCTCGGCGGCGACCACTGCGTCCGGATCGCGCTCGACTCCGCCGCGACCAAAGCCGTCGGCTCGTGGCGCGGTTCGGAGGGCATGATCGCCCTGCGCGAGGTCGCCGCGGACGAACTTGCCGCCCGGATCTTCGACCTGACGGCCGGGACCCAACTCGCCATCCTCGCGGATGCCTGGCTTTCGCCCCCCGCCCCCGCCGCCGAACCCCCGCGGGAGGATAAACCGTCTGCGACGCAACGGGCGGAACTCCAACGCGAAAACGCCGCCTGCCGCACCCGTTTGAATGTCATCCGCCGCGAACTTGCCGCCTACGCCAAGGCGCACCACGGCGAGTTCCCGCCGCGGCTCCCCGTTGAACTTCGTTGCGGGAAGGGCAAATACGTCTACTTCGGGCCGTTCGCGGCGAAGCCCTCCGCCAAGTATCCTCTGGTCGTCGATCCGCCGCACGGCGCCGCGCATCGGGGGCGGGTCAACGTACTCTTTGTCGACGGCACGGTTCGGACTTTCGAGTTTTCCGCCGGGTCGCTGAAACGCCTGTGCAGTTATCTGCACACGATCTACCGCTATGACGAAAAGGAACTGCTCCGACTGATCGAACGCGCTTCGCAGTTGGATCCCATGGGGACGAAACAACCATGAACGAACATCCGCAAAAAGTTACCGACGACGTGGCAAAGGCGTTGGAACGCTGTGCCGAAAACCTCTCCATCAGCGAATTTTCCCGGGTCACCGGAGTGCGCATCGAACTTCTGCGCCGCTTCATCAACCGGCAGGTGGGCAACATCCGCGCCGAAACGTGGGACAAACTCTATCCCCACATCAAACCGTTCCTCGTCGATCCGCAGGAACCGCCGAAGAATCCGCGCATCGGCTCCGCCTACCGGCGGCATCCGGAACTCGTCGCCATGGTGAGCGACCAGAAAGTGCTGCTCGACGTGCTCGGCGTGCTCTCGACGCCTAAACGGCAGGAGGCGATGGCGATCCTCGCCGCCGGAATGCCCAAGGCAGCCCCCTCCACCTACAAGAGCCTCACCTCCGAGGAAAACAAGTTCATGGGCGCCTACCTCGCACTGCCCGAGGAGCAGCGCGATCAGCGGCTCCGCCGTCTGGTGGCGCTGGGCGTGGCGGAGGTCAGAAAGAGCCGCCGGGAACTCATCGGCTGACCGGCAGCGCCCCTCCCCGGCGCCGAATGAAAAGCCACCATAAAAAATTTACCCGGAGGTAAACACATGAAGTTCGAATACCGGACCGGCAGCGAAGTCTGCAGCGACTCGATCCGGGTCGATATCGAAGGCGGCAAGATCGCCGAAGTACAGTTCAACGGCGGCTGCCCCGGTTCGCTCGCCGCGGTGAGCAAACTCGTCGTCGGCATGACTCCGGAACAGGCGATCGGCGTCGTGGGCGGCATCCGCTGCGGCGGCAAAAGCACCAGCTGCCCCGACCAACTTGCCCGCGCCTTGAAAGCGTACCTGCGATCCGGCAAGGAGAAGTGACGACGACGACGGATAAAGGAGAATCATGGAAAACATCTGCCGCAACATTCTGGAGGCGGTCGGCAATACGCCGCTCGTCCGCATCAACCGCCTGAACCGCGGCGACGCCGAGGTGCTGGTCAAGGTCGAATACTTCAACCCCGCCGGCAGCGTCAAGGACCGTATCGCCGTCGGCATGATCGACGACGCCGAACGACGGGGAAAACTCGCCCCCGGCGCGCTGATCATCGAACCCACCAGCGGCAACACCGGCATCGGACTCGCGCTCGTGGCGGCGGTGCGCGGCTACCGGCTGATCCTCACCATGCCCGACACCATGAGCATCGAGCGGCGCAAACTGCTCGCCGCCTACGGCGCCGAACTCGTGCTCACCGACGGCGCGCTCGGCATGAAGGGCGCGATCGACAAGGCCGAGGAACTGCATGCCGCGAATCCCGGGTCGTTCATCCCGCAGCAGTTCGCCAACCCCGCCAACCCCGCCTGCCACCGCCGGACCACCGCCGAGGAGATCTGGCGCGACGCCGACGGCAGGGTGGACGCCTTCGTGGCGGGGGTCGGGACGGGCGGCACCCTGACCGGCATCGGAGAGGTGCTCAAGGAGCGCAATCCGCAAGTGCGGATCGTCGCCGTCGAACCGAGCGATTCGCCGCTCCTTTCGGGCGGCAAGCCGGGTCCGCACAAACTGCAGGGGATCGGCGCCAACTTCATCCCGCCGGTGCTGGACCGGGAGATCGTCGACGAGGTGTTCCCGGTCGACGCCGCGGACGCGGGACGGGTCGCCCGCGACGCCGCCACCCGCGAGGGACTGCTCGTCGGGATCAGCGCCGGAGCGGCGCTCTTCGCGGCGCTGGAACTGGCGAAACGCCCGGAGTTTGCCGGCAAGCGCATCGTGGCGCTGCTGCCCGACAGCGGCGAGAGGTATCTTTCGAGTTGGCTCTTCGCCGACTGAGCGCCGTTTGCGACTCCGCACCAAAGCCAAGCGGCGGACGGGAGCAACTCCGTCCGCCGCTTGGCGTTTTGCCGTTGCCGGTCGCGGATCAGGCTTTCGCCAGTTCGCGCAGCGACGCCAGCGTCTGCGTGATCGCCAGATCGCCCGCTTCGGGGGCGGTGATGTACGCCCGCGTCCGCTCGCGCCACTTCACCTCGTAGCCGCCCGCCGCGATCGCCGCGCGGTCCGGCAGATAGCCGTTGCCGCCGTTCGCGCTGCCGCAGAGCAGATTGTACGCGAAGGGACCATATTTGCGCAGACGCAGCGAAAAGATCGAGAACATCTCGAACGGAAACGCCGCCAGCGCCACCGGACCGAACGCCAGCACCGTCTGAACAAAGACCTTTTCCGGCTCCGGCGGGAGCTGCCAGTGTTCGAGCACCCGCTTGGCGACCTGATAGTCGATCTCGGGGATCGCCTCGACGCCCCGCTCCTCGAATTTGCGCACCCGCTCCCGCGCCGTCGCCTCGTCGAAGGGGAGCATCTGCGGCATCCGGATCTCCTGCGCGCGCGCCCGCACCGGCAGATCGGCCTGAAAGTCGCGGATCCCCGCCAGCGCGCGCAGCGCGTCGTTGGCGGCGCGCAACCCGACCTCCTGCGCCGAACGCTCGCCGTCGCCGGCTCCGGCGGAGTAACCGAATACCCCCTCGGCCCGGATCATGCGCCGGGTATTGGGACCGATGTCGCCGAACGCGCCGTTCACGAACATCACCGTCGTGTGGTAACTGTCGTTCACCCGTTCGCGCATCACGCCGCACCAGTCGCTCGAGATCAGCCGCGACAACCCCATCGAGGTATTGTGGCAGCCGAGGTGGAGCAGGATGCCGAGATCCTCGCCGGTCGCGCGGTCGAGAAAGCGGACCGCCGTCAGGTTGTCGTCGCAGCTCTGGTGCGGATCGGCGATGAACCGGGTGACGTTGCCGTTTTCGTCCATGCCGCGCCGGGAAACTCCGGTGTGGCTCGTGGTGACGCCGAATCCGGCGACCGCCTCGCGCATGCCGTCCTTCGCCCGCCGCACCGTATCGGCGATCACCGGGAGCGACTTCCTGGCGTAGGCGACGCCGCGGTTTTCCGGGTCGATGTCCGTCCGGCTGAGGGTGCGCCGGGTCGACGTGATCGGCGCCGAATGGGTGTGCGTGCAGCACACGATGATGTGGTCAAACGGGATCCCGGCGGCGTCGCTGATGCCGCGGCGCATATCGTCGGCGAGTTCGGTCGGCATGCCGCACCAGTCCAGACTGACGACGGCGATCTCGGTACGGTCGTCCGCGAGCACCATCGCCGTCGCCCGGAGCGGGGAATGGACCCCCTCCGCCAGCCGTTCCGGGTGACCGTAGCCGGTGAGATAGATCCCGAGTTCCGGGGTGATGTCGCTGACGGAAAATCCTGCTTTCATAAGATATGTTCCATCCTATAAGTTGCGTTGTTTTTTCAGCGGCGGCCGTTCGTCAGGTGCTTCAGCGCCAGCTGGACCGGCGAAAGTTTTTCGCCGGTGCGCGGATCGTCCCGCTGCTCCGCCATCGCCGCGAAGAGCGCCGTACACGCGGTGCGGTAGTCGCATCCGGCAAGTTCCACCAGCAGCCGGGTGCCGCGGTCGAGCAGCTTCTTGTTGGTGCAGTCGACCCAGCTCATCCAGTTGCCGCTGACGCGGCCGAGTTTCACCATCGTGCCGGTCGAGACGGTGTTGAGCACGAGTTTGATCGCCATGTGACGCATCACGTCCAGCGCCCCGCCGCCCGCGGCGACGGCGATCCGCGCGCCCTCCCCCAGCGTGAGGCGCTCGACGTGCGCCGCGCACTTGGCGAACGGAGCGAACGCCGCTTCCGGCACCGGGTCGGAGCCGAAGCCCACCAGCACCGCCGCGTCGTGTCCGGTCGCCCAGCGCGCCGGACAAGGCGCGTTGCCGATCTCGATCGCCAGCAGATCGGCGACCGAAATGCGCGGAGGATTGGCGCGGATGTTATCCGCCGCCCCCATCGCGGCGTAATCCTCGGGCGTCCATGCGAGGCAGCGCGGCGCGCGGCGGAAGTTCTTCGCCCACACCCGGGCGGTATCCGCGAGCGGGTTCTTGACGAACGCCCACGGTTCCGGGGAGTTCGGGTCGTCGTTCCGCTTGAACGGCGGCAGCATGAAGGTCGGCGAACGCTCGGTGGTGTCGGTGAAGATGTCGAGCATGAACGCATCCGCGAAGTAGGTGACTTTGCCCCCCGCCGCGTAGATCCCGGTCTCGAAGTCGATGTACCCGGCGATCGCTTCGGCGGCGTTTTCGAGGTCGTTGAGCAGCCCGGAAAAACCCGCCTCGTAATCCGGCTCGGGCAGCCCCGCGAAGTGGTGGAAGATCCTTTCCAGCGCCGATCCGGCGATCAGCTGTTCGGAGGTGGTCGCCTGCATCCGGGTCGATCCGGCGAGCGCCATCGGTCCGCAGTAGAGGTCGAGCACGCAGACGCGGTCGTCCTCGATGATCCGGCGCGACCGCTCCAGATGCTCGCACAGGAGTTTCGCCGGATTGTTGAAGAGCAGAAACACCTTGCAGCCGCGGGCAAGCGCTTCGGCGGCGGTGCCGAGCACCGACGAGGTCTCGCCCCCTTCGGTGATGGCGACCAGCATGTCGCGCCCGGTCATCTTCGCCTCGGCGACCTGACGGGCACCGAACGCGGCGTAGTCCTCGAAGAACTCCACCGAGCGCACCAGCGCGTAGTCGCCGCCGGTCATGATGCTTTCGACGGCATCGGCGCGCTCCGCCATCGCCGGCGCCCCGGCGCACGCCTCGCGCCACATCGACTCGAGCAGAATGCTCAGCCGCCCGGTGGCTCCGCACCCGGAAAAGACGATCCGGCCGCCGTTGGCGACGGTGGCGATGCCGTCGGCGACGAGTTTGGCGAATTCCGCGCTCTTCCAGATCCGTTTCGCCATCTCCAGCACCGGGCGGTCGGCGCGCTGCAGCGTGCGCACTCCGGCGACGGTGGAGGTCTTGAAATCCTTTTCCATGCTCCGGGTCAGCGGATTGGATTGTTCGGTCGGCAGAAAGCCCAAGTGAAACTGCTGCTCGTGGTTGATGAAGTCATCCGCCTGTCGTTCGAATTCGGTCATGGTGTCCCCTTTGTATTTGACGGTTTGGATCGTTATTGGAGTATAAGATATTGTCCGCAGGGTGCAAATTCAAGTTCCCCGCGGCAAAAAAACGTCATCCGCCGCGGGACGGGCTTGTGCGGCGACAATCTTTTTCCAAAAAGTTTGTCTAAACTAATTGACAATCATCAAAACCACTGCTATTTTATAAACAGAATCCGACCGAGAGGCATCTTCGATCCGAACGACCTCGGCTCATATTGGAGCCAAACCGGCGGGTTGTATTTTTTGCCAATGCAGTTAGTTTTAACTAATTAAAAAAAAGAACGCCGGGTGAGATTCCCGACACAATCCCAACCGAACGAGGTGAAACATGAAGAAAGAGTTTATCGCTGTCCTGATGGCGGCAATGAGCATGGGGGCCGTGGCGGCGGAAACGGCGCCCGCGCCGACCCCCCAGCCCCCGACCGCCGTCAGGCACGAGTGCAAGGGGTGCGCCAAGAAGCAGGCCGCCGCCAAGCACGAGTGCAAGGGGTGCGCCAAGAAGCAGGCCGCCGCCAAGCACGAGTGCAAGGGGTGCGCCAAGAAGCAGGCCGTCCCTCCGGCGGAAACGAAGTGACCATCGAAATACCGCGGCGGGAGCCAATTCCCGCCGCGGACCAACCGCTCCGACACGGATCATGAACAGAAAAACTTCGCACAACTTCACGTTGATCGAACTGTTGATCGTCATCGCGATCATCGGCATACTCGCGGGGATGCTGATGCCCGCGCTCGGCAAGGCGAAAGACCGCTCGACCGCCATCAGCTGCGTCAACAACCAGAAACAACTCGGCACCGCCTCGTCGCTGTACATCGACGACAACCGCGGCTGCATCCCGGGGGCGACCGGCGGCTGGTGCTGCGGCCGCGGCACCTGGGTGGGCAAAAACATCAGCCAGCGCCGGGTCGACCTCCGCACCAAGGGCACCGTGGCGTCCTACACCGACCCCGTGTCCAAGGGCTGCCCCGCCGTGATCGCCTTCGCCATCGCCCAGCTGGGGCCGGAGAGCGCGGACGGCAGCGCGACCGCCCAGTCGGTCGGCACCTGCCGGGGCAGCGGCTTCGGCTGGAACGTCAACGCGGGCTTCCGCAACCTCGCTACCGGAGCCGCCCGGCTCAACGCTTCGCGGATCCTCAAGCCCTCGCAGGCGGTGCTGCTCAGCGACAGCCAGCTGGAGTGGAGCGCGGGGATGTCGGTCTATCCGTACTACCTGACGCCGCGCACCACCGTCAGCGCGGCGGGCGGCGGCAGCTGGGGGGCGACGCAGGCGTTCCGGCACAGCAATCGCGCCAACTGTCTGTGGGCGGACGGGCACGTCTCCAGTGAAGTTCCCGGCGAACTCGGCACCGGAGCATACGCGCTCGAAAACAATCTGGGGTGGCTCGGTCCGGACGACCGCTACTACTGCCTGACGCGGGAAGACTACGAAGAACTCAACTTGGTGCCGTGACCGAAACGGCACATTCACAGGATGACCGCATCATGGATCAGATGTTCAGCGGAAAACGGATCGTGCTGCTGCTGGCGCTGCTGGCGGCGATCGCACTGGCGATTTTTGTATTCTGGCCGAAGGACGACCTTGCACACCTCAAACAGACCGCCGAAGTGACCACCGGCACCGAAGCGGCGGTGGACACGGTGCGCCGGATCGTCGCCGCCGCCGGGGCGAAAGATCCCCGGCGGGCGCTCGCGGAGTTCATGTATGTCCGCGACGCCACCGAGCAGGAGCGCATCACCGCGCCGCTCACGGAGGCGCCGCCGCTTGGCGAACTCAAGTTTCTGGGCTGCGACAAACTCGTGGTGTCGCATTCGGACAACCTCACGGTCCACGCCTACAGCGCGGCACGGGATCGAAGTTACGCCTTCGGCTTCATCCGGGACCCAAAGGGCGTCTACAAACTTTCCGGTCTCGGCTTTTCCAAACGCCGACCGTGACGATCACGGCTCCCGATCCGCGGGAGGGTGCGTGCCGCCGGTCACGGCGGGCGGCCCTCCCGTTTTTTGATCCGCCCCGCCGTGCGCCCCCGCCATATACGGGAAGCGCCGGACGTTGCCCAGCCCGATCGCGCACCCGGCGGCGAGCATGATGAATCCGAAACGCGAACCTATCGGCTCACGGTTGTCCATGGCGTAAGTCCCCTCCCCCGCTCAGGCGCCGTGGAAGATCTCGACGCGTTCGAGGATCTCGTCGAGCCAGCGCTCCGGACCGGGGTGCGCGGCGAACTGCTCCTCGACCGGGGTGTGGAGGTCGCTGCCGCCGCTGGAGAGCAGGCCGAACTCCTCGCAGTAGTCGCGGTAGAGCACCACCAGTTCCGGCGGCACCGACACATGCGCGCACTCGATGCCGTCAAGCGTGAAGAGTTCGCGCAAGTGGTCCATTCGCTTGCGGTCGTCGGTGAGGAAGTACCCGACCGGATGCGCCAATATCACCACGCCCCCCGCCCGCTTCACCCGGGGGATCACCTCGTCGAACTCGGGATAGTGCGGCATGTCGGTAAAACTCTTCCGCAACGCCCGGTACTCCTCGACGTCCTTGCAGAACCCCTGCTCGACGCAGTAGTGCCACAGCGCGGCAAACTGCACGTGCGTATTGCCCTGCGCGGCGATCGCCTTGGCGGGGCGATAGGTGCGCAGCAGTTTCAGCCGCGCCTCGTCGTCGAACGGGAACCCGCGCGCACAGAAGTTCTCCGAGAGCGCGCGGCCGTAGGCGCGCTGCCAGTTGCGGTAGATCGCCCAGAGTTCGTCAAGTTCCGGCGTCGGACGGCGCGGCAGATTCAGACAGACCAGATCGAAGTTGCCCAAGTCGCAATGCACGGTGAGTTCGCCGCCCGACAGGTAGCCGACCTCCGGATACTTTGCCGCCGCCGCCAGCACTTCGCCGTAACCGTCCATCAGATGGTGGTCGGTGATCGCCAGCGCCCGGAGCCGCTTGGCTTGCGCCATGCGGAAGTAGGCCTCGACCGGGGCGGTCGCGTCGTAACTCCACTCGGTGTGCAGATGCAGATCGTAGCAGGCCATGATATCACGACACCTTATTTTTACAAAAAAGCGCGCGTCGGGACCCGGCTTTCCGACCGGCAACGCGCGCGTCAAAAGCGTTCTTACGATGCGGATTACTTGAAACTGTCGATGATCGCGGGCTTGAGATCCTGCCACGACTTCAGCGCCCGGCTGTTCCGGTGGACCGGCAGATACTTGACCCCGCCGCCGAACGCGAACACCATGCCGCCGCGATCCTGAAACTTCCGGATATACGCCAAACTGTTTTTCCCGAGCCGCGCGGAGTAGTCCTTCGGCGAACCGTCGGGCAGCACCACCACGTCGGCGTGGTCGAGCGAGCCCGCCATCCCGAAGTCGGCGCCGGGGTAGACATCCAGTTTCGGCGACTTGTAAAGGTCGATCAGCGCGCGGAACGCATCCTTGCCGGTCATATACCCGCCGCAATACGCGACCCGGATCGGCCGACGTTCCAGCGGAGGCGCCACGTAAGTGCACTTGACCCCGGTGACGGCGTAGATGTAGCCCAGCGCGATCGGATAAGTATCCTCGTACTTTTCCGGATGCGGTCCGGAGATCAGCACCTTGCCCTTGCCGTAGGTGGCGAAGACGATCGCCGGGTGATCGTACATCATGGTTTCGTGCCGCAACGGCTTGATGGCGCCAGTCTTCTTATCCTTGACATACCGCGTCTTGCCGAGGGTGCTGTCGTACTTGGCGAGCACGGTATGGGTGCCGTTCCACTCCTTTTCCGCCTTGGTGAAGTCGGGGATGGGACCGTTCGAGTACTGGACGGAGTAAACGCCGGGTCTGACGCCGAGTTTTTCGGCGCCCTCTTTGACGATCCGGAGGTTCAGACACGCCTGACCGCGGTTGGTATTCAGGTAATTCCCGCAGTTGACGATGCGGACGCCGATCCCGATGTTCATCGCCAGACCGCACCCGGCGCAAACGCCGATGTAGCCGCCGCCGTCGGCAACATATTTGCGGACCGCCTCGACGCCCTCCTTGCCGAGGGCCTTGAACTCGTGACCGGTCGAACCGCCGGGCATCAGCAGTACGTCGCAATCCTTGAGTTTGCCGTTGCGGATATCCGCCACGTCGAGCAGGATCAAATCGATCTGCGGCGAGTTGGACAAGATCTTCGCCCAGCCCATCACGCCGCCGCCGCGCGTACCGTAGTCCGCGTACATGCCGACCCTGACTTTTTCCGCCGCCGCCGCCGAAAGCGCCACCAGCGCCGCCGCGACCGCGACCCCCCGCCTGAACCATCCGAACATGTCAAATCCCCCCTGATTATATGTTCCACAACGAAATGGAAACACGATAAAGATAAAATACACATCGACGGAATTTTTTTCAAGTCCGTCGACCGGATATTATTCGCCGTTCACGGGCGCAGAAACGGCGCGTAGACGACTTTACCCGCGGCAAAATCCCCGATCAGCACCTTGCGCAGCGCCAGCGTATCCTTGACGGCGGAGAGTTCCAGCCGGATGTACGGCAGCGCCTCGGCGAGCGGGATCACCCCGCCCGGTTCGCGGCGGCGCAGCAGCAGCACGAAAAACGCCTCGGGAGCGGAGACCACGCCGCTCACATCCCCCGGCGACAGCGCGGCGAGTTCGCGGGCGAAGAGCGCCCGCAGTTCGTCGGCGGGCAGCCGCGAGCCGCCGCCGTCGGGATCGAACTCACGGGCGACGCTCTCGAAGTTCCCGCCCTGCAGCAGCCGCGCCCGCGCCGCGGCGGCGAGGTCGGCGGCGTTCGGGCGCTTCCGGTCGATCCGGATCACCCCGACGTCCCAGCGTTCCGGCTGCCGGTAGCGCATCCGGTTGAGTTGGTAGTAGCGTTCGATCTCGGCGGGCGAGACCGCCAGCGCCTCGGGCGGAAACCGCTTGGCGAGGTACAGATGCACCGCCGCTTTGAGTTGAAACTCCCGCGTTTCCAAGCGGGGGCGGAGTTCGTGTTCGAGTCTCATCCGCGCTAGCGGCGGCAGGGCGTCAAGTTCGCCTGCCAGATAGCGTTCGGCGACTTCGCGGGACGGCGACAGCGCGTTTTTGCGCAGTTCCTCCTCCACGAGCCGCAGACAGAGGGCATCGTCGACGACCCGCCGGACCGCGCGCCGGATCTCGGCTTCGGTCGCGCCTTCGGCGTTGAGACGCGCCAACTGCGGCGCCAGCTGCGACGCCACTTCGGCGCGGAGCAGCGGCCGTCCGTCGACAGTCGCCAGCACCTCCGGCAGTTCCGCGAGTTCCAGCGCCGCACCGCAGAACGGCAGCGCCGCGGCGAGGATACCGCCCCACCGCCGGCCGTTCACCGCCGCGCTCCCGGCGCCGGGACTTTAACCGCCGGTTCGGGCGGCAGCGAGGGATCCGGCGGCACCACGATCGGCGGCGGCGGAGCCACATCTTCGCGCACCGGAGCCGGAGCGGCGACCGGCGTCTTCGGCCCGGCGGGACGCTCCGGCAATTTGCCGACGGAGGGCGCCAGCAGCGTTTCCGCCTTCTTCGCCTCCTTGCGTTCCCGCTCCGCGACCTGGGCGATCCGCGCCTCGTAGCGCTTGAAATACGCCGACAACTGCGGGGACATATTGGTCCCCAGCCCGGTGTAGGCGGCGGTCAGCGAGGCGGACATCGCCGCGGCGCTCTGCGCTACTTCCATATCGTGCATCAGTTTTTTCGCGTTGCGCAACTGGGAGACCCGGGTGCGGTACATGCTCAGCGTGCGGTTTTCGGGATAGCGGCGGCAGCCGTCGTCGAGGATCCGCAGCGCCGCTTCCACCTCGCCGCGGTTGAGTGCGCGCTGGGCGTTGCGCAGAAACACGTTGCTCTCGTGGATCGTGACGAGATGCAGTAAAAAACCGTTGTTGTTGTCCATCGCGTAAAGTTTGCGCCCCTGCTGCGCGGCGGCTTCGAACTCGCCGGTGCGCACGCTGCGGAAAAAGCGCGAAACGAGTTCCAGCCGCTCGAGCGGCGGCGCCTTGTGCTCGGAGCACCCCGCCACCGCGCCCAGCAGCGCCAGCGCGACCGCGGCATGGAGCAAAGCCGCTCTCATGACGGCCTCACCGCATACACCGTGTTGCCGACACGCCACGCGCCCGCCGCCGCTTTGAACGCCGCCATGTGCGCGGCAGTCATGTGACGGTGCCAATGCGCCTCGGATTCCCACATCTCGATGATCGTGACGAAACGCTCGTCGCCGTCGCCGGAAACATCGGTGCACGGCTCGTAGCCGATGCAGCCATCCTCGGCGCGGACCAATGGAACGATCTTGCGCAGTTCCGCCATGTAATCCTGAAATTTTTCCGGCGCCACTTCGGCGCGGGCAATTACGTAGATCATTTCCGAATATCTCCCGATTCCACCGTAAAAGTACTAATTCCGACCGCGGTATGCCGCGTCCAGTATCGCGGCAAGGATCGCTTCGCTCCGCTCCAGCGGCACCGGCCGCGGCGCGAGTTCGAGTTTCATCCGGTTTTCGCTCCCGCTCCGCGCCGTTCGCGCGAGAAGTTCGGGGGTGATCTCCGGATACGCCGCCAGCGACGGCGGCACCCCGATCCGGGTGAGAAAATCCCGGAATCCCCGCACGACCCCGGCGGGATCGTCGCCGCCGAAGAGCGCCCGGAGTTCCAGCGTCCGCGCGGCGACGCTCGGCTCGGCGAGGTAGTAGTTCCACGCCGCCGGCAGCAGCAGCGCCGCCGCGATGCCGTGTTCGATGCGACCGAACCACGAAAAACTGCACAAGTGCGGCAATCCGGTGGACTTGTAGCGGATCACCATGCCGCCCAGCGCCGCCGCGACCGCCATGCCGCGCCGCGCCTCGGCGTCGTCCGGACGGGCTAGCGCCCGGGGCAGATACTCGCACACCAGACGGATCCCCGCGAGCGCCCAGACGTTGGCGCGCGGATGGTTCCCGTCCGCCCGGACGTTCAGCAGCCCCTCCAGCAGGTGCGCCAGCGCGTCGCACCCCGTCGCCAGCGTGACGGGGCGCGGCATGGTGGCGGTGAACTCCGGGACGACGAGCGCCGTATCCGGCACGATCAGCCGTTCGGCGATCAGTTTCTTGACCGCGTGTTCGCGGTCGACGATATTGGAGTACGCGGTACACTCGCTGCCCGTACCGCTGGTCGTCGGCAGCGCGACGATACGTTTGAACTCCGCATGCGGGCAGCGCGCGGAATACCGATCGACCCCGAAGTGCTCCGCGAGCGCAAGTCCGCTCTGGTGCGACAGATACGCCGCTTTCGCCGCGTCGAGCACGCTGCCGCCGCCCGCCGCCACGACCGCGTCCGCCGGATGCCGGCGGAGATAGTCGCGCATCCGCTCCACCGTCGAGGTCGCCGGTTCCGGCTCGATCTCGCTGAAGCGCTCCAATTTGCAGCCGGCGCGGCGCGCCGCCGCTTCGACCGCCGCCAGCGCGCCGCTGCGTTCCGCCGAGCCGCGCCCGGTGAACAGAACGACCGCCGCCAAGCCGCGCAGACGCTCCGCCAGCGCGGTCACGGCGTCATCCGCGTCGGAGCAGAGGATCGCCCGCTGCTCCGGCGCTTCGTCAAGAAGTCCTTCGGGGATATTCATGGCGTCATCAGTATTTGGTGTTCTGCACCAGACGGCAGACGTTGGTGAGGCCGCACGGCGCCGACGGCGGGATCCGCCCCTCCAGTTCGGCGATGTTCTCGACCGCTCCGCCGAGGTACTCCATGATCCGCCGCGCGCACTCCTCGAGCCGGGCGATCAGCTGGGCGGTGCGCCCCTGCGCCATCTCCATGCCGAACGGCTTGGCGCACTCCAGCCACTGACGGCGATAGGTGGCGTAGAAGTTCCGCGCCGCCGCGATCGTTTCGGGCACGGTCACCGTCGCCAGTTCGCGCAGCGCGATGCGGTCGCCCGAGTCGTAAGCCGCCTCCAGCGCGCCGCGCAGTTCGAGTTTCCTGATCAGCAGTTTGAGCGTGTTGGCGGCGTGTTCCAAGTCGCCCGCCGCGCACTCCTCGACGTGCGCCAGCACCTCGCACAGACTCTCCTCGCAGATGTCCAGCAGATTCAGGTCGAATTCGGGGTTGCGCCGCTTGTAGTCGTCAAAGGCGATGCCGTACAGCGGGTCGTCCCACAGCAGCAGATGCGCCATCACCTCGAACTCGCCGCCGTCGCGGGTGTTCTCCAGCCGGGAGTACATGCTCCCCGCCGCCAGATGCGCCGCGTAACTCGACGAAAAGAGGCTCTCGAAGCGCGCTTCGCTGTACTCCGCGTCGTCCACGCCGAACGCGAGGTCGCAGCAGCTGGAGATCCCCGCCAGACTGGAGTCGTAATTGCAGAACGCCCCGTCGTCGCCCCACATGGTGAAGAACAGTTCGCGCACCTTTTCCTGTCGGCACGCCTCGATGCAGGGACGCGCGGTGCGCATGGTCTTGCCGTGGTCGTACCAGAGCCGCGACCACGTCCAGATGCCGGAGCCCATCACCGGGTCGAATCCGAGATCCTCGCGGTGGCGGCGGATCATCTTGCGATAACTTTCGACATCTTCGTGGTAGTAGTCCCAATATACGAGCTGGATCTGCTTCGGTATCGCCGCCTTGACATCCGCCGGGATCGGGCTGGTGAAATCGTAATAGGTGTGCTTGGGATTGGCAAGCCGGAAGTACATATCCGACCAGATCATCGGTTTCAGCCCCCGGGCGGCGCAGAGTTTTTCCATCAGGCCCAGATGGCGGTTGAAGAGGTCGAAGCCGCGCTCGTAACCGTTATAGTCGAGGAACCGTCCGCGACCGAGGTCGTGCGTTTCGTCCATGCCGATATGGATGCGGCGGCTGTGCAGCGCCTGCGACCAGAAATCCAGCATTTTTTCGATCAGCCGCCGGGTCTCGGGAGCGTCGACCATCATCACCCGCGCGGTGTCGGTGACCTGTTCGTAGGCGCACTTCCACTTGAGCGTCTGCTCCATGTGGCCGAGGGTCTGGATGCAGCCGATCATCTCGATGCCGAGTCCGGAGGCGTAGTCGTCGATCTCGCGCAGTTCCTCCAGCGAGTAGCCGCCGCGCATGAAGCCGAAGAACGGTTCGTCCTCCAGTTCGTAGATATCCTCGCAGTAGAGCATCACGAGGTTGCATCCAGACAGCGCCAGCCGCCGGAGCCACATCTTGAAATGCTCGACCGTCATCACCATCGCGCGCGACACGTCGAGCATGATGCCCAGCGTCTCGAACGGAGTGCGCTCCTCGCCGGTGACACCGGAAAAGGCGGAGCCCACGCCGCGCGCCGCTCCGGCGGTGCAGTTGTACTCGACCGTGACCTCGCCCTTGGAGCGGATCGTGCGCGACAGGATGCCGTCGCCCCGCATCTTGCGGAATTTCAGACGCAGACCGCGCCCGCCCTCGGTGACCGGATATTCGCCGCCGAGCGTGTTCAACAGCCGGTGGAGTTCTTCCGGAGTATCCTCACGATGCCACACCAGTTTGGAAATCGGCATTTTGCTACCTGTAAAACGGGGGGTGATGTTTCAGCGATACAAACAAAAACGGCTGCCGGGAACCCGCCCCGGCAGCCGCCGTCGAATTACTTCTGCTCGAACAGGCTCCGGATCTTGGCTCCGGTGACCTCGACCGGATGCGATCCGAGCGCTTCGCGCTTCGCCTTGAGGTTCGGGGCGCCGGCGCGCGCCTCGGCGATCCACGCCTTGGCGAACTTGCCGGTCTCGATGTCCTTCAGCGACTCCTTCATGCGCGCCTTGACATCCGGCGTGATGATCCGCGGGCCGTTCACGTACTCGCCCCACTCCGCGGTGTTGGAGATGACGGCGTTCATCTTCTGGATGCCGCCTTCGTAGATCAAGTCCATGATCAGCTTGACTTCGTGGACGCACTCGAAGTACGCCATTTCCGGCGGATAACCCGCCTCGATCAGCGTCTCGAAGCCGTACTTCATCAGGTCGACCATGCCGCCGCAGAGCACGTTCTGCTCTCCGAAGAGGTCCTCGTAGGTCTCCTGCTTCATCGTGCATTCGAGCACACCGGCGCGGGTCAGACCCTCGGCCTTCGCCATCGCCAGCGCCACGTCCTTGGCCTTGCCGGAGGCGTTGCGCTCGACCGCGATCAATCCGGGCACGCCGAAGCCCTCGACGAAGCGCTTGCGCACCTCGGTGCCGGGACCCTTCGGAGCGACCATCAGCACGTCGCACCCCTCGGGCGGGACGATCTCGCCGAAGACGATCGAAAAGCCGTGCGAAAACGACAGCGTCTTGCCGGGCTTCATCGACGGCTTGATCTGGCTCTCGTAGACCGGCCCGTGCATTTCGTCGGGCAGCAGGATGTGGATGTGGTCCGCCGCGGCGGCCGCCTCGGCCACGCTCATGGTGCGGAAACCTTCCTGCGTCGCCGCGTCGAAGGACTTGCCGGGACGGACGCCGATGATCACGTTCGCACCGCTGTCACGCAGGCACAGCGCCTGGGCGCGGCCCTGCGCGCCGAAACCGATGACCGCGATCGTACGGTTGCTCAGCGCGTCCAGCGACGCGTCGCTGTCATGCAGGATGTTGATACTCATTATGCTCACTCCTTGTTTTAAGAATTGGGTGACTACAAGCCGGACCGGTACGGAACGCAAATCGCTCCGCCGATACCTTTACTTAATAATATACAGCCTGACGGTGCGCTTTACAACACTCCGCAGGAAGAAAAAACTCCCGACCGCGTTCCGTTCCGGCGTCAGCACCGGGCGTCGCGGCGGAAAAGACCGCTCGTCCACTCCTTAAGGGTGCAGCGGTCGACCTCGGCGAAGCCGAGTTTCGCATAGTCGGCGGCGAGCGCGTCGAATTCGGCGTTGAGGATCCCGGCGAGGCACAGGTATTTGCCCGGCTTCACCCACGAGGCGATCCGCACCCGGAACGCGCGCAGCAGATGCCCGAGGATATTCGCACACACCAGATCGTACCCTCCTGCCCGGCCGGGGTATTCGTTGGCGTCGCCCACCGTCGGCGTGACCGAGGCGATGCGGTTGCGCGCCAGATTCTCCTTGGCCGACGCCACCGCGTCGGGGTCGAAGTCGAAGGCGTCCACGGGATCGTACCCGAGCAGCGCCCCCGCGATCGCCAGTATCCCGGAGCCGCACCCGGCGTCCAGCAGCGACTTCACGTCGCCCGACTGCGACAGCCGGTCGATGGTCCGCAGGCAGTAGAGCGTCGTCGGATGCTGACCGGTACCGAAACTCATCCCCGGATCCACCGACAATAGTTTCTGCCCCGGCTTCGGCCGGTCGTCGAGCCACTCGGGGCGCACCAGCAGCCGCGGCGAGATCTCCAGCGGCCGGAAGAACTTTTTCCACGCCTCGGTCCACTCTTCGCGCTTGAGTTCGAACTCGGAGGTCTCGCCGGTCCGCACGCCCAGTTCGCGCCATGCGGGCAGTTCCGCCTCCAGACGCCGGCGGTGGGCGGCGCGCAGTTCCGGAGTCGGCGCGTAGATGTTGTGCCACACCCGGCAGCTTTCACGGTCGAACCACGAACTGTGATCGAATTCCAACGCCGACAACAGTTCGTCGAGCAATCCGCCGTCGCCGTCCAGATCTTCCACCCGGAAGCAGTAGAGGATGTCCTCGAGTTTCACAGAAGTTTCTCCAACTGCGGAGCGATCAGTTCCGCCTGCCGGTAGAAGCCGAGATCGGTCAGATGCACCCCGTCCACCATGAACTCGTGCCAGTCCGGAGTATCCACGGTGCCGTCGATGTAATGCACCCGGGCATCTCCGGCGGCACGGCGACGCTCCGCCTCGCCGCGCATGACGGCGCAGATCTCCTGAAAATCCGCCGCCCGCTGCGCGTCCCAGAGTTCGCGGCAGAGGTGCATCGGCGTCAGCAGCGCGATCGGCACGTCGGGATGGCGGCGTCGGATGATGTCGATCGCCCCCGGCAGAGTGGCGCGGAAGCCCGCCAAACCGGCGTTGACCACGTAATCCAGAATGAACAGCGCCGGATCGGAAACGCTCGCCACGAGTTCCATCACCTCCGGCTCGCCCTTGCCGCTGCCGGAAAAGCCGAGGTTCACGAACTCCATGTTCCAGCGGCGCGACAGGATGTTCGTCATGCACATCCCGGGGCGCGACGCGCATCCGCCCTGCGTGATGCTGGTCCCGTAGACGACGACCCGCTTGCGGCTCCGCCACGGGGTCGGCGCCTCCACCCCGGCGCCGGGGCGCAGTCCGATCTCCAGCGACGCGACGTTGCTGTAAAGCGGGAAGTCCAGCAGAAACTCGCGCACTCCCGCCGCCGGAAACCCGTTCCCGAGTTTCACCGCGTACTCCGCGTTGTTGGCGGGAAAGCGGGTCGACGCGCAGAAGATCCGCCGCTCCGGGGCGCCCATATACAGATCGAACCCGGCGGAACCGATCGCGGTCATGTGATCCATGACCTTGGAGCAGGCCAGTTTGACCCGCAGGCAGATCAGATCGGAGTCGGTCTTGAAGCCGAGGGTGACGCCCGAAGTATGCCACGCCAGCATGTCCACCGCCTCGGGGATCGCCCCCTCGGCCAGTTCCGGCAGCCGCCGCAGCGCCCCGCCCGGAGCGTGGAACGCAAGTCCGCTCAACCGGAACGGCGCTTCCGCCATATCGTGCCAGACCACATCCTGCCCATCGGTAAGTCCGGTCGCCATATTGCCGTCGTAACGGACGATGTCGAAGTTTCGCAGTTCCATGGTGCGTCAGATCCCGGCCAGCGTGCTCTTGTAACTCTTCACCAGCGCCTCGACCGCCACGGAGCCGCCGCCTTCGCCGACGAAGGTGAGTTTGCCGTCGGCGGTGACTTCGCCCACGCAGGCGAACGTCGCCCCCGCAAGCGCCGCCTCGAACGCCGCCCGGTTGGCGGGCGAAACGGTGGCGACAAAACGGCTGTTGCTCTCCGAAAAGAGCAGTTCCGCCGCGTTGCGGCACCCCGTCCGCGGGATCCGGGCGAGGTCGATCCTCATGCCGAGCCGCCCGCCGATGGCGCTCTTGGCGAACGCCACGCCCAAGCCGCCGAGCGCGGGAGTGATCAGCGAGTTCACAAGTTTCTTATCCGTCGCCGCCGCCACTTCGGCGTAGAGCGCCTTCGCGCTTTCCGCATCGACCTGCGGAACCCGGTTGCCGGTGAACCCCAAGTAGTTGTAGTATTCGCTGCCGCCCAGTTCCGGTTTGGTGTCGCCCAGCACATACACGAGATCGCCCGCCTGCTTGGCGTCGGGAGTCACCGCCAGCGCCACGTCGTCCATGCGGGCGATCAGGCTGAAGAGCAGCGACGGCGGGATCGAGATCTTGCGGCCGCCGCGGGTGCTGTCGTTCTTCATCGAGTCCTTGCCCGAGATGCACGGCACCAGAAACGCCTTGGTGTAGTCGTAGAGCGCCTGATTGGCGCGCACCAGCTGGGCGAGTTTGTACTCGCCGTCCGGAGTCTTCGCGCTCCGCACCGGATCGGGCCAGCAGAAGTTGTCCAGCCCCGCCATCTTGCCCGGCTTGCCGCCGACCGCGATCGCGCGGCGGATCGCCAGATCGATGCAGCTCGCCGCCATGTGGTAGGTGTCGATGTCGCTGTAACGCGGCAGGATCGCCGAAGTGAGGATCAGCCCCTCCCGGCCGAGCGGTTCGACCATCGACACCGTCGCGTCGGCGGCGAGGTCGCGGCACTTGCCGAGGAACGGCTTGACCACGTTCAGCCCCTTGACCTCGTGGTCGTACTGGCGCGCCTTGTATTCGTCGGAGCAGATGTTCAGCTGCCCGAGCATCTTTTCGAGATCGGCCACGGCGTCGCGCCCGGCAAGTTCCGGCTCGGGGAACTCCGGACGCTTCCACACCGCCTTGAGTTCCATGCGCGGCAGACCGGAGTGCATGAACTCCATTTCGAGGTAGGCGACCGTCTTGCCCGCGTACTCGACGTGGAACACGCCGTTGTCGGTGAACTCGCCGAGCACCGTGACTTCGACGTCGCGCTCCCGGGCGAGGGTCTTGAACTCCTCGATATGCTCGGGCGGAACGGCGAAACTCATCCGCTCCTGCGCCTCGGAGACGAGGATCTCCCACGGCTGCATCCCGGCGTATTTGAGCGGAGCCTTCGCCAGATCGATGCGGCAGCCGCCGCACTCCTCCGCCATCTCGCCCAGACTGGACGACAGCCCGCCCGCGCCGTTGTCGGTCACGAAGCGGTACAACCCGCGCGCCCGCGCCTCCAGCATGAAGTCGCTGAGTTTCTTCTGGGTGATCGGGTCGCCGATCTGCACCGCCTGCACCGGACTGTCCTTGTGCAGTTCTTCGCTGGAGAAGGTCGCCCCGTGGATGCCGTCCTTGCCGATGCGCCCGCCCGCCATCACCGCGAGGTCGCCCGGCTTGATGGTCTTGAACGCCCCCGAAACGCCGTGCAGCGTTTTCGGCAGCAGCCCCACCGTGCCGCAGTAGACCAGCGGCTTGCCGATGTAACGCGGATCGAAGTATTCCCAGCCGTTGCCGTAGGGGATGCCGCTCTGGTTGCCGCCGTCGATCACGCCTTTGTGGACGCCGTCGCGGAGCCGCCGCGGATGCAGCAGACCCTCCGGGACCTCCTTGTCGTCGGTGAAGGGCGATCCGAGGCAGTAGCCCCAGACGTTGGTCAGGAGTTCCGCCCCCTGCCCGGTGCCCATCGGGTCGCGGTTCACGCCGACGATGCCGGTCATCGCGCCGCCGTAAGGATCGAGCGCGGAGGGGCTGTTGTGGGTCTCGACCTTGTAGGCGACGTAGTATTTGTCGTTGAAGTCGACCACGCCGGCATTGTCCTTGAAGACCGACACCAGCCAGTCGACCTGTTCGGCGATCTCCTTGGTGCTCTTCTGGATGAAGGTCTTGTAGCACGACACGATGTCGCGTTTTTCCCCGGTCTCGGCGTCGGTGTAGTCGATCTTGGCGCTGAAGATCTTGTGCTTGCAGTGTTCGCTCCACGTCTGGGCGAGGACCTCGAGCTCGACGTCGGTGGGTTCGGCGCCGAGGCCGAACTGGTCGCGGCCCTTGGCATGGCGGAAGTAGTTCTGGATGGACTTCATCTCCGCCAGCGACAGCGCCAGCGTCCCCTCGCGGCTGATCCGCTCCAGATCGGCGTCGGATACTTCGAGGTCGCGCAGTTCGACCCGGGGCTCGGCGGTACCGGTGACGCGGGGCAGATTCAGCGGGATGCCGCGCTCCGCCTCGGCGGAATCCAGCACCAGCACGGTCTGGATCAGCTCGTTGGCGAGGAGTTTGCGCCCGATGGTCAGCGCCTCGTCGCGGGTCAGCGCGGAGGAGTAGAGCAGATACTCGATGGAACTCGCCACGAATTCGTCTTCCTTGAGCGGGCGGCCGAGGATGTCCGCCGCCGCCGCCCGGAAGGTGCGCCCCACGTTGTCGGTCACGCCGGGGCAGAATCCCACCACCAGCACGAACGCCGGAGTCTCGGGCGCCGCGTAGTTGGCGGAACGGCGCCCGCCCGCGCTCCAGCACTGGAGCACCGGATTGTAGAGCAGTTCCGCCAGTTTCGCCGCCTCGTCCGCGGAAATGTCCGCGGAAACGGTGTAAACGTCGCGGGTGCGCACGCCGTCCAGCGCGATCCCGAGCGAGTCCTTGACCTGTTTCCTGACGCCCTCTCCCCGGGCATCGCGCCAGCGCGGCAGGGGAGATATCTCGATCCGGTAGTTCATTTTATTCATCCTCAAGAATGTGAGTTTTTATCGCACGTTTGGTTTTATTCTTCATTCGACGGCGTCGGAGTCCTCCGCCGCGTAGACTTCGGAGTGGTACTTCAGCGCCCGTTCGTAACGCGCCGCGTTGTCCGGACTGAAACTCTTGCGGGCATAGCCGCGGTAGTGCATCACCCGCGGCTGGGTGCGCTCGAAGAAGTTCCGCAGCTGATTGACGATATCCTGCTCGGTCTCGGCGACCATGCGTTCGCCGCGCGCGAGTTCCGCGCCGGTCTGCACCGCCTTGAAGTCGCGCAGCTGCTCGTCGCCGTCGCTGAACACGGTGGCTTCGAGTTCGATGAACCACTCCAGCGCCGTGACCGTCTTGGCAAGCATGTTGAAGAACGCGAGCAGTTTGCGCTCGCGCACCGCCGTGTCGGGGCTGGAGAGCAGCGCCAATATGGCGTCGGTGTCCTCGGCGGCGCAGCGCAGCAAGGTGCCGATCCGCCGGTAACTGCGCCGCCGCGACTCCTCCGCCGCGGCGAAAAGGTCGCCGGTCAGCATCCCCGCCGCCCGGTCGTACGCCGCGTCGCGCCGCCCCATCAGCGCGGGCAGGTTCATCTTGCCCAGCGCGTTGGCGCGATGCGGCGCCGGACGCGCGGGAGGCTCCTGCCCCCGGTGCAGATGTCCCGGCGCCTCGGTTGCGAAGAAGCGGTTCAAGTGCCACCCCCCGCGGCGCTTACGGCAGGTAACTGAACTCGAAGGCGCGATCGGCTTTGACCGCCTCGCGGATCTTGTCGACCAGCATCGACGGAACGGCGACGTTGGTCTTGACCACCGTCAGCGAACGCCCGGAGCGGATGTCCTGCGGCGCGCGGATGTCGATGATGTTGATGTTCTTTTCGCCGAGGATCCCGGCGATGCGGCCGATCACGCCCGGCTCGTCCTTGTACTCGACGAAAAGGTGATGCCCGGTCGGCTCCAGATACAGCCCGTCGAAGTCGTTCAGACGGCTGATCATCAACCGGCCCTCGGTGATGGTGCCGCGCGCCCCGGCGCGGTAGATCGGATCGCCCCCGACCAGCAGATCGATGGTCATGGATTCGCCGTAGCCCTTGCCGTTGTCGACCTCGCGGTTCACGAGTTCCACGCCGCTCTCTTTCAGGAACGCCTCGGCGTCCTTGGGCGGCAGGCTGACGTCGACGTCGGCGGCGAAGTCCGCCGCCACGCCCGCCGCGATCGCGGGAGTCATCCACTTGGCGAAGCCGGAAAGTTTGCCGTAGAAACTGGTCTCGATCCGGTTGGGATTGCCGCTGCCGGCGAGGTAGGCGTCGGCGAGTTTGGTCAGCACGAACGCGAGTTTCTGGTAGTTGGCGTCCAGCCCGTCGGGGAGCGCCTTGTTGACGACGCAGCTGGTCACGCCCTGCTCGAAGTATTCGATCGTCTGCTCCGCCGAGCGGCGGGCGGCGACGAAGTTCGCCTCGAAGGTGTTGGCGCCGAGGTGCGGCATCATGATGTCGCAGACGTCGGCGATGCTCTTGGGACCGGCGGCGTCCTTGGGATAGACGTCGTTGCAGAAGACGATCTTCTTTTCCGCCTTGACGGCGCGGAGGTCGTCCTCGTTCAAAATGCCCGCCCGGGCGCAGTTGAGCAGCATCGCGCCGGGCTTCATCAGTTCGAAGAGGCGGCGGTTGATCATGCCGCGCGTTTCGTTGTTCTCGGGGATGTGCAGCGAGATGAAGTCCGCCTCGGCGAAGATCTCCTCGACCGAAGCGAGTTTTACGTTGAGTTTTTCCGCCAGCGCCGGCGACAGCACCGGATCGTAACCCAGCACCTTGACGTCGAAACCGCTCAACCGCTTGACCAGCAGCTGCCCGATGTGCCCCAGACCGAGGATGCCGACCGTCTTGCCGGTGACCTCGTGCCCGAGGAACTTGCTCTTTTCCCAGTTTCCGGCGCGGGTCGAGGCGTCGGCGGCGAGCACATGGCGGCTGGCGGCAAGCATCAGCGCCACCACCTCTTCGGCGACGCCGTTGGAGTTGGCGCCGGGAGTGTTCATCACGTCGACGTCGCGCTTGCGGGCGTACTTGATGTCGATGGTATTGAAGCCGGCTCCGGCGCGCACCACCAGTTTGAGCTTGGGCAGCGCGTCGATGACTTCGGGAGTGACGTTTTCGCTGCGGACGATCAGCACTTCGGCGTCGGGATGCCGTTTGATCAGTTCCGCCATCGGAGTCTGGGGATCGAAGACGACCTCGTAGCCGTGCTCGGTGAGCAAATTCGCGGCGACCTTATCCAGTTTAGTGGGGATCAATACCTTGCGCATAACAACTCTCCTTTTGATACCATACGGTTTGAACAGCCTTTATAATATACCATTGACGCAGGTGCTTTTCAACCGCCGGGACCGCCGGGGGATTCAGGCAAGTTCGATGACCGCCGCTTCGCGCGGACAGTTGAAGCGCCCGCGCAGCGACAGTTCCCCGGCGCCGACGCTCACGAACATCCGCGGACCGGGACCGTCGCCCCGAAACCAGCCGCGGTCGAATCGGCGTCCGTAAAGGCTCGGCACGTAGAGCGCTCCCCATCCCGGCAGCCGCCACTGACCGCCGTGAGTGTGTCCGCACAGCGCGAGAAAAAAGGTGTTCAGCCGCCCGTCGTCGTCGGCGATCACCGCGTCCGGGCGGTGGGTCAGAAGTATCCGGGAGGCCCCGTCGGCGGGCAGCCGGGAGGGCGGTTCGGGGACGCCGTGGATCAGGTCGTCCTCGCCGTAGACGCCGAAGCCGCCCGCCCGCCGGTATTCGTTGCAGAGCAGTTCGACGCCGCCCTGCGCATAGATGTCGCGCCAGAAGTCGACGCCGAGCCAGTGTTTGCCCCGCTCCCAGTTGCCGGGCACCGCCAGCGCCCGGGGCGCGCACTTCGCCAGCCGCCGCAGCGCCCGGATCATGCCGGGCAGATCGCAGGCGTCGCCGGTGATGTCGCCGCCCAGCAGCAAGAGATCGACGCGCCCCGCCGTCAACTCGTCCGCAAGCGCGTCGATACGCCGCTCCTCCGCCGCCGAACCGTGGTAGTGCAGATCGGAGAGGAACGCGATGCGCCGACCCCGCAACTCCTCCGCGGGAGCCGGGATCGTGAAGCGGCGCAGTTTCAGCCCCTTCGCCGCTCGAAGCGGCGGCGGCTCCGGTACGTCGGCCGGACGCCACCGCCTTGCCCGCTCGGGAAAGGGGCGGACAAAATTGGATCGTTCGCAGTGAAACGCCAGTCTCAAGCGTCGAGTTCCGCCTTGAGCGCGTCCGAAAGTTCCCGAACCGCGACCAGTTTGCACTTGCGTCCGCCCGGAGCGGCGAACTCCTCGCCGACCCGGCGGTGCAGCACCGCCGCGCCCAGACGCGCCCGGTACGACAGGATCTTGCGCTCGGGATCGCCGTCCCACGCGCCGAGCAGCTGGTAGACCTCGGACTCGCCGTCATCGTACTTGAGTTCGATCTCGCAGCCGATGACCGCCTCGTCCTTGACCTTGACCTGACGCATCAGCACCGGATGGACCTGCGCCAGATCGCGTTCCAACTCGTTGCGGCGGCGGCTCAAATGGTTGCGCCGCTCCTTCGCGGCGTCGAACTCCGAATTTTCGCGGAAGTCCCCGTGGGCGCGCGCGGTCTTGAGCGCCTCGCGGTTCTCGGGGATCTGCACGTTGATGATGTTCTCCAACTCGGCCGCCAGCGCCTTCTGCGACTTGACGCTGGTGTAGAGCCCCTCGTCCACCGGCACTTCGGGAGCATCGCCGTTCTTCTTGTCGGAGTTGAGGATCCGGCTGCCCGCGCCGCTCTCCAGGCGGCTGCGCAGCGACGGCGACAGCCGCGCCAGTTTGACGATCAGGCTCTGCCGCTCGCCGGAACTCAGGAACAGCGCGCCCTGCAAAATCGTGCAGACCATCTCGACGTTACCCGCCGCCGCCTCGAGCATCCGGGTCTGGAAAGCCTCGTCGTCCATCAGCGACAGGCGCAGTTCCCGCCGCGCCGGACCCCACTCCTTGGGCGGCTCCTCCGACGCCAGCGTGCGCGTGACGTTCTCGATGTTCACGAGGTCGAGCAGTTCGGGGTCGCGCAGTTTTTTGCGGTTCTTCCACACCCACATCATGATGTCGGCGCCGCAGTTGCGGTAGCGGCAGACCGTTTCCATCAGCACGCCGCTGTCGAGATTCGGAGCGAAGCAGTTCAGCGCCTTGAGCGGCAGTTTCATCACGAGCGCGCTCAAAACCTGCGGCGGCAGCACCTTGAACGAAGCGCGCGCCAGCGGCTCCATGACTTTGACCGAAATATCGCCCCACACCACCAGCGCGTTCAGCGCCGTCGCCGAGGGATCGCCGGGCCAGAACGAAGCCTTGCCCACCAGCGGAGCCAGCACCTCCGCCGCCTGCGACTCCTCAAGCCGCGTGAAGACCGTACCGGCGATCTCCGCCAGCGCCTTTTCCTCGCGCGCCGCGTTATCCGGCTTCAGCCGGGTGAAGAACGCCTTGAACGCCGCCGCCTCGTCGGCGGAGAACTTGCCCGCCCCCGCCTTGCCCTCGGCGGCGAGCAGCAGCGCCATCTCCTTGATGCTGCGGCCGTCGCAGGAACGGCGCTCGCCGGAGCCACCGGCGGCGGCGGAGGTCGCCGCCCCGCCCTTCCACCACGCCTCGAACGCGACCGGCTCCAGCCCGCGGGCGCAGCCGGCGTGCGCCATCTGGCGCATCATATCGTCGGAGAGCGGGAAGACCGCCCGGCGGCTCAGCGCCCCGCGAAACATCTCGCTCGGCAGCGGACGCGCCAGCGGCATGACCAGCCGCGACAGTTCGGTGCCCGGATTCAGCAGCACCGCCTCGGGCAGCACCACTTCGAGCGGCAGCCGCGCCGCGCTGCCGGAACCGGCGAACGCCGTCACCGGCAGTGTGCCGCCGATCGCGTCCACCGTACCCGCCACCGCCCAGCGCTTGGTCGACGGCAGGAACATGACCATCCCCACCTTGAGCGCGAGCAGGCAGTTCAGCCGGGCGGCGACTTCGACGGGCGGCCGCTTGTCGTCGCGGACGCCCAGCGCGCGCATCACCGACGTACCGCTCAAATACGGCGGCAGCAGACGCTTGACCGCTGTGGCGAAGACCTTGCGGAACTGCGGAGTATCCGCCGCGCCGCACTTCGCCGCCGCCACGCAGAACGACGCCTGAACGTCGCTGAGCGCGCCGCTCCACGCTTCCCACAGCAACTCGAGTTTCTCGGAAGTTTCCGGGGCGAGCGGCGATTTCATCTCGCCGAGCGCCTTGGTCAGTTCGAAACAGGCGGCCTTGTCGGGTCGCTCCGCCGCGGTCACTATCAACTCCTCAAACGCGGAACTGTTCATCGGATCACACACTCCACAAAAACGTTATTATATGATATGGCAGATTTCATTCCAACGCGGCTCCGCGGCGGCAAGATCTCCGGAGCGGACCCCCTGACGAAAATCTTAATAATATACCGCTTTGGCACGGCTATTTCAAGACGGCGCCGCCCCGGCGTCGCGCCCGGATGCGGATTTTGTCAAATTTTTTTGCAATATTTTTCCGTTCCGCGCTTGACAAATCGCAAACCGTCAATATAGTACGCGAATGACCGACGCCGGATACCGGCGACGAGCGCCTGTAATGCCCGTCGGCAACCAACAAGAAGAATTGATATGTCAACTGTTTGCCCCTATTGCAACATCGAGGTGAGCGAGAGTTCCATCGAGGCCGAGGATGGCTGTTGTCCCGAGTGCGGGGCGGTGATCGGCGCCGCCAGCAGTTTCCTCGACGAAGAACCGGGTGACTCCGAGTACGAGGACGAAAAGGACGACGTCTTCGACGAGTTCGATGACGACGATGACGACGACGCCTTCGCCCGCGATGAATTCGAAGACGACATCTTCGATGACGACGACGATCTCGACGGCGAACTTGACGACGAGTTCGATGACGAATTCGACGACAAAAACGATTTCTGAGTCGACGCTCGGCTCCAAGTGACGCAAAACGCCTTCCGCGATCTCCGCGGAAGGCGTTTTTGTTGGTACAAGATCCCGAACGGCACGTCAGAGGCGGGTCGCCACCTTGACGAAGACCGGCACCATCCGGTCGATCGAGTCGGGATAGATGTACTCGCACACCGAGTGGGCGCCGCCGCCCCGACAGCCGACGATCGCCACCGGCACGCCGAGCTTCTGCAGATGGCGGGCGTCCGTCGCCCCGGTCATCCGCTGGAACTCGGGGAGTTTGCCGGATTCCTCGCGCATCACCTCGGCCAGCAACTGCAGCTGCGGCGACTGCGGATCGCCGTTGAACGGCCGGCTGCTGCGCATGAACTCGACCTCCAGCCCGGTGACCTCGGCGACCATCTTGGGCAGCGTCTCGATATCCGCGACATCCACGACCCGGAAGTTCAGGATCAGCGACGCTTCGCCCGGGATCTGGTTCTCCGCCTGACCGCCCGAGATGATGCACGGCGCCATGGTGTTGCGCCAATCCTCGATCGAAGCGGGACCGTCCCAGACCGCGGCGAGTTTCAGGTAGCCCTTCATCAGTTTCTCGATGGCGTTGTCGAACGCCCACGGCCGCGAGGAGTGTCCGGCTTTCCCGCGGGCGATGAGTTTCAGCACCACCACGCCTTTGTGCGCGTAGGTGATGCGCTCCAATCCGCCGTTGCCGTCGGCGATGATGACCATCTTCTTCGCCCCGTAGCCGAGGCCGATCATGCCGTCGGTGGTCGTGCCGCCGACCTCCTCGTTGCCGGTGAAGATCGCCCCGGCGTCGACCTTGCCCTTGAGTTCGATCAGCGTCTGCGCCACGCACACGGCGTTGCAGAGGTCGTCGGCGATGCCGCGCGCGTAAAGCCGACCGTCCTTCTCGACGATGGCGTACTGCTCGCCGGGATCGGTCGCCGGGACCACGTCCACATGGGGGTTGAAGAGGATGTCCGGCGTCTTGTTACCGGTGGTCGAAGCGAACAGCAGATGTCGGTCCTCGACCTGCTCCAGTGTGCAGAACAGCCCGTTCGCCTCCAGAAACTGTTTCATACGCGCCTGCACGCGGTCGACCGCCGCCGGATCGGCGCTCGTCGGACGGCAGGAGATGAATTCGCGCAAAAGTTCAAGATGTTCTTTTTTCATGATGCCCGTTCCTCTCGGTTTGGGTTGGATTTCAAAGTTCATACATTATAACCTAACACCGCGGCGGCGATTTGGCAAGCATTTTTTCGACTTTGCGGCGGCTCCGGAGCGATTTTTCCCGATTTGTCCGGATTTTTTGCCCCGCGCGATTTGCATTTTGCCGGAAGCGCATGTATTTTAAGGATTTCAGGGCTGTCGACGGCAGGTGCCGACGACGGCGGTAACCGGACAACAGAGTAAAATCAACCACACAACCCAACAAAACCACAATGCAAGAAAACAAATTCGAAGAGACCTTCCTTGATCTCAGCAACATGCCGGCTTCCATGGACGAACTGCTCGCCGCGAGCGAGAACAGTCAGGCGCTCACCAAAGGCACCATCGTCAAGGGCAAGATCACCGACAAGCGCCCCGACGGTGTGCTGATCGACATCGGTTACAAGGCCGAAGGATTCGTCTCGTCGAGCGAATTTATCAAGTACGACGAAGTCAACGTCGGCGACGAAGTCGACGTCTTCCTCGAAGAGATCGAAAACCGCCAGAACCAGCCGACCCTCAGCATCGAAAAGGCCGAGTCCATCAAGGCGTGGAACCGCATCACCACCGAATACGGCGAAGGCAAGGTCGTCAAGGGCTTCATGCGCCACCGCGTCAAGGGCGGCGTGATGGTCGACATCGAGGGCTTCCCCGCCTTCCTGCCCGGCTCGCAGCTCGACGTGGGTCCGGTGCACAACCTCGACGACTACCTCGGCAAGGAATTCGACGTCAAGATCATCAAGATCAACCTCGAGCGCCGCAACATCGTGGTTTCGCGCCGCGAACTGCTGCAGGAGTCGCTGCGTGAACAGCGCGGCAAACTCCTCGCCGAGATGAAGGTCGACGAACTCCGCAAGGGCGTGGTCAAGAACATCACCGACTTCGGCGCGTTCATCGACCTCGGCGGCGTCGACGGTCTGCTGCACATCACCGACATCTCGTGGGGCCGCATCGCCCATCCCTCCGAAGTGCTGCACGTCGGCGAGGAGATCGAGGTCGTCGTCATCGGCATCGACCGCGAAAAGGAGCGCGTCTCCCTCGGTCTCAAGCAGAAGACCCGCAATCCGTGGGACGACGTGGTCTCCAAGTATCCGAAGGGCAGCCGTGTCAAGGGCAAGGTCGTCAACCTGATGCCGTACGGCGCGTTCGTCGAGATCGAGACCGGCGTCGAAGGTCTGATCCACGTCTCCGAGATGAGCTGGACCAAGCGCATCAACAAGGCGAGCGACGTGCTCTCGGTCGGCGAGGAGATCGAGGCGGTGGTCCTCGACATCGACCGCGACAGCCGCAAGATCTCGCTCGGTCTGCGCCAGAAAGAGCGCAATCCGTGGGAAGTCCTCGCCGAGAAGTATCCGGTCGGCAAGCACATCGTCGGCAAGGTCCGCAATATGACCAACTACGGCGCGTTCGTCGAACTGGAGAACGATATCGACGGCATGATCCACGTCTCCGACATGAGCTGGACGCGAAAGATCAACAACCCGAACGAACTGCTCAAGCCCGGTCAGGAAGTCGAAGTGGTCATCCTGGAGATCAACCCCGAGCAGCAGCGCATTTCGCTGGGTCTGAAGCAGGCCGAGAACGATCCGTGGGCGAACATCAACGACCTCTACAAGGTCGGCGACATCGTCAAGGGCAAGGTCTCCAAGATCGCGCAGTTCGGCGCGTTCGTCGAGCTCTCGAACAAGATCGACGGTCTGATCCACATCTCGCAGCTGAGCCACGACCGCGTCGAAAAGGTCAAGGACGTGCTGAAGATCGGCGACGAGGTCGAAGCGCGGGTCATCAAGGTGGACACCGACGAGCGGCGCATCGGCCTCTCGATCAAGGCGGTCACCGACAACTTCTCCGAAGCCGACCTCAAGGCGGCGGAAGAGGAATACACCGCGGCGCTGAAACCCGGCGAAAACATGGTCGACATGGGTGAAGTCTTCAACTCCGAGGCGATGGCGAACCTCAAGTTGGAGTAGTCCTCGACTGAACTCACGGGGCGGCACACGTTTTGCCGCCCCGTGATTTTTTATGATCCCCGATTTGCGGCGGTCCCGCAAAACACTTTATCCAGAGGGGGCGGGAGCGCACCCGCGACAGGCGCGATGAAAAGACATCTGCTGCGATTTCACCGACTGCGGATCGTTCCGGCGGTCAGGTTCTGCAACGAGCGCTTCGGCTGCCGCTCGGTGATCGTCGCCCTCGCCGTGGTCATCGGCATCCTCGCCGCCTTCGCCACCGCGGCAATGCACCTGCTGATGCACTGGCCGATACAACTCGGGCAGCAGTTGTTCGCCGACGCGCAGAACGGCGGCGGCAGCAGTTACCTCGCCTTTTCCCTGCTGCCCTTCGCCGGACTGGCGCTGTCGTTTCTGGTCCAGCACCTCTGGGGCGGGCCGCGTTACGCCAAAAGCCTGAGTCCGTTGATCCTCGCCTTGAGCCGCCACCGCAACTCCATCCCGCTCAAGGAGACAATTACGCATCTCGTATCCAGTTCGCTCGCGGTCGGCTGCGGCGGCTCCGCCGGGTTGGAGGCGCCGAGCGTGCTGACCGGGGCGGCGATCGGCGCCAACTCCGCCTCGCTCTTCGGCATCGAACGCGGCCGGCGCAATCTGCTGATCGGCTGCGGCGCCGCCGCGGCGATCTCGGCGATCTTCAACAGCCCCATCGGCGGCGTGCTCTTCGCGGTCGAGGTGCTGCTGCCGGAATTCCGGGTGGCGGCGCTGGTGCCGATGCTCATATCGAGCGCGGTCGCCACCGTGGTCGCGCGGATGATCCAGCCGGAGTTCGCCAACCTCGCGCTCACCATCAACACCCCGTGGCGCACCAACGCGGTGCCGTACTACTTTCTCTGCGGAGCGATCAGCGCGCTCGTCGGGGTGTACGTGATCCGCTGCGCCTACGCGCTGAGCGGAGTGCTGAAGCGGCGTTTCCCGTCGGCGCTGGTGCGGCTGCTCGCCGGGGGCGCCACGCTGTGCATACTGCTGGCGATCTTCCCGATCCTGCGCGGACAGGGCTACTGGGCGATCTCCGAGATCTTCGACGGCGACTTCGCGGATATGGTCCGCCGTTCCCCGGTGCTGTCGCATCTGCCGGGCGTCGGCGCGGCGGCAGCGATCCTCGGCGCGGCGATCTTCGTCAAAGTGATAACCTCGGTGCTGACGGTAGATTCGGGCGGCGACGGCGGCATCTTCGCGCCGTCGATGTTCATCGGCGCCTTCACCGGATTCGCCTTCGCCCGCGCGGTCAATCTGACCGGGGTCATCGAACTGCAGGAGCAGAACTTCGTGATCGTCGGCATGTGCGGCGTCTTCACCGCCGTCATCCGCGCCCCGCTGACCGGGATTTTCCTCGTCGCGGAGGTCACCGGCGGCTATATCCTGCTGGTGCCGCTGATGATCGTCTCGGCGGTGTCGTGGTTCGTGGCGCGGTGGCTGGAGCCGCATTCGATCTACCGCAAGGCGCTGGTCGAAAACCGGCTGCTCTACGACGACAACGACCGGGCGATGCTGCAGCGCATCCCGGTGCGGCTGTGCATCACGAGCAACTACATCCACCTCGCCCCCGGCAGCACGCTGCAGACGGTCGGCGAACTCACCGCCCGGACCACGCAGAAGATCTTCCCCGTACTCAGCGCCTCCGGCGGACTGCTGGGGGTGATCCGGGTGGAAAAGATCCTCGCCGCCATGCTCGACCCGACGCTGGCGCGGTCGCTGGTGGCATTCGATCTGATGGAGACGCCGCACGGGGCGATCCCGCTCGACGGCGACCTCGCCGCCGCAATGGAGCAATTCGAGCGCTGCGACCGCCCCTACCTGCCGGTATTCAACGCCGAAGGCAAGTTCGCGGGATTCATCTTCCGGGACAGCTGCCTCGCCAAGTACCGCGCGCTGATCCGCGAAGGCGACGGAGTGTAAACGCCGCATTTTTCCATCTCCCGGCATTGAAATCCGCCGCGCCCGGTGCTATTGTAATAAAAAAATAACGCCGGCATCCGGTAAAACACACCCGCGGGGGGATTTTGAGTATCACGATCAAGGCTCCGGAAACGCCGGAAGAGTTCCGGGAGATGTGGCAGCTCAACTGCGACGTCTTCTGCCGCGAACTCGGCCAGCACCCCGTCCCCGACGACGGAACTTTGATCGACCGCTTCCACGACCGCAACTTCTACCGCATCGCCTGGGACGGCGAACACGTCCTCGGCATGATCTCGGCGCACACCGACCCGCCCTACTCCGCCGTCGCCCACTTCGGCGGGGTGATGGAGCGCGAGATCCTCCCCGGCAAAACGGCGGAGATCCGGCTCTTCGCCCTGCGGCCCGGCTTCCGGGGTTCGCGGATCGCCGCGGAACTGTCGCAGGCGATCTCCGCCGAACTGCGGAGCCGCGGCGTCGAAAAGGTGCTGATCACCGCCGTCGCCGCGCAATGCCGCCTTTACCGGCACATCGGCTTCCGGCAGGTGGGCGACCCCATCATCGACGGGCGCGCGGAGTTCTATCCGATGGTGGCGGATGTCGCCGCGTCGGCGAAACTGCTGGACCGGATCTACCCCAAGTGACCGCCGGTTCGGAGCGAAAAAAAATCCCGCCCGGAGCACTTGCAAAATCGCCGCCGCGCATGTCTATTAATCCCCGGTATCCGCCTCGAACATCACTCCGCGACGGAGCGTCGGGAACGGAGATGCACTTTACTATCCTTGGCGAAAGGCGGAAGTTTACGGTATCATGGGCTGGAGCGGAACTGTCATCGGAGCGATCCTCGGCTCGCGGCTGGGCGGGCTGGCCGGTCCGTGGGGAGCGGTCATCGGCGGAGCAGTCGGCGGCATCATCGGCTGGAATTACGATCAGGACGACCCCGCCGCCCCGTTCACCCCGAATTCGGGCGGCGCAAAACTCCCGGAAGAGGATCCGGTCTTCGAGGCGTTTGAGACGCTGTTCCGCTCCTACGGGCGGCTCGCCAAATCCGACGGGGTCGTGAGCCGGGAAGAGGCGGATCTGGTCGGCGCGTTTCTGCGTCAGACCGGCTTGCCCGCCGACTGCCGCAAGCGCCTGATCGCCGCTTTCAACGCGGGCAAGCAGAGCCGTCAGGGGTTCGGGCGGATGGTCAACGCGGTGAAGAACAGTTTCAACGCCGACGCCTTTCCGCAGATCCTGAGTTCCTACTGCGACCTCGTGCTCGCCGACGGGGTGATCCACCGCGGGGAACTCGCCATGCTGCGCGAAGCCGAAGCGGTGCTCGAACAACCCGGCTTCGTCGGCCGCTGGCTGCGGGAAGTGCGCGGCGAACGCTCCGACCGGCAGGAGCGGCGGGAGCCCCCTCCCCCGCCGCGGGAGACCTCCGCCGACGCGCTGGAGTGGGCGTACCGGCTGCTGGGAGTGACGGCGCAAAGCACCGACGACGAGGTGAAGAAGGCGTGGCGCGCCAAGGCGAAGGAGTACCATCCCGACGTGCTGCGCGGCAAAGGCGTCGAAGAGAGCGTCATCAAACTCGCCGAAATTCAGATGCGCCGGGTCAACGACGCCTACGAGGCGATCCGGCGGGCGCGGCACGCCTGACCCGGTCGCGGACATTTGACAAATCCTCCGCCCGATGCTATAGTATCGGCACACACCCCCGGCAGGAGGACTGACGATGAATAATAAGTTGTTTGCGGTCTTGATGTTCGTCTGGTCGGCGGTACTGGGCGCAGTGTTGGGCACGATCCGCAATGCCATCGCGGGACTGATGGGAAACGAGCCCCTGCCCGCTCCGGCGCGGTTCCTGATCTACGACTGCTGTTCGCAGGATCTCCGCGCGCCGTATTTCACCTTTTTCGAGATCATGACGATCACGGCGCTGCTGTTGCTGCTGCCGACGTTCCGGCGCGGCGGAGCGCACCGGCGGCTGCGGGCGCAGACCGGCGCGTTCATGGTCCAGACGATCTTCGCCATGATGCTGGCGCTGCTGATGCTGGCGCTGCTCAACTCCATCAACTTCCCCGGTGTGTTGGATCCGCCGATGCGCCCGACCGGGATCGCCACGGCGATCCATTACATCTGGCTGGGGATGGTGGCGGCGGCGGTGCTGATCGCCGTGGCGTTTTGGATGAACCGGCGGCGCGGCAAACGCCGCAAAAAGGCGGCATCGTCACCGGCTCCGCCACCATAACAGCGCGACGAGCCGCATCCGGCACACCGCCGCGCCGAACAGCGCCAACTGCCGCGGATCGAATATAGGCGGCTTCGGGATGTCAAATCCGCGCCGCCGTCAGCGGCGGAACTCGTCGTACATGCCGACGATCCGGCGGCCGCGAGCGTTCCACAGCCGGAGTTTGCGGACGAACTCCACCTTGCCGCGGACGGCGGGCGAGTTCTTGGCGCGCCCGGCGACGTACCACGGATTCAGCAGCAGCAAGGCGAAGGTATCCGCGCGGTCGCTGCTCTCGTCGATCATCGCCTGCCGGGAGACGAACGCATCGGCGGGCTCCCGGTCTCCGTAGCAGAACCCCGACGGATTCAGCGCGTGCCACTCGGCGGAGGCGGGACGGCGGCGGTCGAAGTTCAGGAACAACTCGAAAAGCACCTGCCGCACCAGATAGGCGTTATCCGGGTCGAGGCACAAGGTGTCGCCCTCGACGCAGCCGCCCGAAATCCGAACGTCGTCTTTGGTCAGTTCCCTGGCGAACGCGACCTTGCGGATCCCGGTGGCGCGGATGAACTCCGGCGTCAGAAAACTGCAGACCGCCTTGAAGGCGCGACTGCCGTTGCGCACCTCGTCGAACTTGCAGCGCCGCCCGCCGACCGAAGCGGGCAGCGGCGCATCCAGCACGATCCCGAGCGAGGCGAACTCCCGCTCGAACTCCCGATCCGCGATCAGCCCGTCGCTGTGCTCGAAGAGGTCGCTCCAGAACTCCTCCGGCAGCCACGGAGCAGTGAAACGGCGCAGTTGTTCGACCTCGCGGTAGAACTCCGGCGTTTCCGCCATCCGCCGCGCAGTCGCCGGAACATTGAAGAAGCAGAGGTGGAAAAGATGCGCCGCCCGCTCCGGAGAACGCCGGATGCCGCACTCGCGCAAACGCCGCTGATCCCGGCGGCAGACGGCAGCAAAGACCGACATCACCAGCCCGTGGGCGTCGGCATCGGCAAGGGCGAGCACGCCGTCTTTCAGTTCCGGCTTCACCTGTCCGGCGGGGAACTCGATCCGCCGGATGCCGGAGGCGCTCAACAGCCGACGGTCCAGACCGGTCAGCACCATCGCGGTACGCCATTGTTCGCCGCGCCGCACGAGATCGCCGGAATAAGCGATCCCGAATCCGCTGTGCCGGGCGGGGTCGACCGCGTGCGCCCGGATCTCCGCCAGTTCCTCCGGGGTGAAGCGGTAGAACTTCCGCCAGGGGTCGTACCCCGAGTGTTCGGCGCAGACCGCGATCGCGGTGTACCACTTGCGTTTGAACGCGGGATTGTCGGCGGCGCGTTCGCGCCACTTGTCGACCGCGGCGGGCGAAGTCAGTTCGGCGATGGTGGCGAAATCCTCGCGCGGGCTCTGCTGCCCCTCCGCCGCGGCGAAGTCGCGCGCGAAGTGCAGCGCCACCGAAAATCCCCGCAGGATCTCGCGGTTGGTCGCGCCCTTCATCACGCCCCGCCGCAGGTTGCCCAGATAGTCGAAGCCCGGCGAGTTGAGCGAACTCCAGTAACGGTACGAATTCACGAACGGATCGTAGCGGTGCATGAGTTCGCGCCGGACGTTGCGCACCGTGCGGTGGCTGAATACGAGCGTGTCGCGCCGGGAGCGCCCCGCGCGGACGCCGACGCCCCGAAATACCACCCGGCGGACGCCGGAGATGCGGATGGCGCGCCCGCCCAGACGGTTGAACTCGTCGAGGACGCGCCGGGCATCCGCCGCCAGATCCGCGGCGGAGAGTTTCCGCCCGCCGGAGGCGTCGTCGCCGTAGCGGTCGACGACCGCCGCGACCCCGAAGCGGGCAAACTCCTGAACCACCGGCTCCGGCAGTTCCGGCGCCGATACCGATCTCGGCTTCGGTACGGCGGCGGGCGGGGAAGCGGCGGCTTTCCCCGTCGGGTTCCCGCGCAGCGCGAACGCTCCCGCGCCCAGCAGCAGCGCCGCCAACCCGACGGCGGCCATGCACAACAATCCGCCGGAACTCCGACGGCCGCCGCGCCGCTCCCCCCCCCGGACCCCGTCGATCAGCCGCAGCAGTTCGCCCGCGTTCTGCGGACGCTGCGCCGGCGACTTGCGGAGCATCGCGTGGATAAGTTCGCACAGCGGCGCGGAGAGGTCGGGGCGCAGTTTGCCCAGCGGCTCCAGCGGCGACTGCAGCACCCGCAGTATCGTTTCCACCGGCGTCGGCCCCCGGTAGGGCGGACGCCCCGACGCGAGATGGTAGAGCGAAGCGCCGAGCGAATAGATGTCCGACCGCGTATCCGCGCTGTGCGCGTCGCGGCACTGCTCGGGACTGGCGTAGGCGGGAGTGCCGAACACCGCGCGTTCCAGCGTCAGGGTATAGTGTTCCTCCATCCCGCCCGGCGCGGTCTTGGCGATGCCGAGATCCATGAGTTTGTAACCGCCGCCGGCGGAGCGCAGGATGTTGGCGGGCTTGATGTCGCGGTGGACGATGTGCGCCGCTTCCAGCGCCGCGAGCGCATGCGCCATGTCGGTGGCGACGGCGAGAAGTTCCGCCTCGGAGATCCCGGAGAGTTCCGAGAGCGGCGTGCCGTCGACGAACTCCATCGCGATGAAGAGCCGTCCGGTCGCCGGATCGCATCCGGCATCGTGGATCTTCACGATGTTGGGGTGCGACAAATCGCAGATGCAGCGCGCTTCGCGCAGAAAACGTTTCTGCCAGCCGGGATCCGGTTTCTCAAAGAGGATCTTCAGCGCGCACCGGCGGTTGAGCAGCAGATGCTCCGCCAGATAGACCTCCGCCATGCCGCCCAGCCCGAGACGCCGGACGAGGCGGTACTTGTCGAAGATGGTCCCGGCGGGAAACCGGGGCGGAGATTCCGCCCCGGGCGGGCAGTTCGATTCCGGCAACTCCTCCATCGCCACACCGCCGGCGCTCAACGCGTACCGCTATCCGCCGCGGCCACGGAGAACCGCCGCAGCTGCGTCCGCATCCGCAGGACGAATTCCCGATCGTCCAGCAGGCGTTTCAGCCGCCGACGGCAGTTCTCGCAATGTTCCAGATGCCGCCGACAACGCCAGCGCAGCAGGAAACTCCCGGTGGAGTTGAGCATGTGTTCGATCTCGAAATCCTCAAAATGTCTCATCGCCACCTCCGCAAAAAAATCACAGCGTATCCAGTTGACGCACGATATTCCGCAGCCGCGCCACGACCGGCATTTGTTGACATACACCGCGTTGACGGATACCCCCAGCGACCGGGCGACCTTTTCCGGCGCCTCGCCCGCCACCGCGTAACGCTCGAAACACCGGTAAGCGATCTCATCCGATTCGCTCCGCAGCACCTTCAGCGCCTCGCCGAACAGGTGGTTGTGCCACTCGGCATCCCATTTTTCCTCGAAAGCGCAATCGACCGTCGCCGGAGGCTGCTCCGTCGGATCCCCGGCAATGCCGCCCCGCCGCCGGATCAGATCCAGCACGCAGCTGCGGACCACCGCGCGCAGATACGACCGGAAACTGCCGCGCCGCCGGTCGTAACGGAAGACCCGGGACGCCTTGAAAAAATCGACCATGACGTCCTGCACCAGTTCGTCACACTCGGCGGCATTCAGCCCCCAGTCGGCGCCGAAGAGCCGGATCAGCGGCGAATATATCTCCTGAAACTGACCCCACGAGATCTCGTCGCCGCCGGAAATACGTTCCAGCAGGGTCATATCCGTCGTCAACGACTTGTCCATATCTCAGCGCACCACTCCATCGGATCCGGGAAAAACCGCACGCCCCCCTGCCCCGCGGACCGGATGCGGACGCGCTTTATGAAAGCCCTATAAATATAGCATGCGAAACCCATCTTTCAAACCCGATCCGCCCCGAATCGGCAGGCGTATCGGTCATGACCGGCGTTTGCGACACCGGGAACGGATGGTTCCGGTAATGACCCCGCCCGGCAAATTATCGCCGCTGCCGCGCGATCGTTTTCAACAACAAAATCATGGAAAACAACAATTATTTTCGGTTTTGCGACTTGCCATCCGCAATTTTACAGTGTATAATATAGTGATTTTATATATTTTTCCATTTTGGGAAATATCAAAAAAACGGGAGACGTTGAAATGTCGTACACGAACCCAAACGCATCCGCCACCTACACTCTCACTGCCGGAGGACTGACCAACTCCACCATCGCCGACACCAACCTCATCGGAGCGGACACCTACGCGAAAACACTTTATCTGAGCGGAGCAGCCGTCACGGCCGACGCATTGACCGTCGCGTCAGGAGGGGTGTTGCACCTCCGCGAAGGAGCGGTCGGCGACCTGCTTCTCTCCGGCGGGGCCGCGGAACTTCGCGCTTCGCACGGGTCAATTGAAACGCTCTCCGTGGCTCTGGGCACACTCTACATCGCGGGCGACGTGGAGATCGGCACCGTAAACTTCGGGAAAAGCGCCAGTCATGCACACACTGTTTATTTTTCCGGCGGCGTGATCAACGGCGGGATCGTGCAGGGCGATCCCGTGTTTTCGTTCAGCGCGGGTCAGGCGACCGGCAAATCCGGCGGTGTAATCAACAACGTCACATTCACCAGCGGCACCTATCTGTTCATATCGGCCGGATACTTCTACAACTGCACGATCGAAAACAAATGCGGTCCGTGGCGGGTTGCCGGAGCCAATACCGTCGTCTCATCAATGACGATCCTCCAAAAAGAGGCCACCAGCACCCAGCGCGGACAATCCGCCGGACTGATGAAAGACTGCCTCATCTCCAACGGCGGTTTCATGCGCCAGCAGGGCGGCAGCAATGTCAACCTCACGATCGCCAACGGCAGCCTGACGCTTTCCGGCGGCATGTTGATCACTCCCACGCTGAGTGCCGGCAAGATCAACGTACTGAACGGCTACGTTTCCGGCGCGAAAATTTCCGCCGGAACCCTGAATCTCTTAAACGGCAACACCGTAAGAGCCATATACGATATCGAAGTCACCAAAAACGAAGCCGGCGACCGCGGCTACCTTTACGTCTACAGCAACGGCATCGTTTCCGGCGGATCGGCAAGCGGCGGTCTGGTGGGGATTTACAGCGGCGGCACCGTGAGCGGATTCACGTTCGGCGCCGACACCTACACCAACATGCACGGCGGGTACATCTGCGGCGGCAGCGCGGTCGGCGGCGGTCAGATCCGCCTCCACTCCGACGGACTGAACGTGATCAGCGGCGCGACTTTCAACGGCGCCAATCTGCAGGACTTTTCGTACAGCGAAGCCGAAGGCGTCGGCGGTTCGGCCGTCGACCTCAAGTTCGCCAACAACGCCACCTACAACCACGGACACACCTGGAGCGGGACCTTCTACAGCGGCGGTTACGCCTCCAACCTCACGTTCGAATCCGGGGCGAAACTGATCATGTCGCACGGCAACCTCGTGCGCGACGTGCATTTCACCGCCAACGCCTACATGACGATGGCGGACGGCGTCGTTAGCGGAGCCGATTTCAAATCCGGCGCGTACCTGAACATGTCCGGCGGCGAACTCAACGACGTCACCGTCGGCTCGGGGACGGTTTATATGTCGGGCGGCAAGGTCGAGAGACTCAAAACCGAAGACGGCGTCGTCAACGTCGTCTACACCTCGTCCGGCGGCACGATCACCGGTTCGAGTTTGCAGTATTCCGGGGCGAAGCTGCTCGTTTCCGGCGGCGAGATCGCCGGGGCGGTGGTAAACTCCGGCGCATCGTTGTCGCTCACCGGCGGCACCGTCAGGGATACGATATTCAACGGCTACTGCGCCCGGGTCGTCCAGACCGGCGGCAGTCAGATCGACAACACCGGGCGCGGTTATGTCCTGTGGGACACCCGGAAGGGCCTCAACGAGGGGATGGTCATCGTCGGCAGCGGTACCTCCGGCGAATTGGTCGCCAGCGTCTGGGTCAGCAACGGCGGCATGATCTCAAGCGCGTATCTGGAAAAGACCATGGCGGCGTTCCGGCAGGGCGGCGTCGTCAAGGACACCGTCTTCGGCGCCAACACCTGGATCAACATGTATCAGGGCGTCCAGGTCTCGGACTGCCAGGCGATCAGCGGCGCCAGTCTGCGGCTGCGCGGCGGCACCTTCACCGAATCGCTGATCAGGGACAACTCGTTCATGGATGTGTATTCCGGCACCGCGGACGGACTCACCTTCCAAGACGGCACGCTGCTCCGGATCAGCAACTCCGGAACCGTTCGCAACACCACGCTCGACGGCGGCAACCTCTGCGTCAGCAGCGGCGCCACCGTCAGCAACACCACCGTGTCGAACGGCGGGTTCATGTACGTCCAGTCCAACGGAAAAGACATGAAGATCGAAGGCGCGACGGTGCGCTCCGGCGGCAGCATCTCTTTCTACACGAGCGGGACGCAGGTGACCGGTCTGACCGCCGACGCCGGTGCGACGGTCATCATCAACGTGCTCGGCACCACCGCCAATACCCCCGCCGCGATCGATTCGCTGGCGAACGTCGCGGAAATAACCGTAAGCAACGCCACGCTCGGTACGACCTACACCCTCGCCGGGACCGGCAACGCCAACCTCAAGGCGAATGTCGAGTATCAGGGCTTCAAAACCTCCGTCACCGCGGGCGAGAGTTACATCAACCCGCTCTACGGCGGGCGCAAGTTCACGATCAACGCCGACGGCACGACCTTCGAGGTCGAGGAGAACGATATAAGATCCTCGATCCGCACCACCGAGGCGGCGGACCTCATCCAGAGCGGCGCGACGATCAACAATGGCGACCGGGCGCTGCTGTGGGAAGAGGTAAACCTCGCGGCGGGCAGCGCCGTGACCTTCGCCGACGCCAATATCGCCGGCGACGCGTGGCTCGACCTCGACCGCACGAACATGGCGACCGGCGCAACGCTCTACGGCGCCGCCGGAAACTATGACGGCACGATCCGCTACCTCGTCCACGGAGCGGGTACGCTCGGCAACTTCGCCGCGGGCGCGGCTGCGGGCGGCAAAGTCGGCGGCGTCGAACTCGTCGCCCACAACAACAACTTCGGACTCACCTACCTCGGCGGCTTCGGCGACGTGACGGACCACGTGAGCGCCATCGTGTCGAGCGGCAACACATTGACCAAGGACTTCTACGCCGGGGCGCTCGCCAACTACGCCAAGACCGGCAGCGCGACCAGCATCGGCGACATCGACACCACGATCGAGATGCGCACCGACAACACCCGGACGACCGACCGCGTCAAGGGCAACATCTACGGCGCGTCGGCGGTCAAGGTCGGCACGCTGAACACGTCGGTCACGGCCCCGATCCATCAGGTCGGCGACGTGTCGATCACGCTCGCGGGCGGCACCGCGGCCGACAGCAAGTTCTGCCTCTTCGCGGGCGGCTACGCCACCGGCACCGACAGCGAAAAAACCGCCGCGGTCTACACGGTGGAGAGCGTGACGGCGACCGTCTCCGGCGGCAGCTGGGGCAGCGCCAACGGCGGTCGCGGCATCTTCGGCGGAGCGTTCGCATCGGGCGTCAAGGCGGAGGTCGGCGACATCAATCTGACCGTCTCGGACGGCACGATGGGCAACGTCTACGGCGGCGGCTGGTCGCAGAAGGACGGTCTCTCGGTCGTCGGCGACGTGAACCTCGCGATCACCGGCGGAACAGTCGCCAACGTCTTCGGCGGCGGCACCCACTCGACTTCGGGCGGTGCGACCGAGGCGGGCAAAGTGACCATCACCGTTTCGGACGGTACGATCTCGGGCAACATCTACGCGAGAGGACAACTCGCGGGCGACACCGTGGCGAGCGCGGAGGTGATCTTCACCGGCGGCAAGAACTTCAGTTGCGGCGTCTACGGCTACAGTTACGTCGGCGGCGACGACAGCGACGCCACGCTGAATTTCAGCACCTACACCGGGAAGTTCTCCGGAGCGATCGGCGGCTTCAGGAGCGTCGGTCTCACCGCCAATACCGCGATGACGCTCTCGACCGCGGCGGCGGACGTCTCGAACGGCGACTGGGTCTTCGACCTCACCGAGCGCCGTCTCTTCTTCGACGATCAGGCGATCCTCAACTGGAGCGCGGCGGACTTCACGGAGGACACCGTCACGCTGAAGGTCGCCTCTTCGCGCAGCCAGTGCTGGACGCTCGTCTCCGGCGCCGACGCCTCGGCTTACAACACCGCGGCGGGCAAGTTCCTCGTCGAAGTCGACGGCGGCGACGCCGTGGCGCTGACCTTCGACGCCGAGACCGGACGCACCGGCACCCTCGCCGACGGCGCTTACGCCGGGTGGGGATTCGCGGTCGAGGATTCGGTGCTTAAGTTCACCAAACTCGCGTAAAGCGGGAATATTCCGACAACGCCGGCGGCAGGACAACTTCCGGCCCCGGCGTTGCCATAGAGTATAGATCATCGCGTTTCCGCGGGGGAGGAAACGCGATCCAAACAACATCCCCAGGGTATTTTTTATTATGAGCAATGCATCCAAACTCCGCGCTCCGGCAGTCCCGCTGGTGGTACACGACCCGTTCTTCAGCTACTGGCTGCCCTCGGAAAACGCCACGGCGGTCTTCCCGAGCCACTGGACCGGCACCAGCGCCCGCTGGGACGGCGAAGCCCGCATCGACGGCAAACCCTATATCTTCCTCGGGCGCGGCATCTCGGTCACGGCGGAGCGCCTCAAGGATCATACGATCGACATCTATCCCACCCGCACCGTCATCACCTACAAGACGGCGGAAGTCCGCATGCGCGTCACCTATCTCACGCCCGTCCTGCCCCACGACCTCGAACTCATGGCGCGCCCCGCGACCTATGTCACCACCGAAGTCGAATCGCTCGACGGCAAGGAGCATAAGGTCGAAGTCGCCTTCTACTACTCCGGCGCCGCCTGCGTCGACCGCACCTACAATCTGGTGAACTGGGGCCGCACCGATCACCCGGACTGCGACCTCGGCTTCTTCACCGCCGCCCAGCCGCACATGCTCCAGACCTGCGGCGACGACCAGCGCATCGACTGGGGCAGTTTCTACATCGCCGTCCCCTACAAATACAACGCCGCCACGCGCTTCGTCAACGAACAGCCCACCATGCGCGCGTTCGCCGCCGACGGCTCCATCCCGGCGATCGACCGCAACGACCATCCCAAGCAGGCGTACCGCAACGGCGACACCCCCGCGTTCATGGTCGCCAAGACCCTCGAATGCTCCGCCGGCAAGGGTGCGGAGTTCCGCCACATCCTCGCCTACGACGACATCTACGCGCTCGAATACCTGGAGCGCAAGGTCAAGGCGGCGTGGCACGCCTACGAACCGGATTTCAGCACGCTGCTCAGCAAGGTCGAAGCCGACTACGACCGGGTGCGCGCACTCGCCGAAGATTACGACGCCATGTTCATGGCCGACGCGGCGAAGGTCGGCGGCGACAAGTACGCCTCGCTCTGCGCGATCTCGTTCCGGCAGGCGATCGGCGCCCACAAACTCGCGTTCACCCGCGAGGGCAAACTGCTCTTCTTCTCGAAGGAGAACTTCTCCAACGGCTGCATTGCCACCGTTGACGTCACCTACCCCTCGGCGCCGCTCTTCCTGCTGACCAATCCGGCGCTGCTGCGCGGCATGGTCGAGCCGCTGCTCGAATACGCCGCCACTTCGGCGTGGAAGTTCGACTTCGCCCCGCACGATCTGGGCTGCTATCCCATCGCCAACGGACAGGTCTACGGCGGCGGCGAGGAATCCGAGGAGCGCCAGATGCCCGTCGAGGAGTGCGGCAACCTGCTGCTGCTCTCGGCAATGCTCGACCAGTACTCGAACGGCGATCCGATGGTCGACAAGTTCATCGACACCGTGCTCAAAGACTGGGCGGGGTATCTCCTGAAATTCGGTTTCGACCCCGAGGATCAGCTCTGCACCGACGACTTCGCGGGCAAACTCGCCCATAACGTCAACCTCTCCGCCAAGGCGATCCTCGCCCTCGCCGCCTACGCGAAGCTGCTCGTCAGCCGCGGGCGCGCCGCCGACGCCGCGCCGTACCGCAAGGCCGCCGAGGAGTGGGCGAAGCGCTGGGTCGCCGAGGCCGACGACGGCGACCACACCCGGCTGACCTTCGACAACGCCGGGACCTGGAGCCAGAAGTACAACCTGATCTGGGACCGCCTGCTCGGACTCGGACTCTTCCCCGCGGAAGTCACCCGCCGGGAGGCCGCGTGGTATCGGAAGCACCTCAACGCTTTCGGTCTGCCGCTCGATTCGCGCCGCACCTACACCAAACTCGACTGGACCGTGTGGTGCGCCACCTTGACCGGCAGCCGCGAGGACTTCGACGCGATCATGGAGCCGACCTACCGCTGGGTCAACGAAACGACCAAGCGCGTCCCCCTCGGCGACTGGAACGAGACCGTCACCCCCGACCACATCCGCTTCCAGGCGCGGTCGGTGGTGGGCGGCGTCTTCATCACCATGCTCGCCGATCCGGAACTCTGCGCCAAGTACGCCAAACTGCTGAAGTAAGGCGCGTCCCCGAAAAAGACGATCCCCCGGTCGCGCAACTGACGCGGCCGGGGGATTTTTTTGAACCGGGATCGGAGCCGACGGCTCTACTTGCCGTTGCTCAGATCATAGTACGGCGGATTGCCGGGAGTGCTCAAACGGCCGCCGTGCCCCTCCCCCTGATAGAAGCGGATCTTCGCCGGCACCTGAAGATTGTTGAACATCGCCATAATGCCCGACGGCGGACAGGTGAAATCGCCCAGTCCGGCGACTATGACGTTGACCGGGCACTTGATGCGCTTCGCGTGAAACGCCCCGTCGTAGTAATCCAGCGCCGGAGTGTAAATCAGGTCGAAGGTCGACCCCATGCGCAGCGCCTTCGGCGCGCCCGCCACATCGCACCACCCCGGCTTCCAGATCAGCACCTCGGTCACGTCCTTGTCCAGCCCAGCCGCCCACAGCGACTGCAAGCCCGCCTGACTGCCGCCGCGCACCCACAGGTCGCGTTTGTTCCACTGCGGCAGGACCTTGACGAACTCCAGCGCCCGCATCACCCGCAGCGCCATACCGTTGAAGTACGCCGTGTTCCGGTCGGCGTTCTGGATCGGATCTAACGCATAATCCTTGCCGTTGGAACTGATCTTCTTGAAGTATTTCTCGTAGTAGGCGTAGGTTTGGTTGAGCTCGAAGCCGTGCGCATTGATCGAAAAGCGTATCTCGTCGGCGTTGTTGCTCTTTTCCGGCCTCTGGACCTTGGCGGGATCCTTGAACCAGCCCTTGAAGGTGACCCGCGCCGGGTACTTCTTCGAGTTGTCGGCGGGGATCCACAGATAGCCCGTGACCGGACGCGCCCCGGCGCAGGCGACCTGCACCGAATACAGTTTGACCTTGTCCGTCGAAGCCGATTTGACCTCATCCATCGTGTAGGTCAGCGGCACCTTGGCGAGACGCGCGCGCTGGCTCGCCCAGAACTCGTCGAAATCCGCCGGTTCCTCCATCGGGCGGATGTCGCGGATATTCGCCCCCGCGGAGCCGTCGCAGAAAATGCCGCGCTTCTTGCCCCGGACCATCTTGCCGCCCTTCTTGTGCAGTTCGGCGCGGTAGCGGATGAAGCCCGGCTTGGTGAATTTATCCGTGAAGGTGTACGGCAGCTGGGCGACTTCGAGTTTGCCGATGCGGACGATGCCGTCGTCGCCGCTGCGCTTCCAGATGATCTGGTAATCCTTGGTATCGTAGGGCGCGCCGGTGTATTTAAGGTCGATCGTGAACTTCAATTCGTCGCCGACCCGGTACTCCAGCGGATTCTTTTCGCTGTTGCCGACCAGCAGACTCTTGTCGGCTTCGATCGGCGCAGCAGCAGCCAGAAGCGAAGCCGCCGCCGCGCATATCGCCCCAAATCTCTTCAAACTTGCCATCTCCGTCCCCCCGAGTGTTGTTGTTCCGCGCCCGGTCACACCGCGCATCCACCCGGTCGCGCACCGGACGCGGCCGGGGGATTTTTTGAACCGAAATTTGAGGTAAACGACCTTATTTGCCGTTGCTCAGATCATAGTACGGCGGATTGCCGGGAGTGCTCAGACTGCCGCCGTGCCCCTCCCCCTGATAGAAGCGGATCTTCGCCGGCACCTGAAGATTGTTGAACATCGCCATCATCCCCGACGGCGGGCAGACGAAATCGCCCAGTCCGGCGATCTTGACGTTGACCGGGCACTTGATGCGCTTCGCGTGAAACGCCCCGTCGTAGTACTCCAGCGCCGGAGTGTAACTCGGGCGGAAGGTCGATCCCATGCGCAGCGCCTTCGGCTCACCCGCCAGATCGCAGCACCACGGCTTCCAGATCAGCACCTCGGTCACGTCCTTGTCCAGCCCCGCCGCCCACAGCGACTGCATGCCCGCCTGACTGCCGCCGCGCACCCACAGGTCGCGCTTGTTCCACTGCGGCAGGACCTTGACGAACTCCAGCGCCCGCATCACCCGCAGCGCCATGCCGTTGAAGTACGCCGTGTTCCGGTCGGAGTTCTGGATCGGGTCGAACGCATAATCCTTGCCGTTGGAACTGATCTTTTTGAAGTAATTCGTGTAATAGGTCAAAGTCTGATTCAGCTCGAAGCCGTGCGCATTGATCGAAAAACAGATCTCGTCGGCGTTGTTGCTCTTGTACGGCTTCTGGACCTTGGCGGGATCCTTGAACCAGCCCTTGAAGGTGACCCGCGCCGGGTATTTCTTCGAGTTGTCGGCGGGGATCCACAGATAGCCCGTGACCGGACGCGCCCCGGCGCAGGCGACCTGCACCGAATACAGTTTGACCTTGTCCGTCGAAGCCGATTTGACCTCATCCATCGTGTAGGTCAGCGGCACCTTGGCGAGACGCGCGCGCTGGCTCGCCCAGAACTCGTCGAAATCCGCCGGTTCCTCCATCGGGCGGATGTCGCGGATATTCGCCCCCGCGGAGCCGTCGCAGAAAATGCCGCGCTTCTTGCCCCGGACCATCTTGCCGCCCTTCTTGTGCAGTTCGGCGCGGTAGCGGATGAAGCCCGGCTTGGTGAATTTATCCGTGAAGGTGTACGGCAGCTGGGCGACTTCGAGTTTGCCGATGCGGACGATGCCGTCGTCGCCGCTGCGCTTCCAGATGATCTGGTAATCCTTGGTATCGTAGGGCGCGCCGGTGTATTTGAGGTCGATCGTGAACTTCAATTCGTCACCGACCCGGTACTCCAGCGGATTCTTCACGCTGTTGCCGACCAGCAGCCCCTTGTCGGCTTCGATCGGCGCCGCCGCCGCGAGCAGCGAAGTCACCGCCGCGCATATCAACCCCCAACTCTTCAAACTCATCATCGCTATCCCCCTGAATGTGGTTGTTCCGCGCGCCACCCCCCGGACGCACTTGCGCCCGCCCCGCCGCGGATGATACTTATGGCTAAATTATACTCACATAAGGCTTCTTTCAAGTTGCCGACGGAGGCGGGCGCGGATTTTTTGGACTTTTTTTCTTCGCCATTCGCAACTGACGTTTTATCCACAAGATTCGTTCGTTTTTTCCACAATTTTCGGATTGACCCGTGCCCATTGTCGGATGTATAATATACGACAACATGTTTTTCCGCAGTGATAAATCGCCACTTTTACGGGATTTTTTCCGCGACTGGGCTTGATGTATCACTTTTTCCGGTATACAGTATAGGACGACAGGAAAACTTCGCGGGATGCGCACCGCCGGATCGAACACGACGAACGGTGACGAACAAACGATCCGGAACTCGGATCCCGCCGAACAGGGGCAACGACCAAAAGAGGGGGGCGTCATGAAGTTTAAACTGCTCGCATCGGGGGTATTCGCATTTTGCGCCGCGGCGGCATCCGTCCACGCCTGCACCAGTTGGGTGATCCATCCCGACGTTTCACAGTCCGGCATGATGATCGTGCAGAAGATCCGCGACCACTACCACTGCCGGCTCGACGCCGATATGCGCGTCGCCCCCAACGGCTGGCGCTGGATGCGCATCGGGCTCAACCAGCACGCCTCCGCCTTCTCGATGAACGAAAAAGGCGTCGTGATGACCACCAACGACGGCGACCGAACCGACGTCCGCCACCCGCGCAACGGCAAACGCGCCGGTTACTGGTCGGGGCAGATGATCCGCAGCGTCATCACCGGCTGCTCCACCGCCGCCGAAGGCGTCGATTTCATCCTCCACATCGCCCGCAACGGGCTGACCGCGGGCAGCAACGGCATCTACTTCATCGCCGATCCGAACCGCGCCTTCATGATCAACCTCGCGTTCGGATACGCCGAGGTCAAGGAACTCACCGGCGGCATGGTCGTCATCACCAACGCCTGGCACCTGCCGGGCGGCGAGGAGATCTCGACCAAGACGCTCTCGTCCATCCGCGGCGACCGCGCCCGGGAGGCGAACACCCGCGCCTCGCTCCAGCAGGCGCGCGTCGGCGGCAAGTACACCATCCGCGGCTGCATCGACACTTCGCGCCGGGCGTGGAGGCGGGACAACGTCACCACGTACTTCCCGTTCCGCTACTCCCCGACGAGCAAGGTCTCCTCGCTGTCGAGCGTCTGCTTCGAGATCGACAAGGAGTTCCCAGCCTACCTGAGCTGCGGCTACACCGCGCTCGGTCCGCAGCAGCATACGATCTTCCTGCCGATCCCCATGGCGCTCAAACAGATGCCAGACAAAATGCGCAGCGGTGAATGGGGCAGGATGGCTTTCGACCTCCGCCGCGCATTCGGCACCGACCACCGTTATATCGCGGATTTCCGGAATCTGGAGGACAAATTTCTGCAGGAGTTCAACGCCGAGCGTTCCCGGGCGCGCCGGCTGCTCAAGGACGGGCAGACGGCGGAGGCGGTAAAAATACTCAACGAGTGCTTCGCCCGGCAGTTTGCCGAGGCCGACGCGCTGTTGACCCGGATCCACGCCGCCGCAAAGAACAAACTTGACACCCGAACCGCGGACAACCGATAAAACTTTCCAAGGAGGAAAAACATGAACCGTCAATCTCTGTTCCCCAAATCGTTGCGCACCGCCGTCGCGGCGGCGCTGGTCTCCGGAGCCGCGCTCTCCGTCAGCGCCGACACCGCGTGGATGATCCTCCCCAAGGCCTCCACCAGCGGGCTGATGCTGATGCATGTGAGTCGCAATACGAACAAAAAAACCAAATTGAACCCGAACCTGATGTTCGACGGCCGCAAACAGTACGGCGGCAAATACAATTTCCTGCGCATCCGCAACAACGACGCCTGCACCGCCGGGATCAACGAAAAGGGTCTGGGCGTGATCATCACCGGAGGCGACCCGACCGATGACAAGAACCCGCCCAAGACCAACCTGAGTTTCGACAGCCACAGCGCCACCGTCGTGATGCTGCGCACCTGCGCCACCGCTCAGGAGGCGCTCAACCGGATGAGAGCCGCGTTCGCCAAGAAGCAGATCATCGGCAGTACGATCTACCTGATCGCCGACCCGTTCGAAGCGTTCGTGGTCGAATGCTCGCCCGCGCACTTCGCGTCGTGGAAACTCCCGCACGCCTTCTGCACCTACACGCACTGCTGGAAACTCCCCGGCATGGATGACGGTTCCGTCGGCACCGCCGATCGCGCTCAGTGGCACTATCAGTGCGAGTGGGCGGCCCGCGAGTTCCTGCGCCGCGAGATGGAAAAGAACAAGGGCATGATCCCCATCGCCGGCTCGATCGCCGTCTCGCGCATCAACGCCAACGACACCGAAAAGAAGACCGTCGTCAACGCCCCCTGCGCCAAGAATACCGCGGCGGCGTACACGCTGGAACTCGACCCCGAGTATCCCGAATATCTGAGTTGCGTCTATGTGGCGTTCGGTTCGCCGCGCCACACCATCTATCTGCCGGTGCCGTTCATCGCCTCCGCCGAGCCGCCGAAGGTGCTGCTCAACAACCGGACTGTGACGCGCGCGCTCGAAAAGATGGCGAAAGCCGATCCCAAGGCGCCGGTGGATCCCGCGCTGATCGAGCAGGAAAACAAGATCCTCTCCGCGTTCATCAAGACCCGCAACCGGGCGCGTCAGCTGCTGCGCGAAGATCGCAACGACGAAGCGAAGAAACTCCTCATCGACAATATGAACAAACAGGCCGCCGAGATCGCGGAGTTCCTCAACAAGTAACCCGATTCACCAAGGGACGAAACGCAAAATGCCGAATTTCGCGCATCGGTTGTTGGCGGTCGCCGCCGTCGGAGCGGCGACCTCCGCCGTCGCCTGTACGAGTTGGATCATCCATCCCTCGGTTTCGGCGTCCGGACGGATGCTCGTGCACAAGTGCCGCGACAACCGTCCCGACCGCCTCGACGCCAATATCCGGGTGACCCGCCACGGCGTCCGCTGGATGCAGTTGGGCGCCACTCGCGGACCGCTCTTCGCCGTGAACGAGCATGGCGTCGCCACCGTGATGAACGACGGCGACCCCATGACGCTGACCCATCCCGGCGACAGCAAGCAGTCCCCCTGCCCCCGTCTGAAAGGGAGCTGCAGTTCCCTGGCGCTGCAGGTCATGGACGAATGCACCACCGCCGAACAGGCGGCGAAACTCGCGCTCCACTACGGGCGGAACCTGATCAAAGCCGCGCACGGCAACAGCATTCTGGTCGCCGATGCCAAACGCGCCTTTTTCATCGACTTCGGTCCCGGATACACCGAGGTGCAGGAACTCACTCAGGGCTTCTGTATGATCACCAACTGCATGCACCTGCCGGGGATCGAATCCTATTCGAAGCGGAGCGTCGGCGCGCTGCGCGGCGACCGGGCGCGCGAAGCCAATGTCCGCGCGTCGCTGAAAAAGCATCGGGTGGACGGCAAATACACCATTCAGGGCGTGATCGAGACGGCGCGCACCCGCTGCCAGCAGGATTACTCCGGCAAGTATCCCTGCCGCCGCAATTCGATCAGCGCGGTCTGCTTCGAGATCGACCCCGAGTTCCCTGCGCAGTTGACCACCGCCTACGTCGCCCTCGGTCCGCAGCAGCACACCGTGTTCCTGCCGACCCCGATGGCGCTCAAGCAGTTCCCGGAGGAGATCCGCAAGAGCCGCTGGGCGGATCTCGCGTATGCGTTGCGCAAAAACGCCGGTTTCGATCACCAATACCTGCCGCGCTTCAAGGCCTTTGAAAAGCAGGCGATGACGGAATACGATCGCGTGCGCGAAGAGGCGCGCCGAATGCTCAAGGCGGGTCAAAAAGCGGAGGCGGTCAAAGCGCTCAACGACTGCTACGACCGACAATTTGCCGCGGCGCTGAAACTCCTCAAGGAGGTCGACGCCGATGTCGCCGCCAATCCCCCCGCGACCAGGATCGAAGCGGGAATTTGAGCGATCACCCGAACGCGGGAAAAACAAGCAACAGCGATAATGATTGCAACACGAAACAAGTTAGTGCTGACCGCGGTCGCCGCAGTCGGAGCGGCGGCCTCCGCGGTCGCCTGCACGAGTTGGATGATCCATCCCTCGGCGACGGCGTCAGGACGGATGCTCGTGCATAAGTGCCGCGACAACCGCCCCTACCAACTCGGCGCCAACATCCGGGTGACCCGCCACGGCGTCCGCTGGATGCAGTTGGGCGACGGCAGCGCACCGGCCTTCGCCGTGAACGAACACGGCGTCGCCGTAGTGATGAACGACGGCGATCACCTGACGCTGACGCATCCCGGCGATGTCAAGGGGGCAAAAAGCGACCGGCTGAGAGAGGGCTGCAGCACTCTGGCGCGTCAGATCATGGACGAATGCACCACCGCCGAGCAGGCGGTGAAACTCGCGGTTCACTGCGGGCGGAACCTGCTCAAGGTCGCACACGGCAACAGTCTTCTGATCGCCGATGCCAAACGCGCCTTTTTCATCGACATCGCCCCCGGATACACCGAAGTGCAGGAACTCACTCAGGGCTTCGGTCTGATCTCCAACTGCATGCACCTGCCGGGGATCGAATCCTACTCGACCCAGAGCACCCCAAACGTTTGCAGCAACCGGGCGCGCGAAGCCAATACCCGCGCCATGCTGAAAAAGTATCGGTCGGACGGCAAATACACCGTTCAGGGAACATTGGATACGGCGCGCACCCGCTGTCGGAAAAAACTCCCCGACAAGTATCCCTGCCGCCGCAATTCGATCAGTGCGGTCTGCTTCGAGATCGACCCCGAGTTCCCCGCGCAGTTGACCACCGCCTACGTCGCCCTCGGTCCGCAGCAGCACACCGTGTTCCTGCCGACCCCGATGGCGCTCAAACAGTTCCCGAAGGAGATCAGTACGGGACGATGGTCGGATATGGCGTACAAACTCCGGGAGGCGCTGGGCTTCGATCACAAGTATCTGCCGCGCTTCAAAGCCTTCGAAAAAGCGGCGATGGCGGAGTATGACCGGGTGCGCGAAGAGGCGCGCCAAATGCTCAGGGCGGGTCAAAAGGCCGCGGCGGTCCAAGCGCTCAACGACTGCTGCGACCGGCAATTTGCCGCGGCGCTGAAACTACTCACAGCGGTCAAAGCCGATGTGACCGCCGATCCCCCCGCGACCAAGATCGAAGCGGGAACTTGACCGATCACCGGAACGCGGAAAAACGGAGCAACAACCACCATGACTTCAACACAAAGCAAATTGATGTTGGCCGGCGTCATCGCCGCCTCGGCGACCGCGGCCGCTCTCGCCTGCACCAGCTGGATGATCCATCCCTCGGCGACGGCATCCGGTCGGATGCTGGTGCATAAGTGCCGCGACAATCGCGTGACCCCGCTCGATGCGGATATCCTCCGCACCCGCACCGGCGTCAAGTGGATGCGCCTCGGCGCCGCAAAGGAGCCCCTCTTCGCCGTCAACGAACACGGCGTCGCCGCCGTGATGAACGACGGCGATCCCACGACCACGCGCCACCCCAACCACGATCCGGCAATCAAAGACGCGCGGATGTGGACCGGGTGCGGCACGCTGTTCCGGCAGGTCATGAACGACTGCACCACTGCCGAACAGGCGACCCGGCTCGCACTCCACTACGGCCGGAATTTCATCAAGGTCGGCCACGGCAACTCGATCTTCTTCGCCGACGCCAAGCGCGCGTTCATGATCGACTTCGGTCCCGGATTCGCCGACGCCCGGGAACTCACCAACGGCTTCTGCATCGTCACCAACTGTCTGCACTTTCCGGGCGTCGAAACGTATTCGACCCAGCGGCTGGGGGCGCTGCGCGGCGACCGGGCGCGCGAAGCCAATGTCCGCGCGTCGCTGCAAAAGCATCGGGCGAACGGCAAGTACACCGTGGCGGGGACGATCGCCACCTCGCGGATCCGCTGTCAGAGCGATTACGCCAACAAGTTCCCCTGCCGCCGCAACTCGCTGAGCGGGGTCTGCTTCGAGATCGATCCCGAATTCCCGCAGTATCTGACCACCGCCTATGTGGCGCTCGGTCCGCAGCAGCACACCATCTACCTTCCGACGCCGCTGGCGATCGACCAGTTCCCGGAGGAGATCCGTCAGGGCCGCTGGTCGGATATGGCGTACGAACTGCGCAAGACCGTCGGCTTCGACCACAAATATCTGCCGCGCTTCGCGACCTTCGAGAAGGCGGCGTTCGCCGAGTACGACCGGGTGCGCGAAGAAGCACGCCGGCTGCTCAAGACGGGCCAAAAGGAGGAGGCGGTCAGACTGCTCAACGACTGCTACCGCAAGCAGTTCGCCGCCGCGCTGAAACTCATGCGCGAGGTCAATGCCGACGCCGCCGCCCATCCGCCGAAGACCAAGATCGAATCCTACTACTGAATCAAACCACGAATTAAGAAAAAGAGGGCAACATGACTTCGACACCGTATAAATTGATGTGGACAGGCGTAATCACCGCCGGCGTCGCCGCCGCCGCGACCGCCTGCACCAGCTGGATGATCCACCCCTCCGCCACCGCGTCGGGGCGGATGTTCGTCCAGAAGTGCCGCGACAGCCGGGTCACTCCGCTCACCGCCGACATCCGACGCACCCGCCACGGCGTCAAGTGGATGCGTATCGGCATGTTCAAGAATGCCGCGCTCTTCGCCGTCAACGAGCGGGGGATCGTCGCGTTCATGAACGACGGCGACCCCATGACCACCTTGCACGCCAACATCCGGCTGCCGGAAATCAACCACTCCCGCACCTGGATCTGCTGCGCCGAGGAAATGCGCCAGATCATGGACGAATCGCGGACGGCGGAACAGGCGACCCGGCTCGTATTGCACTACGGCCGCAACCGGCTTCAGTCGGGACACGGCGGGACGATGTTCATCGCCGACGCCAAACGCGGGTTCATGATCGACATCGGTCCCGACTACGCCGAAGCCAAGGAACTCACCGGCGGGCTCATCATCATCACCAACTGCATGCACCTGCCGGGCAACGAGCCGCTGTCGAAACAATCGGTCGGGGCGATGCGCGGCGACCGGTCGCGCGAAGCCAACGTCCGCAAGGAGTTGAAGAAGCGCCGCGTGAACGGCAAATACACGGTGCTCGGTACCATCGAAACCTCGCGTCTGCGCTGCCGGACGGAGATGCAGGGCAAAAATCCCTGCCGCCGCAATTCGCTGGGCGGCTGCGGCTTCGAGATCGATCCGGAGTTTCCGGCTCAGCTCACCACCGCGTACATCGCCCTCGGCCCGCAGCAGCATACCGTCTATCTGCCGACGCCTATGGCGCTTGAGCAGTTCCCGAAGGAGATCATCGACGGCTCGTGGGCGGATATGGCGTACAAACTCCGGGAAGCGGTGGGTTACGACCACAAGTACCTCGCGCGCTTCGCCGAGTTCGAGCGGCGCATCCTGCCCGAGTACGACCGGGTGCGCGAAGAGGCGCGCCAGCTGCTCAAGGCCGGTAAAAAGGCCGAGGCGGTCAAACTGCTCAACGAGTGCTACGCCCGCCAATATGCCGAGGCGATGCGGCTGCTGAAAGAGATCGCGGCGGATGCCGCCGCCAATCCGCCGCAAGGCGAAAAGATCCCGGCGGCAGTCTGACGCCGACTAACGAAGCACACCCACGAAGCGAGGACATATATGAACTGTTTGGAAAAAATCACCGCGGCCGCGGCGCTGACGGCGGCGACGCTCCTGCCGAGCGCCGCCTGCACCAGTTGGATCATCCACAAGTCGGTCTCGGCGTCGGGCCGGATGCTGGTGCAGAAGTGCCGCGACAGTCACCGGCGCCCCCTCGATGCGGATGTGCGACGCTCCCGTCACGGCGTCAAATGGATGCGGATCGGCATGTTCAAGCACTGCGCGCTCTTCGCGGTCAGCGAACGGGGGCTCGCCGCCATCATGAACGACGGCGACGACCTGACGGTGCAGCACCCCAACGTCGCCCGCCCGGAAATCAACCATGCGCACAGCAGTATCGCCTGCGCCGAGATCATGCGGCAGATCATGGACGAATGCGCCACCGCCGAACAGGCGGTAAAACTGATACTTCATTACGGCAGAAACAAGACTCAGGTCGGACGCGGTCAGACGATGTTCGTCGCCGACCCCCGCCGGGCGTTCATGGTCGATCTCGGCCCCGGCTACGCCGAAGCCAAGGAGGTCACGGGCGGCATTATCATCATCACCAACTGCCTGCACCTGCCGGGCATCGAACCCCTCTCGCGCAAGGCCGTCACCGGCGTGCGCAGCGACCGGTCGCGCGAAGCCAACGTCCGCACGGAGTTGAAGAAACGCCGCGTGAACGGCAAGTACACCGTCAAAGGCACGATCGAGACCTCGCGTCTGCGCTGTCGGAAAGAGATACAAGGCAAATATCCCTGCCGCCGCAACTCGCTGGGCGGGACATGTTTTGAACTCGATCCCGAGTTTCCCGCGCAGCTCACCACCGCGTATATCGCGCTCGGTCCGCAGCAGCATACCGTCTATCTGCCGACGCCGATGACGATCGAGCAGTTCCCGAAGGAGATCTTCGACACTTCGTGGGCGGATCTGGCGTACAAACTCAGCGAGCGGGAGGGCTACGACCACCGCTTCCTCGCGCGGATTGCCGCGTTCGAGGAGAAGATCCTGCCCGAATACGAACAGGTGCGCGAAGAGGCGCGCCAACTGCTCAAGGCCGGCAAAAAAACCGAGGCGGTCAAACTGCTCAACGACTGCTACGCCCGCCAATACGCCGAGGCGCTGAAACTGCTTAAGGAAATCGATGCCGAATCCGTGAAAGATCCGTTGAAAGGCGAAAAGATCCCCGCGGAAGTGTAAACGCTCCGGCAATACGATACAGGAGGAATGATGTTCAGAAAGATCTCAAGCGCGTTGTTCGCGGCGCTTTGCGTGACGGCATTGAGTACCGACGCCTGCACCAGTTGGGTCCTCCACCGCGGCGCAACCCGCTCCGGGATGATGATCCTGCACAAGGTGCTGGATCAATATCCCCGCAACGGCAAACTCACCGCCGGCATGCGGGTCGCGCCGAACGGCTGGCGCTGGATGTGCATCGGCAATCCCAACTACGCCATGAACGAAAAAGGCGTGGCGATGACCACCAACGACGGCGATCCGGTCGCGGTACATCATCCCGGCAAGGGGCGCGGCTCGCTGGGTCCCGCCTCGATCAACCGGATCGTGATGACCAGCTGCTCCACCGCCGAACAGGGAGTGGCGGCGATATTGCATGCCGGTCGCGGCAAACTCTCGGCGGTGGGGGGGATCTACTTCATCACCGATCCGGAGCGCGCGTTCATGATCAACATCAACCATGGCTACGCCGAGGTCGCGGAGATCAAAAACGGCGCCGTCGTCATCACCAACACCTGGCACCTGCCGGGGGGGGAAGAGTACTCGACCAAGAATTTCTCCGGCGGCCGCAACGATCGTGCCCGCGAAGCCAATACCCGCATGGCGCTGCGCGAGTCGCGGGTCGACGGCAAGTATACCGTCCGCGGCAGCCTCGACACTTCGCGGCGGACCTGCGGGAAACAACTTCAGGAGATGTACCCGTTCCGGAAAATGCCCAAGGTGCGCTCGCTCTCAAGCGTGTGTTTCGAACTGGATCGCGAGTTTCCCGCGTACCTGAGTTGCGCCTACATCGCGCAGGGACCGCAGCAGCACACGCTCTATCTGCCGACGCCGATGGCGCTTCGGCAGTTCCCGGAGGAATTCCGCAACGGCACGTGGAGCCGCGCCGCGTTCGACCATCAGGAAGCCGTCGGCAGCGACCACGGCGCCCTGCCCCGGATGCGGGAACTCGAGGATAAGTTCATCGCCGAGTTCGCCGCCGTCCGCGATCGGGCGCGTCTGCTGCTGCGCGAAAAGAAAACCGCGGAGGCGGTCAAATTACTCAACGACTGTTACTTCCGGCAGTATGCCGAGGCGCGGGAGTTCCTGCGCGGCATGTACGCCGGAGCCGGGAAGAAAGCGCCTGCCCCGCGGCAGAATGGGCCGTGAATAAAAAATCAGCACTGATCGAACTCGGATCCATGAACTGCCCATCCCTCGGCGCCGTCATCCGTCGGAGCCGGATCGGGGCGGGAAACCACCCGAATCCGGCAGGGGCGTAAATGAACAGACAATACCGGCGGGAAAACGCCGATACTATTGAAGTAAAAAAATAAATCCGGACGACCGGCATCCCGGCGGGAGTTCCGGAAAGGGGTGACCGGGATGCCGTCTCCGATGCTTGGGGGGCGTCGGAACCAAAGAGAAAGAGGTTTTTGAAATGGGGCTTGCTAACTGGTTGGTGATCGTACTGCCGATAATCGCACTGCTCGGGGTGGCGGTATACTGTCGGCGCTATATTCGGGATGTGGTGGACTACCTCTCCGCCGGACGCGTGGCGCGACGTTACGTGATCTGCGTCGGCAATATGGAGGAGTCCCTCGGCGTGATGGCGCTCATCTCCTATATGGAACAGCATTATCTGACCGGTTTCTCCCTCACATTTTGGAACGTATCGGGGATCATGGTCGGGATGTTCCTCGGACTCAGCGGCTGGTGCGTGTACCGCTTCCGCGAGACGCGAGCGATGACGCTCGGCCAGTTTCTGGAGATCCGCTACAACCGGCCGCTGCGGGTCTTCGCCTCGGTGCTCAAGGTGCTCGCGGATATCCTGACCGAACTGTTCCTGCCCGCGGTCGCCGCGCGGTTCTTCATCTACTTCTTCGATCTGCCGCTGCACTACACGGTCTGCGGCGTCACGCTCTCCACCTACGCCTCGCTGATGGCGCTGACCATGACGATCGCGCTCTTCATCATCTTCGCGGGCGGTTCGGTGGCGCTGCTCGTCACCGACTGCCTTCAGGGCATCATGTGCTACCCGATGTTCATGATGATCGTGCTGTTCGCGCTCTACAAGTTCAGTTGGGGCAAGATGATCGTACCAGTGATGTTCGACCGCGTCCCCGGCGAGAGTTTCATGAATCCGTTCGACATTTCCAACATGCGTGATTTCAACATCTTCATGCTGGTGGTCGGGATCGCCAAACGGATACTCAACCGCGCGGTCTGGATCGGCAGCGGCTCCCAGACCAGCGCCCGCGATGCCCACGAACAGAAAATGGCGGGCGTACTCGCCACTTGGCGGAGCGGGTTCGCGGTCCTGATGCAGGTGCTGATCGCCATCATGCTGATCGTGATGATGAACCACAAGGACTTCAGCGACATCGCGCTCCGCACGCGGACCAAACTCTGCGCCAAGGCGGCGGAAGAGGTCATGCCGGAACTGCGCCGCGAACTCGCCGCCAACGTCGCCGCCGTCGGCGAACAGAAGCACCTGATCGGCGTTGACGCGCCGCTCTCGCAGAAAAAGAACCTCGACACCCTGTACTTCGACGCCGCCCGCAGAACCCTCGCCGGACAGCCCGACGAGAATCTGCGCGTCCAGAAGTTCCGTTCGCTCTACTACCAGCAGCTGATGCCGGTGGCGATGCGCCACCTGCTGCCGCACTGGATGCTCGGATTGTTCATGCTGCTGGTGGTGATGATCATGATCTCCACCGACAACAGCCGCATCTTCCTGATCTCGACCGCGATGGCGCAGGACCTCGTGCTGCCGTTCCTCTCGAAGCCGATGGAAACGCGCCATCAGTTGTGGCTGATCCGCTGGCTGTCGCTGCTGGTCGCCATCATCCTGTATCTGGGATCCTACTTCGTAACCCAGATGGAGTTCCTCACGCTCTTCATCACGATCGTCGCCGGCGTGTGGGTCAGCGGCGCCGGTTCGGTGATGTGCTTCGGGCTCTACAGCCGTTTCGGCACCAGCGCCGGAGCCTTCGCCGCACTGATCAGCGGCTGCAGCGTCTCGGTCTCGGGCATCATGATCTCGCGCCACTGGCCGGACTACATCTACCCGTGGCTCGAGGCGCGCGGCTGGGTCGAACCGGTCGGTCGGATCATGTACTGGGCCAGCAAGCCCATGCACCCCTACGTGCTGTGGCAGATGAACGCCACCAAGTTCCCGATCAACGCCTTCGAAGTATCGTTCATCGCGATCGTCGCGAGCTGCTTCTTCTACGTGCTCGTATCGCTCTGCCAGACGCTGCGCATCACCATCCGCCCGTTCGGCATCTCGTGGCGTGAAGAAAAACTCTTCAACCTCGACAAGATGCTGTACCGCGGCGAATACGCCGACGACAAGAGCAAGGTCATCACCACCAAGTGGACGCTCCGCAACGTCTTCAGCAAACTCATCGGCATCAGTCCCGAGTACACGAAGGGCGACCGCGCCATCTCGTACGGCGTGTTCTGCTACACCTTCATCTACCGTTTCTTCGGCACGTTCCTGCTGATCCTGCTGTTCAACTGGATATCGCCGTGGGGCAGACGCGGCTGGAGCAATTACTACCTCGTCACCGTGATCGCGGTGCCGTTCGTCGTGGCGCTGGTCTCGACCGCGTGGTTCATGATCGGCGGCATCCACGACCTGCGCTGTCTGTTCATGGATCTGGAGGCGCGCAAACGCGACTTCTCGGACGACGGCCGGGTGGAAAAGTAATTCGCGGAGGGCGCACCGTCCGAAATGGGTCCGCCGGGCTGGACACCTGATCTCCGAACGGTAAGATATAAGGGGAAATATTGAAAAAATATGGGCTTCGGGCTGCTTAACTGGTTGATAATAATCCTGCCGATCATGGCGATCCTCGCCGTCGCCGTCTACTGCCGGCGCTATATCCGGGATGTGGTCGACTATCTCTCCGCCGGACGCGTGGCGCGGCGTTATCTGCTCAGCGTCGGCGGCATGGAGGAGACCCTCGGAGTGGTCACGCTGATCTCCTACATGGAAGTCCACTACATGACCGGATTTTCCATGACCTTCTGGCAGACCACCAATATCATGGTCGGGATGTTCCTCGGGTTGAGCGGCTGGTGTCTTTACCGCTTCCGCGAGACCCGCGCGATGACGCTCGGCCAGTTTCTGGAGATCCGCTACAACCGGCCGCTGCGGGTCTTCGCTTCGGTGCTCCGGGTGGCGGCGGATATCCTGACCGAACTGTTTCTGCCCGCGATCGCCGCGCGCTTCTTCATCTACTTCTTCGATCTGCCGTTCAGCTACACGGTCTGCGGCGTGACGCTCTCGACCTACGCTTCGCTGATGGCGCTCACCATGTCGATCGCGCTGTTCATGATCTTCGCCGGCGGATCGGTGGCGCTGCTCGTCACCGACTGCATACAGGGCATCATGTGCTATCCGATGTTCATGCTGATCGTGCTGTTTGCGCTCTACAAATTCGACTGGGGCACCATGATCGTGCCCGTGATGTTCGACCGCGTCCCCGGCGAGAGTTTCATGAACCCGTTCGACATCTCCAACATGCGCGATTTCAACATCTTCATGCTGACGGTCGGGATCATCAAACGGGTGCTCAACCGGGCGGTGTGGATCAGCGGCGGCTCCCAGACCAGCGCCAAGAACGCCCACGAGCAGAAGATGGCGGGTGTGCTCTCCACCTGGCGCACCGGATTCGCCACCTTGATGCAGGTGCTGATCGCCATCATGCTGATCGTGATGCTGAACCACCGGGATTTCAGCGACATCGCCCGCCGCGCTCGCCTCAAACTCTGCGCCAAGACGGCGGAGGAGGTCATGCCGGAAATGCGCCGCGAACTCACCGCCAACGTCGCCGCCATCGGCGAACAGAAGCATCATATCGGCGTCGACGCGCCGCTGTCGCAGAAAAAGAACCTCGACACCGTATATTTCGACGCGGCCCGCAAGACCTTCGCCGGGCGCCCCGATGAAAACCTGTGCGTCCAGAAGTTCCGCACGCTCTACTACCAGCAGCTGATGCCGGTGACGATGCGCACCTTGCTGCCGCACTGGATGCTCGGATTGTTCATGCTGCTGATCGTGATGATCATGATCTCCACCGACAACAGCCGCATCTTCATCATCTCGACCGCCATGGCGCAGGACCTCGTGTTGCCGTTCCTCTCGAAGCCGATGGAAACGCGCCACCAGTTGTGGCTGATCCGCTGGCTGTCGCTGCTGGTGGCGCTGCTTCTGTTCCTCGGGTCGTACTACGTCACGCAGATGGAATATCTGTCGCTCTTCATCACGATCGTCGCGGGCGTGTGGGTCAGCGGAGCGGGTTCTGTGATGTGCTTCGGCCTTTACAGCCGCTTCGGCACGACGGCGGGCGCCTTCTCGGCGCTGATCGCCGGATCCGGCGTTTCGGTATCCGGCATCATGATCTCCCGCCACTGGCCGGACTACATCTACCCGTGGCTCGAGGCGCACGGCTGGGTCGAACCGGTCGGGCGGTTCATGTTCAATGTCAGTCGGCCGCTGCATCCGTATGTGCTGTGGCAGATCAATCCGACGAAATTCCCGATCAACGCCTATGAAATATCTTTCCTCGCCCTCATCGCCAGCTGCCTGGCTTATGTGATCGTATCGCTCTGCCAGACGCTGCGCGTCAATTGGCGGCCCTTCCGCCTCTCGTGGCGCGAGGAGCGGCTGTTCAATCTGGACCAAATGCTCCACCGCGGCGAATACTCCGACGACAAGAGCAAGGTCATCACCACCAAGTGGACGCTCCGCAACACCTTCAGCAAACTCATCGGCATCACGCCGGAGTACACCAGGGGCGACCGGGCCATCGCCTACGGCGTGTTCGTCTACACCTTCATCTACCGCTTTATCGGGACCTTTGTGGTGGTGCTGCTGCTGAATATGCTGTCGCCGTGGGGCAAACGCGGCTGGAGCAATTTTTATCTCGTCACGATCCTGCTGGTGCCGTTCGGCGTGGCTCTGATCTCGACCTTCTGGTTCATGATCGGCGGGATCTGCGACCTCCGCCACTTGTTCATCGATCTGGAAACGCGCAAGCGCGATTACTCGGACGACGGACGGGTGGAGAAGAAGTGAACCATGCGGAGGGAATGATCGTTTTTAACAATATAATGATTGATTGAAACAATAAAAACCGGGATTCGGCTCTTGCGGTTGCCGTTTTTCCGGATATAATATTACACGATAGTTTTTAAATCCCGGTCCCGGACGGTCGATCCGTGCCGTCCGGCAGGTATCCGCGGGGCGGATACCGACCCGCCGGGAGATGTATTTTGGGGGGTTTGAGAGAGAATGGATTTCGGGCTGGGAAATTGGCTGGTGGTTCTGCTGCCGATGGCGTGTATTCTGGGAGTGGCTTTCTATTGCCGGCGCTACGTTCGGGACATGGTCGACTACCTGTCCGCCGGACGGGTGGCGCGGCGCTATGTGATCAGCGTCGGCGGCATGGAGGAGGCGCTCGGCGTGATGCTGCTCATCCAGAATATGGAAAAGAACTACATGACCGGCTTCTCCATCAACTTCTGGAACATGACCCCGCTGGTGGTATCGATGTTCCTCGGGCTCACCGGGTTCTGCGTCTACCGGTTCCGGGAGACGCGGTCGATGACGCTGGGGCAGTTTCTGGAGATGCGCTACAACCGGGCGCTGCGGGTCTTCGCCTCGGTGCTGCACGTCACCGCGGATATCCTCACCGAGATCATTCTGCCGGCGGTCGCCGCGCGTTTTTTCATCTACTTCTTCGATCTGCCGCTCTACTTTTCGGTTTTCGGCGTGCAGGTATCGACCTATGCCTCGCTGATGGTGCTGACCTTGTCGATCGCCATGTTCGTCATCTTCTCCGGCGGCTCGGTGGGGATGCTGGTGGCGGACTGCATCCAGGGGCTGATGTGCTACCCGATGTTCATGATCTTCACCGTCTACGCGCTCGTCAATTTCAGTTGGAGCAACGAGATCGTGCCGGTGATGTTCGACCGCGTGCCGGGCGAAAGTTTCATGAACCCGTTCGACGTCGAAAACATGCGCGATTTCAATCTGTTCATGATCTTCGTGATCTGCTTCAACCGGGTCATGAACCGCGCGATCTGGCTCGGCGGCGGCTCCTCGACCAGCGCCAAGGACGCCCATGAACAGAAGATCGCCGGCGTGCTCGGCACCTGGCGCGGCGGTTTCTCGGTGCTGATGATGACGGTGCTGGGATTCATGCTGATCGTGGTCATGAACCACCGGGATTTCAGCGCGACCGCCCACCGGGTGCGGGTCAAACTTTCGACCAAGGTCGCCAGCGAGATCATGCCCGAACTGCAGAGCCGGTACGCTCAAAACATCCGGGTCATCGGCGAGCAGAAACATGTGATCGGCGTCGATGCGCCGCTCTCGCAGAAAAAGAACCTCGACACCCCCTACTTCGACGTCGCCGAGAGCACCATGCTGGCGAACGGGACCGCGGATGCCAACCTCAAATATCAGAAGTTCCGCACGTTGTACTACCAGCAGCTGTTCCCGGTGGCGATGCGGCACCTGATGCCGCACTGGATGCTCGGATTGTTCATGCTGCTGGTGGTGATGATCATGGTCTCGACGGACGCCAGCCGGATCTTCCTGATCTCGACCGCGATGGCGCAGGACCTGGTGCTGCCGTTCCTCTCTAAGCCGATGCAGACCCGGAACCAGATCTGGCTGATCCGCTGGCTGTCGGTGCTGGTCGCCGTCATCTTCTTCGTCGCATCGCTGCTGATGGCGCAGATGGACTACCTGCAGCTCTTCGTGATCATCGTCGGCGCGGTGTGGACCGGCGGCGCCGGCGCGGTGGTTTGCTTCGGACTCTACAGCCGCTTCGGGACGACCGCCGGAGCGTTCGCCTCGCTGATCAGCGGTGCGCTGATCTCGGTCTCCGGCATGCTCACTTCGCGCAACTGGGCGGACGTCGTCTATCCGTGGCTCGACCGCCACGGCTGGGTCCCGACGGTGGCGCGGGCGTTCGATCTGGTCACCAAGCCGTTCCAGCCCTACATCGTCTGGCAGATGAACCCCAAGAAGTTCCCGATCAACGCCTACGAGATACTGTTCCTCGCCATCGTGGCGAGCATCATTTTCTACGTCTCCGTTTCGATGCTGACGTTCCGCAAGCCGTTCAATCTGGATCGGATGCTCCACCGCGGAGAATACTCCGACGACAAGACCCGGGTCATCACCTCCAGCTGGTCGCTCCGCAACATCTTCAGCAAACTCGTCGGCATCGGGCCGGAGTATACTCGGGGCGACCGGGTGATCGCCTATTCGGTGTTCGCCTACACCTTCGTCTACCGCTTCTTCCTCACGTTCATCGTGGTGATCGTGATCAACATGTTCACCACCTGGGGCAACTCCGAGTGGAGCATCTACAATCTGATCACCATCGTGGCGGTGCCGTTCGTGGTGGGGGCGTTTAGTTCGGTGTGGTTCTTCATCGGCGGCGTCGTCGACCTGCGGCACCTGTTCATCGACCTGGAGGCGCGCAAGCGCGACTACTCGGACGACGGACGGGTCGAAAAAGAGGATTGATCCCCGGTAAACGAAATCAAAGCGCCGCGACCCGCAGCGGTCCCGGCAAAAACCATAAGGAAGCGTATCCATGATGCAGTTGAAACCTTGTCTGGGAGCGGCGGCGATCCTGGGCGCCGTCTTGTCGGCGGATGCCTGTACCAGTTGGACGATCCATCGCTCGGTCTCTCACTCCGGGCGGATGATCATCCAGAAGTGCCGCGACAGTTACCGCGGGCGGCTGGATGCGGATATCCGCATCGCCCCGAACGGCTGGCGCTGGATGCGCATCGGATCGAACAGGCACTATCCGAACTTCGGGATGAACGAAAAGGGCGTCGCCATCACCATGAACGACGGCGATTCGACCGACATCAAACATCCCGGCGGCGGGCGTACCGCCATGGCGGCCGCGCTGACGATCCGCTATGTGGCGACCCACTGCGCGACCGCCGCCGAAGGCGTGGAGTTCCTCAAGTGCGTCGGCCGCTTCGGCTGGAAACTCGGCAGCAACGCCAGTTATTTCGTCGCCGACCCCGACCGGGCGTTTCTGGTGGACCTCGCCCACGGCTACGCCGAGGTCAAGGAAATCTCGGGCGGCATCGGCGTCATCACCAACACCTGGCATTTGCCCGGCGGCGAAGAACTCTCCACCAAGACGCTCGGCTTCGGACGCGGCGACCGTTCCCGCGAGGCCAACGTCCGCGCGGCGCTGAAGAAGGGGCGGATCAACGGCAAATACACTCTGCGCGGCTGCTTCGACACGTCGCGGCTCTCCCGCAAGAAGGGCAACCCCGCAACGCTCCACACGTTCGTCGTCGGCGCCAAAGTGCTGTCGCTCGGCGCCAGCTGCTTCGAGTTGGACAAGGAGTATCCGGCGTTCCTGAGTTACGCCTACATCGCGCTGGGGCCGCAGCAGGATACGATCTATCTGCCGGTGCCGATGTCACTGGATCAGCTGCCGGACAAGATGCGTGACGGCAGCTGGGCGCAGATGGCTTACGACATTCTGGACAACGCCGGGATCGACCACCCGGATATCGCGGCGTTCGCCAAACTGGAAGACAAGTTCCTCGCCGAGGTGGAGACGATCCGTCCGCAGGCGCGCGAACTGCTCAAGGAGGGCAAGCGCGAAGAGGCGGCGAAACTCCTGAACGACTGCTTCCGCCGCCAGTTCGCGGAGGCCGACGCCCTGCTCTCCCGGATCCACAAGGCGGCGCTGGCGAAAGCCGGCAAGAAGCCGACCGCGGCAAAATAACCGAACGGCGACAAGCGATACTGAATCTGCGAAACAGTTGAACGACCCAACAATCAAGGAAAAATTTCATTATGAACACCAAGATCATCACCTGCGTCGCGGCGGCCGCCGCGGGACTCGCCATGAACCTTCACGCCGACGTCGACTGGATGGTTCTGCCGAAATTCTCCACCTCCGGGCGGATGCTGCTCCACGGCACGCGCGACACCACCAAGGGCAAGCGCGTCGCTCCGGGCATGCGCCTCGAAACGCCGAAGGACAACAAGCTCGTGAAGTACAGTTTCCTGCGGATCGGCAGCAGTTCCGGATTCTGCTTCTGCGGCATGAACGAAAAAGGTCTGGCGATCATCTTCACGGGCGGCGATCCGACCTCGGATAAAAATCCGCCCAAAACCGCCAACACGCACACTCCCAACGCCGCCACGGTGATCATGCTGCGTTCGTGCGCCACCGCGCGTCAGGCGGTCACCCACATGCAGGGCGCGTTCAAGCAGAAGTTGATCTCGGGCAGCGCGATCTTCTTCATCGCCGACCCGATGCGGGCGTTCGTCATCGAGTGTTCGCCGAAGCACTTCGCTTCGTGGGAACTGCCGCATGCGTTCTGCGTCTACGCGAACTGCTGGAAACTGCCGGGCATGGACGACGGCTCGCTCAGCCCCGCCACCCGCGCCGCCAATCACTACCAGCGCGAATGGGCGGCCCGCGAGTCGCTGCGGATGGCGTTCGACGCCAACAAGACGATCTCGGTCGCGGATTCGCTGGCGACTTCGCGCGTGAACGTCGCGGACGGCAACGGCGAGCGCTTCGCCAAGCACCGCGGCAAAGCGAAACTCACCACCGCTCCGTTCAATCCGAGTTCGGTACTCGACAGTTACCTCTTCGATCTCGACGCGGAGTTTCCCGGCGATTTGAGCTGCGTCTACGTCGCGTGGGGTCCGTGGCGGCACACCGTCTATCTGCCGGTACCGATGGGCGCGGCGGATGCGCTCCCCCGCGAGATGTTCGCCAAGGAGTGGCTGAACAACGGCTATCGGCTCATGGATGCCGCCAAGCCGGAAGATCCCGTGAACCCCAAGTTGCTCGAGTTTGAAAACAAGCAGCTGGCGGAGTTCGCCAAAGCGCGCGAAAAGGCGCGCGAAATGCTGCGCCGCGACGAGCGCGTCGAAGCGAAGAAACTGCTGCGCGCGACGCTCAAACAGCAGGCGCAGGCGACGCTCGAATTTCTGAAGAACCTCAAGTAAACGAAAACGGTACAGTATCATGCCCGGATGCGGAAAATTGTTTCTGATCGGCGCCACGGCGGCAATGGGCTGCTCCGCCGCGTGGGCGTGCACCAGTTGGATCATCCACTCGTCGGTGTCGAGATCCGGCATGATGATGGTCCAGAAGAGCCGCGACAGTTTCGCCGGGCCACTCTCGGCGGATATCCGCACCTCCGAGGGGGTGCGCTGGATGCGGATCGGCACCACCTCCCCCTACGCGACCTTCGCGGTCAGCGAAAAGGGGATCGCCGCCATCAACAACGACGGTGACGACGTGACGCTGAAGCATCCGGGCAAAAAGCATCTGGGGATCGCCAACGGCTTCATGCTGCGCCAGATCGTGACCGGATGCGCCGACGCCCGCGAGGGGGCGGAACTGCTGCGCGAATACGGACGCAACGCGCTGCGCATCGGCCGCGGCGGGACGTTTCTCGTCGCCGACCCCAAGCGCGCTTTTCTGGTGGACATCGCCCCCGGCTATGCCGAGGTAATGGAGCAGACCGGCGGAGTAGTGGTCATCTCCAACACCTGGCACCTGCCCGGCGGCGAGGCGTTCTCGCGCAAGGGCGTGGGCAGCATCACCTCGGACCGCTCCCGCGAGGCGAATACCCGCGCGGCACTGAAAAAGGAGCAGGTCGACGGCAAGTACACCCCCCGCGGCACCGTCAACGTGTCGCGGATGGTCTGCGGGACCACCCCGGCTACAAGGTTTCCGTACCGCTACACGCCGGGCAAACCGGTGAGTTCGCTCGGCGGCGCCTGCTTCGAGCTCGACCCCGAGTTTCCGGCGCAGCTCACCACCGCGTATCTGACGATGGGACCGCAGCGGCACACGATCTGCCTGCCGACGCCGATGGCGCTCCGGCAGTTCCCGGAGAAGATCCGCAGCGGCAAGTGGGCGGCGGACGTGCTGAAGTTCCGGGAGAAAGTCGGCAACAGTTATCCCGGACTGAAAGAGATCCGCGCGCTGGAGGATCGGCTGTTCCCGGAATACGAGAGCATCCGCGACGAAGCGCGCCGACTGCTCCGCGCGGGGAAGCGGGACGAGGCGGTCAAACTCCTGAACGACTGCTACGAGCGTCAGTTCAAGGCGGCGGACGAACTCATGACCAGATTGATCGAGCAGGCGAAATAACCGCGACGACGATTTGAGAAAACCGTATTTTTGAAATATATTATAGCGATTTTGGCAATAATGGTCCATAATTATTTACGGAGAGTTTCAATTTCAAGTTGGAGGGAAGCGGTGCGATGAACAGAAAAAACTTTACGCTGATCGAGTTGTTGGTCGTGATCGCCATTATCGCCATTCTGGCGGCGATGCTGCTGCCCGCCTTGCAACAGGCGCGCGCCCGCGCTCACGCCACCAGTTGCGTCAACAACCTCAAAGGGTTGTGCGTGAATGCCACCACCTATCTCGACGACAACCGGGGGCTGTGGCCGGCGACGGTCACGTCCACCTCCTCGGGCGCCGGGGTGAATATGTACCCGCTCTGCCTGATCCGGGGCAAGTACATCGCCGATTTCAGCACTGCCCGGAACAGCAAAAAAGAGATGACGCGCTTCGGGGAGGCCAAAGGGTATCTGTGCCCCTCCATCGGCTTTCAGGATCTGGTCGCCGGTTCCGCTCGCCAGTGGACGCCGCAGGTCTACGGCACCATTCAGGTGAACTCCGACCGCCACACCGCCGGCTTCTGGCAGTTCAACAACCCGCGTCTGAGCGAAGTAAGGGGCAACGGCAACACCAACAGCGATTCGTTCAACAAGTATCTGAAGGAGCGGTCGATGCCCTCCAGCCGCATGTGGTTCGTCGACAGCGCCTACCGCGACAACGACAGCAAGAAGCTCCATCAGCGGGCGAACTGCTACACCACGCGCGACGGTCATTTTACCCGCCCGCATATCTATGCGGTGCACAGCGGCCGGGCTAACTACTCGGGGCAGGACGGTCATGTGGCCTCCTCGGACGTGGACGGCATGAAGGACATCTATGTGCCCCGCTGCGGCGGCGTGGCGTCAACGCCCACGCCGGACAAGCCGTTCGGCTCCGGATACAACTTTTCGGTCCACATCCAGAACTATCTGCTGGATCCGGACAGCATCACCTCGGAGTCCGCTTTGGGGGTCTTGAATTTCGAGTGAGCCATGATAAAAAATCGGCGGCATATGCCGGGAGTCGGATCCGATCCGGCAAGCGGCATTGCCGCGCTGAATTATAAGTTAAAAGGAGGCAAGATGAGACACAGAGCATTCACGCTGATCGAGTTGTTGGTCGTGATCGCCATTATCGCGATCCTCGCCGCGATGCTGCTCCCGGCGTTGCAGCAGGCGCGCGAACGCGCCCACGCCACCAGCTGCATCAACAACCTCAAGGGGTTGGGGGTCATCGCCTCGACCTATTTGGACGACAACCGCAGTCTGTGGCCGTCATCCACCTCCACGGTCGGGCAGTTCCAGTGGCCGAACTGTCTGATCCGCGGCAAGTACATGCAGGACTTCTGCCTCAAACGCAGCAGCACCGGGGTCATGCAGCAATACGGTGACGCCAAGGGGTACTACTGCCCGAAGATCGGCTTCCAGCCGCTCAGATCCGGCAGCACCGTGCTGTGGACGCCGCAGGTCTACGGCACCGTCCAGATGAACGCCGACCGGCACATCGGGCAGTGCTGGCAGTTCAACAGCCCCCGCCTCAGCGAAGTGCACGGCAACGGCAACACCAACAGCGATTCGTTCAACAAGGTGCTCAACGAGCGCTCGATGCCCTCCAACCGGATGTGGTTCGCCGACAGCGCCTACCGCGACAACGACAGCAAGCTGCTGCACCAGCGGGCGCTGCTCTACACCACGCGCGACGGCCTCTTCACGCGCCCGCACCTGTACCCGGTCCACGGCGGACGGCTCAACTACATGCTGCACGACGCGCACGTCGCCACCGGAGCGGTGGACGACCTCAAGTATGTATACGTGCCCCGCGCCGGCGGCGGCGGAGCCGCCGGAGCCGAGACCAACGGCAAAGGCTACAACCGGAGCGTCCATATCCAGAACTATCTGCTGGACGACGGTGTCGTCACCAACGAAGGCGCGCTGGGGATTTTGAACTTCGAGTAAGTTTCGACGCGCCTCCGACGCCTTCGCCTCGGAAACGAAACGTCAGATCATAGTATGACCGGAAAGAGCGGAAAATTGCTTCTCGCCACGGCGACGCTGTACAGCGCCGCCGTGTGCGCATGTACCAGTTGGGTGGTCCACCCGTCGCGCGCGGAGGGCGGGCGGATGCTGCTGCAGAAGTGCCGCGACAGTCAGCCCACGGTGCTCGATGCCGAGATCCGTTCGACCCCGGGAGGAGTTCGCTGGATGCGGATCGGGGCGAACGGCGGCGCCATGTTCGCCATGAACGCCCACGGCGTGGCGGTCACGGTCAACACCGGCAACAAACTCGTCGGCGCGGGGATACTCCGAAAGGGCAAGCGGGAACCGAAACCGCTGTTCGACCGGATCATGGAGGAGTGCTCCCGGGCCGAACAGGGCGTTGCCATCATCGAGCGGCATTTCCGCAACCCGGCGGGGATCTACATCATCGCCGACCCGAAGCGGGCGTTCCTGACGGAAGCGGGAGCCGGATACGGCGCGCATCTGGAGTTGACCGGGGGGATCTTCGTGACCGCAAATGAAATGCACCTGCCCGGCGTGGACGAGTTCAACACCTCGACCGCCAACGCGGTGATGCGCCAGAGAGCGCGCGAAGCCAACGCCCGCAGATCGCTCCGGGAGACCCGCGACGCGAACGGCAGGTACACCCGGGCGGGGATGTTCCGCACCTCGCGCAACGTCACCGGCGAGCGGAACGCGGAGCAGAACGTCTTCCGGAAACACTCGCTGGGCGGATGCTGTTTCGAGCCGGACGCGGAATTCCCGGCCGAGTTGAGCACGGCATATATCGCGATCGGTCCGCAACTGCACTCCATCTACCTCCCCACCCCCATGGCGCTCGAACAGTTCCCGGACAAGATCCGCAACGGAACCTGGGGGGAGAACGCCAAATTGCTGTTTCGTCTGCTTGGAAACGTCAACCCGCATCTGGAAAAGATCACGGAATTGGAGATCCGGATGCTTCGGGAATACGATTCGGTCCGGGATGCCGCGCGGCAGCTGCTGCGCGACGGCAAACGCGAAGAAGCGGTCGCGCTGTTGAACGCCTGCTACGCGCGACAGTTCAGCGCCGCGGACGAATTGATGGGCAAGATCCGGCGTGATGCCGAAAGAAAACTCGACGGAAACGCCGTCGGATCGGTCCCGCCCCGGAATACGGCACTTAACCAGCCGGAGCAAAAAGAGCTCTTGGCAAAATAAATGAGGGATAAAATGAAACAGCAAAAATTCACGCTCATCGAACTATTGGTCGTGATCGCCATCATCGCGATCCTCGCCGCCATGCTGCTGCCCGCATTGCAGCAGGCACGCCAGCGCGCGCAGGGATCGAACTGCATCAACAATCTCAAACAACTCGGCACCCTCGGCAACATGTATCTGAACGACAACCGCAGTCTCTGGCCCGTGACGCCAAGTACGTCCAACGGCGGCGCCCGGATCAAGAACTTCCTGTGGCCGACTTGCATGATCTACGGCAAGTACGTCCCGGATTTCCGCGAGGGCGAGAATCTCACCAAGCGGCAGACCCTCGGCACCAAGTATCTGGACAACCCCGCCCTCCGCTGTCCCGCGATCCCCTACTCCAGTTCGACGGCGGCCATAACCAGTGTACCGCAAACCTACGCCACCCCCGGCATCCAGAACTCAAGCGCCGGATACTCCGACGCCCCGGGCATCGAGCACTGTGCGCACTTCAACTCGCCGGGACTGAGCAAGGCGTATTCGCGGCCCTCCGCCGCCGCGCTGCTCAGCGACGAGATCCCCATGCCGAGCAACCGGATCTGGCTCGCCGACGCGGTGTACAGCGACAACTCGACGCCGGATCTCCACCCGCGCGCCCTCTTCTACGCCTGCAACGACGGCAACATCTTAGCCGGGCTGACCAACCCTCACGGCGGCCGGATCGGCATGCTGCTGCAGGACGGACACACCGAGAGCCTCCAGCCGGACAGCCTGCCCACGCGCTACGGCCTCTGCGTCATCACCGTGAACGGCAAAAAGGAAATGCACTGTCTGCGATCGATACGCTACGTCCCCTTCGGCGAGGCGACCGCGTCGTCGACGCGCGTCGATACCATGTGACGGCGACCTAATCGGATATAAAACACCAAGACGGAAAAGAGGATTGGCGAACAAACATAAGGAGAAAATGATGAAACGCAGACAATTCACGCTGATCGAACTGTTGGTGGTGATCGCCATCATCGCGATCCTCGCCGCAATGCTGCTGCCGGCGCTGCAACAGGCGCGCGCCCGCGCTCACGCCACCAGCTGCATCAACAACCTCAAGAGTCTGGGGCTGATGGCGAGCACCTATACCGACGACAACCGCACCTTCTGGCCGGCGCAGTGGACGACTGTCGTGAACCCGACCAATGCGAAGATGCTGCAGTACTTCATTTGGCCGGTCTGCATGGTCAAAGGCAAGTATCTGCCCGAGATCCGTCAGCCCGGATACTCCAACCGCTGGCCGGATAAAAACGGCGCCGCCTACCGCTGCCCGACCATCGGATTTTTGTACCTCAAATCCGGTTCGACCGAAATCTGGACGCCGCAGACCTACGGCACGCCCGGCATGAACAACCAGAACTACGGCCCCGGCATCTTCTTCAACTCGCCGGACCTCAACGATCTGCGCGGCAACAAAACCGGCCGCAGCGGCTTCACCACGCCGTATGTTCCCGGCGGTTCCAGCCCCAGCAAGCGCATCTGGCTCGCCGACGCGGGGTATGTCGACAACACGGTGCCGCAGGTCCACGCGCGCTGTGTGTTCTACTCGCTCGGCGACGACAACAAGACCACCGGCGGACAGATCTACCCCGTGCATAACGGCAAGGTCAGCATCCTCGCGCATGACGCGCACGTCGCCCAGCCCAGCATCGAAGATGCGAACGACTGGCACTGCATCCGCGTCGGCACTATCAACGGCGGTCAGCATGTTTTCTCGACCCACCTGAGAACTTATCGGACCCCGGAAGACCCGAGCCAAGTGGTGGCCTTTTAGTGTGAGTGTATGAAACCGTTAGCCTTCAGGATTTTTCGCACCGCGTGGTGCCTGGCGCTCTGTGCGCTCGGCGCCGCCGCGGCGTTCGCCGACACCGAGTGGATGATCCTGCCCGCCGCCTCGGAGTCGGGGCGGATGCTGCTCCACGGAATACGGGACAACTCCCGCCCGGTATCCACCGACCTGCGCTTCGAGAAGCCGGGGCGCTTCCAGTCGCTGCGCATCGGCAGCAACAAGAGCAAGTTCAACGTGGCGGGAATCAACACCTGCGGAGTGGCGGTGATCTCCACGGGCGGCGACCCGCACCGCGACCGCAATCCGAAGCCGGGCAAGTTCAACTACTCCGGCTCCAACGCGGTCAACATCCTGCTGCGCAACTGCGCGACGGCGGAACTGGCGGTGGCGAACCTGCGCGACGGTTTCAAAAAACGGCTGATCGCCGGAACTCTGATCTTTTTCATCGCCGACGCCAAGCGGGCGTTCGTGGTCGAGTGTTCGCCGGGGCACTTCGCCTCGCATGAACTCTCGACCGGATTCTGCGTCTACACGAATACATGGAAACTGCCGGGCATGGACGACGCCTCGTTGCGCTCCGCCCGCTCGAGCGGCTGGAACGCCCAGCGCGAATGGGCGGTGCGGGAGACGCTCCGGAACGCCCGCAAAAGCGGCAACCGCGTGTCGGTGGCGGAGAGCATCGCCGCCTCGCGCGTCGGCCCGGAGATCAACACCAAGGAAAACGAAAAGGCGCGCGACAAAGGCGTGATCGGCAACACTCCGGCGAACCGGAGTTCCGCCGACGGCTATCTGTTCGAGATCGACCGGGAGTTCCCCGGCGTGCTGAGCTGCGTGTACGTCGCGTTCGGACCGGCGCGGCACACCGTGTATCTGCCGGTCACGCTCGGCGCGGCGGAGGCGCTCCCCGCGGAGCTGACGCCCAATCCGTGGAAGACGGCGGCACTGGCGCGGAACAAAGCCGCCAAGCCGGACAGCCCGATCGACCGGCGGATCGTCACCTTCGAAAAGCAGCTGCACGCCGAATTCGCCAAGACCCGCGAGGAGGCGCGCAAACTGCTGCGGGACAAGAATGACGCCGAGGCGAAAAAACTGCTGCAGGAAGCATTGCAGCGGCAGTCTGCCGACTTGAACAATTTTCTCGGAACCTTGACGAAAAATTAATTATCGGCTCCTTGAGTGGAGAGCGGAATGCGGAAGAGATTCTTTACATTGATCGAGCTTTTGGTGGTGATCGCCATCATCGCCATCCTCGCGGCAATGCTGTTGCCGGCACTGCAGCAGGCGCGCGCCCGCGCTCACGGAGCCGGGTGCATCAACAACCTCAAGGGATTGGGCACGGTCGCCACCACCTATCTGGACGACAACCGGCAATTCTGGCCGGCGCAGCCGACGACGATCACCCGCGGCTCGGACCTCGGGACCAATCTGCCCGACTTCACTTGGAATTTCTGCCTGATGAAGGGCAAATACATCCCGGAACTGCGGCAGGAGGGTTCGACCAACCGCTGGCCGGAAAAAAACGGCGCCGCCTACCGCTGCCCGACCATCGGATTCCAGTTTATTAAAGTCGGCACGACCGAGATCTGGTGCGCCCAGGTGTACGGCTCCCCGGCGCGGGCGGACGGCAACTCGTCCGCGGCGAACTTGGCCAACGGCATCCCTCCCGGCTGGTACTTCAATCAGTCGAGCCTGAACGCGCTTTACCGGTGGAGCGGTTCCAACACCGTCGCGTTCAAGGCCGAGAACGGATCGGCGCCCAGCCGCCGCATCTGGTTCGCCGACAGCGCGTATGTGGAGCCGAACTGCAAGTTGTTCCACCAGCGGTGCACGGTATACGGCTTTCAGGGGCAGAAGGCAAAGAGCGCCAACTGCTCGCGGCTTTACGCCGCCCACAACGGCCGGTTGAACTTCGCCGCCCACGACGGGCACGTCGCGCAGTCCGATCCCGACGGCGTGGTCGCGGGGTACTACATGCCGCTGTCCCGGGCGCTCTCCAGATTCGGCGGCAAAACCACCGCGGTAAGCGCCGAGGTGACCACCTACTGCATGGAGCCGACCGACCCGCCGCAAGACGGTATTTGGACGCAATTCTGAAACGGGAGCCACATCCGAAAAAAACAAATAAAACACGGTATTTATTCAAAACTCACGCTTGAAATCCGGACTGGAAGTGTATATAGTATATGGTTGCGGAGTTTATATTTGAGCCGGTCACGGCGGGAAAAATCGCGTGTGAAGATCCAAGATTCGGGACAAACAACATAATCAATATAAAAAAACGGTAAAAGAAGCCGGAAACACAAGGAGAAATCATCATGTCGTACATTTGGTCGGGCGGTTCGGAAGTCGACAACACTTCGGCGGGAGCATCTTCCATCAGCGGTTACATGTCGGGATATCTCATCGCCACGGACGAATACGTCACGCCGGAGATCCCGTTCGCACGGATCTTCCGTCCTTACGGCTCCAACGTCGAGATCGAGGACATCACCGTGATGAGCGGCGGCATCATGTATGCCAACAACGGTTACCTTCATGACGTCAAGGTCTACTCCCGCGCCGACGTCCGGATCTCCAACGCCCAAACCAGCGCAAGCGACATAATTGTCTCCGGCGGCAATGCGGCGCTGACGCTGCGCACACTGACGGCGGAGAACATCACCGTGAGTTACGGCGGTACCATCAAAGTCGAGTACGGCGCCAAAATCACCAACCTCAATCTGCTCGCCGGCGCCAACGCCACCGTGTCCGGCACGGTTAATCAGGCCATCACGCTCAGCAATGTGGTCGTTTCCGGTGCGCCGGTAGTGTCGAGCGGCAGCGTATTGAGCGCCTACACCACCGCCACGCTGACGTTGCGCAACAATGTCTCCGCCAACGAAGTCTATGTGCACTCCGGCGGCAGGATCAACGTCTCCAGCGGCGCGATCGTCACCAATCTGCACGGAGTCGGCAACACCAACGGCAAGACCTCGCCGGATCAGATGATGGCGCTGATCGAAGTTTCCAACGGCGGTCGCGTTTCCGGCGGCGAAGCGGTCCAACTGACCCGCGCCATCGTCCGCACCGGCGGCGTGCTGGAAGACATGACTTTCAATGCAAGCACCCATATCTATGTGATGGGCGGGGCCCTGATTTCCGGCGCCACGATCCGCACCCCCAATTTCGAGGTCCGCGGCGGCACGGTGCGCGACACCGTCGTCGAGTCGGGCGGCAAACTCAATTTCACCCGCGTCGCGAACGGTCAGACGGTAAACGTAACTGTCGGGTCGCGAGGCTCCGCGTACATCGTCTCCGGCGGGACGATGACCAATACGCTCGTCAGCGGCGGCGCGGGAACGGCGATCATGCACGTGTCGAGCGGCGCGGCGGTCAGCACCACGCTCGTATCCAACGCCACGATGCACGTCAGCAAACTCGCATGGTACACCCCTGCCGTCACCGGCACCGTCATCTCCGACGGCGGACGGATGAACGTCTCCGGAGCGGTCGCCTCGAACACGACGCTCAACGAAGGCGGCAAATTGTATGTATATAACAGCGGCAGCGTGATCTCGGCGACCGTCAACAAAATGGGATATCTCTACCTCAGTGCCGGCGGCACGGCGACCGACATCGTCGAAAACGGCGGCTTCGCCTTGGGGCAGAACGGAACGACGCTGACGTTTGTCGCCAACTCGTTCTCCGATATGGCGCTCAGTTCCGCCGCCACCCTCCACACCGTGACCACGGCGACCGACATCAGCATCGCCGGCAACAACGGCACCGTCATGTCGTGCATTTTCTTCGGCGGCACGGCGACCAACATCGCAGCCAGTTCGGGCGGCATCATCTTCGTCAATTCCGGTAATATTTCCAACGCGACCGTCCACTCGGGCGGCTATATCAATCTCGTGGAGAACACCAAGTCCGCCACGTTCGTGAACGGCTTGTCCATCGAGAGCGGCGCCAACATGACCATGCGCGTCGGCGACGTCAAAAACGTGACGGTCTCGGGCGCCGAACTCAGCACCGACAATATCGTGACGAAGACCGCCTACGCCGAGATCTTCGGCGGCACCATCGACGGGCTGAACGTCTACGGCTCCACCGGGTTCTACGGCTCGAACAACGTCCATGCCGAGGCGACTTCGCGCGTCGCGGCGGTGGTCTCCGGCGCCGCGCTGGTCAAGAACGTCCTCATCGCCGACGCCGGCTACATCGCCATCTCCTCGGGCGCCGTGCTCTCCAACGTCTCCATGAGCAAGGGGACAAACATCTCGGCATACTGTCTCGTCAACGGCGTCTCCAGTTCGATGAACACCCGACTGACAATCTACTCCGGCGGCACGGCGATCAATGTCAGCACGTTCGGGGCGGGGCAGAACGAGGTCTTCGTTCAGAACGGCGGTCTGCTCTCCAACATCGACTTCAACAGCAAGGGCTTCTTCGGCGCGTACGCGGGCGGCACCCTCAAGGACGGCGTCGCCAGCGGCTATGGCGCTTCGCTGCAGGGGCGCGGCGGTACGATCTCCGGCGTCACGGTGCGCGACCGCGCCGACATGTGGGTCAGTCAGGGGACCGTCTACGGGAACAACTTCATCTCCGGCGGATATCTGCGGCTCGGCCGAAACGGCACCGCCGCCACCGCCAGCAACACCTATGTTTCCGGAGGCTACGGCACGGCGTATCAGAGCGCGGTCGTCTCCTCCGGCACCACCTACACCAAGTGGCGCTACACCAGCACCGCCAACGGGATGGTCTCCTCGGGCGGCGTGCTCAAGGATTCGCTGATCGGCGACACGGCGATAGTGACGGTGCGCAGCAACGGCGTCGCCAGCGACGTGTCGGTGCTCGGACTTGACTCTTACGACAACGATACGCAGGATCAGATGCTGATGGCGCGTCTGTACGTCTCCGGCGGCGCCGTGTGGAGCGGCGGCGACACGCTGAAGCATGTCCAGTGCATCGTCTACTCCGGCGGCTCGGTCGAAGGCGTCACCATGGGGTCCGGCGGACACGTCTACATCTCCGCCGGAGTAACGGCGCGCGACATGGTCGTCGACGGCGCCACCGACTTCGACATCCGCGGCGGCGTGGCGGAAAACACGCTGGTCAAGAGCGGCATCATCCGCACCCGGAACGGCGGCACCCTCTCCTGCACCACGCTGGTCGGCGGCAGCATGCGCCTCTACAGCGCCGCCGATACCGCCAGCGATACGATCGTCAAGGGCAGCGGCGTGCTGTTCGGATCGATTGGCACCTACACGGATACGACGGCTCAGGACGGCGGCTTTGTGAGCGCGTTCGGCGGCACCTACAACGGCGTGACGCTCGCCTCCGGCGGGTCGATGACCTTCGTCGCCAGCGGCGCGACCCTGACCGGTCTCACCGCCGATGACGATGCCGCGTTCACGCTGGATATGATACGCGTCGACACCAATGCCGCGGCGAAGATCGACAGCCTCGAAAACGTCGGCTTCATGGACGTGCGCAACACCAACTTCGGTTATGTCTACAACCTCGCCGAGACCGGCAACGCCAACCTCGTCGTCCGCACCTGGCAGCAGGGCTTCGGCGTCAACACGGCGGCGGGAACCACCACGATCAACCCGTTCGGCAAGCAGGCGACGCTCGACGCCGACGGCAAGACGCTGACGATCTCCAGTTACTCGCTCACGGCGACGACGACCGCGGCGGACCTCGCCACCGGCGGCACGACGATCAACTCCGGCGACCGGGCGATGAAGTGGAGCGGCGTCACGATGGCGGCGGGCGACACCCTGACTTTCGCCGACGCGGCGATCAACGGCGATGCGTGGCTCGAACTCTCCGGCGTCAAGGCGGCGGGGACGACCCTCTACGGCGCCGCCGGCAACTTCGGCGGTACGGTCAACTACTTCATCCACGGCGCGAACGGTGCGTTCGGCAACTTCGCCGCGGGCGCGGCCGCCGGCGGGACCGTCGGCGGCGTGGGGCTGGTCGCCAGCAGCGCCGATTTGGGGCTGACCTATCTCGGCGGCTTCGGCAACGTGACCGGTCAGGTCAGCGCGACCATTTCGAGCGGCGCAACGCTCAGCAAGGACTTCTACGCCGGAGCACTCGCCAACTACGCCAAGACCGGCAGCGCAACCAGCGTCGGCAGCATCAACGCCACGATCCGAATGGAGACCGGGACCAATCAGGTCAAGGGCAACATCTACGGCGCGTCGGCGGTCAAGGTCGGCACGCTGAGCACGTCGGTCACGGCCCCGATCCATCAGGTCGGCGACGTGTCGATCACGCTCGCGGGCGGCACCGCGACCGACAGCAAGTTCTGCCTCTTCGCGGGCGGCTACGCCACCGGCACCGACAGCGAAAAAACCGCCGCGGTCTACACCGTCGACAGCGTGACGGCGACCGTCTCCGGCGGCAGCTGGGGCAGCGCCAACGGCGGACGCGGCATCTTCGGCGGCACGTTCGCATCGGGCGTCAAGGCGGAGGTCGGCGACATCAATCTGACCGTCTCCGGCGGCACCATGGGCAACGTCTACGGCGGCGGCTGGTCGCAGAAGGACGGCGTCTCGGTCGTCGGCGACGTTAACCTCTCGATCACCGGCGGAACGGTCGCCAACGTCTTCGGCGGCGGCACCCACTCGACTTCGGGCGGTGCGACCGAGGCGGGCAACGTGACCATCACCGTTTCGGGCGGTACGATCTCGGGCAACATCTACGCGAGAGGACAACTCGCCGACGACACTGTGAAGGGAGCCGAGGTGATCTTCACCGGCGGCAAGAACTTCAGCTGCGGCGTCTACGGCTACAGCTACGTCGGCGGCGACGACAGCGACGCCACGCTGAGTTTCAGCGGCTACACCGGGACGTTCTCCGGCAAGGTCGGCGGCTTCAAGAACATCACCTTCGCCGGAAACGACGAGGCGAAGTTCACCGCTCAGGCGGACGACATCATCAACACCGCGTGGATCTTCGATACCACCGAGCGTTACAACGCCCTCGCCAAGACGGCGGTGCTCGACTGGAACGCGGCGGACTTCGCCGGCGACACCATCGAACTGAAACTCGATTCGGACAGCACGATGGGCTGGACGCTCGTCTCCGGCGCCGACGCCGCGGCGTACGGCACTGCGGAGTTCCTCGTCTCGGTCGACGGCGGCACGGCGGTCTCGCTGACCTTCGACGCCGATACCGGACGCACCGACGCCATCGCCGACGGCACGTTCAAGAACTTCGGCTTCGCGGTCGAGGATTCGGTGCTGAAGTTCACCAAACTCGCGTAACAACAGCAACCATCCCGGGAGCGGCGTTCTCCGCCGCTTACCGGGGGGCGATGCGACAACCACGGCAAACCGCCAACCCCGGTTTGCCGTTTTTAATAACCAACTCTGGGGGGAGCTCATGAAAACTCAGGTGCACATCGTCATCAATTCTCACCTCGATCCGGTCTGGCTGTGGGACAAAAGCGCCGGCATGGACGAAGTCATATCCACCGCCCGCACCGCCTGCGAAATGATCGACGACTACCCCGAGATCATTATCACCCGCGGCGAAGCGTGGTTCTACGAGATACTCGAACACTGCGCCCCGGATGTCTATGACCGGGTCCGAAAGCACATCGCCGCCGGGCATTGGCAGGTCGTCGGCAACTGGTACATCCAGCCCGACTGCAACCAGCCCTCCGCGGATGCGTTCCGCTGGCAGGCCGAAATGTCGCGCGACACTTTCGCGAAACTCGGCGTAAAACCCTCCGTCGGCTACAACGTCGACAGTTTCGGGCACGCCGCCACGCTCCCCGACTTCTATCGCGCCTGCGGCGTCGATTCCTACATCATGCGCCGCCCGGGCATGCACGAGATGAAGCTCCCCGCCAACCTCTTCAAGTGGGAGTCGCCCAACGGCAACTCCATCACCGTCGCCCGGATCTTCAGTTACGGCACCACCGGCCGCATCGCCAATGTCGAACGCAACATCACCAACGCGCTCCAGATGATGATCCCCGAAGTCGGTCACGCCCTCTGCATGATCGGCGCCGGCGACCACGGCGGCGGCCCGATGCGCCGCGAGATCGAATATCTCCTCGCCCACCGCCATTGGAACGACGATACCGAACTCGTGTTCAGCCACCCGCGCGCGTTCTTCGACGCGGTGGAACGGAGCGGAGTCGAACTTCCCGTCGTCCGCACCGAACTCCAGCAGCACGCGATCGGCTGCTATACCGCGATGCACCGCATGAAACAGGAACACCGCCGCGCCGAGGAACTGATCGGCTTCGCGGAAAACCTGCTCCGGCGCTGCCCCGACGCCGCCCCGGACAACGCGGCGGAAAAACTGCGGGACGCCAAGAAGACGCTGCTCTTCAACGAATTTCACGACCTTCTGGGCGGCTGCTCCGTCCACAGCGCCATGGCGCGCGCCCTCGCCGAAGTGGGCGGCGCGTGGAGTACCGCGCAGGAACTGATCGACCTGACGCTCCACCGCTCCGAATACGCCCTCGCCAAACCGGACAAACTGCAGCAGGCGGTCTTCCACAACCTCTCGAAGCGCGACTGGAAAGGACTGGTGGAGTTTTCGCCGTGGCTCGGCTACTACCCGCCCGTCACCATGCGCCCGCACCTCGAACTCCTCGACGGGAACGGCGATCCGATCGAATGGCAGAGTTTTCAAGGCGAATCCGCCACCATGCGCTCGCATAAAATCGCGCTGCCGCTCGACATCCCCGCCGGGGGCCGACGGGTCGTCCGCATCAAGTACGATCCCAACGCCCCGCAACTTCACGCCACCTCGCCCGAAGGCGCGGAAAAGATCGTCAAACCGGCGGTCCGCGCCCTCAAGGCCCGGCTCGACATCTTCGACGATCCCTCCGACACCTGGAGCCACGATATGACGTGCTTCCCCGGCAAACCGAAGTTCTCGTGGAACGTCGGCACGGGCAAGTTCCGACCCCTCGCCGCCGGGAGGTTCTTCCACAGCGCCATGCAGCGCTGGGTGTGCGACGCCGGAACCTTCGAACTCGAAGCGCGCGTCTTCTCCGGCGACCCCGCCATCCGCTGCAAACTCCGCGTCTACTGGAGCGGGCGGCAGGAACTCGCCAAACTCTGCTTCACCGCGCCGTTCAAGGTCGGGAAAGTGACCGCAGGCGCTCCGGGCGGAATCATCGAACGCGCCGCCGACAACCGGGAACTGCCGTTCTGCGACTTCGTGTCGCTCCGCGGTGACGACGGCCGGGCGTTCACCGTGACGAGCCGCGACATCTACGGCTGCGACGTGCTCAAACGCGGAGTGCTGCGCCTGACGCTGCTGCGCTCGCCCTACTTCGCGCACCACGACCCGTACGTCGTGCCGGATGACGCCCGCTTCCCCCTCTGCGATCAGGGCATGCACGAATTCGAGTTCACCGTGTTCCCCGACGGGAGGTTCGACCCCGAGGCCGTCGCCGACGAAGTCAACCGCCAGACCAAGCCGATCCGGTTCACCGAGTCCACGCTCGGCTGCGAACGGCATTATGTCGTCCCGCATATTGACATGCCGTGATCCGCGGTGGTATATTATAGGACGCAACATCATTTGAACCGCGAAACAGACGATGCGATCATGAAAGCAGGGTTTTCCAAATTCGACATCACGCCGCGCGTCGGCGTCAGCATGGGCGGTTTCGGACCGTTCCTGAACCGCAACTCCGCCTTTGTCCGCGACCGGCTCGAAGCGCGCGCCGTCGCCTTCCAGTCCGGCGAAGGCAAGGCGCTCATCATCAGCTGCGACCTCACCACCATCATGGCGGAGACCATACAAGCCGCCCGCGACATCATCGTCGAAAAACTGCCGGAGTTCTCGGCCGACGAGGTGCTGATCACCGCGACCCACACCCACTCCGCCCCCGCCACCAACGCCCACAACCTCGGCTGGGGCTGCGCCGACCTGCCCTATCTGCAAATCCTGCCCTACAAGATCGCGCAGGCGGGCATCGACGCCTGGAACAACCGCGCGGAGGTCAAAGTTTCCGCCGCGCGCGTCCCCTGCCGCCACATCGGGCTGAACCGCGTCTACGACAAGGACGCCCCGCCGCTGGAAGAGGTGCTCGACGACAACTGGGAACCCGCCAAGCCGGAACTCACCGACACCGAGTGTCAGGTGATCCGCTTCGACGACCCGCGGGGCGCGCTCAAGGGCTTCGTGGTCAACTTCGGCTGTCACGCGGTCGTGTGCTGCCAGAAGTGCCACTACCTCCACGGCGACTATCCCGGCGTCGCCATCCACAACCTCATGCGCGAATATCCCGGCTCGGTCGGAGTATTCCTGCAAGGCGCGGAAGGCGACGTCAACAGCTGCGTCGTCCACAAGCCGGAGCAGGAGTCGCTGCTGGCGCTCGACATCATCGCCGGGCGCTTCGAACGCGCGATCCGCGACGGTCTGGCGAAAGCGCGGGAGATCGCCGTCGACGAGGTGAAGGTCGCCAGCGCGACCGTCGAATTCTCCACCATCAAGTCGTGGAACGAACGAGCTTTGCTGGAGAAAAAGCGCGAGATCGACGCCGTTCTGAACCGCGCCGACGCCTCCGACGACGACAAGGACGTGCGCATGAACACCGTCTACCGCACCGGATTGGAAAAACTCCTGAAACTGCTCCGCTCCGGCGCCAACACCAATATCGTCGCTCAAGTCTGCGCGGTCAAAGTCGGCCCGCTGGAGTTCCTCGGCGCCCCGTTCGAGATCATGCAGGCGATCAAAAACGACACCGTCGCCGGAGCCAAGGCCCCCTGCCCGATGATCCTCAGCCTCTGCAACGGGGCGCTCGGCTACGCCCCCGACCAGCAGTCGATCGATCAGGCCGACAGTTACGCCGCCACCCGCATACCGCTGATGCAGGGGCGTTTCCCCTATGCGAACATCCACCGCGAACTCGTCGGAGCATTTCTGGCGCTCGACGCGGAACTGAACCGTAAATAACCGACAAACACAAGGATCGAAAAGATGATCAAAGTCACGATCTGGAACGAATTCCGCCACGAAAAACAACCCGGCCACCTCTCCGGAGAGGTCTATCCCAACGGTCTGCACGCCGCCATCCGCGACGGCATCGCCGCCCCCGACCTGAACATCCGCCTCGCCAGCCTCGATGAGCCCGAACAGGGGCTGCCCGAATCGCTCCTCGACGATACCGACTGCCTCGTCTGGTGGGGACACATGGCACACGGCGAAGTCAGCGACGAGCTGATCCGGAAGATCCTCAAGCGGATCTGGAACGGCATGGGGCTCGTGGTGCTGCACTCCGGCCACTACTCCAAACTCTTCCAGGCGGTCAACGGCACCAGCTGCCGCCTGCGCTGGCGCGAGATCGGCGAGAGCGAACGCATCTGGTGCGCCGATCCCAGCCACCCCGTCGCCGAGGGCGTCCCCGAGACCTTCACGCTCGAACACGAAGAGATGTACGGCGAGCCGTTCATGATCGCCCCCGACGCCCATGTGGTCTTCTACGGCTGGTTCAAGGGCGGCGAAACGTTCCGTTCCGGTGTGGCGTTCCAGCGTGAAAACGGTCGGATCTTCTACTTCCAGCCCGGTCACGAGACCTACCGCAACTTCTACGATCCCAACGTGCTCAAGGTCATCGGCAACGCCATCCGCTGGACCGGCACCGGCATCCGCCGCCCCTACCCGCCGATGAAGCGCGCCGAACCGTTGGAAAAAGTGGACTGAAATGAAGCTCTGCGCCATCCAGCAGCCCTACCCGTACACGGCGGCGGAGGTCCCCGCCGCCGTTGAGTTCGTGCTCCGCGAACTGGAGAGCTGCGACAAGTCGATCGACCTGATCCTGACCCCGGAGTACACCAACTGCCCGACCTCGTTCCCGAGCGGAGCCGACAGCATGGCGTGTGCGCAACAATACTATCCGGCGCTGGAAAAAGCCGCGCGCGACGCCGCCCGGCGCTGTGATGCCATCGTCGCCGTCTCCTGCTGCGCGCCGACCCCGCACGGCTGGCGCAACACCACGCGGGTCTTCGACCGGAACGGCGAAGTCGCCGGCGACTATTACAAGCAGCAGTTGACCCGCCGCGAACCGCAGGCACGCGGAGTCGACGCCGGTTACACCACGAGTTTCCACGCCCCCGAGATCGTCGAAGTCGGCGGCATCCGCCTCGGCTTCGTCACCTGCTACGACGCCTACTTCGAGGAGTACATCGAACACCTCGGCTACCGCAGACCCGATATCGTGCTCGTCGCTTCGCACCAGCGCGGCGAACCCTGCGAAAACCTGCGGATGCTGAACCGGATGCTCGCGTATCACACCGGGGCGTTCGTGCTGCGCGCCAGCGTCGGCATGGGCGAAACGGCGACCACCGGCGGCACTTCGCTCGTGGTTGCCCCGTCGGGGGAGATCCTCGCCGACGCGGGCCAGCGCAACGGAAAACTCGTCTGCGACATCGGCGACGTTCACCAAAAATACATGCGCACCAACAGTTTCGGCGGCAACATGATCCCGAACCGCGATTTCATCGAGCAGGGACGGACCCCGTGGAGTTACCGCGCCTGCGGCAGCTGCGTCAAACCCGGCGACGCCGACCTGCCCTATCCGCGCGTCTGCGCCCACCGCGGCTTCAACACCATCGCGCCCGAAAACTCGCTGCCCGCCTTTGGCGCCGCGATCGCCCTCGGCGCGGAGGAGATCGAATTCGACCTCTGGGAAACCGCCGACGGCGTGCCGGTGTCGATCCACGACCCCGACCTCGAACGCGTCTCGAACGGCATCGGCAAGGTGCGCGAAAAGACGCTCGCCGAACTCGCACAGCTCGACTTCGGCAGCAAGCACGGCGCCCCGTTCGCCGGCTTGAAGGTGCTCAAGTTCGAGGACATTTTACGCGCCTTCCCCCGGCAGACGGTGATGAATATCCACATCAAATCCCTGCCCGACGAACGCTTTTCGCGCGATTTCGTGAAGAAAGTGGCGCGGATGCTCGACGAATACGACTGCGCTTCGCACGCCTATTTCATGGCCATCGACAATGTGATGGAGGCGGCGCTCGAAGTCGCTCCGCACATCCCCCGCTGCATGGGGGCGGGCCCCAAGCCGCTCCGCCTCGCCATCGTCGACCGCGCGTTGAAATACCACTGTCAGAAGGTGCAGTTCTACCTGACCTACTGGACCCCGGACCTCATCAAAAAGGCCAAAGACAACGGATTGATCAGCAACTACTTCTTCTGCGACGACCCGGATCAGGCCCGCCAGATGCTGGAACTCGGGATCGATACCGTGCTCAGCAACGACTACTGGCGCATCGCCCAGGTCAAGGAGCAGTTCCTCCGCGACCGGCAGCTCGGGAGATGACTCCATGTATGAACTTATGCCGATAACCGACCGCAGTTTCTATATCCAGAGCCCCTCGCGGGCGGGGTTGTTCAAACTCGGGGAGTCCGAGGTGTGCCTCATCGACGGCGGCAGCCACAGCGACGCCGCCAAGAAGATCCTGCGCATTTTGGAAAGTCGGCATTGGTCGCTCCGGTGCGTCTTCAACACACACTCCCACGCCGACCATATCGGCGGGAACAAACTGCTGCACGACCGCACCGGCTGCCGGATCTATGCGCCCGGCATCGAATGTGCCGTAACCCGGCATCCGGTGCTGGAGCCGGCGTTTCTCTGCGGGGCGTTCCCGCCGCCCGAACTCCGCCACAAGTTCCTGATGGCCGAGCCGAGCCCCGCCGAGTATCTGACGCCGGAACTCCTGCCCGACGGAATGGAGATCATCCCCCTGCCCGGTCATACATTCGAGATGACGGGGTTCCGCACCCCGGACGACGTGGTGTACCTTGCCGACGCGCTCTCCAGCCGCGAAATCCTCGACAAGTACAAGATCGGCTTCATCTACGATGTGGGGGCGTACCTCGATACGCTCGAACGGATCAAAACGATGCGGGCGCGGATGTTCGTGCCCGCGCACGCCGACCCCGCCGCCGAGATCGCCCCCCTCGCCGAGTACAATATCGCCCGGACGCTCGAAGTCGCCGACCGCATCTGCGAACTCTGCCGCGAACCCGTCACCGGCGAGGAACTGCTGAAAAAACTTTTCGACACCTGCGGCCTCACGCTGAATTTCGACCAGTATGCGCTCGTCGGCAGCACCCTGCGCTCGTACCTCGCATGGCTCAAGGGCCAGTCGCGCGTGCAGGCGGAATTCACGGACAACCGCCTGTGGTGGAGAGCATGCTGAACCCGGTGGGGGATTTGATTTTTCGCCCCCTAACATGTATGTTATTAAAATATAGGTGCTGATCTTTTTACCACCGTCAGCAAGGGGAAACGATATGCCGGAAAATTCCGCCGCCCGCCTCAAGGGCGATAATATTTGGTTTTGGGCGGCGCTCTGCTTCGCCGCGGTCGCAGTATTCGCCAATCTGGGCAGCGACGGGATCTACGCCGCGCAGGAGGGGCGCACCGCGCTGATTTTGCGCAACATGTTCCGGACCGGGGATTTTCTGGAAATGCGGGTGGATTACGGCGTTCCCTACGAAAAACCGATCGGTCACTACTGGCTCTGCCTGCCATCGGCCTGCCTCACCCGGATCGCCGGGGATTCGATGCGCAGCGCCGTCGAATGGGGCATCCGACTGCCCTCGGCGCTCTGTTCGCTGTTCGCGGTGCTGCTCGCCGGGCTGCTCGCCAAGCGGCTGTACGGCGTCCGCACCGGAGCGATGGCAATGGTGATACTCTGCACCATGTCGAACTTCGACAAACTCGGGCGCCTCGGACATATCGACATGCCGCTCGCGGCGGCGTTCATGGCGGCGATGTACTTTCTCTACACCGGGTACTTCGAACACTGGAAGCCGAATATCAACCTCTACTGGTTCTACGTCGCGCTTGGCTGGGGACTGCTGCTCAAGGGGCCGTTGGTGCTGCTGCTCGCCGGGCTGGTCGTGATCGGAATGGCGGCGACGCGGGGACGGCGCTGGTACGAGGTGCTGCGCGACCTGCGGCTTTTCCGGGGCGCGCTGATCGTCCTCGTGATCGCCTTGCCGTGGTACATCTACGAGTGCATCCATTCACACGGGGCGTTCTTCAAGGAGTTCATCGTGCGGCAGAACCTCAACCGCTTCACCGGGGATCCCGCGGTTTACCGCAAGAAAAGCCCGGTGTGGCACTACATCCCCAAACTGCTGGCGGGGGCGCTGCCGTGGTCCATCGCGGCGGTGGCGGGTCTGATCGTATACTTCAAGCGCATCGTCCGCTTCCGCCTGAGCACGGGGTCGCGCTTTCTGCTGATCTGGTTCCTGACCGGGTTCGTGTTCTTCTCGCTGTCGGCGGTCAAGCGGATCGACTATCTGCTGCCGCTCTTCCCCGCGCTGGCGATCATGACCGCGCGCGCGGCGGACGAGTGGTGCCGTCAGTCGCCCGCCACTCCGCGCAAGTGGTGGCTGACCATCTGGACGGTCATCGCGGTACTGCTCGCCGTCGTATTCGTCGTGAACACGTCGGGCGCGCTGATCCGTCTCGGCGAGTTCATCCGGGCGGGAAAAGTATCGTTCCTCACCGAACATGACGGGATGTCGCTCCGCATGTTCAGCGAATTCGTTCTCGAGCGCACCGCGTATCTGGCGGCGGCGTTGATCGCCGTGCTGGCGCTGGTATTCGTCAGCGGGCGGCTGATGGAAAAACGCCGCTATCACGCGGTGTTCGCGATCGTCGCCGTGGAGGTGCTGGGGCTGTTCATGGCGTACCACCTCGGCATCGAGCCGGGAACCGACCGAATGAAGACCGTCAAGCCCTTCGCGGCGGAGGCGAGAAAACTGATCGCCCCGACGGAAACCGTCGTTTACGTCGACTCGTTCAACACCGAGATGATCTATTTCATGGACCGGGATTACCATCGCGCGCTGGCTCCCGCCGACCGCTGGGTGATCTGTTCGCCCAAGACATCCGCGCGGCTGCTCGGCGGCCGTCGCCACGGCCAATGGCGGGAACTGCTGCGCACCGTGAAACGCCACCAGTATCCGGCGGTGCTGCTGGAGCGGATCCCCGCCGATGCGCCGACGCCTCCGGCCGCCCCGGTCAAAATTGGGGATGAAACTCGAAAATGAACCGCATCAACGTCTGGATCGAAAAACATCCCGTCGCCGCGCTGACCGCGTTTCTGTTCGCGGTGCTGTCGATCGGGACCGCCGGAGTGGAGATCACCAAGATCGACATCCGTTTCGCCTTGATGACCGCCGAAATGGCGGAATACGGCGTCGGGCTGTTCCCGACCATGAACGGACATCCCTATGCGGACTACCCGTCGCTTTACAACTTTCTCGCCTTCCTGACCAGTTGCGGGGGACGCGGGCTCAACGCCTGGACGCTGGCGCTGCCGACCATCCTGCTGAGTTGCTACATCGTCGCCATGACCGCGAAGATCGGCGAGCGGCTGCAACCGGGCAGCGGAATGTGCGCCGCACTGTTTACGGCATTCTCGTATGAGTATATGTGCATATTTTCCGACTTCAGCATCGATATTCCGGTCGCGGCCGCCACCGTGACCGCGATCCACTTCATGCTGAAATACGACTTCGGCTGGCGGAGTCTGCCGATGTTCGCCGCGATGCTCATGCTATCTTTCGCCGTTCGCGGTCCGCTCGGGTTCATCCTGTGCGGAGCCGCCGCCGCCGGATTCGTGCTGGGATGCCGCCGTTGGAAAGCCCTGCCGGCCTTCGCCCTCACCGGGGTCGTCTGCGCCGCCGTCTGTCTGCCGGGGGCGTACTGGGCGATCCACCGGCAGGGCGGGGAGGAGTTGTGGCGCGACGTGGTGTCGTGGCAGGTCAGCAGCCGGATGGAAAGCGGAAAACCCTTCTACTACTACTTCACCAACGCGCTGGTGTCGTTCCTGCCGGTGACGTTCTTCACCGTCGCCGCACTGGTGATGAAGCGCCGCGAGCTCCTGACGCCGCGCTGGGCGGCTCCGCTGTTGTGGATGCTGCTGCCGATGGTGCTGTTGAGCGTTCCCGGCTGCAAGCACCTGCGCTATCTGAGCCCGGCGTTGCCGGCGTTCGCGCTGATCGCCGCCGCCGGATACGTAAACGCCGACGATTCGTTTTTCGCAAAACTCGTCAACGGCGCGCTGAAGTTGACCGATGTGCTTTGCCTGCCGCTGGGGATGGTGCTGATCACCGCGGCGGCGGTCACGAGTTTCTTCCTGCCCTGCAACCGGCTCGAAGTGGCGCTGCATCTTGCGGCGGCGTTGGCATTGCTGCTGTTGTGCCACTTCAAACTGCGCAAATTCACCGGCAAGCCGTGGCCGCTGATCCGTTCCTCGTTGGGGCTGATCGTTCTGACGGGTATATTGATAACCTGTGCCGATGCGACCTGGGAGAACTCCGGGATCTTCGTCCGCCGGGCCGCCGGGCTTACCCGCGGCAAGATCTATATCTACCGGCTTGATCCCGATCACGACGCGCTGAAGGTGATGTTCCACCTGACCAAGGAGGAGCGGGCAAGGACCGTCACGCTCACCCCGCGCGCCGGGAATCCCAAATCGCTGATCAACCGGATGTATCCGACCTCGGTCGTCGCCAAGGTGCTGCCGACTTTGCGTCCGTCGGATGTGGTGATCACCCGCGACAAGCGGCTGAAGCATCTTAAAAACGACGCCAAAGCCGCCGGACGCGACGTGGTCATCCTGACCCGGGGACGTTTGGGGCACCGCGAAGCCGTCGCGGTGAAACTGGTCCCGCTGCCCGCCCAAAGGCATCCGTAGTAATGCACCGAAAAACGCCGATGGAACTTAATCCGGGAACAAATTTCAACGGATTGAAAATCATCGCGCTCTGCGGAGGCGGCGCTTACGGTGAAGTTTGGTACTGCGAGGATCCCACCGGTCGGCGCATCGCTCTGAAGATTGTTTCCAAACTCCGGCTGGGCAACAGTTGGCAGCGCGAACTTCAGGGGGTGAGAAACTATCTCAAAATCACCGCCAGCTCGCCGAATCTGCTGCGAATATTCCATGTGGCCGAGGACGAGGATTGTTTCTACTACACCATGGAGGCGGCGGATTCTATCTCCGCCGAGTCCTATGTGCCCGATACGCTGGCACAGCGGCTGCAGCACGGAGCGCTGCCGCCGGATCAACTCTACCCGCTCCTGAAAGAAATATTCGAGGGCATAATAACCATCCACAAGGCGGGATTCGTCCACCGTGACATCAAGCCGGACAATATCCTCTTTGTCGGTGGAAGGCTCAAACTCGGCGACATCGGTCTCATGTCGTCGCTTTCACACACCATGACCAACTGCGCCGGAACGGATGGATTTATACCACCGGAAATACGCCCGCAAGCGCCATCCGACCGCGCATCGCGCCAGCGCGGCGACCTATACGCCTTCGGCAAAGTAGTATACTGCGCCGCGACCGGACTGGGCCCGGATATGTATCCGTCGATCCCGACGCAGCAAAACCTTTCGCCGGAAATAAAATTCTTTTGGCATTTGTCTCGTAAACTCTGTACCCGCCATGTGATGTTTCGGATGGTAAATCCCAACGAAGTGCTTAAGGAATTCAAAGGTTACGAACGTTCTCTCCATAAGCGGTCTCCGCATTTTAATCTTTGGTCAAAACGAATTCAACTGATATCGTTCGCATTCTCCATGACGACGCTCCTTTTTGTAAGCGTCTTGACAGTATACTATGCGATAGATTTATTAGATTTTCAAATAAATTCCGGCACCGCGCCGAAACCGATCCCCGCACCTACGGCCACGGCTTCGGCACAGATCAAGGCGGCGGAACCCGGCTCCGCGCCGAAACCAACCCCTGCACCGACGGCTACGGCTTCGACACAGACCAAGGCGGCGGACCCCGGCTCCGCGCCGAAACCGATCCCCGCACCGACGGCTACGGCTTCGGCACAAACCAAGGCGGCGGAACCC
>Ga0208297_1000392_pt1 | contig 95135 bp, 95 predicted proteins | sample LMS_cellobiose_e_FD_187367 | JGI IMG/M metagenome (GOLD analysis project Ga0208297, IMG submission 187367) | Rumen-fistulated moose microbial communities from Alaska, USA - LMS_cellobiose_enrichment (SPAdes) (version 2) | ecosystem: Host-associated > Mammals > Digestive system > Stomach > Rumen... | reverse complement strand
AAAAACCAGAAAAAATCCTAACTTTGCAGAACCTCAGAGCAACCACTTCTGAAGTGGTACATTTGAATCCGTTACAAACGGTACATTTGAAAACGCTCCAGACGGTACATTCAATGTGCTATTGTCAAATCAGAAAAATACGAGACTGTATCCTTGTCAAAGAGGTTCCATCCGCTTCTTGCACCATAAGCGCTTTCTTTACATTATCATCCATACCTCAAATCATCTTTCTACAAAGATAACGCTTTTATTCTTTTTCCCTATATCACTTCTCCCGCATACTTCATCTTCTTCCCCAAAACGGTGCAGAAGATCATCTGCATATCCTTGATAAAGGAGTAGTGCCGATAGTAATAGCAGTTCAAGCGAACCTTATCCGGATAAATTACGGTGTCATTATACTCCACCGCAATCTCCTGCATGGAGCGGATGCCGCCTGACTCGAAGCCACATAGTCCGCAATCATCTCGTCTTTTCTTCCACCCTGTCCCGTTTTTAGCAGCCTACTGCCCGAAATTATACCGGAATCCTTTCCCGCTTCAAGTACAATTTGGCGTTGTCCAATAGACCCTTCCATTCCCCGCGCAGGGAGGTGGTTGGCAAAAGCGGTCGCCAACTTTGTTTTTGCTTTCGCGCTATGCTGCTATAAACAATTTATTACTCAATGAAATTAGGTAGGCCATCATGCCTATACATACAGCAAATATCAATGATGAAAGTATAGCCAATGAGCAAGGTATTACAGGATAAATGCACTCAGCCCAAGCCATAGTCACCAGCAATGACAGCAGAGAAATACCCAAAGCTACGAAAATAAGAATTCTAGATACCTTGGCTTTCTTCTCCCAGTATTCGTAGTTGGGCGTACAGTGTTCCACCGGTTGCCAGAACCTCACATAGAAGTCACCTGTGGCCTCCTGCAATACATTCACATCTATTTCTTTGTCTTTATATTCAGGATATACCTCGCACAATGCTTCTTTGGCTATTTGCATAAAGCCACCGTCAATCCTGATACCATGTCGCAAATCAGGCGATTTGTCCAGATTATACCAGACATCATTGATGATGTTGCAGAGTTTTTCCAATTCTTCGCTCTTCATATATGGAATATCACATCCGCTGGAACTGGGAACATCTCCTGCTTTGCGTATGTATTCCATATCATCTTTCAGATATGTCGCCCGCTCCATGTCTGGGAACTTTATTGCAGAGCGCAAATAACCGATGAACACGGTTAGTTTGCTTAGCTTATGATAGAAGGGGTTCATTATCCCCTTATACCGTTGTTTCACGTCGCTCTCAATGTGCATCGTTTCTATGAAGAACAACAGGAAACCACCCGTCAACAATGCGGAAAGAATATCTACTGCTATCTGTACGGAACTATTCATACTGGTTCTTACGCTTATACTGTTTACAAAGTACAAAATATATATAGCCTTTTGTATCCATGTGCCTGATCGGGGCTGGCATGACGGCTGGGTTATTGATACTGATTCACGTGTTTGTATTTCTCCCTTAACTCCAGCAACTGCTTAAACATCTCTACCCTCTCCGGCTTCAATTCCCCGGCATTCATCAACTACTTGTTGTGCTTCCACCAAGAACGCAGGTTGCGTTCTTCCGGGATGAACTTGGATGGTTTGCGGTGGTTGGTTTCCAGGAAGCCGATGGCTTCTTGCCATTTGGCGAGCCAGAGTTCGTCTTGGGTCATGTATGGTTCGAACGATTTAACCCCTATAGCTTTATGAAATCCATTAACTTTGAGGCGAAGAATTGCATATTAAATGTAGTCATTTCATTGGGTACCGGTGACTCCTTTCCGAGTTCCGGAAAGCCATCATCATTGCGCCCAACTTCATAGAACATGGTCGTTTGTCCCACCTTCAATTTTCCCAACTCATCCGAAAAACCATCTATCTTCGTAAAATCAAAAACGTAACGAGCTACTTTAATAACATTATTCTTATAAACACGCTCGCAAGTGTTGAGAATGAGCGCATCATTCATTCCTATACGCCTCATCACCACAAGCATCAACAGGAAGCCCAAATTGATGTCCGGAGGAGCATTTAGCGTAACACTTTTCTCTACATCTTTTAAAGCATTAGCCATGTCACGGATCGAAATGTATTTTATTTGTGGATCCAAGAATGCCGAAACGTCTCTTTGCTCCATTCCTGTTATACGACTCAAGTTTTCAAAGAAAAAAGAATTGGCGACTTTTCTTAATGAGTATTCGAAATATCCCTGTGGAATGAACTTGTTGATATAGCCCGAAAAAGCAACATCATCTCCATAAAAATGCTTGAAGATTCTCTTCAAATTCTCATATTCCAGAACAAAGACAATGCTATCAAATCCAAACCGGCTTCCAACTAATGTTTCATCTGGTGTATCTCCATTTCTATAAATGAAATCCATGTGTGCAGAAAACACATTCAGGATTCTGAAAAGATGTGCCGGATCCAGCCTATCTAAATCTTCAACCACCAATACAATCTTCTTACCTTCTTTTTCTCTCCACTCCCGCAACGATTGGCGAATAAGCTTTGTCGCAGAATCTTCACAATAAAGAGGCACGCTCTTTTCTATGTCTTGAATCAGAGTTCGCGCTGATCTCTTTCCTCCTTTCCATATCTTCCATTTCCTCGGAAGTTTTAATATAGCTTTTAATAACGGCAAAGCGGAAGTTGAGATTTTGGTATTTGGAGTAGGTTCTATCTCCACGATACCCTCAAGGAATGCTGTAAGGAATTCCGTCCCATCCTCTCTATCAAGAAAAACGCCCCCTATTGAGGTTTCACTTACCATATCATTGACCAAAAGCTGCAACAGAATATCATACTTCAGAAGAGTAAAGATATCTGTATTACTCGCAATTTGGTAATTGACAGGATAGACCTTGATAATCTTGAATTCTGCAGAAACTTCTTTATCTTTCTCAAACTTATCAATGAAATAAGATTTCCCATCACCAAACTTGGCCGATAGTATCGTTCGATGATGTGTTTGTAGATGTTGAGCAAACTGCGTTATCTCTTTTTCAACTGGTATATGAAAATCTGGGGCACTCATTTCTCGTTATTCAGCATGAGTTAATCTTGAGCTATTGGGAATGACTTCATATTCAATGACGAATACAGGTAATAATGCCTTCATTGCCTTTATACCGACACCTTACATCTTAGAAAACGTCTTATCAATCTTCTGCGCGACGGCAAGCGTCATCACTTTGTCAATCAGTTTCAATCGCTTAGCACGTTTTTCAAAATAGCATATATTTCAATCCGTATTAAAGCAACCCTTCAAACAGATTATATTCCACATTGGTATTTTGTTCAACTACAAACGTAGAGTATTTTGCTTGCAAATCAAAGAATGTCCCAAACCTCTCTTCTGGAATTTTTTCAAATATCCTTGGCGACATACCCCAATCCTCCACATGTGCAACAAATAGATCAGTTAGTTTGTAACCAAGTTCATCCATCCCTAATCCGCCCCATGATTTCACGTACTCTTTCAAATCTCTAGATGTATGGTTATTGTGATAACCCACAATAATTTCTGTTGAGGCCTGCTGAGGGATGATATGAATAAAGATAGCATCCCATACTTTCTTTTTGATTGCATCCTCAACCTGTCGATCACTGGTCGAGTCAAAAATCTCATAAGACATCGTTGCAGAAGAGTAAATATCTAACACAGGATAACTGTAATGAAAGAACGTAAATTTTCCCTTGTTGGCTTTCAACTCATCTTCAAGGAGATACTTATAGTAATTAAGATCTTTGATACCCTTGTCGCCACCCACTAATATCGCCTCCCCTGCCAAGCTCATTTCCTCAATGCTGGTCATATTCTCCTTGGTCTCTAAGATATTGACCTCCTTCTTTCTAATCTCTGCACATACTGCCCTGTATGAGAATAGTAACTGGGATTTATAATCATCAAAGTCGATTGTTCCCGATTCAATTGGAAGAAAGATTTCAGTATCGTGTTTGTCACAGAACAACGGATAGGATATAGCGTTGTTTAAACCAACTTTTTTGAATCTCACTGGATAGTTATCATGCCATTTAAAAGCATCTTCTCTTGTGATTTCGTAAAGATGATTATCAATAGTGACATGGCTCAATATACCATGCCGCTGCAACAAATGAGAATTAATAGCCTTATCAGAGCATTTTGGGCACATACAAGGCCATTTGACTTTGGCGAACTTCTTTTGAGAATTCGCTATAGCCTTTTCTCTATCAAGATAATTATCCTTATTCATCACTCTTCTCAATATCTATACCTATGTTTTACAGATACTTGCCTCGTTCCTTGCATCTTCACATCATCAACTACTCCCGCTTCACACCAAGACTCCACCTGCATCCACTGGGTCATCAGTGCCACTTTATTCACCAAGTCACCAAGCAGACAAACACACTATTCACACTCCTTCACCCACCCCCCCTCCAACATCCTCTCATACCCCTCCTAAGCCCTCCGTCGCTTGCTACCCCACTGCGGCCAAAACAGGTAGCGGCAGAATTGCCCGATTCCATTCAAAACTCCTTTCACCGTCATAAGCTCAAAATATCCTCCGGCCCCAACGCCTCCCACTTCCCCTCCTTACACTCCAGCAACACCGAGCCACCCTCCAGCAACACCGAGCCACTCTCCAACGCCCGCACCGTGTGACGAAAGCCCGTCCGAAACATCCACCAGCCCCGCCAGGCGTCAGCTCGATGGCATCCGTGCAAATCCGCTCCAACTCATCGTAGAACTCCTCTTCAAATCGGCCTCGCAAACACACCACCGTCTCCGACGTATATTTATGCCGATGAATAGGCAACGGACTCCCCGGCTCGATAGCATTCAGGCATCCGAAGCAGGGCCAATCCTTACCCACGAACCTTTTCCTCCTGCCAGAACTTATCCAGCAGACCAATCACACCGTCATCACATCCTCCGGCCCCGTCGGTTCGTATGCTCCGTCCTTGCATTCCAATATCACCGTACCGCTTTCTAAGGCGCGAACAGTATGCCACTGGCCGATGGGAATATTCAGCGCAACAATGGCGCTGTTCGGGGAAAGTTCGATGGAGTCGGTGAGCTCACCCGTCTCAGAGTAGAACTCCTCCACCAGCCGCCCGCGCAAGCAAACGACAGTCTCTGATGATCTCATATGCCGATGAACAGGCAGCGGACTCCCCGGCTCGATAGCATTGAGCATTCGCTGCGACTGGTCATCCGCAGAATTCCGCAGATCATAATTCATCCTCAGGCGGGGCGAGGCCTTGGCCTGTTCTGTCAGGCTATCCATTAATGCTTGTGAGATCTTCATATCAATACTTCCTCAGAACCACCTCAAACGCCTCCGCATAGTTCACTCCCCACTGGCTACCACGCACAGCTGCAAGGCCAGCGATATACTCCGCGGAACGAGGATGCGGATAAGGACGCATCACGCCACGATACATGCCCAGGGCCTTTATCTTGGCCTCCACTCCTTCGTGCCCCACTTCCACAAAGCAGTTAGGATTAAAGGTCTGCATGGCATTGTTAATCTTCCATTCCGTGCAACTGGGCACCTCCATATACCAGAACTCCTTCACGCGCTTCACCTCCGGCCTGCGCTGGAACAGACGAATCGCCTCCTGGCACGCCATCGACGACTGCAGGTGGTCGTTGTTTGTATCGGCAGGATGATGCGTAATAATGATATCCGGCTCACTCTCCCTGATGGCCGATTCGATAAATTGCACCAGCTTCAGATGCGGAGCCGTGTTCATCTCGATGTTCGGGAACGTCCCCTCATACTCCCTGTTCACCCCGATGTATCTCAATGCCGCGTGCGTATCATCATCCAGCTCCTTGTCCTCCGGACGGAACGCTCGCGCCTTCGCCTCCGTGCACATGATACACACATCAACCTGGTCACCATTGTGTGCCCATTTCCATATCGATGCTCCAGCACCAAGCACCTCATCATCCAGGTGCGCCTACGATTTCTTGATAGAGATTATGATGCTTGATTTCTTTATCCTGGGCGAGTATAAAACAGCCATCCAAATCTTCATCTGACTTGAAGCATTCGCGGTCATAGATAGAAAGGGCCAGCTTCGGAGAAAGAGTAAACATTACTTCGCTCCCGTATTGTGCCAATCCCATATACATAGGCCGGACATCCTTCACATGAGCATAAACGACAATAGGAAAGTCGGAGGTATAAAACACCGGTTCAGGACTCATCCAGAACACGAAAATGTTCTTGGCAATTGCCTCTGCGAACTGCATCAACATTTCGTTACTCATAAACGTCAAACTGGCTCCCAGCACTGGCTTCTCACACTCTAATTCAACCTGAATTTTCCTATAACCATCTTCGCCGGTCTGTACGGCCAGTATTTCCTTTATCATATCCAGGCCTGCTCTTTCCATTCTCATGTAATCGTCCACCGCTGAGTTAATAAGAAGAGGATGCCGGAAAAATAAAGATACGAGATGAAGAGCAACCGACAGCTTTTCCTGTGGATTCAAATAGTATCGTTCTTTACCTGTCATCCAGTCTTGACGAATCTCATCGATTTGACGCAACATAAGATCCAGGTTCGGTTCCACGTCCTCTGAAAAAAAGTCCTTCTCGATTGAAAGACGATTTATCGCAGAAGTACCGTCCTCCGAATTATTCTTGGCAACGAACTCATCCGAAATGGTATAGAGATCTTTCTCAAAGCAAACAGACATCATCGGGGCATCATAGGCCTTTGACAATTTCTTGTCATAAGTATGAATGCTTTTTCCATCCGATGAGAACCACTTCAGATAACACCGGGGAACATAGTGCTGCCTTTTCGCTTGCTTTGCCATGAACAATTATCACTTTTTGACAATCAGTTATTCATTTGAGTACTCCTCAAGATAGCCCGAGGAGACAATCTCATCCACGTCAATACCGAAATACTCAATCGGATCGTACGTATATGTATTTGTGTAATGAAGAGGAAGATTAGCAGCCTGCAATTCTGCATAAGAAGACAGCTTCAGACCACATACATTGCATGAAAAGGAGTTGGGAATAACATCTTTTTTGACTATTACCACGTCATCCTGTATCTCATCATGACTGCCTGGTGATTCTTTTCCATAAATTATTGCAGCATTCCCACAGCATGGGCACCCCACCTCATGATACCCTTGATGTACCTTAAAATTAAGATCAAACTTACTTCTGGCAATTAGCTTATCTACCTTTTCTTTATTTGCGGCGATGTCTTCTTCGTATATCTTTCTTCTAGCACTAATCTTGTCCAATACTTCTTTTTTAACTCTTGTATCGCTTTCACTGATTAATGATTCCGCTTCTTCTGCTCGTCTCTTGCCAAGAAAACTTACAAGCGACTCACCCATGGACGCTGTCAAGACTTGACAAGCTTTATAGAAGCTTCCTATCCACAGGTCCTGATTATACTCTTGGAAAGCCGCACCCCCTGAATGCAATTCCTCATTTCGGCGTTCCGTCATTGACAACGCCAATTTCTGAAGATCAGAATTAAAGTCTGGAATCAAACTACCACAAAGCGCAATGACCAGCTTAGTCATAATAGATTTCGGGCTGGCTGAAGAATCCAGACGGTCAAGTGCATAAAGTATATTCTTCTGATTGGCATCTGCATCTGCAAGCAAAGTAGGATGAATATTTGCCAATGCCGCCCTAGCAAGTAGCTCTAATGCCAAAGCCGAGAAGATTCCAAAATAAGAAGAATCCTTGTCTTCTGCTGTAGCTTTCTCTATAAACAGTTTCGCTTTAGAGAACAAAGCATCTTTAGTCCAATTCATTGATATATATCCTTTTCAATACTCTTGTCTTATCTTCGTGCGCATCTTCCCTGGCATGAATAAACCGCCAATTATCTATAATCACTGCGTCGTGTCCAGTCCAAAGATACCTATTGTAATTGTGGAGAAGAAAAGGGCTAACCATTTCTAAAACTCGAATAGCTTCTTCATTCACGGGACGATATATATGGAAATCCAGACGCAACCCATGAACGCCAGTATCACTTATAAAGCACGGGGATAAATACCTTTTTTGACCTGGTACATCCAAGAGAAAAACAGCCCGAGACATTAAATAATCAAAGTCAGGAATAGTCTCCCTAATCACATCAAAGCTTTGATATAATGTTGCGCATGGACTTGCATCCGAGGAAGTCAAGAAAAGATAACGAGTCGGCTTATCCCAGTATGCCGTATCTGTATGCCATGGGAATGCATCATATCCTACCTTGTAACTAAAGCTACCAATCGGTCCTTCTCCTTTATCTCGCGCAGGCAATAGTTGAATCCTCTCTCCTCTCGCTCCGGGAATCACCGTCCCGAAACAGGACGCGATTTCAAGAAGATTCGAGCATTTAAAAGCATCTAAATCAAGTTCCACAATGCCCTTTTCCCGTAGTTCCTTTTTATAATCTTCTATCATACACCCATTTATCAAGATAATGTTACTGGTCAACTTAATGATTAGAGGGGTTATTACGCTTATCACTTTTCCAGTCTCTCGATCTGCCCATCTAAGCTTAATACTGAGGCGCTGGTTTTCTGGTCATAGAAGAGGACAACATTGCGGCGGTCAGTTGTAGCACTTTTGTAGATGATACCATCGTAATGAGTGTCATCGCCTGTTTTACATAGGTAACGGAGATACTCGGTGAAGATTTGGGTGGGGACGTACTCAACTTCACCGTTGTCATGCGGTCCAATCTTCTTGGAAATCTCATCGTGGAAATGCATCAGGAAACTGGCCTCCTGCCAACCATCCGGCATCCAGAAACTGACGTCGAGGTCTGAGCATAAATCAATCACTCGTAAGGGCTTGGTTGTCTTGAACTCGCCCAAATAGATTATTGGTTTATCAATCGCATATCCCACTTCCGCGATTGAGGTGTCTTTGTCAAATGAACCATAAAACATCGATATCCCGGCCGGACTCAGCCGGTTGGACTTTGCCGCAAATGCCGGCGGTGCCGTAATATCTTCAAACGAAGCTACTTTCTCATCTAAATCTGCGGGGCGGCAACGATATAACACTTTCCCGACTTCAATAGTTGTCTCAACGCGACGAACCAGGCCTCCCAATTCTGAGAGAATATCTCCCAACCCATTATCGCTATGCCCTAGCACGTCATCATCGAAAAGCCTGGACCTGAAAAAGGTAAAACGCTGCTTGTTCTTGACATAATCGCAAAAGTCTCTCCATATCATAGACAGCTCCTCACTCAGCAGCATTGCCATCGGGTCTTTTCTGATTCGCCTCTCATACAACATGCAATCCGACAGGTCATTGTTCAACTCTTCAGAATCAGACACCAGGTCGTAATCCCACATCATCTCCGAAAAGTCACTATAATACGGTACCCCAGCTGGTGCAGCGAACCCATCACGACGCGTAATCCCGTTGATCACCTCATCATCGTCATCGAATATTGAACTCTCCAGAAACAGCCCTGCATCATCAATCTGCTCAAAATGCTCTGACAACTTACTCCCAACGTGCTCCACAAAATCACTAAAGTCAATCACCCGACCGCGATGGCCACAATATGAGCATACACCCAAAGTGCCATTTTTCCGAATAAAGGCGTTTAGATACTTATCCGAGTAATGTTTAGCACAGAGAAAACGCTCTCCTTTCTCCGGCACCGAGTATCCGCGAGAAGAGTCCTCCTCCATCTGTTCAAGTAATCTTTTCGTAACTCCCATAAACCACCTATAATTTCACCCTTGCACAACCACCGGTTTGGCCGCATCTTTACCTCGCAATTTCTAACTGAGCAAAAAGGACCGAGCCAAACAACCAAAAGAGAATGATGTACCTTCCGGTTCCGTCGCAAGATCCTTTCCTTTTACCTGACATGACACACGCCCCAGCAATGTGTTATTGTTATGCTCCTCCGAATCATAGAGAAAGAGAGAGCCATCCCACAACGGTTCCTTGTCGCCAATACTGATATGCGGGCATATTCTCTTACAAGAAGAGAATAGCACGATAATCTGAGCGGCAGCCAATTGCTCTATTTGAGTGGAATCTCGCATAGCATGACCACTATCCTATCTCTCATCTTTGTCAACCGCCTGATACTCTTGCCCGGTCAGTTTTGAGTACAAGAATTCATCATTGAGCAAATCAAGGAAACATTTTGCACTCTTCTGACTTGTAATATCAATAAAGCGCTCACCATTAACCTCGGCAATCTTTAGATTATTTCTAAGTTCCTCGTCATTAATAATAAACTCTAGTATCCTTTCCTTTGAAATGTTTTCACTAATGACCTTTGAAGACCTCATTACGCCGACAAGTTTTCGGCTAAAAGATGCTTTCTGTGAATACTGTTGTAACTTCTCCACGTCTTTTAAAAGGTTTGTCCTTTCAATAATGGAAATATCCCTGTTTGCCTGGTTATCTAGGATTTGGTTCAAATTGAAATTAGTTTCAACAAAAGAAGACTCCAAAAACACATATTCACCATCTTGGCCATTTCTTTCCGAATAAATAATCTGGAACTTTGGGCTGATCCTAAGAAGTGGCTGTTCTTCTTCTTCAAGGACATTGTCACCAATGCCTATTTTTGCAAAAAGTGATTTGGTACTCCTCACAACTTTTTCAACAGGTGAGAGATATTTATAAACCGTGAATGCTCTTCCCTGTCCGTCAGACACCAAGAGTATCAATGTGTTGATTTCCGTAATTTGGTGGTGATTAAGATCAAATCTACCAACACCATGATTCCCAATAACAAATGACATATTCGCCATTCGTTCCGGCTTTTCCTCCAGATCATAGCGATAATACCTATCCCGGCGTTCATCTGCGGTAGAATAATTGACAATCGCATACTCCTTATCTACGATTAGAGTTTCTACTCCGGATGCGACTATGCTGATCAGTTCCGATTCTAAAGCATCCGTAATGCCTATACGATATGGAGTATCATCCCCTGCAACAAATCCAAATAGTTGCAATTCTTTATACCCATCCTCTAAAACAAAGTTTACTCTGTTGATAAGATCTTCTTTATTCATGTCTGTAATGATTTATTAGCGAAACTCATTTTTGCTGATAGTTTTACACATCGAACTCTATCTCCGACCTGTAGCTCAGATGTAGAAAGAATTGTAAGAATACGGCTTGACTGCCCTTCGCCTTGGCGCTGATTGCCAAGTTTTACTTTATACAGCCGACAACGAAAGATTGCGAGTGTCGGATTTGTATAAAAACCATCAGAGTGACAGAAAATATACCCTATCAGGAGCACTATCAATAGTGTTACTACCCAATGGCTCAACTGATTATATTGAAAGCTGATAAGGGGTAAAAAAATGGATGTAACAAATGAAATCAATTCGAAACTTTTATCTTCTAACTCATCTATTATCTCACTTTCTTCACCAGCCTCCTTCTTACAGACATGCTTAAAAAGATAATATATACATACTTCAATAATACTTGATACGACGATGATTAACCAGCCTATGCGGGTGTTTATCCATAACTGATGCCAGCCGATAAACTCTGAATCAGAGCCCCATGAAACTGGGATATCCATTGTCATTAAGCCCAAAATAACAAAGAACGGAGCCATGGAAAGTATAAAAAGAAGTACTCTCGGAAACTTGTACTCTTTATCATCTATTTGGGGCTTGTTATTTTTCATATTGGATATCAATTATACACATTCTCGATTTTTCCCTTCCTCCAACATCCTCTCATAATCTTCTTGGGCGCGACGGCGCTTACTGCCCCACTGGGGCCAGAAGAGGTAGCTCCTTATTCACCCTTCAAAATAGCCATCGCCTTCTCAATATCTTCCAAACTCACAGTACCACCCCACATGCGCTGGACATATTCCGGGGTGATGCCGGCAAGGTCCATCGAGCAGGAACGCATTTCGTTCTCAACGAATTCCCGAAGACGGGCAAGCAGATCTTCATTCACAGTGTTATTCATCATACTGCCGATACAATTACGGCAGCATCAGGCCTAACAAACATTATACTTATCTCACTGTAATATATCCTCCGGTCCAGTCGGTTCATACGGGCCGTCTTTCACTTCCATGATGACCGTGCCGGACTCCAGGGCGCGGACGGTGTGCCATTGGCCGATGGGAATGTTGATAGCAACCACAGGGCCATTGGGAGTCAACTCTATTTCCTCCGTACATATCCTTTCAAGGTCATCGTAAAACACCTCCACCAAACGTCCACGAAGTATAACCACAGTTTCAGAGCTATGGCGATGCCGATGAATAGGCAGCGGACTTTCGGGCTCGATGGCGTTGAGCATCCGCTGGCTGCCGTCCTCCGCAGAGTTGCGCAGATCATAGTTCATCCGCAAGCGGGGCGAAGCCTTTGCCTGGGCCGTCAAGTCATCCAGGAATGCTTGTGTAATCTTCATATTCAAAATCTATTTCTTCAGTGATTCCAGATACTCTTCATGCAAATGATAATACTTCTTCATAAACGCCACATACGCAGCCGCCAGCACGCCCGCAGCCACAATCAGGTAAATCCAATGCGCCAACACGGTGTCCGGGCAGAGGTAGATGAAGCCCAGAGAAATTACCAGCTGCAGGGACATATAAATCAGCGAAACGACCACGTGCGACATCCCAAGTTCGTTTGCCATCAACTGATACGCATGTTTGCGGTGCGCCTCGCCCAGATTCTCATGGAGCAAAATGCGGTGAATAATCGTGCAGCAGCCGTCGATGCCGTACACCAGCAGGAAGACGAGCCAGGTGATATTCGACGTTGCGGCGATGAGGGCGCCAATCAGGAAAAGCAGGATGAAGGCGATGCCTACCGAGCCCACGTCCCCAGCGAAGCACTTGGCTTTGTTCTTGGGCCTAAAGTTAAAGATGCTGAACACCAGCACTGAAAGGATGGTCACCACAATCAGACTCTGGCTGACAAAACCGTCAACCCCGTTCACCAGCGCCAGCGGAACCAGCACCGCCAGCGAATACCCTGCCGTAATCCCGTTGATGCCGTCCATAAAGTTGTAGATGTTCGTTGCACCCACGCACACAATGAGCCCTGCCACAATGAACAGCGCCCACGCCCACCATGTCGGCAGAAGGTCCCCGTGGCCGATAGTGATTTGGTACAGCAACAGGCCCATCGCCAGGAATTGCACAACCAAGCGCACGCTGTCCGGCAGCGAGTGGATGTCGTCCACGAAACTCACCCCCGCCGCCAGCGTCACTGCAATCAGGAACCAGGGATACTGGAAGCCGAAAAACGCGCTCCAGACCCATAGCCCAATGGTAAAGATAATGCCGCCTCCGCGAAGCACAATACGCGAATGCGAGCTCCGCTCATTGGGCTTGTCGATAATGTTATATTTATCCGCCACGCGGAAATACAAAAGTTCCGCCGCCAAAAGAATGGCCGCGATAATAAGATATGTAATCATATTTACTGTTTAATCAGCCTGAACGCCTCTTCAATCTCCTCCATTGGCACCTTCCCTCCCCACATTCTGTACACATACTCAGGGGTAATCCCAGCGATATCCATTGAGCAGGATTTACCTTCGTTTTCAATAAAGTCTTTCAGCCTTTCTATCAATGTGGTATCCACCATAACAACGATTTATGAATGTTTCGTATTCAAAAGCCAACAAGAGTTCAGGCCCACTTACCGCTGTGCCCCATAATACTCTTTGTACCACTGTGCAAACTTCCGCAGGCCTTCGCGAAGGGTAATCTTGGGTGTGAAGCCGAAGTCGCACTCCAGGGCGGATGCATCCGCATAGGTCGTGGGGACGTCGCCCGGCTGCATGGGGACAAGCTCCTTGTGCGCCTCGAAGTCGTAGTCCCCGGGCAGCACGCCGGCTCGCACCAGCTCTTCCTGGAGGATGTTCACGAAGTCCAGCAGGTTCTCCGGCTGACCGCCTCCGATGTTGTAAACCGCGTATGGCGGAACAGGCAGGCCGTCCTCCCATGTCTGCCGGCTGGGTGCTTTGGACATCACGCGCACTATGCCTTCCACGATGTCATCCACATAGGTAAAATCGCGTCGGCAGTTGCCGTAGTTGTATATCTGGATGGTTTCGCCCTTGATGAGCTTGTTGGTGAAGCCGAAGTACGCCATATCGGGCCGTCCAGCGGGGCCGTACACGGTAAAAAACCTCAGCCCGGTGGTAGGGATGTCGTATAACTTGCTGTAGCAGTGCGCCATCAGCTCGTTGCTCTTCTTGGTGGCCGCATAGAGAGAAACGGGGTTGTCCACGCGGTCGTCCGTGCTGAACGGCACTTTCTTGTTGCCGCCATACACGCTGCTGGACGAGGCGTACACCAAGTGCTGCACGGGGTGGTGGCGGCAGGCTTCCAGGATGTTGTAGAAGCCGATGACATTGCTCTCGATGTACACATCAGGATTCTCGATACTGTACCGCACCCCCGCCTGCGCCGCCAGGTTCACCACGATGTCGAAGTGATATTCCTCGAAGAGTCTGTTTATCAGCTCGCGGTCCGCGATGTTCCCTTTCACTGACACATAGTTCACCTTCTTGCTTCTCTCTTCAAGCTTCCCGAGACGATAGTCCTTGAGGTTGGGGTCATAGTAGCTGTTCAGGTTGTCGATGCCCACGACGGTGCCTCCCTTCATCTCCGAGAACAGCCTGTTCACCAGGTTGCTCCCGATAAACCCAGCGTGGCCGGTCACGAGTATTGTCTTGTCATTCAGTTCTACCTTTTCCATATATTCTTTTCCACTTCCTTTCTTGTACGCGCCTATTCATTTCGCACCGGCATGAGCTTTGGCAAAAATTTGAGCGAGCTGCCACAACCTACCTTTCCGCCCGCATGGGGTTATTGAGGAAGTCCTCATACGCCAGGCGGATGCCGTCTTCGAGTTCGGTCTTGTAGGTCCAGCCCAGGGCGGTGGCTTTGCTCACGTCGAGGAGCTTGCGGGGCGTGCCGTTGGGGCGTGTGGTATCCCACTTAATCTCACCCTCATAACCAACCACCTTCGCAACCAACTCCGTCAGCGCCTTGATGGTCAGTTCCTTGCCGGTGCCGGCATTGACAGTCTCGTTGCCGCTGTAGTTGTTCATCAAGAAGACGCAGAGGTTGGCGAGGTCATCGACATAGAGGAACTCCCTCAGCGGCGAACCGTCGCCCCAGCAGGTAACCTCTTTCAGACCCGCCACCTTGGCCTCGTGGAAGCGCCGGATGAGCGCCGGCAGCACGTGGGAGTGCTCGGGATGATAGTTGTCGTTGGGCCCGTAGAGGTTCGTGGGCATCACGCTGATATAGTCGGTGCCGTACTGCCGGTTGAGGAATTCGCAGTACTTGAGGCCGCTGATTTTCGCCAGCGCATAGGCCTCGTTGGTCTTCTCCAGCTCGCCCGTCAGCAGGCAGCGCTCAGTCATCGGCTGCGGAGCCAGACGCGGATAGATGCAGGACGAGCCCAGGAATTCCAGCTTCTTGCAGCCATTCTTCCACGCCGCATGAATCACGTTCATCTCCAGGATCATGTTGTCGTACATGAAGTCCGCCAGGGCGTTCTGGTTGGCGACGATGCCGCCCACCTTCGCCGCCGCCAGGAACACGTACTCCGGCTTCTCTGTTTTGAAGAACGCTTCGACCGCCTCCTGTCGCGTGAGGTCCAGCTCCTTGTGCGTGCGCGTGATGATATGGGTATAGCCTTGTCGCTGGAGTTCCCGCACGATGGCACTTCCTACCATGCCACGGTGGCCTGCAACGTATATCTTACTGTTCTTTTCCATCACTTAACAATGCCTTTTTCCAAGTATTCAGCCAGGTTGGTTCTCACTTTGGCGGCGGCGCCTTCTGCGGCCACCTTGGCGATATCGTGCTCCACCATCAACTTCACCAGCTCTTCGAAGCTCGTCTTCGCGGGGTTCCAGCCCAGCTTGGCTTTTGCCTTGGTGGGATCGCCCCAAAGGTTCACCACGTCTGTCGGACGGTAGAAATCTTCGCTGACGGCCACCACGGCCTTGCCAATGAGGTTCTCAGGGCCGCTCACCACGATGCCTTTCTCATTGATTCCCTCGCCCTCGAACTTCAGCTCGATACCCGCGTGACGGAAAGCCAACTGCGTAAACTCACGCACGCTGTGCTGTACGCCTGTAGCTATCACGAAGTCCTCCGGCTTGTCGTTCTGCAAGATGAGCCACATGCACTCTACGTAGTCCTTGGCATAGCCCCAGTCGCGCAGGCTGTCCAGGTTGCCGAGGTAGAGGCAGTCCTGCAGGCCCTGCGAGATGCGGGCGGCCGCCAGCGTAATCTTGCGCGTCACGAAGGTCTCGCCCCTGCGTTCGCTCTCGTGGTTGAAGAGGATGCCCGAGCAGCAGAACATTCCGTAAGCCTCGCGGTACTCCTTCACAATCCAGAAGCCGTAGAGCTTCGCCACCGCATAGGGGCTGTAGGGGTGGAACGGCGTGTTCTCGTTCTGCGGCACCTCCTCCACCTTACCGTAGAGCTCGCTGGTCGATGCCTGATAGATGCGGCAGGTCTTCTCCAGATGGCATGCCCGCACCGCCTCCAGCACACGCAACACGCCCGTCGCGTCCACATCGGCCGTGAACTCCGGCGAATCGAAGCTCACCTGCACGTGGCTCTGCGCCGCAAGGTTGTAAATCTCGTCCGGCCGCACCTTGTCCACCACCTTCACAATGCTCATCGAGTCGCCCAGGTCTGCGTAGTGCAGGTGGAAATGTGGCTTCCCCTCCAGATGCGCGATGCGCTCCCGGAAGTCCACACTGCTGCGCCGGATGATGCCGTGAACATCATATCCTTTTTCAAGGAGAAATTCGGAAAGATAACTGCCGTCCTGGCCCGTTACTCCCGTGATAAGTGCTGTTTTCATATTTGAGTTTTGAGTTTTATTCTTATTTTTTGTATAATGGATACTTAATCCTTGCCATTGCATCCCTTTATTGCAAATCTGCAACCCTTCACTATCATCTTCATCCAAACCCACAAAGCTTTCTTAGGGAAAATGCGGATTTGTCTGAAAAAATCCCTCGTATGCCGACAAAAAGAAATGGCTAATCTAATAATAAACGTATTCCTTTGTTTGTAAGTTTCATCTCTCCCGCGTCCAAAATTGCCTGTTTCAAGAATCAGAGAGAGGATACGGTCAGCTTTTTGTCCATATTTTGCTGTTTTATCAAATAACGGAATAGAATCTTCCTGCATTCCAAGGTATTTCACTGCAAGAGCCGCAAAAGACTTCCATTCTGTCAACAATGTCATTGATTCCAACTGGCGTTTCAACCGATTCTCATCTATTTGGCCTCTATAGGCCCACAATAGTCTGCACCAATCACATACCTGTCTTAAACCTATCCCCCCATCATAAAAATGCTGAAGGATATGTGTAAAAACTACAATAACATCATTATTTACACTAGGGAGAAAGATTGAAACATCGTCATTAATCCAGAGTCTTACACCCCCACCTAATATGATATCATCCTGTATTTTGTCTATTCCTTTGTCTACATTTCTCGTAATTCCAGAATGTAAAGAGCCATGCAACTCCACAATCCAAGAATCAATTGTCAAAGCGAGATGTTTTCTTTTTACATCTTCCACATCTACAGTAGAAGCTAATGGAATTAGTGTCTCCCTTGCCTTTTTATAATTATCATCACTCAACAACAAGTCCACATCTCCGCAGGCTCTCCATAGGGGACGTTCATAGCATTGTGCGATTCCCTGTCCTTTTACCAGTATCGCATAGACGTTTTTTTTTCGCAGCAAGGTAATCAACCTAGCCACAAATTCATTCATCGCCCTATTCCGCTGCTCAATCTGCAGAGTCGCGCCAATAAACTGCACTGACCATTCCTTCGATATTTTTACATCCATCACATTTTCTAAGCCAGCTGTCACAAGGCCTAGAACTGACTGCCCCTCCGCCATCTTATAGATGTCAGAAAAAGAGCAATCCCCATACGATGAAAGCTGGGTCGCTTTTCCCCAAAGTCCTGCTTTCACCAATGCTATAAATACTTCTTGACTTTTATTCAACCTCATTGTCGTACCAGCCACTATTCGCTAAGCAGCTCAGAAATGGTTTGATATGTTGTTTCTTGTCCTGTCAGAGTAATTGAGGAGATGGCCACCCTATCCGTTCCTTCATTCTTGATATAAAAAAACCTGATACCACGAACACCCCTAAAACCATCTGTATCTACACAGTAGCCACCTTTTTTGCCCGTGGACGTATTCAGCACCACTTTCGATGAAGCACGTGACCTTAATTCATTATTTGATAACCCTACTCCAAATATAGAAAGTGTTGCATTCTGTGTCCCTTCAATTTTTATCTTGTCTAAGGAACATAAACTGCCCATAGGCACCATAACTTGTTGTCCGGGCTCTATTATCAGTTTCTTGTTTGAGACCGTTCCATCACAATCAGAAAGGTTTACCATATAGCTCCTCGATGAACCGATTGTAACCGGATCTACAGCAACCGAGTGGCTTGTCGTCCATTTTTTACCCGAAGTAGTTAACTGCATCGAGCCTTCTATCGCAATATTGCCCATCGATTTAATAACGTAAGCAGAAGAACCGGTTACACGAGTATTGAAATTTACATTCAGCCAGTAGTTACTACTAAGTTTTGGCCCACCAAAATAGATGCTTGCATTATCATTCGTTCCGTCAGTCTGCGTCTCTATCTGTCCTCCGATATAATGGAAGTTGACCACATACGCAGTATTCTCAGCAGGCTTGTCATCGGTAGAAAAGTCTATACCATATCGCTTATTGGACTCCATATCAAAACCAAGGAATAGCACATTCAGGCTGGGTTTCTTAATGTTAAACCTCATCCCAGAGATGCCGTTTAATTCAGAATAACCACCAAAGAAATTGATGTTATTGCAAACCCCGTCAAAACCATAGCACTTGTTCTCATAGAAGCAACAACTGTGTAAGTCGAATGTACTGGTTATGACTCCATCCAACCCACAACTGAATCCGGTTTTGCTATTGTGAAATTTGCAATTTCTTAACACCATTATCCAGCACCCGTCATCAAACAGACAAGCGCACTCAGCACAGTTGTTGGAAATTACATCCGTCAGTTTGCAACGCTCAGACCTTGAAAAATGAAGGCCATTCTTAAAGCCAGAAATTTGAACGCCTTCAATCTCAACGTACTTTGTTCGCTTTGGACTGGCAACTACAATCCCGTCTTTTTTATTATCTACGGCAATAAGTTTAGATTGATATGGTCCGACACCCTTTATTTTTTTGCCCGAAGTTAGAGTGATAGAAGAAATCCTATAGGTGCTGTTCAATAAATCTACTCTCGAAAAAACATCTATCGCCTGCTGAATAGACTTTGTATCGTCATTCTTTCCATTGCCCTTTGCGCCAAACCACTCAGCGTAGGCAGATGAAACATTCCATTCACCATCCAACGACAGATTAGGACCAAATATCTTTATTGGCGCCGAGATAATCTCCGTATTGTTACCTTTCAGAGTCCCATTCTTCACACTACCGCCATTGAACTTCAGTACGCAACCTTCAGGTATAGCCACCTGATTCTGAGCCAAATCGAATGATGATTGAATCTCATAGGTGGTATTTGACGCCACCACTTGAGCAGCAAAAGGTTTGTTCTTTTGCAATATAACAGTATGCTGTCCTTCATCAATAGTCTGTTTATCAACAGGCTTGGCCGTAGCACAACTGCCACTGCATAACATAAAAATGAAAATACCGCAGGTAAGATACCCCTTCTTGAAACATTCGTGAGAAATCATCATCTTTTCCAATCTATATCTTTTTTTAAAATCTCCACACTACGTCCAACGCCGCCATATACACAATTTCTTTCTTCCAAATTTCTTGTAATACTTGAATTGGCTGACACAACAATGTTGTCGCTAATTTTCACTCCCTTCAGCACCGTTGATCCCATTCCAATCCATACGTGGTTCCCTATTGAGATTGGTCTAGGCTTGTTCACTTCTACTCCATCTCTATAAATATGATGAAAGTCTGTATCCATCACAATTACATCCCAACTAATCAAACAATCATTCCCAAATGTAATGGAATCCTTACAAACAATTGATGTATCGCCGGTCACATGCAGGTGGTCACCAATTCTCAATACGGCACCCTTTTCCACACAAACTTTACAACCACGTCCCAGGTAAATAGAACCGTTCACTTCTACCCCCCCCCTCACTTGCCAGAGGGACCGCGTTCTCCTGTCTTTGATACCTATTGTATGAGGGCCTATTCTCAATAGCCCAGTCTTAGCAGGACAGTTCAGATGCACACTTCCGCCCATCTCAACAAAAGAAGTATTCCAAAATACGTATGCAGGAATTTTTACCGCTTGTTTCAAAGGAAAGTAATGAAAGTTAAAGCGTAATGTCTTCAACCAGTCTATTTCAAAAATCAATTTTAAACTCATATACTGTCATTAAAGAGTGTTTCCAGGAATGCTACTGTCGATGAAATAGAATACCCACTATCCTCAATTTCCTTGCGAGTATCGTATTTAGGCTGTTCATTTACAAAGGACAACACCTTATCAGCCCATTCACTGGCTGATGAATGAAGGCTCTCAAACCTAACTAGTTTTGTAAACCTCACCTCTTTGCTGATGGTATCTGCCAACATGCAAGGAACACCTGTCGCCTGAGCCTCCACAATAACATTGGGTAGCCCCTCATACAACGATGGAAAGATAAATACATCCATCGCATGAAGGCATTTTGACACATCACTCCGCACGCCCATAAACGACACAGCATCCGTTAATCCATATTCCTCTACTCTCTTCTTTACTTCCGGCATCGTCTCACCCTTGCCAAGCAACATCAACTTCGATTTTGTGTTCTTCTTGTGCAATGCAGCAAAAATATCTATCAGAAAGAGATGGTTTTTCTGCTGGTTGAAACGTCCCACATGCCCAACCACAAAATCATCCTGTGCATACCCAAGTTCTTCTTTGACCTTTTTGCAGAGTTCCTCGCAATAATAATACTCATTCAGATCCAAGCCATTTTTCAAAATAGTGACCTCTCCTCTACGCACTTTCCGCTTCCCAAAAAGCCATTCAGCAGCTTCCTTCGACGGAGCAACAGCCTTGGTAACCAGGAGGTTCATCAGCGGGCGGCAGATTGTAGCGAGCAAAGTGGAAGCCTTCCCACCGCAAGCAGAATTGGTTGAACGCACAACCCTCACCTTGGCCCCACCCAAACTGGCCATCAAAAGATTCAGGAATACTATAGGGTGCTGGCTGAATACAAATACCTTCTTATATTCTCCTTGCTTTACGGTCTTATATATTGCCCATAAGTTCTTGAAAGGATGCTCGACCTTGAAATAGCCATGATAAACCCTTCCACCCAGTTGCAGCACTTCTTTTTCATAGACTGCCTCTGTCTTGTCGTTAATTAGAAAATCATAGACATACTTTTGTGGGTCGGTTGCCCGGAACACCTTCATAATGAAGGTTTCTGCGCCTCCCACACTTAAAGTATTGATAAGCACTAGTATTCTTTCTGCCATTCCGTTAATTGTTCTCTAATACTGTTCGTATATCGTTTCTAATTCTTTCACTACGATTTCTTGAGCAAAATCTCTTCTCATCTTCAAAAATGCATTGTCTCCTAAAGACTTCATAACCACTGGGTTTTCAACAAGCCCTGCTATTGCATTTGCAATATCATCGCTTGACTTGGAATTGATTATTATGCCGTTCTTGAGGTCATCTATCAGTTGCCGCACACCACCTACATCAGTTGCCACACAGGGCAGCCCCATCGCCATTGCTTCCATCAGAGAATTGGGTAAGCCTTCGTGATATGATGACAGTACAAATATATCGCTGTTAGCTAATACACAGTTTACGTCTGGACGACTGCCTAAGAAAAAAATGATGTCTTCCACATCCTTCTGACGTGCCACGTTTTCAAGTTCATGCCTCGATGGACCGTCACCCGCTATCAGAATTTTTACGGGATATTTATTTCGCAGCTTCGCAGCAGCCTCTATAAGGTGTCGTTGTCCTTTCCTCTCGTTTAAGACAGCTACATTGCTTACAACGATATCGTTCTTTTCTATTCCTAATTGTTCACGCAGGTTGGTATATGTCGCATTCTTGTCAAATACGCTGAAATCTATTCCGTTTTTGATAGACAATACTGGTTTCCTTTCGTTTATTATGGTCTTTACTTCATCCCTAACAGTGTCTGATTTAACTAGAAAAGCAGAAGCATACCAGCTCATCCAACGGTAAAGAAAGGGATATACTACTTTATGGAGCCTAGAAATGCCATCATAAAAAACAGGATTGTTGACCGTAACAAACAATTTCCCACATTTATTCTTTCTCCAAGCCTTTGTTCCCAGAACTCCACCACTCAAAATAAATGTATTTGTAACATCCGGCATTAAGTGCTTCATCAAAGAAATAGTTACCCGCAAACCTTCCCTGCGCGAAGAAAAAGTTCTTATCCTTTCTCCGTATGCAACAAGTTCGTTCGCCAACCACCCCTCGGGTGTTACAAGATAAACCTTGTAACCGGCTTTAGTCAAACAGCGAAACATTTCGCGTATATGCTTCTGAGCACCACCATTGATGGAGCTCGAAGTCACGAAGAGTATTTTTTTCATGCTACAGCCCTCCTTTCCATGAGAGCCGTGGCATAAACAACCCTAAACTCTAAAACCGAAACTTCTAATTTATGATTTACCCCCCCCCACGGGTATGTTATTGCCAAACAACACTATTTCCATATACTTTTTGATATTGTTTTCGTAACTGAACTCTTCCCTGATTTTATGATATGCAGACCTTGAAATTGCTACATACTTCTCCTTGTCAGACAACAATGCCACAACATCTTTTGCAATCGTTGCAGGGGCAAAGTCTTCTGCCAGCACCCCGTCTTTCCAATTCTCTATCACAGTAGGGATGCCCCCGACACGAGTAGAAACAACAGGGAGTCCGTAACTCATTGCTTCAAGAAGAACCATTGGAGTTCCTTCGTGATCAGAAGTTAAAAGAAGCACATCAAGCTTACGCATTTCATCTGCCGGATTAGGTAAAAATCCCAGGAATGTAAATTTGTCATCCATCTTTAATTCCCTGACCTTCTGCTCCATCTCCTTTCTTAACTCTCCATCACCGACAATAATAAACTGCACATTGGGCATAACTTCGCTTATTAAAGCAGCTGTCTCAACGAAACGAACAGGATTTTTTGGGAGGGAAACCCGGCCCACAAAACCCACTCTGACCTCTTTACCATCAGGGTTATATGCAGCGACATCCTTTGGTTTCCCCTTGATAGGGACTGACGATGGTATGTATTCGCACCCTCTCCCGGTATATTCGATAACACTGTCTGCAATCTCCTGCGAAACGGCAATAAAACCATCTATCCTTTTAGACATAAATTTAATGCATAGTGGATATACAATCCTCCTTGCAAGTGAAATATTATCGTATATCACCTTGTTGTGTGCCGTAATTGACAGTACAACATTAGGGAGGTTTTTGATAGCTCTTTCCATCCAAAGCCCTGTACCCATTAAGTGCGCGTTCACATAGACTTTATCATGCTTCTCAGCCTCTTCTGCAACTATCTTTCTCAAAGCCTTTACGCAATTAATACTGATGTCTTGCTTGACCACATCAATATCCTCAAGCCTTTTAACTTTGTCATAAAAAAAACCTTCCGGGCACAAGACCATTACTGAATACTCGCCCTTGATATACTCAACTATATTGTACAAGTATATCTGAGCTCCTCCGGCTATTGATGTAGAGATAGCGAAGATAATTCGCTTTTTGCTTTCCATTATAATATACTTTTGTTAATATCTATTGAACTCGATTGGATGTTCATGATAGTATATCTTAAGTTTTTCTATATCATTCATTAATTCCCAATGCTCTTTCAGCCAGGATAATGATTGATTCCACCACTTCATTTCTAATAAATCTGCAATTGTAGCATCATCATAACGATACCCTTTAATCGCACAAGGTACCCCCCCACTATGGCATACGGCGGCACATCTTTTGTTACTATAGCGCCTGCGAGAATAACTGCACCGTCCCCTATTGTCAAGCCACCTGTCATAAATACATTCTGACCTATCCACACATCGCTGCCAATCTTGGTGTATGGTTTGGTTTCCACGAATGTATTTCTGTCGGCAAACGTATGCCCGTTCTGCTTTAATGTGGAATAAAACATAGGACAAGATGTAACGTATGGGGCAAGAAAAGGGTGCATACCTTTATTGATTTGCAAGTTTGGTGCTATCGATGTGAAACGCCCGATATGGGCTTCAACATTGCTATTCTGCATAATATATGTTCCATAGCCCATCGAGCCAGAAAAACGGCAGTTTGGCAATATTCTGTTAGCACCCTCAAAGGACGAACTGGAATCTATCCTGCTACTACGGTCAAAGATGAGTTTTCCCTTTGCATTCTTTCGAACCCTAAGGTACTCATAGAAACGCCACAGATGGGGGAACCGTTTTCTTAACTTGTGCTTAATACTGCTCATATTTTCAATTAGATTTAAATAGCCCCATGAACCAAGCGACATTTAAAATGACGAAGTAACTGGCAAATCCCGACAATTTTCCAATCGGTCCAGGCAAATCCTTTCCTTGTGCAGTAAACAGTACATAATACGCCACAACGTATAGATAAAACAGGATCTGACATATAAACATCACAAATGCCCACGGTTGCAGCGAGACTAAGAATCCGCATCCTATCAATAAAATGAGCATATTGAATGGCACAAGCCATTTCATTACCCTATGTGACCAGAATACAAAACTACCTTTTCTGAGAGGGAGCAACAATCGCCAAAACCTTGCAATAGCCCTGTATCCGCTCGCACCGTCCGCTATATGTTTTTTGAAAAGTTCTTGTTCCGACCTGTCATCCGGTTCGTATGCCACAGCCTTGGGCTCAAAAACCACATCAAGCCCTGTTTCGGTTATTGCAGTTGGTATCTGAAAATCCAAATTGATTTGAGGGGTCAACGTTTCTACAATACTACCTTTCTTAAAAGCATAGATAGAGGTGTTTGCGCCAGATAAGCAACCAATTTGCGATTCAAGAACTTTTATCTTGTTTTCATATTTCCAATTTGCACCGTCATGGCTTTCTCCGTTCTCATCTGGTGCTTTGCGTACCATTCCGCAAACACATCCTACAGATGGTTCCGATAGCGGTGTAACAACTTCTGAAATAGTGTTATCCAAAAATATTGAGTCTTCATCCGTCACAATCACAACTCTGCCTCTTGCTCTACTGATGGCTGCGATGGCATCTATTTGGTTGGTAACGGATGTTATCTCAACGATATTTGTGTACGAGGACACTCGTACATTTTCTTCCTTCTTTTCACATCCCCCCCTCTGCCGTCCTATAATAACTATACTCACGGTAGGGGAAAAATTATCCCTGTTCTTGCGACTCTTCTTCGGGAAGAGCCGCAAGAACATTGGATAAAGTGCGTATGTGTATATTGGTGCCAGGACTGAAATGCCCAACAGTATATACAACAGAATATTCATTACTTTCTGAACAGGTATTTACGGAAGGTTCCAAAGGCCTTCAGGGTACGACGGAAGTCATCCCAACTGGTCAGACATTCACCAGCTTTCATCAGCATATACTTCGGACGCAGATAAAACTGACGACGAGCATAGTTGCAGAACTGTACCAGTTCTTCACTGCTCACTTCAGGTGTGGAGATGACACAGTTATGCATACCGTCGGGCAATACCCATTCATCGTAACTTTTTGCCGTAATGTAATTGTTTATCTTGGCCCACTCATAGGCTTCTGTTCCGGGATAGACCATCAGGGGGAAGAACTGCACCGTGTCCATTGTCAGGCTCTTGGCAAAGTTCAGAGTCTCCATCATGGTCTCTTTGGTTTCGTTGGGATTACCCACCATGAAGCATCCGTGTACACGCATCTTTGCTTTCTTGGCAGCATCGTTGAACTTACGGCTCATCTCCAGCGTAATGCCTTTATGCATACCGTCAAGAACCTTCTGGCTACCGCTCTCGTAACCTACGACCACCAGACGGCATCCGGCCTTACGCATCAGTACCATCGTTTCGTAGGTCAAAGTGACACGGCACTGTACCACCCATTTCAATTTGATTTTGTTCTCAATCATCAGCTTACAGAACTCCTGTACGTTTTTCTGGTCAACGGCAAAGTTGTCATCGTCAATCAGAATCTCGTTCACATCTGGGAAGTTGGCTACGATGTACTGTATTTCCTCAAATAGGTTCTTGGCGCTACGCTTGCGGTAAGCCTTGCCAAACATTACCTGAGAGTACATGCAGTAGAAACACTTCGACGGGCAGCCACGGCTGCTGAAAATGCTGATGGTAGGATAGTTCACATGAGCATAGAAATAATCCTTGTAGTTCAGGTATTTCTTGTACACCATGCTCACAAACGGAAGTTCGTCCAAGTTCTGAATGTATGGACGGTTGGCTGTTTCTTTCAGTTCACCATTTTCACAGTAACTGATACCCAACACTTCCTCCAACTTCATCTTGCCCTCCAATGTCTTGGCAATCTCAGGCAACGTATAGTCATATTCATGACGGGCAATGAAGTCCACAAATTCCTTGCATTTAGGAAGGATTTCGTTGACAGTTGCAGTTACATGCGTGCCTACCAACACAGTCTTTGCATTGGGAAGAGTCTCTTTCACCGTCTTGGTGTAAGCCAAATCATTGTTGAAACTGGCCGTGGCCATATCAACAACAATCATGTCGGGGTTAAACGCTTTGATCTCTTCTAAGCATTCCTCCTTGCTGATGCAACGTGCCGGCGCGTCAATCAACTTTAGTTCATAGCCATCTTTGTCCAGCACACCCGCTGCGTATGAGAGCCACAACGGAAAATAGATGGTGGCACTCTTAGTAACTCCGGGGCTACGTGAACTTTTGGAGAACTTGTCAAGGAACGGCGGATTCAATAGCAAAATTTTCATAATTGTTTAAATTTAAATTGTTTATAAATACTCTTTCATCTCATTAAAAATGGCGCAATACGGCATTTATGGCATACCACACGAAGTAATAGGCACTTTTTAGTCTTGAAAACTTGAAATAGTAACGATAAGTTTCCCACTGCTGCTTGGCGGACTTACCTTTGTTTTTGGTCATAGAAGTATTTCCATCTCTGTATAATGAAAGAACTTCTCCCACATTATATGCAGACTGGCCTGTATCTTTCAAGATATGATACCACGTGCAGTTATCTTCTGTGTGCTTCAATGGTGGCATACAAAACTCCCCGGCTTGCTTCTTGTCCACCATTACCGTCAGACATCCAATAGCGGTATTCTTCAAGATGTCATTTGCCCGCATCTTCTTGGGACAACGCATCACCTTACCTAATTTTCCACTGTTGGAATTAAATTTCTGGTAATCAGTATAAGACAGCACACAGCCTTTCTCTTTCATAAAGGCTAGTTGTTTTTCCAACTTATCCGGCTTCCAGAGGTCATCACTGTCCAAAAAAGCGATATACTCACCATGTGCATGTTCGAGGCCTATATTTCTGGCTTTAGCCACTCCTCCGTTTTGCGGGGCTTTAATCACTTTGACGCGTTCGTCCTCTTTGGCAAAATCACTGGCCAACACACTGGTATAGTCCGTCGAACAGTCATCCACTATAATCAGTTCCCAGTCCTTGAATGTCTGTGCCAGTACGCTTCTGATAGTCTCACACAGGAAGTTTTCTGCATTGTACGCTGGTGTTATTATTGATACTTTTTCGTCCATTCTTTATAGTATTAAAATCGTAATCACTCGTAACAAGCGGCATCAGGAAGAAAGCCATTAGGGTGTAGGAGTCTATTATGGTTTGGCGCTGGTAGAAAGAAGCCCAGAATGCTATCAAAAACACATAGTCTTCCCACTTCATTTTTCCTCTTTTTCTCCGTATATAAGTAAAGATGTAGGTAAAGAAAATTATGATAAACCCTATGAAACCAAATTGTATAATCCAGACCTTTGCACCAGCATTACTGCCTTCAATCTCATCAGGGAAATTATGAGCACCTACGCCTGTAAGAAGTTCGCCACTTGCCCATGCTTTGGCGAAATAAAGATCAAGTGTCCAGGACGAACGATTATCCGCATCTCCTGATTCTATTCTGTCTATTATGAGTTCTCCGATATTATCTCTAACTGTATAGATTGCTATGCCTCCAACTATGAGAAGCGGGATTATAAATTTTAAACTTTTTATACTTTTAATTTTTGAAAAAAAATAAATAGCGGCCAAAACATAAAAAGCTAACGAGTATGTTAAGATACCGCTGACAATAAACACATAAAACGGGTAACGATTTTTCTTATCCTCACCTGTTGAATAAAGAAGTAAGCCACAAAGAGTACCCAACAAGCCCGGCTCATTAGCAAGAGACTGAAAACGTACAATATCATATTTCTCACTAATCATATTAAAAATCAAGTGAACAAAAGTTTCTGGCCCCTGATTTTCAGGACGCGACACATTGCCTATAACAATCCCAATTCCGATAATCTGGTAGATAGCAAATTCAACAATAGCAATGGTGAGAAACACAGATAATGCCTTGACAAAGCTCTCACATATTTGCCATTGGATATCGCGTCTGAGTTGTAGAAACATCGTCGCGTATAATAGATAAATCCAGCTCGTTCCATCAGGCATGCTGGAATTCAACGCCGCCGAGATTAAATAAACAATAAACCAGCCAACAAAGAAAACAAACACATCTTTATTATTCCGACTAAGAGCTTTCGGGCATGTAACAACCGAAAATAAATAAATAACACTAAATAGCATGAAGCTCCAAAGCATCATTCTATCTCCTAATCTATATACAGAAAACACGGCAAGCATAGCCACAAAGGCTATCCCGACAAATGCTATCTTCAACCACTTTATCGCTTCTTTTTCCATCTGCTACAATAAGTTATTATATGACTGTATATTCTTCTGCCAAATCAAAATTAATACACCATGGGTCTTTGACAGTTGCTAATACTATTTCTTTTGCTATGAAAGCTTTTTCAATGTCAATTTGGGTAAAACAGCTATCAGAAAAACCTCCAGCATTATTTTGAACATCTGTTAGAGTAGGAATATAAGACAAATTCACAATGGATAAACCATATAAACCACCACATATTTTCTCAAACAATAAACATCCCAGTATATAAGAGCCAATACCTGTATCCAAATGATCTCCTTCCCCTGTCAGATCTGGAATCATAAAACTACATGAATTATAGGTGGGCACATTTGAAAGTCCAGTAATTCTAGCATTATGAATCGCTGTAGCTGAGGGAATTATATCAATCCCAAATTGTTCATATACCTGCATGGCTGTTGAATTTATAGCCAAGACAGACTCTAACTGTTTTTCTCGATTACCCAATGTTCCAACAGAACGTGAAAAACCAGAAACAAAATAAATAGTTGGAATACTAATGCTGTTTTCTTTAATATATGAGATAATACAATTCAACTCGCTGGCCATCTCGTCCGTCCACTGATCACAGCCTCCGTCCTTTCCTGGGGCAGCACGCTGAAGTATTACTATATCCCATTTGTTATTATGTAATACTTCTTTGATATTTTTTGAAGAAGTTTGCCACTTTCTCGTGGTATACGTATACACTGCACCGTTCTCAAATTCACTGTCATTCTTACATATTTCGGCAACATCTTTTAATGTACATCCACCGCTATAAAGATTCAATCCCGTAATATTAATACCTGCAGATGCAGCAAGGGCAGGGAATTGGATAAATGTACAAACGCCAAATGAAGAACCAATATACAAGACATTCAGTTCACTTCTTACAGCTTTAACTTGTCCTTCACATCCATTTTCTTGTGATTCTTTCAATGAAGAACATGATGTAAGAAAAATAACAAAAAAGATGACAACCCTCTTTATACAAAAATGTCTCATCTCCCTACATAACTATATTTCTGTTTTCATTAAAGGCTTTTTAATAAATATCTCCTCCGGCAATGAAATCAGTACCTTCTTCTTTTCTTCCGCATTTAACTTCCCCGTCTTCGTATTATATTTTTCTTTTACCTTTCTATAATAGTCTTCTGTATACCCTATGAATTTTGCCGGATTACCAGCGACCATACACCCGTCAGGTACACTCTTTGTCACAACCGTTCCCCCTCCAACAATACAACATCTGCCAATTGTAACGCCAGGCATAATCATACAATTTGCTCCAATACTTGAATAATCGCCAATCTTAATTTTACCAAACTGATCCAATTCAGGGTCATTATGCAATTTACGTAAGGGTATAATACCTCCATGTGTATAGAAAGTCGTCCCTCTTGCAATTCTCACATAATTACCAATCTCTATCAAATAGGGCTCTGATGAGAACTCGCGACATGCAATCTCACAACCTTCGCCAATTTTAACACCTTGTTTACGGGCCCATTTCTCTGGCGACGACGTATAAGATTTCAACATACGTAAATACTGCTTAACTTTGTTCATTGTTATTCGTTTGTTAAAATTGTTTCCCACTTATTAACTATATTTTCTAATGAAAATCGCTCTACTGAGCGAATGCCATTACGTCCTAATTCCTTACGTAGAGAAGATGACTCTGCCAATTTGCAGATGGCCTCAGCTAATTTATCAATATTCTGATTCTCTACTAAAATACCGTCAACACCATCTTTTATTATTTCACTCGGTCCCGACAGCGCATAGCTTATTACTGGGCATCCCGAAGCCATTGCTTCAATGACGACCATACCAAAGCCCTCGCTCCGAGATGGCACCACTAACATGGAATGGCTTTCCATCTCCGCAGCCACATCCTCTTTAAAGCCAAGGAAGTTGACTGCATCTGCAACACGGAGGTCCGTAGCCAATTGTCTCATCTTGCCCATACTTTCTTCACCACCATTTCCGGCAATGTCAAGTTTTAGGTCAGGACAGCGATACGTTGCCAGGGCGAATGCCCTGATCATATTGTCCAATCCTTTTATCCTATACCTATCTAACGAACCGCAGAACAAGATATTATGTCTTCTATCAAAGCTTTTTTCGTATCTTTCCTCACTGATAGGTTCAAACGAGAGAGGATTGTTCATCACTACGACATTAGAGCGTTTTGACCCCAAATAGTCTTTGTCCGCTTGTGTCAACACTGTTTGGCAATAGAACCTTTCTGCGAGCTTTTGTTTTTCGAAATTTCGCATCCTATTGATAGAACGATCCATCGCCGAGTGTTCAGATATGGTTATTCTATATTTATGCCTGAAAGGCAACAACTGCCAGATAAAAAAGCCCATGAACGACACGACATGGTCGGGATTAATTTCTTCAACATATTTCCGTAGTGTCTTGTAGAAACCACAATTATACGCTATTTGGCGTTTTATCTTTCCTATCGTGCTATTAACAGCGTATTTCCTTGAATTAAGGTACGCATCCAATATCGTTATCTCCGCCTTAAGTGGATATTTAACGTCATTCGGATCTGTTAAAATGTATACATCATTCCCACGTTCACAAAGTTCATTGGCAATAAGAGCCAATACACGCTCTGCTCCACAGTAAGAAACAGAATGTATAATAAAAAGTATTTTCATCTGATTATTTGGTAAGCTTTTGCTTATAGTGCGATAAAATGGGCCTCAAATAAACAGCCCATACGAAAAAAGACTTTTCAATTATTCTCTGTACTTGTTCTTTCCCTAGTTTGCAACTCTTAATTTCATCAAAAGAGACAATATCATTTTTATAATTAGTACATATCATTCTTAAATCATCCCACGATTTAGATTTATCTCGTCTTACCCATTCGTGGGCATGTAGGACAACGGTATAAACACCCTTGGACATTATTTTAGGGACTCCAGTATTTCTACAAGGTAAACAAACAATCCCATGACGCATATAAGGCTTGCTACTCATTCCGTCAGATATATACTTAAAGCCGTTATCCCGCAATGCCCTTAATGTATTATCGTCATATGAATGGGCTGGGGCAAAGAAAACATCTGTTTCTATTCCGTGTGACAAAAAAATTTCTTTCCCCTTCTTTATTTTTTTATACTGCTCTTCGTAACTATGACCAGCAAATTCTGAACGTTTCCTTTTAGTTACTATGCCTTTGGCTTCTATATCAAAAACGTGATAAAGACCATGCATTGCTATTGTATATCCATCCTTTTGAAGATATGAAATATAATTCCAAAAATCTTTTCTCGGAGAATCAATAGACAACTCATCATCTTTACAATTGGGAATAACACCCAAGAGCGCTTTAACGCTTATATTATCAAGTAATTCTTTAGCCTTATTCCACTGCTCCCAGTTCATGGTCTCGCAAATATCATCAAAGCGCAAGATTATTTTTCGATTACTCATTTCCCTATGCTCTTATTAGACGCTTTATCTTCCTTAATGGGGTATTTAGATAGAACTGCAACATCGCTATGAATGGACCTTTATCTTCTTTACTATAAAAATAGCGGCATTCACTGCTCCTAAAATCTTTCAACCATTGCTTAAAACCCAATTTTCCGGAGAAAACAAAAGAGAGATCCCGTTTTTCTACTATTGCATTAATAACTTTGAGTTTATTCTTTACTTCTTCACTATATGGTGCATTTTGTTTATACAGAACATAAATTAGTGGAAGATTTACTCCAGCTTGTTTTATTGCATAAGTCGTTGCATCAGTACGCAAATTAATTTCAATAAAAAAATACTGTCCTTTACTAAAAATCAGCTCCACGCCAAATAATCCTTCATATTTAATTTCACGAACTAAGTTTCTAACAAGTTGAACTAATTCGTCTGGCAATGATTCTATTGGGTACACTGTTGAAAAAGAGGTACCACCATTGACATCTCGATGCTTTTTAATATATCCTGGAATAATTACTTCATCACTTATAGCCAAGCCATCTATCACTATCTCATAATCTTTTCGGATAAACTGTTGTATTTGAATAACATCCCCTATACGATATTGGCTTAAAGCCTGTACTAATTGACTATTATTCTCACAGACATCTATCTTCTTCCCTCCCAAATAACTAGATAAAGGTTTAACCAAACAAGGAAAAACACTAAACTCTCCTTGATATTCCCCCACCATAACATCAACAGATATCGGGACATTGAACCCTATTTTTTCCGCCAACTCAACTTGACGCTGTTTGTTCATATTATATGCATAGCTACTATTCAATAAAGCAGCAACATCATCAGAGCAAACAATAACAATAGCATCTTCATATAACTGATGTAACTCGTCAGCAGCCTCTTTGGCACTACTAACAATATGATAACTGTTTACATATTTCGAGCGTAACACATAACTTCTTTTCCCATTTGGATCACATAAGATCAAATCGGGGTTAAGATTGCGTTCGCCAAGACATCTGATGATGCTGAGCGTATTATGATGTGTACCTCCAACTACAACCACCATCTTAGTAATATTTGTTCTTTGTTTTGCTAAAAAATCTCTTTATTAAGAAACTATATTGCTTAAAAAATGGCTTCTTATCATCTTTAAAATATGTCAGGAAGCCCCTTGATTTCTTTAATTCCTGGTACCACTGTTTGAATGAAATCGTATGGCTTCTCAACGCCATAAAGTGATGCATATCCCAGATATAAAAACCCGTATTTGATACTTTAAAGGTAGGCAGCGGTTCCTGTTTCAAATCACGAACATGCATTTTGGGCAAATTTACGCCGCACTTATACACAAAGCTATTTGCACCATCATTCCTCAAATTTATCTCAGTGAAATAATAACAATTATCTGTTTTACAATGCATCATTTCTACAGAGAACACCCCAACATATCCCATTTCTTTCACCAACGAAGCAATGGGGTCTATAATAGACCTTTCAATCAAGGGTTGCATATCAGCCAAACACTCAAGCCCCACTTCTGGTGGGTACAAAGTCAATTTATTTTCAACGCATGGCGTATAAACATCACCGTTAGTAAGAGAGCATCCTAAAATAGAAATCTCATAATCGCGTTCAATATATTGCTGAACAACGAAATTAGTTGTATGCTTTAATGAATTCTTTTCCTTGATATAATCGTCATATGTTTTACAAATTCTAATATCAGACTTGGCTCCGAAGTGACTAATTTCAGGTTTGATAATCACAGGGTATATAAATTCATTTTCTTCTTCTGATGTCCATGTTTTTGGTATTTTTAAACCTGCTTGCCTTGCAAGTTTTACCTGAAGGTGTTTGTCCATCAGTTCATTTATGGAATAGACACCTTTCGTGTGTTCGAATATGAATTGATTTGATAATCTTTCTCTATTATCTTCCAGCACACAAGCAGCATCATCACATGTAGCAATTATCGGAATGTTGTTAATGTCTATATTCAACTTCAATATCAACTCAACACAGTCTTGTGGTGTATGTGAAGAATAACACTCTCTACAATATCTGCTATTTTTAACATACCCTCTTTTAGCACCCCAAACTACAGCTATCACATAATAACCATCTCGCCCCAAAGTCTGAACCAATCCTAAAGTGTTGGTATGGTCATTTCCAAGTATTATGATTTTTGCCCCCCCCATTAGGTTCCTAACCTCTTTTACAAATCTTCTCTTCGAATAAGACAGTTTGAACCTTAGTGTTTTATCAACGCCATTAATGATAGCAGTTTCTTTCATCTGAAGCAAACGATTTTTTGCAGAAAAGCCTGCCGGTGCAGATATTTCTATAAATACATCTACATACTTAAACCTAGCCCCGGCATTGTATATTTGAGTCATCTGATTATAATCAGCACAACACCTGAAATCTGTGTCGAAAGGATACTTCTTCAGCCACTCACTTCGCACAAATAATGCCTGATGAGAAAAACCTGGTCTCCTATTCCACGCCTCTTTTATTTCATAGAAAGGGATTGGGGTTCTATAATAACGATTTGAAGTTTCACTATATATATAGCCAAAAATAGCATCCGAGTCTGAATGATCATCTTTAAACATCTCTGACAATGCATTACGATTAGGGAACACCCCACCAGCATTTAAGATATAAATCCAGTCTCCTGTTGCCCGCTCAATACCCTTATTCATCGCATAGTAGAGACCATTGTCCGGCTCGCTCACCCAATAAGCAAATTTATCTTTGTATTTTTTTAAGATATCTACAGTACCATCGGTGCTCGCCCCGTCAATAACAATATGTTCAATAGACGGATAGTCCTGCTCTAGAACACTTAAAACAGTCTTTTCAATTTCATTTGCACAGTTATATGTGGCAGTAATAATCGAGATTTTATCCATATCTCCCTCTAATCTACTTTTTGATGATTGAAATAAAAATTTTTCTTTCCTCCCTGTTAAAACAAATCAGCATAGACAGTACAATGACAATCAAAGCCATCAGAGCACTTGATGCCAACCATACCAGTCCATTACTGTCCCCAAAAAGTTTCATCACTCCATAACATACGCTTCCGCAAGATGCAAGAGACGCTAAAACAGGAATGAAAACACGCAACGTCATTTGCTCAAACGGCAATTTACAAGTGCGCATACTAACATAATTGTATGCAAGAAAATTCAAGAGCTCAAACACAGCCATTATAAGGAAACAATAGTGAAAAGGGAATCCGAACTTTAAACTCAGGAATGCAAAGAGGAAAGAGACAGACATAAAACAGAGATTTGTTATCTCGAATCCCTTCAACTTGTTGGCCGTGTCGAATACCGACAGGAATGGAGATTGGAAACACCGAGTCAAACCATAAATCAAAACGGCACGAAGAAAGTCAACAGAATATTCGGGTATCTGACCTAACCATAGCTGCAATAATCTGTCAGCATATACAAAGCAGGGTAAAGCAAGACATGCATAAACAACAAATTGAAGTTTGGCTGTAATAAATATCAATTTGAAATACTTGGTAAAATCGTGCTGGGCGTAGAGTTTTGTAGAATATGGCACTGTTGATCTGCTAATACTTCCCAAAAAATGGGATATGGCTCCCTGTACCTGATAGGCCACCCCCCTCGCTGTGTTGACAATGGCTCCGCCAAATACATTCAACATCATATTCAGACCTTGGTGCATAAAAGAATAGCCCATGTTTCCGAAAAACACCCACCCAGCCATTCCCGACATATCTTTGAAAAGGGACTTGTCCCACTTGAAACGAAGTTTAGATTCAGGAAAATGGATTCTACAATAAATGACATAACCACCCCATATGACAATAGAAGATAGAAAAACCAACACACCATAAGTGATTAGTTTGTCGTAAGGCAAAAAACTTAATAGATATATAACGCCTAATTTAAGTGCAGCCTCAAGAATAGAAATGATTGCGTAAAAGTTGAACCTTTCATTAGCGACTATTACCGCTTCGTAAGATATGGTCAAGATTCCAACTACAGCAGATAGTATGGAGACTTGGAAAACTACCTTTGCTGCAAAGAGACGTTCGGGTTCAACATTTACCTTGTACTCAAAAAACCATAAGCCTACTAACTCTGATAGTATTACAAAGATAATGCAGATACCTATATTAATTAAAAAACTGACATTGAATATGGTGTTCAGACGGTCTGGATTGTTCTTGCCCATTTCGAAGTTTAAGAACCTCTGTGTGGGTGAGGTCATAAATGAGCGGATGGAAGCGAACAATGCGACAACGCTGCCTACAAGATTATATATACCATAGTCCTCCACTCCCAACTGCTGTAATAGTACTCGAGAGGTATATATGGATATTATCATCAGGAGGAACATCCTGATGTACATATAAAAGGTATTGACTGCTAAGCGCTTTGAATTCGATGTAGCCACTTGCTAATTATCGTTTATGCGTTTTATAAATTTTGCAGGATTTCCTGCCCATATTTCTCCTGCGGGAATATCCTTGCTCACAACACTGCCCGCTCCTATTATAGACTTTTCGCCGATATGAACTCCTTTTAAAATAATACTGTCAGCGCCAACGAAAACATAGTCATCTATAACCACTGGAGCTATGGCACGTTTTGCTATATCTGTTCCGTCACGCCGGTCACGCCAGTCCAGAGAATGAAAGTCGGTATCGAATATCATCACCCTCCTCCGAAATTAACACAGTTTCCGATGGTAATGGCTTTATGACAATGAATAGCAGTATTGGACATCCCGGTATTTTCTCCTATTGAAAGTACCCCCCCCCGCGACACCGAAATGATGGAATGTGAGCGATTGCCTATGCTACCAGAATTGCGCCCGCTTTTGCATACGAAATTATTTCCAAAAGTCACATGACTGCCCTTCTTTATCTTCAGCACAGGCTTCCCATCAAAGGTTACCTTGCTAAAGGTCACCCCATGAACAAGGAGATTACCCTCACATACCATCGTATTCCAACGACGACGGACTTTTTTAGCAATAGTCTCCCATCCTGTGGACAATTTATATGCCGCTATGTCGATAATATTTCTTGCCGATACCATTGATTACTTTGTTTTTCTTTTGATTTAGCCTAACATCGAAGGTTAAAGATTAGCTTCTATGATTTCCGCAGTTACTATTACTAAGATTTCTCTATTTCAGTTATGAATTTTGTTCTTTGAAAAGCCTTAACAGATACTCGTAGAAACAGCAAATTCACCCTTTTCAGTTATGTTGGGAGAAACGCTCTATTTTTTAGGATTGTATTTGTTAAGTAGTATCCGCAACAACATTGCCTCTACGTCATTCTGATTCTGAAGCTGAAGATTTCTGTTATTGCTGTCTTTTATCGCTTTCACTCTTTCTGTTTGTTCTTGCGCGATTCGCATCATAATAAATGCACCCCAAAAGGGATCAGACACAGCAAACATAGAGCTATTGAAATCACTTCGAAGTATTCCAATTTCAGCAGTAGAAAGTTCAGCGAGTTTAAGAGCAATCTCATTTTCCGTAAACGGATGGTCTGAAGTATTGACTTTTTTGCTGATTGACTTCAACGAGAGTTTTGACAACGGCCTGTTTGAAAAGGTTCTCAGAATATACCATCCGAGCGGATCCTTAACTGCCTTCTCATATACCTCTCTCAAAGTATCAGAACGAGCATCTATATATCCTTCTACAGCGTGAGCAAAGTTTTCGCCAGTTAGTGACTTCTTTTTTATCTGACTCTTAGAAATACCCTCGCATTCGCAAACATCATAGCACAACTGATGAGCCAATGCACCAAGTTGATTGGAGTAATGGACGATACGATCTACCAAATCATCTGCCATGTTTATGTTCAACAATTCGCATCCTCTAACAACTATTTCTCTAATTTCCACGTCGCTAAGCAAAGGCATCTCGCACTCATAAACACGCTGCTTGAGATTATTATCAAGTTTTATAATCTCGCGTGCAGTATCAACAGCCCCAATACATATAACCTTCAACCTGGGGTATGTGTTTGCCAGGTCTATAAAAACCTTTAGCATATCAGCCAGTTTTTTCTTTTCTTCATCTGATAGCTTATGAAAGTCTTCAATAACCAATACTTTGTTTTGCTTACCAAGGGCCTCAGCTAATCGTTGGGGTGTAATTTGAGGGTCAACCAATCGGGCAAATCCCTCAACTCTGGTTTGGGAAGATGACACCTCGCCTGTTGTTTTGAATCCAGTCGATTCTACGCCTCCTGTTACCTTTGCGCCCTCTGTTTCACTGAAAGTTCCTGACTGCTTATAGAAAGAACCAAGTTGATCGAAGGTATTTAGAAGAATCTGGTCAAATGCCATCCCAGAATAGCATTGTATGATGATGGCATTTACCTTCTTTTCTTCAAAATACTTATTAAGAAAAGTCGTCTTACCACTTCCTGAATGTCCATATACAATAATCTGTTTTCCGCACAGTTTAAACTGACTATGGAACTTCTTTTCTACAGCAGTACGTCTTACAAAAGTAAGTTCAGCTGAACTGGAAGGGGTAAATACCTTCTCAATGGGGTATGGTTTAAACAACCCATGCCATAAGGCCTGTATCTTATTCATATACTATTCAGCCAATATGTTATAAAAAAGAATGTTATGGGTCTCCAGACGATTTAAATCAACCGACCACACTTGCAACTCCTGATTCATATAAGGCAGTATGGCAGATTCGTTCCTACCTGCAAACAAATAATTCCTTAGATAAGCATCTCTGTCCTGCGCATTTGACGGGACAAGTATCAGATCGGAAACCACAAATCCCTTCTTATCTATGGTTCCTATCAGTTGGAGATTTTTATTTCTCCATTCCAAAGCTGCTGAATATGTCATATTTCTATTAATAACCTTTATGAAACATACGCTAATAATTCTTCACTCTCTCTTTAGGCTCCTCCTAGCCAGCTCCTAAGCTGCTCAAGGGAGGAGGCTAGAGGGTCGCCATGAGGGTTCAAGGTTGTCTCTCAAACATTTTTTAGACCCTTGTTCTCTCGTGTGTAGAACTCGCCTCTGGTGTACTCAGGGCTGTCAAGTTCTGGCGCTATCATCGAGATGGCGAAAATGACCTGGTAATCGACAGATCAGGGGACGATTCTTTGATCACTTTTATATTCCACTTTTACTTAGCTTATTTATCACTCCATAAGTAACTCCTGTAAGTCGTGATAACTGGCGCAAGCCGGTTCCTAACTCCAGGCAACTTATGATTATTTCATTTGACCTTTGGTCTTCCTCCTTCGCACCTCGGCAGTGTTCATGCGAGCATGACATTGCACTCGGTTTGGCGTCGGTTCTCTTATCTTTTTCCAACTCCTGAACTTTAATTGAGTCCGTGATTCCGTATCGCACCGGAAGGTGGTATCGAACATCGCTGTCGCCCACGGTGACTTTCACTCTATCATCCAAGTCCAAGCATTGTATATCATCTGCAAGTAGTGCTTCCACCAGCTCTTGAAGGTCTGCTAAAGGCATCCGCTTCAACAAGCACCCAAACTTCGCCTTGAACAATGCGATTGGACGTTCTCGAAAGCCTTTGTGACCTCATCAATGAACGTATCAAGATGAACCCTATTCACCGCCGTCACGCCAACCAGTTGTGACGCGCTGTTGAGTCTGTATTACTTTATCTTGAAGTGCCTGTTTCCCTTGAATGCTTTCTTCAGCATAGCTGAAAGCTCATCCTGCACATCGCGGGTAATCTCTTCCTTGGTCTGCTCCACCGCTTCGTCAATGAGACTTTTGTTAAGCTCCACGAGTTCATCATAACCACCAAAGTACTCTCGGTTGCACTTGGTGCACTTGATATAGGTCTTATCCTCATTAAACTCAAAATCATCTGCGCTGCCACAGACAACACAACGCAACTGGATACTCTTGCTATAATTTTTCTTCATAACTTACAGTTGTAGTGATTCCTCAATCATATTGCCTGTAGCGTATTCGTCATCCCAAGAATAACGCAGTTTCATAGTTTCCGTATGACCAACAGCTAAGTGTATAGCATAACTGCGTGAATTCTGAGGTGCCAACTCTCCTATTTCAGAAAAATCTCAGTCGACTTCAGAAACTCACCCGGAATCATCCGCCCCAAATCCTCCAGCAAAGGTTGTATCTTGGTATTAATTTGAGCTGACATGTAAAAATTGGGACAGAGAATTACTGCCCTAAATAATATATGATAATGCTGTCAAATGTGTATAATGACGCAACTAATGAGTATTAATACCCACACACAGGGCACTTCCCACTGTAACCCTCTGGCTTGGCTGGATGGTTAGAGTTTCGTAAATATCCTTCTTCTCCGCCAAAATCATGATAGTTCCGACACTCTTTCTCGTATGCTTCTTTTATCGTTGAAGCATAACTAAATTTAAATCGTTCATATCTGCATGAAGGATCTTTCTGCATTTCTTCCACTCCGTGACGAATTCGGGTTCTGAGATTATCATCGGAGCGTCCTACATAACAAACAATAAACACACCGCGTTCATTGAGATAGCCGTAAGCATAGTTCCCTATACGACAATCAGCGACCACCCTATTTATCTCGTCATACGTGAGGTCGTATGAAATGCCCATATCTAGTGATGCCATAATTCTTACCAATTAAATTTTTCACGAAGTTCATCATTCATCTCATCCGGAATGATTTTGTTGCCTTCCTTGTATTGAATCAGAAGTTTCTTAAGATTCGGCTTCGTTATTTCTACCCTCTTATCCTTGTCGTGAACTACTTTCATCATATAGTCAGAGAGGACACCTAACCGTTTATAGTCAATTTCCAGCAGGTCACGATGCTTATTCTTGATTGATTCTACAGCACCAGGGGCCTTCCCGGGTATTGCATCAGAGAAAACTATTTGCATCGCAGACAAGTCTTTCTCATCAAGAAGCAATGCTATCATTTTGGAAACATCGGTTCTGTTCAAAGACATAGCCACTATGGCATCATTAATATCTTCCGGTGAGTCAGCACGCCAAACAGAAAGCGTATTGCTCTGTGTTCTTAAATCAGAAATCACATCACCCGCTGTCGTTGCATCTTCACGGTTGACAACCGTTGTACCATCCCATCGAGCCAAACTGGCTATCCCTCTTATCAGCATTGCCCCAATTCCTCCTTCAATTCTTTGGTTACCATCTTAGCATAGTCAGCAATCATCTCTGAAGAATAATCCTGAATGCTACCTAATGCCTCAAGGCACTCCTTGGTACGCCATTCCTCAATAACCATTATGGCCGCCTCTTGCTCAGCAGAACTGTTACTCCTTAAGCTGGCAACTACCAGTGGCAAGAGAATGTTCTCATCTCCACGGTCAGTTATCATTGCCAAAGTTCGGAGTATCCCCTGTAAAACTGACGAATGATTCAGATGAGTGCTATAAAGTTCATCAAGCCAATTATATGTGGCTGATTTATTGTGTTTTGCAAAGGATTTGATTAACAAAGTAACATCATTGTCCATTCCATCCTCAAACTCCGTGCGCATGATAGCCGTAGCAATCTCGTCAGACCTGGATCGTAAATAATCAAAATACTCCTGATTGGCCTTATTTACATCATTTGCACGTGTATTCTCTGCTACCGTAAGTGTATTCTCTTCTTGTGACGTACTACTCAATGATGGAACATCAACAATAACACCTCCGTCCTCAACGTCATGACGGATAAACACTGAGGTATCCAAGTAATCTGGAATGCGATATAAGTCAGATAACGAAGTATATGATTTCAAGACCTCTGTATATGCATCAAGATTTAGAGAACTCATTTGCTTAGTGAGACTCTCTATCGAAGACATCAACGGAGTGGATAGTCTCCGCGAAAAATCTTGAATATCGACCAGTTGCTGATAGAGGTTTGTCTTAGCAAGTGTATCTACCATACTTAATCAGCAAAATATAGGTTATAGAATCTCGCGAAGCAAGATGGAGCCATATCAAAGAACGACTTCACATCTGCGACAGAGAACTTATACTCGGGATTGACCATTGTATTAATGTCAAAATCTCCCGTATAGCGCTCACGTAATTGATTGATTCCACCTATAGTTACAAGTTCGTTCTCAACGCGAAAATTCGACACATGGTTCATTTTTATTTCATTTCCACCAATGGCCTTATTCAACCTATAAACTTGAGAGATATTACTAGTATCAAGTGGCACTCCTTCCATTTCACGAACAGCAAATATTCGATTATACAAAGCTGTTGGCTTTGCTGCCTTTTCTGCAACTATAACAGAGGGCGCAAGAGCAATGCGAGTGCAAACATACCCTGTCGTTTCAAGAATCTTTCCAAAGACATCCTTACACCGAGAGGCAAATGCAGTAACTTGCTCTTCTCCTATCTCACTCTCAACAACCTGAACAAGATCTATCTTATCCCCATTAAAAGCAAGAATCTCTTTCTCATCAGGGGAGCTAAGTTGCCAGGTGGGTAGACCGGGCAACACTCCGTTATCGCGAACTAACATTGGCAGATAGCCATCTATCACACCTGCAAGCGAGGTTATGAATTCATTTGAGTACTTGATAGGGGCGCAAAAGATAGTACCCCTTAATGTCTTAGTGTTATACATAATCGTTCTTTTCTTTGTCGTTATAACGACGGACAACGATTCTATTGCCCGCAAACATGGCTTTACACTCCAAGTTCCGTTCCAAGATTACATAAAATATTGGTAACAGACATGTTCCTTTAAGTATTTTTATACAAAACCTTGTATATTATTTGTTTTTTATATTCCACTTACGCTCCCGGGAGCGTGCCTCTCTTCTTTCCCTACCGTCACTCCACCGTCTCCCTCTGCTTCCGCCTCGCTTTGGCTTTTCTCGCCTCCGGCTCGCGCCTTGCTACCTCAAGGCTTGGGGCGCTACGCGCCGTAGCGCTCAACCTTCTCTCCTTTGAGCGCTCGCACAATCCGGTCGCAAGCCTTGCCGTCGCCGTAGGGATTCAACGCCCTACTCATCTTTTCATACGCCACGGTGTCATCGAGCAGGGTGCTTACTTCTCTCACAATGAGGTCGTGATTGGTCCCAACCATATGTACTGTGCCGCTTTTCAATGCTTCGGGGCGTTCTGTAGTGTCACGCATCACGAGCACGGGCGTTCCTAAGTTTGCGTGCCAAAGCGGCCGTTGTATTTATACGCTGAAGAGGGAAATTCCATCGTCTGAAGAATTCTTCGCTTTCTGGGCTATAGTTGTGACACTCCTGGAGGAGGATGGCGTCCGTGTTTTGTTTCCAGATATCGGCCTGCTGCTTGATTGCCCCGAACGACTCTGGCGTAGCCGGCTGCTGCGCTGCGAGCTCATCAAGGATTTTGTTGAGCTGATCGATGCAATCTTGTATGTTTTGAAGGCCGGGCATTTGGTGGTTTGGATTATGTTATGCTTCTGATGTGATGTAAGTATGATTTAGTCCTTGTTGTGTTTAATTCCAGCCGGGGATTGAATCTGCGTTCCTACTAAAACCACATCCGGGTCTTAACCAGTCACGCTTACGCGTATGGCATGAAACCCTTATTGTTCCTCTTCCGATTCATATTTAACTAATCCTCCAACATACTTTGCAAACTCGGATTCACCTTGTTCTGCAAGAATCTTTTTCAATTTGGTATGTAATCCTGATGCTGTCACTACTGTCTCAGCTATCATAGGAGAATAGTATTCGCCATTTGCCATAATAATGTTCTGGCATTCAGAATTATCCACAACCTTGCCTAATATAAGATTGGCGGAATCATCGCGACGAGACCTCATATCTGCTTTTTCGAGCCAAGGTGCAAGTACCAAGAACTTCGCAGAAGTTATTTGATATCCACTCTGGCCGTTTAGAATCTTATTCTTTAGTTCCACAACAGCCTCAGAAATGTTGGCATAGTCCACTTTCTGTAGGACCGACTGCCAAGTATTATCAAGTGTAGCCCCAGTCATCGCCACGACGTCGAGCAATTGAACGGCCAAAAAATTCAGATTACCCATATTGTCACTAGTGATGAATGGGCTATCTATCAGTTTCCCAAGCGCCACATCCCAATTATTACCCGTATGGTTGGCAGATCTGGCTGTAGCGAAATGTGTTTGTGGCTGTACTATCAATTCTGTGACACATTTTTCAATCAGTTCTTTTGATAAAGGTGTCTGGCTAGCAACTAGTGCATCTATCCAGCTGTTTGGAAGCAAGGTAAAGAAAGGTTTCTCATGTTCTACCTCTGGGAGTTCTTTCAATCCCCATCTATCGGCAAATAGAATTATTTCTTCGGGTGACACACCAAGAATACCTTTAAGATTCTCCCAATTCTCAATGAAATCGACATAATCTGGATTACTGTCATGTTTACAATCTACTACCATCTTTGCAACCACCTTGCGGCGACAGTTGATGTTTCGATTAGAGATGACTTCCTTGAGTAACCTGGTAGTGCTTGTGTAGAAAAGTGCCTTGTCGTAAAGCAGGGATATGTGTCGGTCTGTCTCAGGCAGTTGTTCTATTACCGTTGAGGCTCGGAGAACATAGACTTCCTCATATATCGGGGTATTAGTATCGCTCTGCACTGCTTGCCACAAAGTGTTGGTATAATTGATATCCAACTGACTCTGAAACTTATCAAAGAACAAGCGCTGAACATTGATAAGGTGATACACAATAGAAGCCGTGGCAGTTTTCTTGTTTAGCTCTTCCACTGCGTATTCACCGACTTCCTTGACTGTATAGTTGTTGTTATCCTTCAACTGTTTCAAGGCAGTGTAATATGAGAACGTTTCTCCAAGACTCTTCTTAAGAGTGTTATTCACCTCTATCTTATCTGCACTTAACGGATATTTGCTATATTTATCATTAGCTCGCTCTACATAATCTAAAAAACGTTTAGCACTGAGGGTAACTGATGGACAAACGGAAGCGGGGTCGAACTGAACCGCAAAGGGTGAATTAAAGAGATTCTCAAACTGTACATAAAGATTACCTCCATCCACACTCGGGTTGTCAAGCATCCGCTGACAAAAAGTTTTGGCGCATTTCTCAGCCAGTGTTTTAGTCTGGTGACTAAATATGGCGCTTTCATATTCACTGAATGCTGTTGGTTTGTCGGGCAGATTAATATATTGATGACCCAAGTAACGCCATATCTTGGCGAGCCCTTTCTTGGCATTGCCATCAAGATTGTTCTCGTTTATCTGATGGATGAGTGCAACTGCCATTTCGTACTCAGTGGTTTCCATATCGTGTACTTCCTCATCCAGCATTACCACGAACTGAGGATAGGAGGCATATGTATTCAGGTTGCCATCTTTGATCTTGCCAGCGAAGCAGTTCTTTATATAGCGCTTGATAACAATCTGCATAGCATCACCTGGTTGGATGCCATAAAGAAGAGCAGCTATTTCTTGGCGCAAGTATTTCTTGGCCTCATGTCCTTTCAAAACCTGAAATAGTCCGTTATAGAAGCCTCCGTCAAGAATATACTCTTCTGGGGTAACTTTAACCTCATCTGTCTTGTTGTTAACAGTCTTTTCAAGATGTGGATTGTGCAACAAATCATGTTCTTTCAAAGTATAGACAGCAAATGAAACAGGATGAATAGAGTGATGCCACTGCTTTGTGAGGGTAACTGTCTTATTGATGAAAGAAATCATATCCCGCACATTGGGAGTTGGATGCAAGTGGCGGTAGCATCTACTCACAATTTCCTTATCATCTTCATCCATCGTATCCACATAGGCCTGGTTCAACAATTCATCAAATATGCTCTTGTAGTCTGATACAATAGGGTCTGGGACACGGAACAGTACCGGGAAAGTCTTATCGAGGAAACAGCGCAACAGATTCATTCGCTCACCCTCAACATTTGCTTCTGAGAAGGCAGAAGCAAGGTGCTCCTCATCGTAAGGAATAATGCACCAAATATTATTGTAGCCATCATCGGCAAAGAATGTCTGAATGAGTGACCAGAACTGATGCACTTTCTCAGAGGGCAGGCGATCCATATTATCAAATACAATCACCAGACGTTCATTCTTGGGTAAACCCTTAGAAACCTCTCCCATCCATTCCTTGAATTCTCTCACGGAAGGTTCCTGTTCGCTGATTACGAAAGATGTAGTATCGCTTTTACCTTCTGTGTTGTACATCTTCCACATTGGACCAAGTTTCTTGGCTAATGCAGCAATCAGTAAGAATACCAGAATTGGTCCCAGTATGATGGAAAGATTTGCCCACCAACACAAATCCTTGGCTACCAAGTCCATAAGGGGGATAAGCAATCCTGTAATTAGTAGCATCAGGACGAACACCTTGGTCCATCCATTGAAAGAGGGGATGGTGATATCACGTGTATATGACTTTCTGGATAGCAATGATTCCAACTTCTCCTTCCACGTGCAAGGTATTTCTTCTACTTTACCCTCACCTTCCGGCTTCAGCACCCGCATTGAGGTCCTACCTGTAAGTTTTTTGTTGTTTATCAGGTACTTGGTCAGTAGTTCAAGAATGGAACGTCGTTGAAGGTCTTCTTGATTGCCCCACGCATCAAACTGGAAGAATATGTAAGCCCCCTTCTTGTTAAGTTCTGCTTCCAATAATTTGATTACATTCGACTTACCGCTCCCCCATTTGCCTTCAAGTCCTATCAGCCTTGCAAACACGTTATCGTTCGTAGTATCGGTATCAAAAACATGCGTAGCAATAGCCTTGGCAAGTCTCTCCTGCGACTTTCCCTCAAATAAATCCTCCCCCTTAGGTTGATTACTTATGTAACGAGGAGACTGCACCTCAACCAGTGCTTGTTCAGCTATTTGCTTTTTATTCATATTCTTTATCTCGTGCTATATAGCCCTTTCTCGAGGCGATTTGTTCATTCTTGATTATGGCGAACTAATCACTACAGACTTTTAGATTTGGAGGTTTGGATTATGTTGCTTATCTCTGTTGTGCGAAAAGTAACAATTTATATTATGACGTTTTTAAAACGAATCTTCTCTGGTTTTGTTTGCTCGCGAGTGCGGGGGGCTTTGCGGCTTTATCGGCAGGTGTTTTCTTCTTGGCGAGCGGGGCGCATCGGGTGTCGAGGGTGGAGGACACTTATGTTCGATGGCGTTCGGTTTCTTGGAATTATTTGCGTTTTCGGCGAAACGCGGCTTTCAGGGTTCGAAAAATAATTGTATCACGAAGTCGTGTTTGCTATGTAAGGTGCTGAGTTTTTGCACATCCGGGCAATGACACACGCACAACGGATAGTTCTTTAAAATGTCTTGCGGCGGCGTTCGATTCCTGTCCAATAGTATCCAACTTGGCCGCTATGCTGCGACTACTGAGCGAAAGGCGTAACTGTTAGGTGTTATTGAATTGAGTGTTAGGCGGTTAGGCGGGGTTTGAATATATTCCATGGGGAGCAACGCCCTTGAAACGGTCAACAGTCAGTTGAATAAGTGTTCGTCCGCATCCGAGGTTGTCAATGAATTGCTTCGGGTATTCCGGGGAGTGCTCAGCGGCCAGAAACGGCTGTCAACACCACCGGCCATTATTACTACGTGATTATTTTTCATTGTATGAATAGTTTTCTAAAAGTGGTTCGGTGTTATCTTGATTATTGAACTTTTTGTTATATTAGAGACGCCTTACAAGAGCCCGGTCCTTATGCTTGGGTAGGTGTGCGGAGCCTTGAACTATACCTTGCGGCACCGTTTGCGCGTAAGAACGGTGCCGTGTATATTACTTATTATTTCCTTTGAGTTTATTCAATATCTCCTCCATCTGCGCATCCGTATACGTGGACTGTTCTTCTACTCCTAACTCTTTTAGCATTTTCTTAAGAAGAGTCTTGGAGGAATTTAAACCATGTTTGCCACCAGTCAATATACTCACCTCATCCTTGTATGGCATAAACGGCTGATATAACTTGAAATACGTTGGCCCTATAGCTCCTTCAAAAATCTTCAAGTCTGGTTGTTTAAAACCTGCAGATATGATGTGCTGACGTGCAATGCCTGGATAAGGATCAATATAAACAATCTGACGTACACCTATTTGATAAAGCTTTTTGGAGCACAACTCACAAGGGCTGGCAGTTACATAGATAATACCATCTTTCAAGGCTTCACCTCCGTATTTTGACATCTGTATGATGGCATTCTCCTCTGCATGGAGAGAACGGGTAAACACTTGGTTCTTTTCACCCTCATAGAGGTTATGAAGCGACTTGAAGCAATATGAGAATGGAAGGCCATGTAATTGAACTAGTACCTGAGTTAAATCTTCTCCAAAATCCTCCTTAAGTTTCTCTATAAAAGTTTTACCATCCTTATACTTATGGGTTCCTAACAACTCAAACTCACTATAAGAGCAAAAAACACATTGGTCTGTACTTTCAATACCATCTACGGTACGCAGAGAACATGATACCTGTCCATGGGGTACTTCATTCCATCCTATTGAGCGTACCGATCCATCTTTATTAGTTATGGCCGCACCAACTTGTCTGGATAAACAGCCTGAATTAAGTTTGGCGGTGTACGCAATAGCCATACAACGCTCTGCCGTTGTAGGTGTTACTATTCCTGGATGCAGAATCAATGCGGCATAGCGCATCCACTGTTCTGCCATGTATCGCAAAGATTCTTCATAAGACATACCTGGCTCTCCCCAGATATTCTGTATATGAATCTCGGAACGTTCAATAACCCTGTCTGTATCAGGGGAAGAGAAAATGCCCTTCTCAAAATCATCCTGCTCTGACTCCGCGCTAGTAAGACCTTCCAAACCTTTATAGAACAAATCAATGATAGCTTTGGGATATCCCTTATCCTTGTACTGATATTGAACTTTCTCTTTAAGGTGGTCTATTCTATTTTCATCATGAATAGCCAAAAGGTAAAAGCCAGAATAACGCTCTCGTAAATAAATTGCCTCTGCAGAATTTCTTATACTGTCTATAACTATTCTACGGTAGCCACCTGCTTCCCGCTTACCATCAATCAAAATAACAAAAAGACAGATTATAACATATAAGTTCTCGCATCCCTTTTCACCATTGTTAAACCATTCATCGTATGATTCGAATGGATTGCCTGTGGAACGCACCTGTGTAGCAAACCGATGATGAAAAAAACAACTAGAATAGTAATCAATTGCCGCCAATTGGTTAATGAGGTACTTAACATAGCCTTTGAACGTCGTATCCCCGAAAAAGAAATCTGCAAGTTCTTTCTTAACAGTTCTAGTCTCTGACGACCGAAAATGTTTTTCCACCCAATCAACGCTCAATTCAGAAACCTTCTTTGCAAGTTCATCCCATCCGTCAAACCCTCTGATAATTGACTCAATTTCTTTTTCTCTTGTTGCATCAGTATATTCGATTGCATCTTTTAGCTTTTGATCATGGCTAACACTTGGCTTAAACTTATCCCTCAACACCCAACAAACTGCATTTGCTAAATCTTTCCCACTAGAACAAAAGCCCTTGTTTCTTGCTATTAGCAAAAGGTATAGCAGCAGGATATGCGTGTATTTGATTATATCATATTCTTGATAATTATCCTTGAGATAATTATAGCAGATTTCATACTTCTTTTTAACGATAAATGAACCTAAAAAAGAATCAACATCCACCTCTTTTCCTGCACGCTGCTTCTCAATATTGCGCTCAATGGGATAAGGAACAGAAATCTCTTCCGGTTTTCTCGCTGCCTTAAAAAGCAAGTCCTTATGGCTTATCAATTCTGCGAAAGAAGAGCATCCACAGCCTGCTATGCCTGTAAGAGCAATGATTGAGTATTCAGATCTATCCTTATAGAACACTTCAACTGGAACAACACCACCTTTACTCATCATATATTCTCTTTGATAATACCAAATGTGGTGTCATTGGGGATATGAGCCACATACTCATTATTATAAAAGTCAATGAATATGATACCATTGAGAATAAAATCCCAAAGGAGCTTACTGATTCTTGTATACTGTGAGGGCTTAAGTTGAGGAGATTGATAATATGTATTAGGCTTTGCGCCATCCAATCGACCATCCTTAACGGCAGTATTAATCAAGGATTTGCATAGACGTAGATAGGTAAACGACCCTTCATCTTTTTTACTTTTAATGTAAGAAATGATAAAATCATTCAATTCCGCATCATTGTAATTAACATCGAAGCGGACATCTCCATAAATCGTATATTCAAATGACATATTATATTATTGTTGTTAAACCAGTTAATCTCAATTATTCTCATCCCGAGCATCTGTGAATTTGAGAGATGGGTCGCTACAGATGACTTCAAAAAGCTCCGGTCGGACCTTACTTGAAATAAGTAGCACATATACTATGAAGCAAACTCTACATGAATAATCCAACATCAGCAAATTCAATGGTGTACTCGTACCTATAAAGTGAAGAACCCATGGGCTATAGTACTTTCTTTATAACCATCACATCTGTCATTTCTATGGATGGCATATAAACATATCACCACCCCTCTCGCATTCTACTATCGTCTGTTTATTTTATGTTTCACCTGTTTCATTTATTATGATTCTTTTCTTTATTAGTATTGTCTTTTAAATAAACATACCCCCCCATCTCCGATGCAATTTGTCTCATCGGTTTATCTGGGGGAAAATAATCTCTGTAGTATGATTTTAGCGATTTACTATTAGAATATAGAGCGCTTTCCCTAGTAATAGTTTGGGGCTTCTTAGTCATAACTACTAAAGATTGTGTCTAAATGCTTCTTAACCTCGGGGTATTTTGTGGAGGTTAAAGACAATTTATTCAAATTCTGTAATACTCCTCCTACTTCTTTTTGAGCTTTCACCGTAAATACTCTGCCATCGAAGTAGAGTTGGATCTTATTTAAATGCCCATTTTTAACGATGTTCCATTCTTCTCCATTAGGAAGTAAAGCAAGTTGCAAATCGAGATGAGATGTGATACTAGCCAATTCATTTATGATCTGAAGCACATTGTCATACCTATCAGCAGGGTTAACATTCATGCATTTGTTAATAATCTGAGCAAGTCTTGCAGGGACATGAGCACGATACAACCTTCGATTCGGGAACTTCCCAGACAATATAAGTGGCCTAGTATCAACCCCTTTTGGCGCTTGAGTATAAAGCATTTCATTCCCGTTCACCATTCTATACAATGTAACCCCCACCTGATAGATGTCTGTCAATCTCGACTGAGGCAAGCCCGATGCAAGTTGTTCTGGAGACACATGAATACTATATGCCGTATTTTGAAGAGTAAACCCATAAACATCGGTATATTTTGCGAGACCAAAATCAGCAAGCAGAGCCACGTCATTGTCAGCTATCATAATGTTATCTGGCTTGATATCGAAGTGAAGCAAATTCCGAGAGTGGATATGATTGAGTCCAGTTAGAAACTGAATGGCATAGCGTATCACTTGTCTTATTGTAAGGAAATTTCCTCTTGATATAAGATGTTTTAAAGACCCATTCTTATAATAAGGCATCGCTATGTAAATATTGTCAGCATCCATTCCGGCATATTGGACCTCCACAACATTCTCATGTCTCTGTGCAAACATCAAACGAGCCTCTTTGAAATATTCATCAGGTTTATTGAATTGTGTTTTGGGGATCTCCTTAATAACCAAATCACCTTCTAATTGATGGTCATGAACAAGAAAAACCTTTGAATTCCTTCCCTCTTGACCTATCTCCTCTTTCTTATCAAAAGTTATTTTGATATCACAATCTGCCATAACTCTCTATAGATTAAGTGCACTGTAAGAAGCGAGCATTGCTTCACGTTTCTCCTTATTCTTCGTTTCGCTCCACTGTGGGAAGTACTCGCATTCAGCAGAAGACAACAAAGTCGCAAATTCCTTGTTTTGAATTCCAAGTTTACTGCTCATGCTTGCTATTCTTCCCAGATAATATTGTTCTATAGTTGAACTCGCAATCATTTCTTGAAGCACACCTTCTATGTATAAACGATGATAGTCATAAGATTGGGCATTTGCCTCCACTACACGGATACACCCACGCTTGACATCGTTTTCATAGATAATATCAAGAAAGGTGTCTCTGAGAAACTTCAATTGTTCTGGTACCGATAATGCAATTGGCACCTTAACATAATCACAAATTAGAAGAGAGACCATATCCCCTTCCTGTTTTGTGATGGCATAATACACCGCATCCGGTTTTACTCGTATTCCTAATGATGTCATATCCTATGTTTTATCCTACCGATGGAAAAGTATACGGAACCACGGGCTGCTAACTCTGTAAAAGGAAGACTCTGATGACAGCTTAACTCGTGATCCTTCTTCTTGCGATGCAAAAATCAAGTAAAATTGGCTCTGCGCTAACTTCGTGCGTCGGTTGCTGGCATCTTGTGCCAAGAGCGGTAATTCTTCGCTCAGGCTCCTCCTAGCCTGCTCCTAAGCTTGCCCATAGGCTCCTCCTAAGCATACTCACGAAGCCGCCTATAGTATGGCTAGAGATTATTTACACGTTTTTATACTCTTGCTCTCCCGTGAATGGCTCTCTCCAATGGTGAACTCCGGCTTTTCCAACTCAGGTTCAATTGAATATCTGTTATAGTTTTGATTCGGCATTCCCTGTAACCGATTTACCAACAGCCGCTGAAAGTTGACCGCATCCTCGGGTTCCATACACTTGTGCTCCATATTGCCGAAAACACTAGGCGAGGAAGATACGGTGTGTATTGTGCTGTGAACATATCGGCTTTAATAATTGCGTCTTCTTTGCTTGTTTTCTTGCCTCGAAAGTTTCTTCTCTTTCAATTTTCCTGATGTAGTTACGTAGGTCTGCGCGGGCGTTTCTAAGTTTGCGCGCCAGGGCACCGTTGTATTTATACGCTGAAAGGGGAAGTTCCAACGCCTGTGGAAGTTTTCGATTTCTGGGCTATAGTTGTGACACTCCTGGAGGAGGATGACGTCCGTGTTTTGTTTCCAGATATCAGCCTGCTGCTTGATAGCGCGGAAAGGCTCGGGGGAATCTGGCTGCTGCTTTTTGAGGTGGGCAATTTGGTTGGTTGGGATTATGTATTTATCCTTGTTTGTATTGCTCGTAGCGGTTATGCGGTTGGGGGCTTGATATTGATGATAGCTGGGGTGAGGTTGGGAGGTGGGTCTTCGTGGTGGGGTGCGTTGCGGGGAGGATCTCCTTAACAATGGGCACTGCTATGAGAAGAGATACAGCCTTGTAACTTAATTGTATTGCTAGTGCATGAGGGAATTACTTGGCTTCCTGTACGTAGAATTTAAGTAGGTAATTCTTATCCTCACAACGCATGGTCACAGTGTAGCAACCAAACTGATTCAACAGGATGTTACCAAGAACAATGTTCAAATCGTAAGTAATTAACTGATCCTGATTACTAGGCTGCTGAAGTTGCTTAGTCTCACAACGCAACTCCGGTACAAGTGGCGTTCCGTCAGGGTTGTTGATAAAGAAATAGAATGTCTTATCACCACTCTCTTCCTTTTCAAAAGACACTCGGACTGCCAGAGTGAGGTTGGGAACTACCACTGGGAGTTTTCTTGCCTTCAACTGATTGAAAGCACCCATCACTACGGCCTTTCCTGCATAGACCTGTGCATTGTCACATATTGTAAAAATTTCAATCTGCATCATCACTTATTGTTAAAGCGTTATTACTCATGCCAAGCTTCTTCATCAAATTCTGAAGAGGAATCTTTACGGAGGCTATGGTGTGGTCGTTCACACTGACGAAATTGGTTCCATGCCGGCCGGAGGCTCCTTCTCCATGAATGGTCTTTGGCCGCACCTTCGCCTTTATATCAGTATAGACACTCAGTGCGTCAGCAGTTACTTTGTCACCCATTGCGCGGTGGAAATGGGCTGTTACCTTCTTTACTTCCTCGTCTTCGGGTTCTTTCCCTGCTTCTGTCACCACCGCATGGCTATTGCGGTCGGTGGTATAGAGTTTCATTGTCTTTTTAGTTAGGGGGTGCTTTTTTGCTCCCTGAGGACGAATAGAACGGCCATCGAAATCAACGGCTTCGCCCTCTATGGTATCACCTACATTGTTGTAAACCGCCATCAGCTTCAATCTTTTTCAATTGACAATCGGTTGCTTCGGAACTAAAGGAAAATAAAGTGGACAAGTCTTCTGAGTTTTGAACATCCTTGATGCCTTGGCTTAGAATCATAGCATGGCGCAGCCGTTCGGGCGATGGGATCTCTTTTTCCTCAACGACATACTCATCTTCTTTATCCTCAATCTCCCTATAAAAATCATCTTCGGAAATAACGCCCTCAAGCAAGTCGTTCTGCAAGCGGAAATAATTACGCTGGCGGGTACGGTTGTTGACGGCACGGGTAAGAAGCTCCACCATCTCAGCAAAGTCTGCACCCACCATGCGACTTATGACACTGGCCCCTTGAGAAATCCCTGCAAAGAATACATTATCATTATCGTATGGTTTAACGGCAACAAAAGCGCCGTCTCGCATCTGGCACATGGTAACTGTTGGATAGGATCCGTCCGACCTCTGCTGCTCCACATAAATGGATGTCTCCATCGGTAACTTTCTTATTGAATCTTCTGCCATATTGTAAAAAATGCTTATTATTATACTAAAACACGCTTATATCGTAATAATAATAGTTTTTCGCCAACTATTAAACGATTATTACTTTAGCACTATGACTGAGAAGGTATCAGGCATAGGCAATACGTACGCTTTAAATTGGTTTCAAAAAATATGCGGCATCATTGTACTTCCCCTTGAGAATGGGCTTGAGATTGATGTATTCTTCCTCGGCCTTGGGATTATGACTGTACTTTGCCCTAACCACAAGGTATCCGTCATCCCAACTGATAACATTCTCGTATCGTTCCAAGCTATAAGAAGCTTTGAAACGAATGTGATATCCTCTGAAGCTGAAGGTGTTATAACCTCCGGCGCTGCTTAGGATGGCTTCGCCGCTCTTGATTTGTGAATTGTTTTTCATGATGAGACGTCTTTTTTAAGGACGCTATATTGTATATTGAATATCTGCGAAAGTCTATTCCTACTCAACCCTATACCCCTGCCGAAACTTACTATCCGGTTTCTTGCTAAGAAGAGACAGGCGTGTGAACCTTCCATCGGCAATGCGACTCTGCAATTCGACTTCATACTCGTCCAGATCTTCCTTGCGGTACTTTCGCTCCTCCGGCAAGAAAGAATAAACGGTTCCCTCTTCTCCCTTCTTACATCTGTCAATACCCTTTTCCAGCATCTTTTGGAAATCATCATAATCCTTAAACCGATACTCTATGACACTTTTAAACTTTTTATCAATGATGTAAAGGCTGTTTAGGATATTGTTAATGACGTCCAGCACAATCAATACATGCTCACGGTCCGGCTCCTGGATCTGATGGGCCGATTCATTGCCCATAAACCTCGCCTCATGAAGTCTCTCACAGTCTGTCGCTGTAATGATACCTTTATCACGAAGCTTATTGATTTTGGTCAGTAACGTCCCTTTATTGAATCCATTTTCATTGCATAAGGCCTCAACTGTTGCCCTAAAACCTATTGCAGCAAGTAAAAGACTTCCATTATTGAGCGCATCTATTGATTCTCGGTATGCTTTGCCGATAAGCTCAGGAAAATCCCAAGACCGCAAAGGGGCGATACTATTTTCTTTAATCGGATATGAAGTATGTACCGGAATTATTTCACTAACGCCATCATCGTCATAAAACACATTGCTCTCCTCTATTACTTCCAAATCAAAAGACACATTGTCACAACCACGGCATTTTACCACGTAATAGTTCTCAAGATAGAAATAGTCGTCATCCGGAGAGCTGTTGGTGCCTTTACCAAGTATCTCGTGATGGGTTTTATGCTTACAGACTGAACAATAGCAGTCAACGATCTTCTTATCTACCGGCATAAAAAAAGGTGATTACTTGTAACACTTCTTGCAAGGCTTTCGGTTCATCTCTAATGCCTCCTTCAATGTGACTTGCTTGATAATAGCCCTGCAGTTATTAAGGCCTGAACAATTACGATTGCTATGGTAGGCATAAGCGCCGGTACCCGTACATATCCATACCTTAGATATTGGCTCTGCTCCATTGGAAACACCAGTAAAAAGTATGAAGATTACAAGGATTAGAAACCTCTTCATTAATAACTATAAAAAAATAATAAATAAGATACTGTAATCTGCTATAAAACCACAGTACTAAAGTACGTTCCTTAACAACCGAGGGAATCGCCACGGCGATAATACACCTTTGCCTCATGTCTTCTTCGCACGTTGCTTACGACGACGGTTGCCCCGATGAGAGGCGAACCTGCCTTGCAGACTCCTAAATGTTCCGATACAGTGCTGTGAGTTCGTCTTGGATGGTGTCTGCGCATCTGCCCGTCGAAGGACTGCATGTCCGCCATCTGAGCATTATGTTCCTTTTCGCTGAGCTGTGTCATAAGGAAAAACCAGAAACCGCCAATGCCGATAATGACAATCTATTAACTATCAACTATTTAATCCAAAATACGAGAATCATGCAGTATACATCTCCCCCTACCCAGTTCCGGGTTACAAAATACCCGAAAACTGGGTAGGGTGCGGGTTCTGTCGCAGATTCTTGCAACATATTACCCTTTCCCGTTAATCCAAACGGGAAGTGGGGAACCCGATAACTACCGCATAATGTGCGTCATATTATCATACAAATATAATCAAAAAAACGGGAATTACAATTATATTGTAACTCCCTATATTGAATTATTCAAACCTTACTCTTCCGCATCCTTCACAACAACATGCAACTCCCCTTTCACGGGGTCGATGAGTTCTGAATCCACGATTATCCAGGTGATGGTAAAATTGCCGCAACGTCCAATGTCAATGTAAATGTCATCTTCAGACTGCAGATGCTGGCGCATCATGTGCGTAAGACGTTTTGAAGAAAACCTTATTTCATGATTGTCCAGCGCCTTTTTAGGAGACCATAACTCTATCGTTTTCTCATCAGCATGCTTGGAATAGTAGTCAGCAAACACGGCGGCGCTCAAATTGTTTTTTAGAACAGGCACCTCCGGGTCTTCCATGATGAAACTTTCTTTGCTGTCCTGATTGTAAATCTTCACATCGTCAGGGAAAGTGACAAATACCGTTGTATCGCCCAATGATGACGTGCCGCCATTGGAAAGCCAGAATTCAAGCTTGACAAATCTCTGATCCAATAGCTTTTTTCCAAGCTGGAGCATCTTCAGATTTGACTTTTTTTCGAAAAAATCATCCAGTTTCTTATTGTACTCCTCTTTTTGCTCTTTGGTACTTGGAGCAATCGGCCTGAACAGGTATCTGGTATCGGTTTTAGGCGGTTCTTCAGTAGACTGATATGGATGGGAAGCTTTAAGCTCTGCCTTATACTGTTCCAATTCTGCCTCTACATCGATGAACTTCGGCTTCTCAATAGTCAACAAGGAGGTCTCATCACTGAATTCAAGAACGGGCTTTGGCATACGGTTCTCATATTTTGCCAACTGCTGTTTCAACTCCTTTATCTGCTTCTCTTCTTCCGACGGTTCCTCTTTCAGAAGCAGCTTCTCCGGCATCTTGAAAAAGCCCAGTCCATGATTCTTGGCCTTTATCAAAATCCCGTTGTCATAAGCGACAATCACGATATCGGCCTTATCATAAGATGAATACAATGCCGATAGTATAATCCAATCGTCGCCGATGTCCTTATGATACTGGGGGTCGTCAAAGGCAGTTGACGGCGGATTCTGCATTCCAACTATCGGCAGCGCTGTGGTCACCCCTTGCAGGAATATCTCTCCAAAGCGGGCCGATAATGCCTTCGCCCGTTTCTGAATCCTGCCCCGGCTCCGGTCCTTATGCTTGTCAATCTCCTCCAGTATCCTGACAGGGACGCAGACCGTCACATCGTCATTCATCAACGATTTCCAGTCTATCTGCTCAAAATTCTTGAAATGAAGATATATGTTTGTATCAAGTACCAGATATTTCATGCTTACCTCCTGCTTGCGTTACGGATATTCTTCCCTCCTCTACGTTCGTTTAACAAAAATAGTAAAGATATCTCAATTAGGCAATTATATTCGTCACTGCTCCAGGTGGTCCTGAGAATGGGACACCGGGAGCAAAAAGTATATGAAAATGCTCCTGGTGGTCCAAAGCGATGGACACCTGGAGCACAGCAATCAATATAAGTATTTACTTGGAGTACCTCTCCCCTACTACGTTCCAGTCAACTATCGGCCACAATGCCTTGAGGTGGGCGGCGCGGCGGTTTTGGTGGTCCAGGTAGTAGGCGTGTTCCCAGACGTCGAAGGTGAGGATGGGTTTGAGGCCGTGGGCTATTGGATTGTCGGCACCCGGACACTGCAGGATAACCAGGGCACCATCCTCCTTGGCGGCGAGCCATACCCAGCCGCTGCCGAAAAGGCCGACGCCCTTGGCTTCGAAATCGGCCTGGAAGGCTTCGAGGGTGCCCCATTGCTTCTGGATTTGGGCAAGGAGATTGCCGGTCGGGGCCGACAATGACGGCTCGGGCGAGAACTGCGTGAAGTACAGGTTGTGGTTCAGGACCTGGCCGGCGTTGTTGAAGAGGGCAGGAGATTTCTCGACTCCGCCTTCGGCTCCGCTGGAAATAACGACAATCTCCTCCAGGGACTTACCTTCAAGCTCCGTCCCTGCGATGAGCTTGTTCAGGTTGTCAACGTAGGTCTGAAGGTGCTTGCCATGATGGAAAGCCAGTGTTTCATCGCTGATAACCGGCGCCAGCGACTTGTAGGGGAGGTCGATAAGGGTAAACATATTGCTAGTCTCTTTTAAAAATGTCGCGGGTGTAAACTTTTTCGGAAACGTCGTCCAGAACGGCGTCGTAGCGGTTGGCGATGATGGCGTCGGCCTGGGCCTTGAAGGCGGCCAAATCATTAACAACACGTGAACCGAAGAACGTTGTGCCATCCTCCAGCGCAGGCTCGAAAATTATCACTTTTGCGCCCTTCGCCTTTATGCGTTTCATGATGCCCTGGATGGCAGACTGCCGGAAATTATCGGAATTGCTCTTCATCGTAAGCCGATAAACTCCTACCACCACTTCCCTCTCCTTCACGGCGTCATAGGCGCTGGAGGCGGTGTAGTAGCCGGCCTTCTCGAGGACGCGGTCTGCAATGTAATCCTTCCTCGTCCGGTTGGAATCAACGATGGCTTTTATCAGATTTTCCGGCACGTCGTTGAAGTTCGCAAGAAGCTGCTTGGTGTCCTTCGGGAGACAGTATCCGCCATAACCAAATGAGGGGTTGTTGTAATGCGTGCCGATGCGCGGATCCAACCCCACACCCTCGATAATCGACTGGGTATCAAGGCCCTTCATTTCGGCATAAGTATCCAGCTCGTTGAAGAAGGAAACGCGGAGGGCAAGATAGGTGTTTGCGAAAAGTTTCACCGCCTCTGCCTCCGTTGAGCCCATAAACAGCACGGGAACGTCCTGCTTGATTGCACCCTCCTTGATGATGGCGGCAAAGGTATGGGCGGCATCCTCCAGAGAAATCTCATCGTAACCAACTATGATTCGTGAAGGATACAGGTTGTCATACAGAGCCTTGCTCTCACGCAGAAACTCCGGGGCAAAGATAATCTTGGGCACAACCACCTTGAAGGTGCCGTCGGCCTGCCTTTCCCTGTAGCTGAACTTCTCCCTGACATTCTTCGTATACCCCACCGGGATGGTACTCTTTATCACCATCACGGCATCCGGATTCACCTCCAGGACCAGTTCTATCACTTCCTCTACATGGGAAGTGTCGAAGAAATTCTTCTTGGAATCATAGTTGGTAGGAGCTGCAATAACTACGAAATCGGCATCGGCATAAGCCTTGCGGCCGTCAAGGGTTGCAACCAGGTTCAGGGGCTTTTCTGCAAGGTATTTTTCGATGTACTCGTCCTGGATGGGAGAGACTTTCCTGTTGATTTTTTCAACTTTTTCCGGAATCACGTCCACGGCCACAACCTCATGGTGCTGGGCCAAAAGGGTGGCAATTGAAAGGCCGACGTATCCGGTTCCTGCTACTGCTATTTTCATAATACTATTCTTATTGAGATTTCTAGACTCCGCCCTTCGGGCTCCGCTCGAAATGACAGATACTATTTAAATAACCGTTGGGCTTCTTCATATGTATCCAGTGAGCCGATGTCAAAGCGTCCCGCACTCATCGGCCAGGCGTGCATAGTAGTGTGTTCAACCATGTAGTGGGCAAGGTTGCCTGGGGCGTCCTTGCCGCAGCCGTTTTCTACGGAGTGACGTACAAGGTCAAGGTCTTTCTTGAGGTAGATGTAGAACGGAGGAACCGCCCAGGTGCTCTTGGGAACCTGAGGCTTTTCTTCCATGTTCAGCACGCGCCAGCTATCATCGACGACGATGACGCCGGTGCGCTGAAGCTTCTCCACGGAAGGCTGCTCATGGCACATGATGCAGCTGGTGCCCTTGGCATAAGCAAAGTCTACGAACTCCTGGAAGCTGAAGAAGAGGATGTTGTCTGCCGCAACTACCAGAAGGTCGTCGTCCAGCTTGAGCTTGTCCATGGCAAAAAGAAGGTCACAGACCGCTCCAAGGCGAGTTTCGTTGGTGACGGTTCCGTCATCCACCACCCTGATGGGCTTGGCATAGTTCTGCTTCTGTGCCCAGAATTCAAAGATATGGGCAAACCGGCCGTTGGTGATGATGATGTGCTCATCAATCTCCGGAATGGTGTCGATATCATCCAGCATCCTGCCAAGGATGGTACTGCTTCCAATCTGGAGCAGCGGCTTGGGAAAGTTCTTGGTGAGTTCCCCAAGACGCGTTGCGTAACCTGCGGCTATTACTACGTTTTTCATACGAATCTGGCGCCGTCGTCACTCTTGCAGAAGTACACCTTGAAGGAGTCCTTGTACTGAGGGAATCGGCTTAAATACTTTTCGGTTATCTCTTTTTCGATGCTTTCTTTCTTGGCGGGATCTACCAGGGCTATGCAGGCGCCCTTGAAGCCGGCGCCGCTGAACCTGCCGCCGTAGATGCCGTCGGTTGTGAGCATGGCTTCATAGATGGCAATGAGCTCGGGAGAGCCGCATTCGTAGGAATGTATGGAGCTCTCGCAGCTGGCTTTGGACAGGCTTCCGAACCACTCCAGGTTCCCTGTCTCCCAGGCAGTTATGCCCTCGCGGACGCGCTTGTGCTCGCTGTAGAAGTGGTCGGCACGGCGGGCAAAACGCGGCGGCATGTTGTCACGGTTGCGCTTGAAGGAGGACTCCGGGACGTCCCTCAGGAAGGTCTTGTCGTGGGTCTTCAAGGGTACGTTTTCATAGGCCTGAACTATCCAGGCGGCCGTTTTGCACTCCGTCACGCGGAGGTTGTAGTCGGAAGACATAAGGCTGCGGGTAAGGCCGCTGAAGAAGATTCCAAGCTCAAAGTCCGGCATATTATCGGCCTTGGGTATGAGCCGATATTCATTGCTTTCGCAGTCCAGCATCAAGAGGTGGTCCTTCTTCCCAAGCGCGATGCACGCCTGGTCCAGAAGGCCGTTATTCAGGCCGATGTACTCCCTCTCCGCCTCCGACGCGATTTTCATCACCTCGAATGGGGCCAGGGTAATATTGTTGGCCTTCGCAAAAGCCATCACATAGGCAATGAGAACGGCTGCCGATGAACTCAGGCCGCCCACCGGCAGGGAGCCCTTGATGGTTCCCTCGATGCCTTTTACCAGCTCGAAACGCTTCTGCAGGGCGAACTTTGCTCCGCGGGCATAGTCTCCCCAGTCCCCTTGCTTCACCAGTGTGGGGGTTGCGATGTCAAATTCCACATGGCCGGAGAACGTCTGGCTGTCAAGGACGACCTTGCTGTCCTCCCTGACATCAAACCGGAGGTCAACACCCTTGTCGATGGCAAAACCTGTCACCAGACCTTTCTGATGGTCTACATGCGCCCCCAGCGGGCACACACGGTATGGGGAAAAGATATGATATTGCATTTCACGCATAATACACTTTATACCACTCTGCAAACTTCCTGAGGCCTTCGCGGAGGGTGATTTTGGGGACAAAGCCGAAGTCCCTTTCCAGTGCCGATGCATCGGCATACGTTGTGGGGACGTCTCCCGGCTGCATGGGAACGAGTTCCTTGTGGGCTTCGAAGTCGTAGTCCTTGGGCAGCACACCCGCACGGACGAGTTCTTCCTGAAGGATGTTCACGAAATCCAGAAGGTTCTCAGGCTGGCCGCCGCCGATGTTGTACACGGCGTATGGGGGTATCGGCAGGCCGTCCTCCCCTTTCCTGCGCTCCGGGGCCTTTCCCATTACACGCACGATTCCTTCCACGATATCATCGACATAAGTGAAATCCCTGCGGCAGTTGCCGTAGTTGTAAATCTGGATGGTCTTTCCGGCCAGGAGCTTGTTGGTGAAGCCGAAGTATGCCATGTCCGGACGGCCTGCGGGGCCGTAAACGGTGAAGAAGCGAAGACCCGTTGTGGGGATGTCGTACAGCTTGCTGTAGCAGTGGGCAAAGAGCTCGTTGCTCTTCTTGGTTGCCGCATAGAGGCTCACAGGATTATCCACGCGGTCATCGGTAGAGAACGGGACCTTCTTGTTGCCGCCGTAAACGCTTGAGGAGCTGGCATATACCAGATGCTCCACCGGATTATGCCTGCAGGCTTCCAGGATGTTGTAGAAACCTATCATATTGCTCAGGATGTAGGCGTCCGGGTTCTCGATGGAGTAACGAACACCCGCCTGCGCGGCCAGGTTTACGACGATGTCGAACTTATTGTCTTCAAACAGCCTGTCAATGAACGCCTTGTCTGCAAGGTCTCCACGGAAAAATGCATAATCATGTTCCGTGTGCTCCCCTGCCTTCTTTTCGATGCAGCGAAGCCTGTACTCCTTGAGTGAAGGGTCGTAATAACTGTTCAGGTTGTCAAGGCCCACAATCTTTACGGGCTCCTTGCCGTCCAGAAGCCTCAGGACCAGATTTGAGCCGATAAATCCGGCACTGCCGGTAACAAGTATCGTCTTCATTCCACCGGCACCTTGAGTACAACCTTCTTCACCAGGGCGGGCTGGCCGTCAACCGCCAGGAGGGGTTCGTGGGCGTCGTCGGGGAAGACTACGAGGAAGTAGCCATCGCCGATGACGGCGTCAAGGCCGGGCTCGTCGGCGTAGCGGGCGGCGTCCTTTTCGGGGTTGTAGGGGATGGTTTCCTTCACGAATTCCAGGGGCTTGCAGCGGATGAGTTCCGTGCCGCGGAGAGCCAGCTGAATGTCGATGAAACGCCTGTGGGCCTCGAAGCCCTTCTCGTTCACCGGCTTGGTGGTGCTTTCGCTCACAATGGCCTTCACCCCGTTCTCCAGCATGTACGTGCCGATTTCAACATCGGCCGACAGCTTCTCAATATAATCCAAACCGGTATCAAGGGCAGCGCTTACCCCCTTGTACAGATGCGCATTCTTAATGTGGTCGTAAATCATAATAAGCCAATTTATCTTATCATACAAATATAACTATTAAAGTTATAAGAAACTACCTTCCTCCGTACATGTTTTCGTAATACTTCTGGTAGTCGCCGGAGGTGACGTTGTCCATCCAGTCCTGGTTGTCAAGGTACCAGCGGACGGTCTTTTCGATGCCTTCCTCGAACTGCAGGGAGGGCTCCCAGCCAAGTTCGCGCTGCAATTTGGAGGAATCAATCGCATAGCGAAGGTCATGCCCCGCACGGTCTGTCACATAAGTTATCAAATCCATGTCGGCGCCTTCGGGACGGCCCAGCAGACGGTCCACGGTATTGATAAGCACCTTGATTATGTCGATGTTCTTCCACTCGTTGAAACCGCCGATATTATACGTCTCGCCGATAGCCCCCTCATGGAAAATCAAATCAATTGCCCTGGCGTGGTCCTCTACATACAGCCAGTCGCGCACGTTCTCTCCCTTGCCATACACCGGCAGGGGCTTCCTGTGCCGAATATTGTTGATGAACAGCGGAATGAGCTTCTCAGGGAACTGATAAGGGCCGTAGTTGTTTGAGCAGTTGGTCACAATGGTGGGCAGCCCGTAAGTGTCATGGAATGCACGCACAAAGTGGTCCGATGAAGCCTTTGCCGCAGAATACGGACTATGCGGCTGATACTTCAAATCCTCCGTAAAGAACTTGGAACCATAAGCCAGATGATGCTTTCCGGAGGAAGCCTTGGTCGTAAACGGCGGCTCGATGCCGGAAGGATTCGTCATTTCCAGGGCGCCGTAGACTTCGTCCGTGGAGATGTGGTAGAAACGCTTTCCTTCAAAGTCACCGTCCCAGCAAATCTTTGCCGCCTGCAGGAGCGACAGGGTTCCCATCACGTTGGTCTGTGCAAAGGTGAACGGGTCCTTGATACTCCTATCTACGTGGCTCTCGGCGGCCAAATGAATTATACCGTCAACCTTCTCGGTACGCATCAGTTCCAGAACCCCTTCAAAGTCACAGATATCCATCTTCACGAACTTGTAATTGGGACGGGACTCAATGTCGCGAAGATTCGCCAGGTTCCCCGCATACGTTAGCTTATCCAGGTTAATAATCTTATAATCAGGATATTTGTTCACGAAAAGGCGGACAACATGACTGCCGATGAAACCGGCACCGCCGGTAATGATAATGGTTCTCATATCTTTTCTACGTTTTCAATTTTCACATTCGGAAATGCCACTACTGCAATGCCCTGCACGCACACGATGAGTTTCCTGTCGTGCTTGATTCGGCGCACATAGCCTTCGTAACCCTTGTAGGGGCCGTCAGTCACGCGGACCTTGTCCCCCACCATGTATTTCTCTGTGTCCGTTCCCAGGAATTCCACCCCTTCCGCCGCTGCCGATGTAGCCAGCCTGAACACGTCCATGTCATGGTCCGATATGGCCCCGGGGCCTTTCCCCTCGACATCCTTGTAGTACATGAACATGTCCCACTTCTCCCGCTTGAGATTTTCAAGGAAATCGGCGGAACACTTGACGAAAAGAAGAGACGGAATGAGCGGCACCTCCATGATCCTGGCACCCTCCTTGACGTGTGTCATGGGGACGAAGGTGTCGTACCTTGCATCCTTGAACACTTCCCGGAGTGCATCTACCCGGTTATAGAAGACTTTGAGGGCGTACCAGTATTTTTCGCGCGGACGTGCCAAATCTAAGTGGGTTAGTTATAGTAACTAACAAAGATAGGCAAATAATCGGTAATTACAAAGAGATGACCCCGCTGCCGATCATTTCCTCCCCGTCGTACCACACGGCGAACTGCCCTGCCGATATGCCCCTCTGCGGCCCGTCAAACAGAATATAAAGACCGTCCTCCCGCATGAAAAGCGTCGCACCCTGCAGCGGCTGCCGATACCTTATCCTAACCCTCTGCCGCCTGCTCTCCCCCGGCTTCAATGCAAGGTCCGGACGGATCCAGTGCACCTCCTCCGGCGCCACCCTCAGACAGAATCTGCTAAGACCCTTATGATGATGGCCCTCACCAATATAAACAACGTTATTTGAAGTATCGGTTGATATCACGAAAACCGGCTCCGTATGCCCCCCAATCCCCAGTCCTTTCCTCTGGCCGATGGTATAGAACTGCGCCCCCTCATGCCGCCCCACGATGCGCCCGTACGGGTTCTCTTTCCACCTCGTTTTCCTGATGTGTTTCTTCCCGCTCCTGTAGGTCTCCAGCTCGAACTTTATGTCATAGGAAACGGGCAAAGCCAGGGCCGACAGTTCCTCGTCAGAAGGCTCCCTTCCATAAGGGCTCTCCCCCAGCGGCTGCCCATCCGACGTGAGCACTTTCTCTTCAGGCGCATAGTGAACCGTCCGGTCCAGTTCCACGCCCGGCTTCAAAAGGCTCCCCAGTATCTCCTGCTGCCTGCAGTACAGCTCGTCAGCGGCATAGTAAGCATCAAAAACCTCCACCACATCCCCCTCAACGGAGGCCAGCTTCTGCTTCAGGAAAGTGGGCAGATCCACCTTCCCCACAAAGCAGATCCCCTGCGAATCCTTCTTCTCTGCCGACGGCAAATCGGCTTCCTTTGCTATGCGACGGACCTCCGGCTTTGTCAGATGCCCTATCGGGAAAAGCGCCCTCGACAGCTGCTCCTGGCTGAGCTGGCACAGGAAATACGTCTGGTCCTTGTTCGGATCCGTCCCTTCCAGGATACGGTAAACAGTCCCGTCATGCCCGTCGTGCCCAGCCTGCCCGTCATGCCCGTCATGCCCGTCATGCCCGGCCTGCCCAGCCTGCCCAGCCTGCACGTCATGCCCGGCCTGACCGGGCATCTCCTCCTTCCGGCAATAATGCCCCGTGGCCACATAATCGGCCCCCATTTTGCGGGCGACCTCCAGGAAGGCGTCGAACTTGATTTCGCGGTTGCAGAGGACGTCGGGGTTGGGGGTGCGGCCTTTCTCGTATTCGGAGAACATGTAGTCCACCACTCTCTGCCGATATTTTTCGGACAGGTCCACGAAATAGAAAGGTATGCCGATTTTCCTTGCAACAAGCTCTGCCACAAAGCGGTCCTCCTCCCATTCGCAGTCTCCGTGGAGGGTTGTGGAGGCGTCCGACCAGTTCTGCATGAACATGGCAAAGACGTCGTACCCCTCCTGCTTCAGGAGGTACGCCGCCACCGACGAATCCACTCCGCCGGAAAGCCCCACACAAACCTTTATTCTACTTTTGTCCATACGCTGCAAAGGTAGCAATAATTTTACTATATTTGTAGATATGAAAATTTGTATCATCGTCGCAATGGAGAGCGAGTACGCCCTCCTTCAGAAAGTGCTTGAAAGCGGGGAACTTCCCAAACAGCACACCATCAAGGTTTTCCGCTGCGGTATGGGCAAGGTAAACGCCGCCATAACCGCCACGGAAGTAATTGCAGCAGAGAAACCGGACCTTGTAATCTCTACCGGCGTTGCAGGCTCTGCCAGCCACAGCGTCCACACCGGAGACTTCGTGGTGAGCGGTGAAATCGTCTTCCACGACGCCTGGTACGGAGAGGGCTATGAATACGGCCAGGTCCAGTACCTGCCGGCGCGTTTCACAGCCCCCGCAGAGCTTGTGGCCAAGGCTGCAGGACTCGGCGCAAAACCCGGCCTCATAGCATCCGGAGACAAGTTCATCGAAGACAGCAAGGACGTGGAATTCATCCTTGGGCACTTCCCGGACGCCCTTGCCGTTGACATGGAATCCGGCGCCCTGGCTCAGGTCTGCTACATCAAAGGCGTTCCTTTCATCTCCCTCCGCCTCATTTCCGACGGCAACGACGACGCCCACATGGAAGCATACCTCAACTTCTGGAAGACCGCAGGCGACGAAAGCTTCCGCATGGTGAAATCATTCTTAGAAACTATATAACATCATGGCACAGAAAGGAAAAGTGGCCCTCTGGATACTCATTGTAATCCTTGGCCTTGCCATCCTGGCAACACCTTTTATCTATTTCAAGTACCTCTGGGTGTTCTCAGACGGCACCAAGACCGGAGAACTCAACTCCCTCACCTACACAGGCTACATCTGGAAAACCTACGAGGGCGAAATCATCCTCTCCGGCTACGGCGCAAAGAACAGCACCTCTGTCCAGAGCAAGATTTTCAAGTTCTCCGTCTCTGACAAGGAAGTTGCCGAAAAGCTCACCCGCATGACCGGCCTCCGCGTCACCGTCCACTACAAGGAGTACAAGGGCGTCCTCCCCTGGAGAGGCTATGAAAAAGCCATCGTAGACAGCGTCGAGGACGAACCCGCCCCCGCCTCCACCGTCAACGAAGAAGACAGCATCTTCCTATGATACGAGCGAAGTCGAGAAATCTCCTCATTGCAGCCCTCTTCTCCACCGTCGGCCTTAACGCCCAGACGGTCATCGACACCCGCGAAGCCCATCCCGGCAAGGACCTCACCATGGAAGAGGCCATCTACCGCGGTGTGGGTTATGCCCGTGCAGGCGCCAGTTGGACCGGGGCCGATGAATTCCTCATCGCAACCACCCCCGGCAAGGTCCTGAAGGGCAGCACCAAGACCGCCGAAATCGTCGACTATACCCCCGAGCGCCGTGAACGCAGCCCCTGGATTGAAGGCCCCGAGGGCAACGCCATCCTCCTTGACGGCAGCTCGCTGAAGGGCCGTACCGCCGCGGGAGAGGAGTTCTTCATCGGCAAGTCCGACGACAACAACATCGTCTACGGCGGCTCTTCCATGAGGAACGAATTCGGTTTCGAGAAGGGTTGGCTTTTCTCTCCTTCCGGAAAGAAGCTCGCATTCTACCGCAAGGACCAGACCGCCGTCACGGAGTTTCCTCTTCTTGACATAAAATCCCGCACCGGCAGCCTTGAGAGCCTGAAATATCCCATGAACGGGATGGAATCGGAGAAGCTTGCTATCGGCATATATGACTTTGACAGCGCCTCTACGGTGTGGCTGGACGTGACGGATTTCACGGACGAACGCTACATCACAAACCTCGCCTGGAGCCCCTCGGAGGACTATATCTTCGCGCAGGTTGTAGACCGTTCCCAGCATCACATGCACCTTAACAAGTATTCCGCCACAACGGGACGCTTCGTCAGCACCATCCTCCGGGAAGACAACGACGCCTGGATCGAGCCGCTCAACCCCGTGTGGTTCCTCCGGGAAGACATCTTCGTCTACCGCACGGACAATAGGGACGGCTACCGCAGCCTCTACCTTGTGGATACCATCGGCACAGTGAGGCGCATCACCCCCGTGGAGGCCGATGTCGAATACCTCGGCTTTGACGGGAAATCCGTCTTCTACACCTCTGCAGAGGTTTCCCCTGTTGAGAATCACCTCTTCAAAGTGTCGCTGTCCCTGCCCAAGTCCAAAACCGTGCATAAGGCTAAAATCGGAAGGCCCGTGCAGCTTACCCGCGGCCGCGGCTGGCACACCGTGGAGCTTTCTGCCGATTACAAGTGGTTCCTTGACCGCCGCAGCGACCTTAACACCCCTGCTGTGCTCTCCCTGGCATCTACTGACGGCAAGAATTACCGTGAGCTGTTCTCTGCCGATGATCCTCTCGAGGGCTATGCCTCCTGCAAGGTTGAGCTCGGAACCGTCCCCTCTGCCGACGGCGCCTTCGACAACTACTACCGCCTCATCTATCCCAAGGACTTCGACTCATCGAAGAAGTATCCTCTTGTGGTCTACGTCTACGGCGGCCCCCACAGCCAGCTGGTACAGGATACCTGGCTTGGAGAGATTCGCATGTGGGAAATGCTCATGGCACAGAAGGGCTACTTTGTGTACGTACAGGACAACCGCGGCACTTCCAACCGCGGCGCCGCATTCGAGAAGGCCATCAACCGCCAGTGCGGCGTAGAGGAGATGAAAGACCAGATGGTGGGCATAAACCGCCTTCTGGATATGCCGTTTATCGATTCTGAGCGCGTTGGCGTACACGGCTGGAGCTACGGCGGCTTCATGACCATCTCCCTTATGACACATTACCCGGACGTCTTCAAGGTAGGCGTTGCCGGCGGCCCCGTCATCGACTGGAAATGGTACGAAATCATGTACGGAGAACGCTACATGGACAATCCTTCCACCAATCCGGAAGGCTTTGCCAGAACCTCTCTCATAAACTGGGCTCCCAAGCTCCGCGGCAAGCTCCTCATCTGCCAGGGCGCCATCGACGACACCGTCGTCTGGGAACACAGTCTCAGTTTCATCCAGGAATGCATCGACCGCGAAATCCCCGTGGACTACTTCCCCTACCCCACCGCCCGCCACAACGTCTTTGGCCGCAACCGCATTCACCTCATGGACAAAGTCACAGCATATTTCAATGACTATCTTTAATAATACATGATCAATCTAGCTATAATCGGCGGCGGCCCCGCCGGCTACGTTGCAGCAGAAAAGGCTGCAAAGGCGGGACTTTCGGTAGTCCTTTTTGAAAAGGAAGAACTTGGCGGTGTGTGCCTTAACGAGGGCTGCATCCCTACAAAGACACTGCTCTACAGTGCCAAGATTTATGATTACGCTAAACATGGAGACCGTTACGGCGTGAACTTCGAGGGTGCGTCCCTGGACTTCTCTGCAGTGATGAAGAGGAAGGAGAAGGTGGTAAAGAAACTTGTGGGAGGCATCAAGGTGCGCATGCGTAATGCTGCCGTGGAAGTCGTAAAGGGAGATGCCATGATTGACGGCCCCATTGCCGGCGGCTTCTCAGTAACCTGCGGTGAGACAAAGTATGAGGCGGAGAAACTTCTTATCTGTACTGGTTCATCGGCAGTGGTGCCGCCCATTCCGGGCGTTGCAGGGAACCCTGCGGTGGTGACGAACCGTGAGATACTTCGTCTGACGGAAGCGCCGGCCCGGCTGGTGATTATCGGAGGCGGCGTCATCGGCATGGAGTTCGCGAGCTTTTTCAATTCCATCGGCACGCAGGTGACTGTGGTAGAGATGCTTCCAAAGATTCTTGGGCCGATGGATCCGGACATATCGGCAATGCTGCAGGCGCAGTACGCGAAAAAGGGTGTGCTGTTCCATCTGAGCTGCAAAGTCACCGCGGTGGAAGGCGGCACGGTAGTGTACGAAACTCCTTCCGGCGAGGTTGAACGTGCCGATGGAGACCTGGTGCTGATGTCCGTCGGCAGGCGCCCGAACCTTCGCGGCTTCGGCCTGGAGAACCTTGGAGTTGCCGTTGAGCGCGGCATCGTGGTGGATTCCTGCATGCAGACCTCCGTTCCCGGAGTGTACGCAGCCGGTGACGTCACTGCCCTTTCCATGCTGGCACATACGGCCTCCCGCCAGGCAGAAGTAGCTGTAAACCATATCCTTGGAGTGGCCGATTCCATGTCCTACGACGCCATCCCCGGCATCGTGTACACGAATCCGGAGGTTGCCGGCGTGGGCGCCATCGAAGGCGCACGCGTGCTGCAGCTCCCCATGGCCTACAGCGGCCGCTTCGTTGCAGAGAACGAACGCGGCGAAGGCGTCTGCAAAGTGGTTCTGGACGCTTCCGATCACGTCATTGGCGTGCACATGCTGGGAAACCCCTGCTCGGAAATCATCACCGCCGCCGCAGTCGCCATCTCCCGCCACTGCACGGTCTCTGAACTCCTTCAGGTAGTATTCCCCCACCCCTCCGTGTCCGAAATCCTCAAGGAAACCCTGGCCTCTTCGGAGTAGTTAAGCAAACAAGGTCATGAATTCATCATAGGAGAGTGCCTCAAAGTACTCTCCTATTTTTAATGTGCAGAGGTCTTCCGGGCGTTTGCCGGTCATGATGGCGGCAAGCCCGGTGGCGGGGCGGGCACCAAGGAAGTCGCCTTCGAAGGTGACTTCCGTGAAGCGACCATGTTTCAGGGAGTAGCGCACGGTCACGGTGCCGCAGCGGAACTTACAGGTGCGGGAGAACTCTGCCGATGGTGAGTGGCCATATATCCACTCCCACGTGCGGAACTTTGTGTCTGCGATGTGCTCTATTTCAGAGAGCTGCTCCGGTGTGAGTGTACAAGGTGGATAATTAAAAAACTCCTGTACAGCAGTCATGAACTCCTGCACTGAGCCGTAAGGCAGGTACTCCCGCAGGTTGGCAACCCGCATGCGCACGGATTCCACACCGGCGGCTGAAAGCTTGCTCCCCGGCACCGCCAGCGCCTGAGTAAGCGCCTCCAAATCAACGTCATACATAAGCGTCCCGTGCACCATCACGCGGCGGGATGAGTTAGCATGCCTCTTCGCGTACCCGGAGCACTTGCGCCCATCCACCAGGATGTCGTTACGGCCGGAGACATCGGCAGGAACGCCCATGGAGCGCAGTGCGGCGGCAATCAGGGACGGTCCGTCCTCTACCCGGGCACCGCTGCCCACAAAAGTGTAGTTCACATTGCCAAGGTCGTGAAACACCGCTCCCCCGCCGGACACACGCCGCACCGGCAGGATGCCGTGCGCGCGAAGATACTGAAGATTCACCTCGGCATATATGCTCTGGTTCAGCCCCAGGATTACAGAAGGCGCGTTCTGCCACAGGTACACACCTTCGAAGTCCGTATTCTCCAGTACATAGCTGTCAAACGCCATGTTAAAGTACGGATCAGTAGATGTATTCAGGAGGTATTTCATATCTCGGAGAGTTCAAGCCAGCGGAGTTCGGATGTATCAAGTTCTTCAGACAGCACGCCATAGCGCTCTGATGCGGCACGGAGTTCATCGGCACTCGCAGCCCCTCCGGAAAGGATAGCCTCCAGCGAAGCCTTTTCGGCCTCCAACTCCTCCAACTTAACCTCCAGCGCCTTTAGTTCCTGCTGCTCCTTCCAGCTGAGCTTCCTCTTGGAAGGCGTCTTAACCTTCTCAGCAACAGGCTTTTCCCGTTCAGCCACAAGACCTGCCTCATAGTCCTTTATGAAACTCCGGTACTCTGTATAATTGCCTATGAAGTCCTTCACTACGCCGTCCCCGCAGAACACGAAAAGGTGGTCTGCAAGGCGGTCAAGGAAGTGGCGGTCGTGGGAGACTATCACAAGAGACCCCTTGAACTCCAGCAGGTACTCTTCCAGTATGTCCAGCGTGACGATATCAAGGTCGTTGGTGGGTTCGTCCAGAATGAGGAAATTCGGCTGCTGCATCAAAACGGTAAGAAGGTACAGCCTGCGCTTTTCCCCGCCGGAAAGGCGTTCCACGGGGGTCTGGAGCATGTCGTGCGGGAAGAGGAAACGACTCAGGAGGTGGGTATCGGCAACGGTTTCAAGGACGGTCTGGCCAGGCTTGAAGGACATGCCGCTCTGGTGGTAGTAGCCCACTTTGAGCGAATCTCCCAGCTCCACCACGCCTTCCATCCGGCCGCCAAGAGACGGTTTCCATCCTCCGGTAATGAGGTTCAGGAACGTGGTCTTTCCCGCGGCGTTTTTCCCCACTATGCCGATTCTCTCATACCTCTGGAAATTGTAGCTGAAGTGGCTCAGGTAGCATTTTTCATCGGCACCGGGGGCGCCCCACCAGAAGCTGAGGTCCTTGCAGTTGATTACCTTGTTGCCAAGATAGGTGTTGCCGATGCGCGTGTCCGTCATGTCCACCTTCTTGATGGTATAAGCATCGGCAGCCCTTTCCTTTATGGCCTCGAAGGCCTGCTTGCGGTATTTGGCCTTGCCGGTGCGTGCGCAGGGGCTGGCGTGAATCCACTCCAGTTCCCGGCGGAAGATGTTCCGAACCTTCTCTGTCTCTGCATTGTAATTGTCGATGCGCTCCTCCCTCTTCTCCAGGAAGTTGGTGTAGTCTCCGCGATAGATGTAGATGTTTCCGCGGTCAAGTTCCATGACGGTGTTGCACACGCGGTCAAGGAAGTATCGGTCGTGCGTTACCATGAAGAGTGTACAGCGGCTGTGCCTCAAATGCTGCTCCAGGAACTCGATGGCATCTGTGTCAAGATGGTTGGTGGGCTCGTCCATGATGTAGAAATCGGCCTCGGAGGCAAGCATTTCCGTAAGCGCCACGCGCTTGATTTCGCCGCCGGAGAGGTCCCGCATGGCCTTTTCCGTATCCGTTAGGCCGAACTGCGTCAGGAGCCTCTGCACCCGCCGTTCATACTCCCAGTAATGCTCCTCGTCCAGATGCTCCGTCCACTTCCTGGAGGCGTCCATTATCTGTTTCATGATGGACTTCTCCGGGTCAAAGGCATACTCCTGTTCCAGAAACGCAATGCGTATATCCTTCAGGAACAGCACCTTGCCGCCGCTGTCCGACGAGTCCTTCCCCGCCAGTATCCTCAGCAGCGAAGTCTTCCCGGTGCCGTTAGGGGCGATGAGCGCCACCTTGTCACCCTCATTTATATTGAAGCCGATGCCCTCAAACAGCACCTTGGGGCCGTAGGACTTGGAAATGTTCTCAATCTGAAGGTAACTTGCCATAACGGGAACAAAGATAGCAAAATTATGCGTAAATTTGTGCCGATATGAACCCTATCTACAACCGCACAGCCATCCTCGTGGGAGATTCCGCCATGGAGGCCCTGAGCAGCGCCAAAGTCATCCTCTTCGGCGTTGGCGGCGTGGGAAGCTGGTGTGCCGAAGGCCTCATCCGCTCGGGCGTCACGAATCTCACCATCGTGGATTCAGACTGCGTCGCCGTCTCCAACGTGAACCGCCAGAGCATGGCAACCAGCCTGACCATAGGCCGGGTAAAAGTAGAAGCCCTGAAGGACAAGCTTCTGGAAATCAACCCCTCGGCAAACATTACCGCCATCAAGGGCGTATACTGTGAAGAAACCGCCGGTCAGTTCGACCTCAACAATTACGACTACGTCATCGACGCCATCGACTCCCTCAAAGACAAGTCCAACCTCATCCTTAACGCCGCCGCCAGCAAGGCAAAAATCTTCTCCGCCATGGGGGCCGCCGTCAAAATCGACCCCACAAAGGTCCGCGTGGCAGAGTTCTGGGACGTCCGCGGCTGCCCCCTGGCCGCAGCCATCCGAAAGAAGTTCCGCCGCAACAACACCCTGCCCGCCAAGAAGTTCCTATGTGTCTATGACGATGAGGTCCTCCCCAACATGGGCACTGTGAACTACGCTCTGGACGAGCCCTCCACTGGTGCCGGCAGCACTTCCAAAGCCGTCACCAACGGCACCATGGCCCACATCACCGCCATCTTCGGCTTCACCCTCTCCGGCCTCGTCATCCAGGACATAGTTTCAATGCATCTCCCCACTCAAACCACCGTTATGGGCCCGTAATGGCGGCGAAGTGTTGGTTTGGCCATGTTTAAACCCCGCCAAACCACCAAAAACGCCCTCCCAGAGCCCAAAGTGGTGGTTTGAATGTTTTTGCATCATTACCGTATAAAACGAATACCTGGAGTCCGTGTGAACTCCAGGTATTCGTTTGTGAGGACTGGCAGATTTGAACTGCCGACCTCTTGCCTGTCAAGCAAGCGCTCTAAACCAACTGAGCTAAGCCCTCATGACTTTGGGGATGCAAATATAGAAACAATTTGCCAATCCTCCAAATTTTATTCAAAGAAGTGATGTACTGACACTCCAAAAACTGTTGCCGCCCACGGCACATGAGTGGGAGGGGCCCATCGAAGATGGGAGGGACGAGGACCGAAGGTCCGAGGTTTTTGGAGTGTCAGTACATCACTTCTCCAAAATGGATTGTGCGTAATCCAGCGTGAGAGTGAACGTCTTCTTGCGGGAGGTTGGGGCGGTGAACATGGCGTCTGCCATGAGGCGTTCGCAGATGGAGCGAAGGCCTCGGGCACCGAGTTTGTTCTTGAGAGCTGTGTCCACTATCAAATCCATGACTGCCGGCTCTACGACGAGCTCCATGCCATCCATCTCGAAAAGCTTCTTGTACTGGCGCAGGATAGCGTTTTTGGGCTCGGTAAGGATGCGCTTCAGGGAGTCCCTGTCAAGCTGGTCAAGATATGTGATGACGGGAAGCCTTCCAACAATCTCAGGGATGAGGCCATAGGCACGGAGGTCCATGGCGTCTACGTACTGCAACAAATCATCGGAACCCACGCGCTCCTTATTCTCGGCCGTAAAACCTATAATCCTCGTATTCTTCCTGAGTGCGATATGCCTTTCGATTCCCTCGAACGCGCCGCCGCAGATGAAGAGGATGTTCTGAGTGTTCACGTGGATGAACTCCTGCTCAGGATGCTTGCGACCTCCCTTTGGCGGAACATTCACAACAGCGCCTTCAAGGAGCTTGAGCATCGCCTGCTGAACTCCTTCTCCGGAAACGTCGCGCGTAATGGAGGGGTTGTCGCTTTTGCGGGCAATCTTGTCGATTTCGTCGATGAAGACGATTCCGCGCTCTGCCTTGGCCTGGTCAAAATCGGCCTCCTGGAGCAGTCTGGTAAGGATGCTCTCCACGTCTTCGCCAACGTAGCCCGCCTCCGTGAGAACGGTGGCGTCAACGATGGTGAACGGCACATCCAGCATCTTGGCGATGGTGCGCGCCAGGAGGGTCTTGCCGGTTCCGGTGGGACCGACCAGCAGGATATTGGACTTCTCCAGCTCAACGCCGTCGTCCGGCTTTTCCACCAGATTGTGGCTGATGCGCTTGTAGTGGTTGTACACCGCCACGGACAGCACCTTCTTCGCCCTCTCCTGGCCAATCACATACTGATCCAGGTAATCCTTTATCTCCTTGGGCTTCGGGGCCTTCCCCATCTTCACCGGCTCCGGACCACGTGCCGACGCCCGACCCTCCACCTCGTCCACGTACTCTTTCGCAAGGCGGACGCAGTCGGGGCAGATGGAGCCCGCAAGTCCCTTGAGAAGATAAGGGACATCGGTATCAGGCCTGCCGCAGAATACGCAGCGGTCCTTGACATTCTTCGATGCCATACTTACTTGCTCCTCTTTGTGAGAATCTCGTCAACCATACCGTACTCCAGGGCTTCCTGAGCACTCATCCAGTAGTCGCGCTCACCATCGGCAGCAACCTTGGAGACCTTCTGGCCGGTGTGCTGGGCGATGATGGAGAAAAGCTCGGCACGGGTTTTCTCAATCTCCTTTGCGGCGATGAGAATCTCCGTAGCCTGGCCCTGGGCTCCGCCAAGCGGCTGATGGATGAGCACGCGGGAATGAGGAAGTGCGCTGCGCTTCCCCTTCTCTCCGGCGCACAGAAGCACCGCACCCATGGATGCAGCCATGCCCGTGCACACCGTAGCCACATCAGGCTGCACCAGCTGCATGGTATCGTAAATACCAAGGCCGGAAGTGACCTGACCGCCGGGAGTGTTAAGGTACATGGTGATATCGGCACCCGGGTCATTGGAGGCAAGGAAAAGAAGCTGGGCCTGGATGATGTTGGCAACGTCATCATCGATGGGAACGCCAAGGAAGATGATTCTGTCCATCATAAGACGTGAGAACACGTCCATCTGGGCAACGTTCAGTTTCCTTTCCTCCGTGATGGTTGGGTTGATGTAACCGTCATACACGGACGTATAACGAGAAAGGGTCATCGAACTGATGCCCCTTCCCTTCACTGCAAATTTGTCAAATTCTTTCATATAACTACTTGAGTTCACGGAACTTGTCAAGCGAGATTTTCTTGTGGGTGAGAGTGACCTCGTCACGGACGCGGGCGATGGCGGCGTTGTCTTCGCACTGCTCCTCGAGACGGTTGTACTGGTTCTTGTCCTGGAGCATGTTCTCTGCTGCGGAATCGATGAGATTCTGAGGCATGCCGGCCATTCCGTACATTGCATACTGATATGCTACATAGTTCTTTGCGGCATTGAGAACGTCCTCACGGGAAACCTTGAGGTTGAACTTCTGCATGATGTAGCCGCGCACGAGCTGCCACTTGAAGTCCTCAATGAAGCCGGGGAATTCCTTCTCTACCTGTTCGGCAGTGAATTTGCCCTCGTTCACGTAGATGAGCCAGCGCTTGAGGAAAGCCTCAGGGAGCTCGATACCGGCCTTCTCCACGAAGTACTTGCGGACATCGGCACCGAAGCGGAAGTTTGCATCCTGTTCGTGACCGGCCTTGATGCGCTCGACGACCTTCTCCTCGAACTGCTCCTCAGTAGTAACGGCACCCTCGCCAAAGAGTTTGTCCCAGCTTTCCTGGTTGTTCTCTCCGGGGACGTAGGTCTTCACGTTGACCACGGTGAACTCGAACATAGGGTCAAGGGTTGCAAGCTGGTTCTTGTCAACCTTGAGCATTGCGGCGCGGTCTGTCTCGTTGGTGAAAGCGGCGTTCACGTCAATCATGAACTTTTCGCCTGCCTTCTTGCCGATGAAAGCGCCACGGGCCTCTTCTGCCACCTGAGCGATGGAAACATAGACACCCTCTGCCTTGTGGCCTTCGTTTGCCATGTCCACCACCAGATAGTCTCCCTCTGCCGATACCTTGCCTTCCTGCAGGCTGCCTACGCTCTGGAGCATCTGCTCACGGGTAGCCTTTTTCTGGTCTGCGGTGACGTTGATGTCATAGTAGACGATCTTGTCGTCCTTGTTTACGTCGAAATTAATCTCGGGAGTCTGTGCGATATCGAACTTGAAGGTAAAGTCTGAACCTTCTGCCCAGGAGAGCTGAGGCTGGTCTTCTGAAGGAAGAGGCTCGCCCACGACACGGATCTTCTCGTCGGCAATGAACTTGTCAAGCTGCTCGCCAAGAAGGCCGTTTACGCAGTCGTAAAGGGCCTGCTCGCCATAAAAGCGCTTGATCATGGACATAGGGGCCATTCCCTTACGGAAGCCCTTGATATCCGCCTTGCGGCGATAGTCATTCAGACGCTTCCTCAGCGGCTCTGCATAATCTGCTGCTGCAATCTCTACTGTAACCTGATAATTCAGTGCATCAGGCTGATTCTTAGTAATATTCATATCTTTAAATTAGTTATTTCTCAAAAGGGCTGCAAAGATAGCAAAAATCCTGCTTATTTCCTACGCTTTGGATAAGCCACTCTGCCATGATGCATCTGCTGGAGGTAGGTTTTGAGCATGGCTTTGACCTGGCCCAGTTCGTGGATGGTGATGTCTGCGTCTTCCAGCTGGCCGGCCTTTTCCTTGGAGCCGACGATGCCCTCTACAAAGCGGTCGAAGGCCTCGGGAGTGAATTCCTTGATGGTGCGGGAGGCGGCTTCGATGGAGTCGCAGATCATGAGGATGACCTGCTCCTTCGTTGCCGGCTTCTTGCCGTGATAGCAGAAGGCCGATGTGTTCGCCGGGTCTCCCCCGTCGTTCAGGTACTTGTTCAGGAAATAGGCAGTTGACGATGTGCCATGATGCGTGCGGATGAAGTCCTTGAGCTCTGCCGGGAGGCGGTGCTCTTCTGCAATGGCAAGGCCGTCGTCTACGTGGCGGATGATGTCTGCAGCGCTCTCCATGGGCGTTTTCCCTTCATGGTAGCGGGCCGGGCCGGGAGATAGCGACTCGTTCTCTACGAAGCAGAGCGGATTCTGCATCTTGCCAAGGTCGTGGTACAGTGCACCGGCCCTGAGGAGCGGCACATTGGCATCTACCGCCCTTCCCACATAATCCACCATGTTCATAACCTGGATGCAGTGCTGGAAGGTTCCGGGGGCCTTTGCCTGAAGCTCCTGAAGGAGGCTGTTGTTGGTGTCGGCAAGCTCTACGAGACGTGTGCTGGAGACCAGGTTGAATATCTTCTCGAATAGATAGATGAGAGGATATAGCGCCACGGTGAGCATCGAGCCCACGAAGATCTGGATGGCATCCATCCACCAGCCCGCGTTGCTTCCGACGTCGATGAGCCTGAAGCCGAAGAAGACAAGTATCTCAACGCCAAAGATTACGAGGGCGTTGATGAACTGCTGCCAGCCCTTGCTCAGATAATTGAAGGTCTCTATCGTAACGGCCCCCGCCATGAGGTACATCACGAAAAGCTCCATGCCGTTCCTGCTGAATATGAGGAGCGGAAGCAGGATAACCATGTATATCGGCAGGATAACCCTCTTCCTTACGAAAGCAAGGAGGTAGAGGGCGAACACCGGATACGGTATCATATACATGAACTGCGGGGCCACGGCCTGCATGATGAATGTCACCATTGCGGCGAAGAGGAATATGAACAGTATGTACATATACCTGCTCCAGGACTCGAATATCCTGCGGTTGGAGTAGTAGATGCAGAAATACAGCAGCACGCAGAGCGCCAAAGCTATGAGTATGTTGCCAAGGTAAAGGAGGGCGCGGGGGCCGTCATAGCCATATACCTTGTTGTACTCTTCCTTGTAGGAATCCAGCATCTGGGCAACCTCGGCAGTGACGATCTCACCCTTGGAGACTATCTTCTCATCGGCCTTCACATAGCCCAGCGTGGGAGAGACGTAGTCGTCCGATTCGGCGTGGGTGAGTTCGGTCATGCTCTTGTCATACAGGAGGTTGGGGATGATGACGTTGTACACTCCGGAGCGCCTGAAAAGGGAATCCAGGTTCACAGAAGGATAGCTCTTTGCCACCAGGGCAACCAGCTGGTCCTTGGCCTCGGAGACCTTGTAAACCTCCTGCAGGGCCGCCTGCGTGGCCCTTTTGTTCTTCTGGATATAGATAAGGTTGTCCGACACCTTTGCCGATGAGTGGTCCAGCTTGACCTTGGCATCGGAAATGACACCCTTGGCATAGATGTCTTCCAGCCTTGTGACTACGGCCGGACGGATGTTCTTGTACACGCCCAGGTCCAGGCTCTGGACGTTCTTTACCGCCTGGGACACAGCGTCTTCCGAGTATCTGTAATACGGGATGACGATGGATGCGCTCTGTCCCCTTTCGTCCCTTATCTGCTCCTCTGTCTTGAGGATGGGGAAGTCGAACTGGGATACAAGGGTTTCATACGGCCATGGTGAGCCTTTCTTGTAGTCGTAATTGAATTTCGCGGTCCTTGGCATGAAGAGCACAAGGACTGCGAAAAGAAGAATGAAAGGAATGAACCTTCTGGATATCTTAGGCGTCGATATTCGCATAATGGGCGTTTTCTTCGATGAAGGCGCGGCGAGGCGGTACGTCGTCTCCCATCAGCATGGAGAAGGTACGTTCTGCATCGGCAGCGTTTTCGATGGTAATCTGCCTGAGGACACGGCGGTCAGGGTCCATAGTAGTTTCCCAGAGCTGGGTGTCTGACATTTCACCAAGACCTTTGTAGCGCTGTACGGTGATGCCCTTTTCAGTGCCGCGGCCAAGCTCTGCGGTTGCGGCTTCGCGCTGGGCGTCTGTCCAGCAGTAGCGTTCTTCCTTGCCCTTTTTCACCAGATAGAGCGGAGGTGTTGCCAGGTAGACATATCCGTTCTTTATGAGGTCGAACATGTAACGGAAGAAGAAGGTAAGGATAAGGCAGGCGATGTGGGCGCCGTCGACATCGGCATCGGTCATGATAATCACCTTGTGGTAACGGAGCTTGGAGAGGTCCATGTGCTTTTCGCCGGATTCGTCCTCCTGGGCCACCGTAACGCCGAGTGCGGTGTAGATGTTGCGCACTTCCTGGCTCTCGAATGCACGGTCCTGGGCTGCTTTTTCCACGTTCAGGATCTTACCGCGCAGAGGCAGGATGGCCTGGGTGCGGCGGTCTCGGCCCTGTTTTGCGGTACCGCCTGCGGAGTCTCCCTCCACCAGGAAGAGTTCGCACTTTTCGGGGTCGTGGTCGGAGCAGTCGGCAAGTTTGCCGGGCATGCCTGCGCCGCCCATCGGGGTTTTGCGCTGGACCATTTCACGGGCCTTGCGGGCTGCTGCACGGGCGGTAGCTGCAAGGACTATCTTCTCGATGATGGTCTTTGCCTCCTTGGGATGCTCCTCAAGGTACTGGTCGATAGCCGATGCCGTTGCCTGGGACACTGCCGATGTAGCCTCCGGGTTACCCAGCTTGGTCTTGGTCTGGCCTTCGAACTGCGGTTCTGCCACCTTCACGGAGATGACAGCGGTGAGGCCTTCGCGGAAGTCTTCCGGGCTGAGGTCTCCCTTGAACTTTGCCAGGAGGTTGTTCTTTTCGGCATAGTTCTTAAGGGAACGGGAAAGGCCCATCTTGAAGCCCTGGAGGTGGGTACCGCCTTCGATAGTGTGGATGTTGTTCACATAGGAGTAAATCCTCTCGGAGAAGCCGGTGTTGTACTGGAGGGCGATGTCAATGGGGATGACCTTGTCTGAATTCACGGTTATGGGCTCGGGAATGAGCTTGGGTGCGCCTGCATCCAGATAGTCGATGAATTCGCGGAGGCCCTGCTCGCTGTAGAAGACCTCGCTGCGGAAGACCATGTTTCCGGTAGCCTTGCGTTCGCCGTCTTCGGCGGTAACGAATTCATCCACCTTCTCGCGGTTGTCGGTGAGTTTGATGCGGATGCCCTTGTTAAGGTATGCCAGTTCACGGAGGCGGGCTGCAAGGGTGTCGTACTTGTAGACTATGGTCTGTGTAAAGATGGTTGCATCCGGGTGGAAAGTGATGATGGTTCCGGTATCATCGGCGGTGCCGATAACTTCCACTGCGGTGATGGGCTTTCCTTTGGAATACTTCTGCTGGAATATCTTGCCCTCACGGTGGATTTCCGCAACCAGGAGGTCTGAAAGGGCGTTCACGCAGGATACACCCACGCCATGCAGACCGCCGGATACCTTGTAGCTGTTCTTGTCGAACTTGCCGCCGGCGTGGAGGACGGTGAGAACCACCTCCAGGGCGCTGCGGTGCTCTTTTTCATGCATGCCGGTAGGGATACCGCGACCGTTGTCCTGCACGCGGATGGAATTGTCCGGAAGTATCTGGACGTCAACCTCCGTACAGAAGCCGGCCATTGCCTCGTCAATACAGTTGTCTACCACCTCGTATACAAGGTGATGGAGACCACGCTCTCCTACATCTCCGATATACATGGAGGGGCGCTTGCGCACTGCCTCCAGTCCTTCAAGTACCTGAATACTGTTCGCCGAATACTGCTCTTCGGCCATCTTCATCTCTTCGTCAATCATTTTTATGTGTAAATATTAAAGATTCAAGGAAGCCCCTACGCTGAACCAGAGTCCCCTTTCTGCATGGAAGGGAACGCGCTGTACACTCTGGTTAAGGATATTGCCAAGCCTGAGCCAGGCACCCCAGTAACGGTTTACGGCAAAGCTGGTCTTGAAGCCAAGGTCTGCATAGCCCGGGAGATTTGCGTTGACGGAGGGGCGCTCGGTCATTGCATCCAGTGTGAGTCCGGCCTTCCATCGGCCTCCGAAGAAGCGGTACATCGCGTCTACATTGGCTGTGAATGCAGGAGGGCCGAAAAGGTTCTTCTGGAGCTCTGTCTGGGGATTGGGTTTGAATGTATACTGATAATACAGATTTGCGTCGATGTCGATGCGGTCGCTCTTCCAGCCCAGCCTGCCACCGACGAAGATGGTGTTCAGGGGACTCATGTAGCCGACCAGCGGAGTGTAACCGGCAGCGGTGGTGCTGTAGCCCCAGCTGCGGGCGTTCTCCTTGAGGGCATAGCCTGCCCTTATGTTGTAATGGATTCTCTCCCTGACGTTTCCGCGTGCACCGATCATGACGTTGAAGCGGTTGATGGTCACGTCGGGGGCGAAGTCGAAACTGCCCATGAAATGGTTCACGGAGAGAGCCTCCTCGTATGAATTGAGGACGTTTCCGCCTGTTGCGGCCACCTGGAGCACAAGTGCATCTTCCAGGAGGTTGTAATCCAGATAAACGTCAGGATAAATGATGCCTCCCTTGGTGGGGCAGAAGGCGTCATCGCTACGGAGCATGAACGCCACCTTGAGGCCGGCCTTGATACTCAGCTGCCCCATTGAGAATGCGTAGGCAGGCGTTACGGCAAAGTTACCGGCAAAGCCTTCAACGGTGTTGTTGTCAAAGCTCAGGGTCTCTGCCATGAGTTTCAGGGAGAGGTCTCCGGAGGCAATAGGATAGCCGACGGCGCCCTCGGTCACGGTATGGAGCTCGTTAAGGCCGGTATTTCCGGTATAGTTCACATGGGTAAGAAGGTTGTAGTGGAAGGAATTCAGCCCGCCCTGGAGGCCGGCATCCACGCCCACTCCATGGTTTGAAACGCTGTTCCATACATCCCTGCCATTGATTCCGGTGTAGGCAAGGTCTGCCCAGAGGGTGCCGCTTCTCCAGTCGAGGCGGGCATTGCTGCCGATGCGGAAGACGCAGTCTTTCCACACATCGGCACTGAGACTTCCGCTGTCTGTGAAGTACTTGCTGCCGTCGTAGGCGATGTCACGGTAGCGGCCCATATATGCATGATAGTCTCCGTAGAGGTTCACGTGGAGCTTTTCAGACGATACGGGAGTCCAGACGACATCAGCCTCGGGGTGGAAACCGTAACCTGCGCCAAGGGAGGCGTAGAGCCTGCCTTCGGTCGAAGGGCGTGCCGATGGTCTCAGGAGCACGTTGTAAGGCTTGAACTCGTAGGCGCCGCGGTAGGGCGTACTGCGCACGGTGTAGTCGAAGTCGTAGTTGAAACGGCTGACGGAATCGGGCAGGGGCAGGAGCTGGTCCGGCTTGTCGATGCCGGAAGCCTCACGCTTGTAGGTATTTGTGACCTCAACTGTGTGTGTAAGGCTCTGGGCCGATGCTGCGATTCCAACGGAGAGCAGCGCGAGCGTTGTATATATCGATTTTCTCATTGTCTTCTAGAGTTTACGGAGTCTGAGATCCACCTGTTCGAGGACTTCATCGGCAGTGCCGGTGGGCGTGTAGCCGTTTCGGATGCTTTCGAAGGTAGCCTTGGCCTGGGCGGTGTTGCCCTGTTCGGCGAAGGTGTCTCCAAGGACGATGAAGGCCTTGGCAAGCCAGTAGTTCTGGTCGCCGGCGGCATCGGCAAAGGCGTAGACGGCCTCGCGGATGCCGGTGAATTCGGCCCTGTCATACTGGTCCTGGATGAGGAGGTATGCGGCCTCTGCGCCTTCGGATGTTGAAGGAGCGGTTGCGAGGGTGCGCAGCTGGAGGATGGCCTCATCCCTTCTGGAAGTGCTCAGGAGGGACTTTGCACGGACGTACTGCGCCTCGCGGGAGAGTTCCTCCCCTATTCCGGATTTCTTGAGGAGGGCATCGGCATAAGTGAGGGCGTCGTTCCACTGGCGGCCGCTGAAGGAGCTTCTCATGAGGCCGATCTGTGCGTAGCGGACGTTCTCGTCGAACTTGGCGATTTCCTTCAGGCGCTTATATGCCTCCGTTGCCTTGGCGTAATTGCCCAGGGCATAGTTTGTGCGGGCATAGCTGAGGGTTGCGGTCTCTTCAAGTGCCGACGGCAGACCCTTCTCGATTGCGGTCTGGTAGTGGTCTGCGGCGGGTTCGTTCTGGCCGAGGCGGGAGAGGCTTTCTGCCAGGTAGAAGTGGGCCTTTGCCACATTTGCACCGCGGGGATAAGTCTCCAGGTATGCCGTGAGGGTGTTCACCGCCTTCTGGGAATCTCCGGAGAGGAACATCTGTTCTGCCGATGAGAAGTAGACCTCCTCCTTCTGGGCCTCTGTACGGCCTGCGGCCGCTCCCAGTGAATTAACGTAAGCGATATAGGCCTCAGGGTCTTCCCTGGTGCGGTATATTGTCTCAATGGCAAGGAGGGCGTCCTCTGTGTAGGGACCGCGGAGTTCGACCACTTTCTTGTAGCAGTCGAGGGCGCCTTCGGAATTGCCGCTGCCGCGGGCTATGGTGCCAAGTTCCAGGAGGGCCCTTGCGTCAAGGGTGGGGTCCGATGTGTTCTTCCTGAGCGTCCTGAATGTGCGTTCTGCGTCTTCGTTGTCCTTGGTTGCCATATATGCGCGGCCAAGTTCCAGCATGGATTCTCCATAGTAGGGTGCGCTGGGAGAAGCCATTTTGGCGTTCTCCAGGAAGTCTATCTTGCGGGCCTCGTCTCCCTGGAGACCGGCGGCAAGGCCGGCACGGTATGCGGGATAGAGGTTGTCAGGGTCGGGGTAATTGTTCATCTGGCGCTCATAGGCAAGGACTGCAATCTCGTAGTTGCCGCTGAAGAAGTAGCAGTCTGCGATGCGGGTTTCGGCATCGGCGCCCATGGTGGGATTCTTGACCTCGATGTAATTGTCGAACCATTTGAGGGCGTTGTCGTAATCGCCTTCCTTGAAGTAGGTGTAGGCCATCTGGTAGGAGATGAGGTCTCCCTCCGTGCGGCCGCTCATTGCAGAGAGGTTGTAAAGGTCCTTGAGGACGGTGCGGGCGTCGGCATACTTGCCGTCACGGTAGTAGGCTTCGGCCAGATAGTATTTTGCAAGCTGGTTGAAGCCGTCGCGGCGGTGGCTGTAATAGGCGGCGGCCTTTAGATGTGGCACTGCAGCGCGCCAGGAGCCGCTTTCCATGAGTTCCATCGCCCTGAGGAAATATGCCTTCATGTAGTTGTACTGCATGCGTGGCTCCAGGTTTTCGATGTGGTCGTATGCTTCTACGGCACCCTGGTAATCGTGGTTCTTGAGGGCAGCAAGGGCCATGTAGGAGTAGATGCGGTCTCCCTTGGAGGAGGCGTCATAGTCTTTCAGGTACTGCATGAAGGGGGCGGTGTCGCCGCCAAGGTCGAAGGCAAGCTTTGCGTAGTTGTAGAAGGCGTCTTCCTTGATTTCCTTGGAGTAGTCAAGGTCTGCCGCTTCCTTGAATGCCTGCATTGCGGCCACCTTGTTGCGGGTCTTGATGTTTGCGTAGCCAAGCTGGTAGGAGGCTATCTGGCCCAGGGAGTCACGCCTGTCGCCCATTTGCATGAAGTTGTCCACGGAGCCCTGCCAGTCTTCTACCATATAGAGGACTTCACCTGCATAGAAGTAGTCTGAACGGGTTCTGGCGGTCTTGGAGCGGAGGTTTTCCTCATAATAGGTGCGTGCCTTTTCGGCATTGCCAAGGACCAGGTAGGATTCGCTCATGATGCGGGCCATGTGGGGCTGGCGGTCTGCGGGGACCTTGTCAAAGAGGTCTTCGCCGAACTGGACCACATACTTGTAATCCTTCTCGTTGAAACGGCATTCCAGGATGTAGTAGTTTGCCAGCGCCTGGAAGCGGGAGTCCTTGGATGCAAGGAGGAACCAGTCCGATGCTTCACGGAAGTTCCCCTCTGCATAGTTCATGTAGCCTATTGCGTAGTATGCAGGGCAGGTATAGTCATTCTCCGGGAGGGAGCGCATGCGCCTGAGGATGCTCTTGGAGCGTTCCCACTCCCCTGTTCCGAATGCGCTGTAGCCCAGTTTGTAGGTGTATTCAGGGATGCGGCTGGTGGGGATGTCCTTTGCGGTGATGGAGTTGAGGAGGGAGATGGCGTCGTCGTACCTTTCCCTGTCGAAGAGGTCAAGGCCCCAGAGGAAACGTACCTGGGGTGCAAGGATGCATTCGCTGTACTTCCTGAGGTAATCCCCTGCAAGGGCGTAGGAATTGTCGCTCTTCATGGCGAGGGAAGCCATGACCCGGTAGCCGTCTGCCATGTCTCCATGGAAGCCGTCCAGCTCAGAGACAGCCTGGCTGTACATTCCGGCATCATAAAGCGCTTTTACCTTGCCGATGTCCTGTGCTCCGGCACTGAGGCCGATGAGTGCGGCGAGCGCCGCTATATAGAGTCTTTTTATCATAATTCGATTGTAATTTTCCCTTCCGGGCTCCCTCCCCTTTGGGGAGGGCACATTATTTTACAAATATACAAATTTTTCTGATTATATTTGCATTGATTTAGAGAAAAAACATGGAAAGTCTCATCAGTTTCAAAGATGCCGATATCCTGAACGGCGAAAGCACCGTCATTTACGGCCTGAACATGGAAATCATGCCCGGCGATTTTGTCTATATCGTGGGTAAAGTGGGCTCCGGCAAAACCTCCATAATCCGCACCATGACAGCCGAAAACAAACTCCTCAAGGGAGACGGCGAGGTGTGCGGATTTCGCCTCAGGGGCATCAAGGCCCGTGACATTCCCTTCCTCAGGCGTTCCCTGGGCGTTGTTTTCCAGGATTTCCAGCTCCTCCAGGACCGCACCGTAGAGGACAACCTGGACTTCGTCCTCCGTGCCACCGGCTGGAAAGAGCGCAAAGCCATGGACCAGCGCATCCTCGAAGTTCTCAAGGCCGTGGGAATGGAAACCAAGGCCCACAAGAAACCGCACCAGCTTTCCGGCGGCGAGCAGCAGCGTATCGCCATCGCCCGCGCCCTCCTGAACCAGCCCAAGGTCATCCTTGCCGATGAGCCCACCGGCAACCTCGACGGCGAAACCGCCGACGAAATCCTCCAGCTCCTCCGTTCCCTGAACGAAGCCGGCACCGCCATCGTCATGGTCACCCACAACCGCGCCATCTTCGAAAAATACCCCGGCCGCGTCTTCTCCTGCGAAAACGAATCCTGCTCCGAAGTCATCGACGAAGGCATTGACGTCGTGCTCTAACTCTCATTTCGAGCCCTCCCCCCTGTCATTTCGAGCCCCCACCTTGTCATTTCGAGCGAAGCCGAGAAATCTATGACCACAAAACAACGTTTTTCCTCAATAGTCGCCTGGTTCTCCGAAAACCAGCCGGAGGTGCGTTCGGAGCTGCATTATGACAACCCTTTCCAGCTGCTGGTGGCAGTAATCCTGAGCGCCCAGTGCACAGACCGCCGCGTGAACATGGTAACCCCGCCGCTCTTCGAGGCCTTCCCCACCCCGGAAGCCCTTGCCGCCGCCTCCTTCGACGACGTCTACCCCTACGTTAAAAGCGTCTCCTACCCCAACGCCAAAACGCAGCACCTCATAGACATGGCGCAAAAACTCCTTGCCGATTTTGACGGTTCCGTCCCCTCCGACATCGACGCTCTCATGTCCCTCCCCGGCGTTGGCCGCAAGACCGCAAACGTCATAGCATCAATAGTTTATGACAAGCCGGTGATTGCCGTAGACACGCATGTCTTCAGGGTTGCCCACCGCCTTGGCCTTTCCGACGGCAAAACCCCTTATGAAGTGGAGCAGGACCTTGAGCGCCATATTCCGCTTGACAAGCGCGCCACCGCCCATCACTGGTTCATTCTCCACGGCCGCTACATCTGCACCGCCCGCTCTCCCAAGTGCTCCACATGTCCACTGACCCAGTGGTGCAAAAAATACACTGAAGACAATTTTGTTTCTTCAAAATAATCTGCTAATTTTGCATTCCATTTCGCGGGGTATTAGCTCAGTTGGCTAGAGCGATAGGTTCGCAATCTATAGGTCAGGGGTTCGACTCCCCTATACTCCACAAAAAGGATAGGCCGCTCACTCAGCCTGTCCTTTTTTGTATCAAGAACAAATTGTTTCAGCGCAATGCCATGAGTTTTTAGGCGTGGGCGGCAGCAGGGAGGTGGAGGCTGCCATCCGCGCGACGTCCGCGTTGACATTTTTGCACGTTTTTGTTCCCCTGGCCGTCATCCTTTTGCACATAATCCGGCAAACACAAGGTTTTGCGCCTGAGTCAATAATGGCCCGGACTGCAATCGGTGGTCAGCCAATCACGATAACGCTCTGCCCGTAAGCCGGAATATACTTATCAAGGAGGTCTGAGGTGCGGAGTTTTACGAAGCAGGTGGCGGTGGAGTCGGTGCAGGCGAAGAGGGGCTGCTCACAGACATCGCGGTCCATTACGAGATGTACTCCGGAAGCGGCAGGATACGCCGCACTGAGGATTGTGGTGGCGCCAACCAGTACACCGGTGAGTTCCAGGAGCTTATCGGCACTGGCAAAGGAGACGCGGGGGATGCCCAGGGCGCTGCAGAAGTCGCGGGTGACAAAGGGCTTGTCGGACTTGGTCACATAGAGGTAGAACTCCGTCTGCTGGCGGTTGCACAAAAAGATGGTCTTCACGATCCTCTCCCCTATCTTTTCGTCGATGTTCCGGCAGTCCTCCATGGTGATGCCGGGGTCTGTGTCCACCCTTTCGAAGGGTATTCCAAGGCGCAGGAAGGATTCATATACAAGCCGGTGCAGTTCACTTTTGAATTCTGCAGGCGGGGTGGTCATTATTTCGCTTACGTAGAACATATTCTTTCAGATAGAATCAAAACCGGGCCATTGACGGTAGCTGCGCCGAAAATGTGCACCGAGCCGTTTCCGGGAAGGATTCCGCAGCGCCTCAAAAGCTCTTCCGACGACAGAGGAAGGCCGCGGGAGGTGACATCGGCCCGGAGACCCTTGAAAGACTTCATGGCCTTGCCTCCGAAGGGAAGGACCTTCCTCACGGCGAACCATTTACCGAACGCCGCCAGCTCCGGAACCACCCGTGCCGATGCATATAAATGCGTATTGACTCCCAATTTGCGAAGGCCAAACCTCGCACACGGCAGCTTGAACGCCCCGCTCTTGAGAAGCGCCTTGCCCGGTTCGAAAAGACAATCCCCGACGGTCAAAGCACCGGAAAGGACAACCTCTGCCGATGCCTCCTCCTCCGGCGCAAAGGAAAGCGTCTTTCCTCCGGCATATACGGTAATGCCATAACCGCCGGTCCAGCCCCTTTCCAGCCAGAAAAGCAGCTCCTTGCACTCCCCTTCCGCCTCAACCACATGGACGTGCTTCACTCCGGGAAGCTGGCTGCGGAGCATGGAGATATCGGCCATGGGAGAGAGCTTGAGGAGTATGTGCGCGCAGGCCCCGTAAAGCTCAGGAAGGAGGGCCGATACATCCGGGCTGCAGTCCTCCAGGCGGAACACCTTCCTGCCGCCTTCGCCTCGCCTGGCAGGGTCCAGGAATATCACGTCCGGCTCGAACGAGCCAAGGATTTCTGACACCGGCACCTCACCCACAGTGTAATTGGTGACAGTGATGTTGTCGGCCCCGAGCACCTTGAAATTATGCCTTGCGGCATCGGCCAGGACCGGATTCATCTCGTTGTAGAGAACCTCCGCAGCCACCTTGGAAAATGCCCACGCATCCACTCCCAGGCCGCCCGTAAGGTCTGCAACCCTTTTGGATGAGGGCGCACCTTCGGGAACCGTCGCTTCGCGACCCCTCCCATCTTTGATGGGCCCCTCCCTCTTATGCGCCCGAGGGTGGGCACAGGTTCCCGAAGGTGCGCCCTCATCCAAAACCACCGAAGCCTTGTAGAAGGCTGTTTCTGCTGATGAGCACTGCTCCCCAGACAGGCGCAGCGGAAAGCGCAGTGACGGCACGGCATACCACTGAGGCAGCTTCAGACGCAGTTTACGCCGCACTTCCAAGGTGGAAAGCGCCAGCTCAAAGTCCTCTGTCTCAGATGCATATCGGGAACGCTTGAGAGCAAGCGCCGCCAGGTCATCCATCTCATGTGCGAGTATGAATTCGGAGAATTCCATATTGCAAAAATACGGATTATTATTTACATTTGTGGAATGTGAAATACACTAAAACCAATATAATTATGTCAGACTACAAACAAACAGCCAAGAGCTGGATGGAAGGAAACTTCGATGCAGAGACCAAGGCAGAGGTAAAGAAACTCATGGAAACAGACCTCACCGCACTGGAGGATGCATTTTACCGTAACCTGGAGTTCGGCACCGGAGGCCTCAGGGGCATTATGGGCGTCGGAACCAACAGGATGAACAAGTACACCGTGGGAATGGCAACCCAGGGCCTTGCAAACTATATCAAGGCCAATGTGGAAGGCGCCGCCAGCGTGTGCATCAGCCACGACAGCCGCAACAACTCCAGGCTGTTTGCCGAGATATCGGCAAAGGTCCTTTCCAACAACGGCATCAAGGTCTACCTCTTCGAAGACCTTCGCCCCACCCCGGAACTGAGCTACTCCATCCGCCTCAAGAAGGCGACGGCCGGCATCATGGTGACAGCCAGCCACAACCCCAAGGAATACAACGGCTACAAGGTCTTCTGGAGCGACGGCGGCCAGATCACCGCACCCGTAGACAAGGACATCGTAAATGAGGTGGGAAAGATCACAGACCCTGCCGACGTCCGCTTCGAACCCGTAGCCGGCACCAAGCCCGCCCCTATCGAAATCATGGGCGAGGAAGTTGACGCCTGCTACCTCCGTGACATCACCTCCCTGGCCCTCAGCCCCGAAGCCGTCAAGAAGCACCAGGACCTCAAGATAGTCTACACTCCCCTTCACGGCTGCGGCGTAAAGCTCATGCCCAGGGCCCTCGGAATAATCGGCTTCCACAATGTCATCCACGTCCCCGAGCAGGACATCTCCGACGGCAACTTCCCCACCGTGGCATCCCCCAACCCGGAAGAGCCCGCCGCAATGGCAATGGCCCTTAGGAAGGCCGATGAAACCGGCGCAGACCTCGTCCTCGCCACGGACCCGGACGCAGACCGCCTTGGCATCGCCGTCCGCGACAACGACGGCAAGATGGTCCAGCTCACCGGCAACCAGACCTGGTCCTTCCTTACATATTACGTCCTCACCCGCTGGAAAGAGCTCGGCAAGCTTGACAGCACCAAGTACTGCGTCAAGACCATCGTCACCACAGAACTCATCGCAGCCATCTGCAAGGATTTCGGCGTAAAGTGCTACAACGTCCTCACCGGCTTCAAATACATCGCAGAGGTGGTGAAACTGAACCAGGGCAAGGGCGAATTCATCTGCGGAGGCGAAGAGTCATACGGCTTCAACCTTGGCGAATTCGTCCGCGACAAGTGCGCCCAGGTAGCCGGCATCATGGTGGCCGAATGCGCCGCCTGGGCCGCCGAACAGGGCCTCACCCTCTACCAGCTCCTCCAGAAGGTCTACGAAAAATACGGCCTCTACGTTGAAAAGATGGTCTACATCGTCCGCAAGGGCAAAACCGGGGCCGAGGAAATCCAGAAGATCATGGCCGATTACCGCGCCTGCCCTCCTGCAACTATCGCCGGCAGCCCTCTTACGAAGGTCATCGACTACAACGAACCCGAAAAGACCGGCCTTCCAAAGAGCAATGTCCTGCAGTTCTTCAACGCCGCCGGCGACGTCGTCACCGTCCGTCCTTCCGGCACAGAACCCAAGATCAAGTTCTACTTCGGCGCCCGCGGTGCCGATGCCCCCTCGAAGATTGAAGCCCTCAAGGCACAGTTCATTTCATAAAGATAATCGCCGGAGTTGCTTCCGGCGATTTCTTTATTACGACGTCAATTCGCCGATCATGGATTTGGCAACGGCCCGGGATGCGCCGGTGCCGCCAAGGAGGGCGCGCACTTCTGCGTAGTCGCTTATCATGACATTGCGGTAGGATTCATCGTCCAGAAGGCACTTGACTTCACCAAGGACATTCTCCACGGTGAAGTTCTCCTGCAGGAATTCCTTGAAGGCAAGACGGTTGATGATGAGATTTGCAAGGGAGACATACTGCACCTTGATGATGCGCCGCATGATGAAAGCGCTTGCTGCAGCGACCTTGTAGGTGACGACCTGCGGAGTGCCTATGAGAGCCGCCTCCAGCGATGCCGTTCCGGAATTTATGACCGCCGCACGGGCGTGCCTGAGGGCGCCGTAAGTCTCTCCGTATACAACATGCACGAAGTCCCTGCCACCCAAGTATTCAGCATAGTCCTCCGGCTTCCTGAAAGGTGCAGCGGCCACAACAAAATGCAGCGAAGGACGCTCTGCGTGGAGTTTATCGGCAAACTGCATGAATGTGGGCATCATGGAGCCAATTTCCATATTCCTGGAGCCGGCAAGAAGGGCCACCCACTCTACGTCCGGAAGGCCTGTCCTGGAGAGGAATTCCGCGCGCGTTTCATTAAGGGCCGATGAGCCGTCCACCGCATCCACAAGCGGATTTCCGGCATACACGTATGGAACGCCCTTTTTGGTGAAGTACTCCTTCTCGAAGGGAAAAACTATGAACAGTTTGTCGACGTATGCCTTCAGTTTCTTGATTCTCCCCTCACGGGATGCCCAAACCTTTGGAGCGATGTAGTAGAACACCTTGAACCCCGCATTATGGGCAAATTCCGCTATCTTGAAATTGAATCCCGGATAGTCGATGAGAATGACCACATCCGGCTTCCACTCTGAGATATCCTTCTTGCAGGCCTCCACGTTCTTCATGATTGAAAAGCCCTTCAGAAGCACCTCCAGATACCCCATCACTGCAGTGTCACGGTAATCCCTCACAAGGCCCGAACCTGTTTGGTGCTCTTTATAGACACTGTCCATAAGGGGCCCGCCCCAGAAGCGCACATCGGCCTTCGGGTCCTCTGCATACAGTCCCCTCATGAGATTGCTCCCATGAAGGTCTCCAGACGCTTCTCCTGCAATTATATAGTACCGCACGTCTTTAGTCTGTTATAGTCTTCGTAGTCTGTGCAGTCAAGGTTGCAGGGGGTGATGGTTATCCAGCCTTCAATGTTGCCTACGTGGTCTGCATCGAGGTTGCCGGGCTCGTCGTCGATGAAGTCTCCTACCATCATGTATGCCTTTTCTCCGGGTTCTACCTGAACGTCGGACGAGCCAAGGCCGAAGCCTGATGACTTGTAGGCGTCAATGACTTCCTGGTCCCACTCCTGGAATTCCCTTACCCAGTGGCCGCGGCCCTGACGGGTGAAGCGGATGCCCCTGGGCTCCGGAACATCGGGGAAATTGATGTTGTAAAAGAGGCCGTACCTGTTCTCCGGCCAATTGTCAAGCAGAAAACGGACTATACGGGGAAGATACTTCTTTACTACCGTGAAGTCTGCATTCTCGCTGAAATTACAAAGCGACACGCCAATGGACTTGACACCATTCAGGGCGCCTTCCTCCGCAGCGCCCATTGTGGCCGAGTAATTTGCTGCCGTAGAGGCGTTTGAGCCGTGATTTATACCTGTTATCACAAGGTCTGGATTACGGTGCTCGTAGAAAAACTCAAGGCCGAATTTAACGCAGGAAGCCGGCGTGGCATCAAGGTAATGCCAGCTGCCGGGCCCCATCTCAGGAAGAGCCTTGTATACCAGTTTCTTGCGGCCAAGCGAGACTGCCATTGACATGGCGCTCTGATGGTACTTGGGCGCAACCACTGTCACGTCCCCGAATGTGGACATGACATCTACCAGGGCGCGGAGTCCCCCGGCCTTATATCCGTCATCGTTTGCAATCAGTATTCTCATATACTGCAAATTTATATAAAATCTGGCGATTATAGGCCAGTTTATATAAAAATCAAGACCGCTGTCTTATCTTTGTTGGCGAGCGGTCATCGCCTTCCGGCGCGCCGCAAGATTATCATTGTTTAACGGG
>Ga0208297_1000391_pt1 | contig 95244 bp, 98 predicted proteins | sample LMS_cellobiose_e_FD_187367 | JGI IMG/M metagenome (GOLD analysis project Ga0208297, IMG submission 187367) | Rumen-fistulated moose microbial communities from Alaska, USA - LMS_cellobiose_enrichment (SPAdes) (version 2) | ecosystem: Host-associated > Mammals > Digestive system > Stomach > Rumen... | reverse complement strand
GATCGCCTATAAAGACATGGTCGAGCTGCACAAGAGAGGCATGCGCAACGCGTGCCTGTTCGAGGGCTGGGCAAAGGATACCGAAGAAGCCGACGCCATGCTGAAGGCAGGCGACGTAAAAGTCGTTTCGGCGCTCGATCATAACACTGTAGGGGCGGGTGCCGGGATCATAACCAAATCCGTTGCAATGTGGATCGTCGAAGACCGCGCCTCCGGCATCAGGGCTGCTACGTTCCCCGCGGAAGGCGCGAAGTTCCAGGGCGGCTTCAACGGCTGGGGCATCTATTCGCCTGAGATCGCGGCGAACCACAGATTCATGCGCGAGCAGATATTCCCGTATATAAACGATATGCTGCAGAAGCGCGGAGGAGTGGCCGTAAAGCCTATCCTGTCCGAAGGTTTCCAGATGGGCGACGAGAACCACACAAGGCAGACTGCCGCAGATATGATCATACTCAAGCAGTGCTGCATGGATCTCATCAATATGGACTGGCCTTCTGACGTTCTTAAGACCGTCATGGGCTATTTCAGCCAGACTCCGCGCATGTTCCACTGCCTTGGCCAGGGCGCCGCGCGTTCGGCTGCGCTCGCTGCTTCGGGCACCGAATATTCGACCATGGTCACCGCGATGGGAGGCAACGGAGTAGAGTTCGGAATAAAGGTGGCGTCTCTCGGGGATCAGTGGTTCACGGCTCCTGCGCCTTATCTTGACGGACGTTATACTTCCAGCCGTTATACGAAAGCGGATGCTCTTCCCTGGTTCGGTGACAGCTGCGTCGTCGAAGCTGCCGGAATGGGCGGCCTTGCCGCTGCGGCTTCACCTATAACGTCTCTGCTGCGCGGAGATAAGCTCAAGGAGTCTATCGCACAGACCCGCGAGATGGAAAAGATCTGCATAGACAAGAACCATAACTTCCCGATACCCAATCTTGACTTCGACTTCCTGCCTGTCGGCATAGACATACGCCTTGTCCTGAAGACCGGGATCTCGCCTGTGATGCACGGCGGGAATTTCCACAAGGAAGGCGGTATGATAGGCGCAGGCACGGCAAGAGCTCCGATGGAATGCTTCAGGAAGGCCCTTGCGGCGTTTGCTGAAAAGTACAGATAACAGACGCGATGGGAGCTCAAACATGTCTTTGATCATTCTTGACAATCCGGCATACCGCGTAAAGATAAACACGCTCGGGGCTGAGCTCTGCGGGATCGAAAGCAAGGAACTCGGCAAAGAACTGATGTGGCAGGCCTCAGAAGAAATATGGGACCACAGCTCGCTCTTCATGTTCCCGAACACGGCGCGCATTAAGGACTGGACCGCGGTGATACGCGGAAAGGAATATCCCCAGGTGATGCAGGGCTTTTGCCGTGACAGTGAGTTCGATGTGATAAGGCAGGACGCTTCCTCGGTCGAGCTCGCTCTCGATTCCTGCGAAGAGAGCCGCAGACATCTTCCCTATGAATACAGGCTACGCATCGTATTCGAACTGACGGATGACGCGCTGCTTCAGACTGTCACCGTCACGAACGACGATGAAGGCGACATGTATTTCGGCATGGGCTTCCACCCCGGTTTTGCTCTGCCTTTGGGCGAGGGCGCTGCTTCGGACCACGTCCTCCGTTTCAGCAAGCCTCAGACAGTATTCAGATACGGGCTCTGCGAAGGCAGCAAGCTCTCGAGCGGACAGGACGAAGCGTTCCTTGCAGACAGTCCGTTTCTCAGGCTTGAAGAAGGGATTTTCGACCGGGGAGCGATCGTGTGCGGAGGTTTTGATACCGATACCGTGACGATAGTCTCTGAAAAGAGCGGAATGTTCGTCGAGATGGGCGTGAAAGGCTTCTCCGACATAGCGTTCTGGGGAAACCCGGGCGTTCCGCGGCTGTGCTGCATCGAACCGTGGATCACGGTCTCCGACCGCTTCGACAGCGACCGGATCTGGGAGAACAAGCCCGGGCAGATAAGGCTGTCGCCGGGTTCCTCTTTCAGCGTCCGGCTCAGCTACAGGGCAGGACGGTCGGACAAGGGAACTGATAATGTATTATAAAGGGAGCTGCACTGAATGCGGCTCCTTCGCGCCGCGCATACTTGCCGGCGGGGCGACCGGTACTGTCATCGCCCTGTTCAGCAAGGCGTGTTATATCAGCTTTAACGGATGGATACTGATGCTTTGCGGTGATATGTGCCCCGAAGTACCTTTTTCCGTTTTTATCGAAGATTATGAGACCCGTTTCGTGAAGTGCGGCGTCGACAGCGGCTGCGGAGCCGTCTTTGAAAACGGCGCGCTCGTTTCGGACGGTCATTTTTATTTGTCTGTCAGAAATGAAGCCCTGAAAGCTGCCGGGGAACGGAGAATAAACTGTCTGGCAGTTGACATTTCCTGCGCAGTCGAAGAGGCGGTATCCGCATTAAGGACCGAAGGGAAGGGTATATTGAAGAGCCTTCTTACCGGTGAAGAATGCAGGGATCCGTTTTTTTTGAAGTACCGGCAGCTGGTCCCGGCGTTTTGTGAAGCTGCCGTCAGAAACGACGGGGACGAAGTTCAAAAGATCCTTGAAGATTCGATCGGTCTGGGAAAAGGGCTGACGCCGTCGATGGATGACTTCATCACCGGTTTTCTGAGCTGCGCGGCTTTGCTGGACCCGCAGCACGGGGTGATAGGCCGGAACGTATTCAAAGCGGCCGCGGAGGCCGCTCCGAAACGGACGAATGCTATAAGCGCAGCCTTTATTACAGCTGCAGCAGGGTGCGAACCTTTCGCCGCGGTCCGCGATATACTTGAACGCAGACCCGAGGCGGTCTCAAAACTGATCTCCGCCGGATCAAGTTCGGGTTCCGACATGCTGTGCGGACTGGTGTATGCGGCAGGAATAATAGCTGACGCAGCTGAGATCTGAACCGGCCGGCGCGGGCATGATGCGGCCTTACAGCATGCTGCGGCCGTAGTAGAACATGAACTGCTGGATGACGCCTGCGGCGCTGCCGTAGACGGACGGGTCGAAGGAGCCTCCGTAGACTTCGTCGATGACGCGGCGGATCCATACGTCGATGGGAAAGGCGGCGGTGCGGTGGAAACCGAAGAGGCTCACGCAGTTTGCGACTTTTATGCCGACGCCTTTAATAGACATTAATTCTTTGAGGAGTTCCTCGTCCCCGAGGAGCTCCATTTTATTGAGGTCGATCTCGCCCGCGGCGGCGCGGCGGGCGGTCTCTTCGATGTAGGGTTCTCTGTAGCCGAGCGAGCAGCCGCAGAGCGCTTCGTGCGGGGCGGCGGCGAGCTGCTCTGCCGTCGGGAATGCGTAAAGGCCGCGTTCCAGGCGGGAGCCGAAGTTCCTGCAGATCTTTTCGACGCAGCTGGTAATAGCGGGGATGTTCTTGCGCTGCGAGATGATGAAGGTAATCAGCATCTCCCAGGGGTCCTGCCGCAGTATGCGTATGCCGCGGCTGCAGGCCGCAGCTTCGGTCAGGAATGCGTCTTCCGCGGGTATCATAGCGCGTATGGCGGCGTAGTCTGTCTGCGCGTCGAAATAGGAGGCCCAGAAACCTTCATACTCTTCGTTAGAGCAGTCCAGCCTTAGCTCTTCTTCCGAAGCGGCTGCTTCGAGCAGCCTGTCCTTCGCGAGCGCCAGCCATTTCGCCGGCGCGCTCCCGTTTGCCGGTTCCACGCACTTTATGCGGAAGCACTGTCCGCTCTCCGCTATTTTTCTGATATCAAATTCGCCTGCGTCAAGAATGATCATAAGAATATCTCCTTCCCATATTATAGCACATGTAAAAACGAGTGAGATAATTGCCGGCCTTCTATAGAAGTCTGCTGAGGTATAATTTACTATTTGTTAAATCTTGACAAATAGATGATTTTAGAATAATTTGTATATATTGGCAATAACAACAGCGAGGTGAGAAAGATGAAAGCGATCAATAATTCAGCTGTATTGACCGACGATTATAACATTGTTATAATGCCATATAAGGAGGCATATAACATGAAGGCTAAAGTGATAGGAATAGGCAACAGCACAGGCATCGTGATCCCGGCGTCGCTTTTGCGCTCTCTCGGTCTGAAAAAGAATGACACAGTTACGATAAGTGAAACGGAAGGCGGTTTTGTCGTGAAAAAAGAGACCGAAAAGGCAGGATCGTTTGAAGATCTGATATGCAGTTACTATGGCCTTTCGTATGATGAGGCGATCGCAAAGTTTAATAATGAGCCTGACGATGTTTCGGTCGATTGGGGCGAAGCGAGAGGGGAGGAGATCTGGTAATGAGTTCTTTCCGTCAAGGCGATATCATTTGGATGGATTTCAGTCCTCAGAGCGGCCACGAACAGAGCGGAAGGCGCCCTGCGATAGTCGTAAGCAATTCCGCCTTCAATGCGGCAAGTTCGCTGGTGATGGTATGTCCTATCACAAATACCAAAAGCCGGCTGGCGTTGAGGCCTTTGCTTCCCGGCGGCGTGAAGACCACGGGCTGCGTGCTTTGCGACCACGCCCGTTTTGTCGATGCTTCGGCACGCAACGCCGAGTTTTTCGAAACGGCTCCGCCCGAACTGCTCAATTCTGTCCTTAATATCCTGAGCGTGCTTATTGCTCCTGATAAGAACTGAATGGAATCTCCCGCTGGCGCGCAAAGTGTGTTATTATATTAAGGTTAAAGAGAAGGGAGCTTTTCAGTATGAAAAAATGTATCCTCAGCGTCGTGGGACGCGACAAGGTAGGCATCACAGCGGGCGTATGCGCCGTGCTGGCTGAGTGCGGGGTCAACATCCTTGACATTACCCAGACCATACTTCAGGAGTTCTTTACCATGATAGTCCTGGTCGACATATCGACCAGCGGGCTCGATTTCAACGCCATAGCCGAGAGGCTCGAGGCTCACGGTGAGAGCGAGGGGCTCGAGATACACATCCAGCGCGAAGAGATCTTCAACGCGATGCACCGCATCTAGCGGCCGGAGGTCAGTATGGTAAACACCGGCGAGATACTCCAGACCATTGAGATGATAAGCCAGCAGCATCTGGACATCCGCACCGTCACCATGGGCATTTCACTGCGTGACTGCGGGGACCCGGACGCGAAGCGCTGCGCTGAAAAGATATACGAAAAGATCTGCCGCAAGGCGGAAAAACTGGTGCCGACGGCGCTCGCCATAGAGCGCGAGTTCGGCATACCCGTTATAAACAAGCGCGTGTCGGTAACGCCGATAGCCATAGCCTGCGAGCCTGCCGAGACCGAAGATTATGTGCAGTTCGCCCTGGCCATGGACCGCGCAGCCGACGATCTGGGTATAGACTTCATCGGGGGCTTTTCCGCCCTCGTGCAGAAGGGCTTCACCACAGGCGACAGAAAGCTGATCGCGTCGATACCCGAGGCGCTTGCCTCGACGGGCAAGGTCTGCTCTTCCGTCAACATCGGCTCCACCAAGGCAGGCATAAACATGGACGCCGTATCCCTCATGGGGCGCACGGTCAAAAAGGCCGCGGAGCTTACTGCTGATGCGGGCGGTTCTGCCTGTGCCAAACTGGTGATCTTCTGCAACGCGGTGGAGGACAACCCCTTCATGGCGGGCGCCTTCCACGGAGCCGGGGAACCCGAATGCGTGATAAACGTTGGCGTCAGCGGGCCGGGGGTCGTCAAGACCGCACTTGAAGAGGTTCGCGGCGAGCCCTTCGACGTGGTCGCCGAGACCGTCAAGAAGACCGCGTTCCGCGTGACCCGCATGGGGCAGCTCGTGGCGCAGGAAGCCTCGGCACGCCTCGGCGTGCCTTTCGGCATAGTCGATCTTTCGCTCGCGCCGACGCCCGCAGTAGGTGACAGCGTGGCCGATATACTTGAGGAGATGGGCCTTGAGAGTGTAGGCGCTCCGGGCACCACAGCGGCTCTCGCCCTGCTCAACGACGCGGTAAAGAAGGGCGGAGTAATGGCTTCGTCGAACGTCGGCGGGCTTTCGGGAGCCTTCATACCGGTCTCTGAAGACGCGGGAATGATAAGGGCTGCCCGCAGCGGGGCTCTTACGATAGAAAAGCTCGAGGCCATGACCTGCGTATGCTCGGTAGGCCTCGATATGATAGCGGTGCCGGGCGACACGACGGCCGAGACCATCTCGGGCATCATCGCCGACGAGGCCGCGATAGGCATGATAAACAACAAGACCACAGCCGTGCGCGTCATACCCGCGCCGGGCCTTAAGGTAGGCGACACCGTCGAGTTCGGCGGCCTGCTGGGCAGCGGACCCGTGATTCCTGTTAGCCGTTATTCCTGCGCGGACTTCGCGCACAGGGGCGGGCGCATACCGGCTCCGATAAACAGCCTGAGGAATTAGTCTCCGGCGGAAGGCAGCGATGAGACACAGAGGAGTAAAAGGGAAAGAGGCGGTCTTCGCCGAATGCGCGGAATATCTGGTGACGGACCCCGCGGCGCTTAAGGGCCGCTGGGCGGAGCGCTTCGGAAACGCGGCTCCGCTAAGGATCGAGATAGGCAGCGGCAAGGGTCAGTTCATCTGCGCCCAGGCGGAGCTTCACCCGGACGTGAATTTCATCGCCTGCGAAGGGCTCCCCGACGTATATGTGCGCATACTCGAAAAGATAAGGGACCGCGGGCTGCGCAACGTGAGGGTCATCGGGGCCTGGATCACCGACCCGTGCGAGTGCTTCGCAGACGGCGAGGCGGACGCGGTGTTCATCAATTTCTGCGACCCGTGGCCGAAGGCGCGCCACGAAAAGCGGAGGCTCACGAACCGGAGGCTGCTCGCGTCGTACGTGAAGATAATGGGCGGCAGCGGCACCGTGGCTTTCAAGACTGACAACGACGATCTGTTCGAGTGGTCGCTGGGCGAGATACAGGCCTGCGGGCTGAAGGTTCTCGAGCTCAGCCGCGACCTTGAAAACAGCCCGTTTGCAAAGGATAACGTTATGACTGAATACGAAGAGAAGTTCGCTTCCTCAGGGAAGACGATCAATTACGTGAAGGCGGAGGCTGACGGCGAGGCTGAAAAGCTGGCAGTGATGCAGCCTGCCGAAGGCGACATCGCCGCGGTCGAAAGGCTGGCGCGCGTGACCCGGGTGCTCAGGGCTCCGGGCGGCTGCCCCTGGGACCGCGAGCAGACCTACGACAGCCTGCGCAAGCCCATGATAGAAGAGGCTTACGAGGCTGTAGCCGCCGTCGAGAACGGCGACATGGAGAACTTCCGCGAAGAGCTGGGCGACGTGCTGCTGCAGGTCCTCATGAACAGCGACATCGCGAAGGAGCGGGGCGATTTTACCCTCGCCGACGTCGCGAACGAAGAGGCCGAGAAGATGATAAGGCGGCATCCGCACGTGTTCGCCAAGCCCGATGCTTCGATAGATACCGAGGGCGTGCTCAAACGCTGGGATGAGATCAAGGCTGTGGAGCACAAGAGCAAGACTCAGACCGAGGCTATGGAAGGCATACCCCGCGCCATGCCTGCGCTCTGGCGCGCCGACAAGATACAGGCCAAGGCCGCGAAGGTCGGCTTCGACTGGGATGATGTGAGCGGGGCTTACGACAAGGTCGCGGAGGAGTGTGCCGAGGTGAAGGAGGCCGCGGCCGCGGGAAGCGCGGAAAAGATACGCGACGAGGTCGGAGACCTGCTGTTCGCGGCGGTCAACGTGGCTCGCATGCTCGGGGTGGATCCCGAGGACGCACTCAACCATACCTCGGAGAAGTTCATGAGGCGTTTCGCCTACGTCGAGAAGACCGCGGGCGAGGCCGGGAGACGGCTCCCCGACATGACCCTCGCCGAGATGGACGCGCTGTGGGAAGAAGCTAAAGCCAAAGGGCTTTGATATATTTAACGAAAAGAGGTAACAATATGACAAAGATCGATATTTACTCCGGGTTCCTCGGAGCGGGAAAGACTACGCTCATACGCAAGCTCGTAAAGGAAGCCTATGTCGGGCAGAAGATCGTGATCATCGAGAACGAGTTCGGCGAGATCGGCATCGACGGCGGGTTCCTGCAGGATGCCGGCGTCGAGATAAGGGAGATGAACTCCGGCTGCATCTGCTGCAGCCTCACGGGCGATTTCAAGCGCGCTCTTCAGATGGTGCTCGACGAGTACCATCCCGACCGCATAGTCATCGAGCCCTCCGGCGTGGGCAAGCTCTCTGAAGTCGCCGCGGCAGTCATGGCTACAGGCAGCGAAGAGCTCGAGCTCGGCGGACTGACTACCGTCGTAGACGCGGGCAAGTGCAAGATGTACCTCAAGAACTTCGGCGAGTTCTTCGACGACCAGGTCAAGACCGCGCACTGCATCATCCTCAGCCGCACAGGCGTAGTGAGCGCAGCGAAGACCGAAGAGGCGGTAGAGCTCCTCAGGGCGCTCAACGGCCAGGCAGTCATAATGACAGCCGACTGGAAGGACCTCGACGGAAAGCAGATGCTCGAAGCCATCGACGGGCGCGACGCTCTCTCGGAGCAGCTCGAGGCGATGATCAAAGAACTCGCAGCCGAGGAAGCCCTCGAAGACGACGATGATGACGACGATGATGAGCATGAGCACGAGCACGAGCATCACCATCACCACCATCATCATGACGACGATGACGATGATGACGACGATGATGACGATGACGACGATGACGATGAGCATGAACATCATCACCACCATCATGACCACGAGCACGAGCATGAACATGAGCACGAGGGCCACCATCATCACCATCACCACCATCACCACGACGGCGATCACGACGCTGACGAAGTCTTCAGCAGCTGGGGCGCGCAGACCGCAAAGCATTACAGCGAAGCTGATCTCAAGGCCGCGCTCGAGGCTCTCAACGACGCGGATCGTTTCGGCATGATACTCCGCGCGAAGGGCATAGTCGCCTCCGACGGCGGCAGCTGGCTGCACTTCGACTTCACCCCGGGCGAGGCGGAGGTGCGCACCGGCGCTGCGGCTCCCACAGGCATGCTCTGCGTCATAGGCGCCGAGCTCAAGGAAGCAGCGGTGAACGAGCTCTTCGGGGTCCAGGGACATATATCAGAGGATGATGACTGATGAAAGCTGACGTACCTGTTTATCTCTTTACCGGGTTCCTTGAATCCGGAAAAACGAAATTCATAAGGGAGACGCTCGAGGACGAGCGTTTCAACGCGGGTGAGGAGACCCTGGTGCTGATGTGCGAGGAGGGCGAGGAGGAGCTCGTCCCCGAAGACATCGGTCCGGAGGTCCACCTCGAGATAATAGACGACGAGCGCAAGATCAACCCCGTCAACCTCGACAGGCTGGTCGAAAAGCACGGCGCGGAGCGCGTTATGGTCGAATACAACGGCATGTGGATGCTCGACAAGTTCTTCCAGGCCATGCCGGAGAACTGGATCATCTACCAGGAGTTCAGCTTCGCCGACGCGAGGACCTTCCTCACATACAACGCCAACATGCGCCAGCAGGTATACGACAAGCTCAAGAGCTGCGACTGCATGGTATTCAACCGCTGGGACGATTCCTTCGACAAGATGGAGTTCCACAAGATAGTGCGCGCGGCTTCGAGGCGCGCCGAGATCTACTACGAGCGCCCCGACGGGGAGGCCGACCTCGACGAGATAGAAGATCCGCTGCCCTTCGACAAGGAGGCTCCGTCCTTTGAGGTGGGCGACGGCGACTACGCTCTCTGGTACCGCGACCTCGACGAGGCCATGGACGATTACGAGGGCAAGAAGGTGCGCGTCAAGGGCGTAGCCGGAAGTTCAAGGGTGCTCAGCGGCAGCGACTTCATATTCGGAAGGCAGCTGATGACCTGCTGCGAGGCAGACATACGCATGGCTGCACTCGCCTGCGAGTGGAAGGGCGAAAAGCCCCAGAACGGCCGCTGGTACGTGCTCGAAGGCACTCTGCACATCAAGAACAACAAGGCTTACGGCAAAAAGAAGGGCCCGGTGTTCACGGTCACGAAGCTCGAACCCTGCCAGCCGCCCGAACAGCCCGTAGCGACATTCTATTAGGATAAGAGGATGAAAGATCAGAACAGAGCGCCGCTTTTTGAGGCGATAAACGAGTATAACAGGAAGAGACCCGCGTATTTCAGGATTCCCGGGCACCGCTACGAGAAGGGCATCAACCCGCGCTGGCGCGAGGCGGTGGGCGACGCGATATTCGGCTACGACCTCACCGAGACGCCAATGACCGACGACTTGCACAACGCTTCGGGCCCGATAAAGGAGTCCGAGCTTCTGGCGTCTGAGCTCTGGGGGAGCGACTATACGCATTTCCTGGTGAACGGCAGCACCTGCGGGAACCAGGCGATGATAATCACTACCTGCGGGGGCGGCGGAAAGATAGCCATACCGCGCAACGCCCATAAGTCGGCACTGATGGGCCTGATAATAGGCGGCGGGAACCCTGTTTACATCATGCCCGGCCTGGAGTCCGAATGGGGCCTGCACGGGGGCATCACGCCTCAGCAGGTCGAAGACATGTTCGCGGCCAACCCGGACTGCCGCGGCGTCATGGTCGTGAGCCCGACTTATTACGGCGTTACCAGCGACCTTCGCGGCATCGCGGAGGTCTGCCACAGGCACGGCGCCGTGCTGATGATAGACGAGGCGCACGGCGCGCACTGCTACTTCAGCGATAAGCTCCCCGAAGGGGGGCTCGCTCAGGGCGCGGACATGGTCGTGCAGAGCATCCACAAGGTGACGGGCTCGTTCACGCAGAGCTCGATGATACACGTTAAGAGCGAGCTGGTCGACAGGGCTCAGCTCGAGGCTAACCTGCACCTGGTGCAGAGCACGAGCCCGTCGTACATACTGATGACTTCGCTCGACCTTGCCCGCGAGGAGATGGCCCTGCGCGGCGCGGCGATGATAGACGCCGCGCTGGAGCTCGCAAGGGCGGCCCGCGCGCGCATCAACGCGATCCCGGGCATCAGGTGCGCGGGCCGCGAGATCGTCGGCCGCGCCGGCATCAACGATCTCGACGAGACCAGGCTCACGGTAAGCGCGGCCGAAATAGGAATAACAGGCTTCGCGCTGAAAAAGATGCTCTTCGAGGAGTACAGCGTCGATATGGAGCTTGCGGACTACCGCAACGCTCTTGCCATAGTCACCTACGCCAACGACGAGGCCGATCTCGACAGGCTGTGCAGCGCCCTCGAAGACATCTCGCGCCGCTTCGCGGCAGACGGAAAGCCTCTGCCTCCCGCAAGGCCTCTGCCGCCGCAGCCTGAATACGTCATATCACCGCGCGAAGCCTACTTCAGCAAAAAGCGCCGCGTGGCGTGGAGCGATTGCCGCGGCCTCATCTCGGCAGAGATGATAGCGCCTTATCCGCCGGGCATCCCTCTCATCTACAACGGCGAGCGCATGTCCGACGAGGTTTGGGAATTCCTCGACGAGTTCCGCGCCCGCAAGGGTCACCTTCAGGGGCCGTCCGACCCGACGCTCTCGACGGTGCTAGTCATAGACGAGGCGTAAGGGCTCCTTTGGGAAAATTCTTCACACAAATTTCATAAAAAGTCTTTACATTGCGTCAATGTCTTGTAAAATAGCGTTGACGCAATTTTTTTTGCTCTTTTATTTTATGGCTGACCGCAGGGCTCCGCGCCTTACCGGCCGGCACTTTCAAAAGAAAAGGAGACTTTTATGGATCTGATCGTATCTGTAAATGACGCTATCAACAGCTTCGTATGGGGAGCTCCGGCGATCATTCTCATCATCGGTGTGGGCCTTTACCTCACCGTCCGTCTCAAGGGCATCCAGTTCAAGCACTGGGGCTTTTTGATCTCAAGGACCTATAAGGACGCATTCAGGAAAGCAAAAGAGCAGGACGCCGATCTGGGCGTCGCGGAGGGCGAGATAACCTCGTTCCAGGCGGCAATGGCTTCGGTCTCCGCAGTCGTCGGCTCCGGCAATATCGCTGGCGTGGCTACGGCCCTCGTCAGCGGCGGTCCGGGAGCGCTCTTCTGGATGCTCGTCGCTGCGGTAGTCGGCATGGCCACCAAGTTCGCCGAGATCACCCTCGGCGTGAAGTACCGCGAAAAAGCGGCTGACGGCACCTACGTCGGCGGCCCCATGTATTACATCGCCAAGGGCCTCAACGCCCCCTGGCTGGGCAAGGTAGTCGCGGTGCTCTTCCTGTTCTTCAGTATAGTGATCTCCGCGGTCGTCGACACCAACACCATCTCCGGCGCGTTCAACGAATCGTTCGGGATCAACCCGGTCATCACTGGCGTCATACTCGCGGTGCTCACAGCCATCGTCATCTTCGGCGGCATCAAGCGCATAGGCGAGGTCTGCGGGCTGCTCTCCCCGTTTATGGCGGGAGCCTATCTGTTCTGCGGACTGCTCATCATCGTGCTCCACATCGGCCAGGTCCCCGCGGCCATAGGCCTCATCATCAAGGCCGCGTTCGCTCCTCAGGCGGCGCTCGGCGGAGCCGCAGGCTTCACCGTTATGACAGCCATCCGCTACGGCATGGCGCGCGGAATATTCAGCAACGAAGCCGGCATCGGCAGCGCGGCTGTCACCCACGCTTCAGCGACCGTAAAAGACCCCGTAGAACAGGGTATCTGGGGTCCGCTTGAAGTATTTGTCGACACCATCGTCGTTTGCTCCATCACGGGGCTTACGATAGTCCTCTCGGGCCTCTGGAACAGCGGGGCGGAGGGCGTAGGCCTCACGATGCAGGCGTTCCAGAAGATGCTCCCGGGCAACTGGGGCCAGTACGTGGTCCTCGGCGCGGCCTTCCTCTTCGGCTTCTCCTGCCTCATCACTTACTACAACTACATGGAGAAGGGCTGGATCTACCTCTTCGGCGTGAAGGGCAAGATCGTCGTCAAGGTCCTCTGGATAGTCTTCATCATCGTAGGCGCGTACAGCACCCTCGGGTTCGTCTGGGATCTCGCCGACACCTGCAACGGCCTCATCATCATACCGAACCTCATCGCCCTCGTCATACTGGCGAACCAGGTAGTGAAGATGAAGGACGAGTACTATGACAGGGAACTGCCCAAGTACGAGGAAGAGAAGAAGGCGAAAAAGAAATAGCGTGAATACGGAAACACAGGGGTCTGAGCTTGAAAGTCCAAGCCAGCTATGGGCAAAGGGATCCACGTAAGCGACCCGCGGAGCGGGCGTGATCATGGCATAGCTTAGAAGTAAGTCCTCGGGAAAATCCCGGTAAAGGCAAGTGTGGGGTCAAAGAGCTGGTCAGCCCTGTGAGTCCTGTTCAATATCAAAGGCGGAGTGCAGAAGTGCTTCGCTTTTTTTTGCGCTCAGGACCGTATCCCGGCAATTAAGAGTCTGTTGTTTATTGTGTTTTTTTGTGTTCTTCACGGAAAACACATATTCCTGCCCCGAAATCGCGGCTCCGGCTCCCGAAATAATAGCATAAAGAGGTGCAAGACTATGGCAGCTACACAGAGTTGTTTCAAAAGATACGAAAAGAAGTTCCTGCTCAGCAGAAAGCAGTACGAGGCTGTGAAGCGCGGCATGGAAGGGCATATGAAGCCCGACGCGTACAGCAATTATACGATCTGCAATCTTTACTACGATACGGACGACTGGCAGTTGATACGCGAATCGCTCGAAAAGCCGGTGTACAAGGAAAAGCTTCGCGTCCGCAGCTACGGCCAGGTGCTCGGCGGGGAAAAGGTCTTCGTGGAGATCAAGAAGAAGTTCGACGGAGTCGTCTACAAGCGCAGGATAGTTCTCAGCGCGGATGAGGCGGCCTGCTACCTGGGGGCAAAGGACCCGGGAAACGGAAGCGCGGAGCTTGCGGCTCCCTCGCAGATAAGCAGGGAGATCGACTGGCTTAGGAACCGGCTCCCGCTGAAGCCAAAGGTGTATATAGCTTACGACCGCGAAGCCTACGCGGGCATGGAGGGCGTCGAGGACCCCGAACTGCGCGTGACCTTCGATACCGGGCTCAGATACCGCGAGACCGGGCTCGACCTGAGGCTCCCCGACAGGGGACTGCCGCTGACGGGCGAAGACATAATACTCATGGAGATCAAGATCCCCGGCGCGGCTCCGCTGTGGCTGGCGAGGCTGCTCTCGGAGAACGGGATCAGGATGACCTCTTTCTCGAAATACGGCACTTATTACAAAGACGTCGTGATGGCGCGGCAGCTGGCCGCGGCGTACGAAAATATAGGAAACAAAGCATGGCCCGCGCGTCGCGCGGAGGGCAAGGGCAAAGCCCCGGAAAAGGAGATATACGGAAATGTTAGACAGTTTGCTTGAAAGCGTTATGACCGGAAGTACGATCACGGGGTCGGCATTCCTGGTATGCACATTGATATCGATGCTGCTCGGCGTCGGAGTCGCGGCGCTGTGCATGTATAAAAACAAGTACTCGCAGAGCTTCGCGGTGACCCTGGCCATGCTGCCGGCAATGGTGGCGGTCGTGATCATGCTGGTGAACGGCAATATAGGCGCAGGAGTAGCGGTGGCAGGAGGCTTCAGCCTCGTGAGGTTCCGCAGCGCGGCCGGAACGGCGCGCGAGATAGGGATGATCTTCCTTGCGATGACCCTTGGCCTTGCGACAGGCATGGGTTACGTGGCCCTGGCGGTGATGTTCTTCCTGATAATCGCTGTCTTCAGCCTTCTGCTGACCGCTTTCCGCTTCGGCGGGAACCGCGAGCTGGAGCGCGAGCTCAAGGTGAGCATCCCCGAGAACCTCGATTACGACGGACTCTTCGACGACCTGTTCGAACAGTACACCGAGATGCATGAGCTCAACAGGGTAAAGACCACCAACATGGGCACTCTCTACGAGCTGAACTACAGGGTCGTGCTCAGAGACCAGTCGGAGAGCAAGGCTTTCATCGACGGGCTCAGACAGCGCAACGGAAACCTGAACATCAGCCTCGGCAAGGCTGTGAGCAGGGAAGCGCTTTAAATATAGAATTCATACTTTTTACCTCCTTAACGAACGGCTCCGGGAACGGGGCCGTTTTGCCGTGTGAAAGCGATATAGTATATGTGACGGCGCGGGACGTGGTATAATAAAACGAAATGATAGAGTTTACGCTTATCAGAAAGAATATAAAGAACCTGCACCTGTATGTGCGGCGTCCTGACGGAAGGGTGGAAGTGACTGCTCCGAGGCATGTCAGCGAGGCCCGCGTCAGGGCCTTCGTCGAGTCGAAGGCCGCCTGGATCGCCGCGCAGCAGGAGCGCATCGCGGCGTCCGGGCTTCAGCGTCCGCTGACTGACGCGGACCGCGCGGCGCTGAAAGCGGAGCTTTCAGCGCTGGTGCCGAAGTGGTCGGCCGTGACCGGGCTCGTGCCCTCCGGCTGGACCGTGCGCAGCATGCGCACCCGCTGGGGCAGCTGCAACACCCGCACTGGCCACATCAACTTCGCCCTGCAGCTCGCGCAGACCTCCCCGGCTTTCCGCGAATACGTGGTCCTGCACGAGCTCATCCATCTGCGCGTGCCCGGTCACGGCCCCGATTTTAAAGCGGCGCTCGACTTCTACATGCCGGACTGGCGCTCCGTGCGCCGCTCACAAAAGGATTTCTGAACTCCGCGGCGCTCCGCGCCGCGGCGGCCTGCTGAAAGGACTGACCATGAAACGTTTAAGACTTCATACTGTCATCCTGCTCTGCTTCCTTCTGCTGATCCCTTCTTTCGTGTTCCCCGAACACGTGCACGCCGAGACCTATGGCGTCTGCCAGATATGCCACGGCAGCGCCAAATGCGGGCTCTGCGACCCCGCGAAGGTCCCGGAGGGCCTGGGAAACGGCTACCTGCGCTGCCATTACTGCGACGACAGCGGCATGAGGCGCTGCGGCACAAACACTACCGGAGACGGGCAGCGCATCGGCTGCGACGGCAGCGGCTACAAAGAGGACGGCTCCGTCTGCGAGGTCTGCGGCGGCGCCGGCAAGTATCTCTGCGACGCCTGCGGCGGCGGGAAGCAGTTTGAGTGCAGATGCAGAATGAACGGTTATCCGGGAAAGTGCGACGTATGCTACGGCACGGGCTGGCGCACAGTCGATTCGCAGGGCCAGGGCATCAATACGGCGCCTGTATACCCGCCCGACGGGGCGACCATAGACTTCGGCGTCAACGGAAAGCATGAAAGATATACCTACAACGCTTCGCGCTTCGGCAGCGGCGTTACCCCGTCCCAGGCCATGGCCAAGGCCGGAGCGTCGTCTCTGAACGAGTTCCAGCAGGCTCTGAGAGGCGCCGCAGTATCCGGCGGCAGTTCGGACGGCTCAGGCTCTTCCGGTTCCTCGGGCAGCGGCTCAGGCTCTTCCGGCGGAAGCAATTCCTCCGGTGGCCAGAACGACCAGCAGGGCGGTCAGGATCCCCAGCCGGGTCCCGATCCGGGTCCCGACGGCAACGGTTCCGATAACCCCTACGACCCTGTCGAGGTCACAGACGAAGAGCTGGCGCAGCAGTTGAGCTCCGGAGATGATATCTATTTGTTCCGGGGCGTCGTGAACGGCGGCAGCAGCATGGCTGTGCGTATCGTAAGGTCGGCCCTCGATCCCGGGGCGCGAGCAAGGGTCGATGCTCTGAGCGAGTCTGATATAAAACAGCTGAGATCGCAGCTCGAGGCCGCGGTGAGCGGTTTCAGCTTCGGACTTACGGAGGCGTTTGATCAGGTCTGCGTCGACGATGAAAGATCTCTGTTTTTCAGTGTCAGGAACGCAGTTGATCTGCCGTGTATATGTGATATAGTCATACAGATCCCGGAAATTGATTTCCCGGCGCCGCACCACGTTTACCGTGTCGACGGAGCGGAGGTCTGTGAGGTCGGGACCCCGCCCGATTTTGACGTGTTTGATGGGGTCCGCTATCTCGTAGCTTCGTCCGAAAGGCTGAGCGCGTTCGCCTTTACCGATACAGAACCAGTCTTTGTAGAAGGAATAGAAGAAACGGATACATATGATCAAAAGCTGCAATCTTTGATCGCCGAGCGAGAAAAAATGCAGTCTGATGTAAGTTCAGGCTCTGTACAGAATGCTGTTCCCCGGCCCGGCTCAGACCCGGCTCCCGCTCCCCAGCCCGCGTCTCAGAACAATACCGTCCTTCTGGCCGTGATCGCGGCACTGGCGGCAGTTATCGTTATACTTCTGATAATGCTTATCCGCAAAAAACGCTGATATGGGGCTTTTCGGTTTTCTTAAAACGGAAGATATCAACGCCGGTGTTGAAGAATCCAGACGTACTGCCGGCGCGGTGCTTCTCGATGTCAGAGAGGCGGACGAGTATGCGCACGATCATATCACAGGGAGCATAAACGTCCCGCTCAGCGTGATAGAGACTGCCGCGGAAAGGTTTTCGCCCGATACGCCGCTGTTTGTGTACTGCCTTAGAGGCTCAAGAAGCAAAAGGGCCGTCGCGGTCCTCCGCTCTCTCGGCTTTACCTGCGCAAAGAGCATAGGCGGGATACTGCGTTATAAAGGCAAGATCGAAACGAAATAAGCGGAAGGTCTGCAAAACGCCTTCTGCAGCTAAATAGTGTCACTAGGCAAAATCTCGGCAGGTCTTGCGCGTTTTTTTCGGGAAAAGTCCTTATGGATCCGCTGCGCAGTGCCATTTATTGTAAATGCGGGCGCTGAAATAGATGCTTCGGCGCGTTTTTTGCTAAAAAGAAGGCCGCAGACGCCTGTTTTTACCGGTGCGTCGCCGGATTCTTTCAGGTTTGGGTGCAGAGAGCATAGTTTTTCGCTCGGGTGACACTATTTGCCTGCAGAACCCTGTTGGGGCTTTGCCCGGGTGAGGCTGTCGATCTGCGGAACCCGTTTTGGGGCTTTTTTCTGCGGACCACAGCCATTGACGGCTATACGGAGGTGATCCTGAATGCAGTTTAAAACAGGAGACGGCTGGAAGGCCTGCTTCGACGAGGAAAGCGGGCGCTATTTCGGCGAATACGGGGGCTTTCAAAGTTACAGCTTATATGAGCTCACAAAAGATCTCTACGACCGCCTCGACGAGGGCATGACCGAAGGCGACGCATGCATGATAATGTATAACGGCAGGCATCTTTATATGGCTGTCGACGACCGCTGCGGCCCGCCGTACACCATAGTCTTCGACGACGACTGCAGGACGCTCTGCCCCTGGGCAAGGTTCGTAAGCAGCGGCAGGGTCTGGCCGGACGAGCTTACCGACGCGGCTGTCGAGGTCTTCGCGTCCGAAGCTGACAACAGGCCACAGCGCCGCGCGAAAAGGGCTGCAAGGGAGAAAAAGAAATACGAAGACGCCGGAGCGGAACCAAAAGAATAAAGTCCGCCGTGCATCAGAAAAATACTGTATAGTCGGCATCACCGTGTCATGGCTTTCCACAGCCGTGACACTTTTTTATTTTTTTGCGAAATATATGTTGACAGACGACATATGTCGTGTTACGATACACTCGTCAGACGACATATCGACCGGCGATATAAATCAAGACCATTCAAAAGGGGTATTCAATGAGGTGATACAAATGAAAAAAAGCGAACCTATGTCCGAGAGCTATTACTACATACTGCTCTGCCTGGCCAAGGGAGCGAACCACGGCTACGGCATAATGCAGATGACGGAGAGCCTTTCCGGAGGCGACGTGAAGATCGGCTCGGGCACCATGTACGGCGCCACGAGCAACATGATGAAAAAGGGCTGGATATGCGAGATCATGTCCGACGAGCCGGGCGTTGAGCGCCGCAGGCTCTACAAGCTCACGGAGGAGGGCCGCGAGGCTCTCAGAACAGAGATAGCAAGGCTTTCGCGCATGCTTGAGAACGCGCAGGAGGTATAACGATGGCAAGACAGTATAAAACATCCTACAAGGCTTACTCGGCCTGGAACTACGAGAAGGAGATCGAAGACCTGAACGCGGCTTCGGAGCAGGGCTGGCAGCTCGTCAAAGGCGGATGCTTCCACAGCCGTTTCGTCAAAAACCCGGACGTCCGCTACAGATACCAGATCGACTACTGCAGCCCGGACGACATTGGCCGCTACATCGAGACCTTCCGCGAGCAGGGCTGGGAATACGTAAACTCGACCTTCAACGGCTGGAACTACTTCCGCAAGCCCTGGGACCCGGCTCTTCCCGAAGAGGAGTACGAGATCTTCACCGACAGGGAGTCTCTCAGGGAGATGAACGGACGCTGGGTGCGTTTCGCCCTTGGCCTCGGGATAGCGCTCGGGCTCTTCACGGTGATCTGGATCATCCGTATGATACTGACTCCGCAGCTGCCGATACTGGCTCAGCTCATCGTTTACGCAGCGATCGCGGTCATGCTCCTGAGGGGAGCCCTCATCATGAGGAACCCCGACAGCAGCAAGAGCAGGCGCGGGGACGGAAGGCTTCTTGCGGTATATCTGCTGGTCGTGGTGCTCGGCACGGCGGCGACCGTCTGGCTCGGCGTCGCAAGGCCAGGCTTCAACACAAATATGATCTCGGAATCGCTGAGCGAGCCCATGGTCGACAACCGCGTCAACGAATTCGAAGTCAAGTATAAAGACAATTATTATATCGACCTCAAGATCGACGCCAAGGCTCCGTTCACTTTCTCGATAGTCGACGAGGCCGGCGAGGAGGTCTTCACTACGACCGCCGAGCACTTCGAGGAAAGCGGCATAAAGCAGAAGCTCAGCAAAGGCCACTACTGGCTCTCGATGAGCTGCGACGACGGCTACGACATGAACTTCTCGATCGAATAACACATAGCAAGTTTGCATAACAGAAAAAGCTGACGGGTGATCCTCTGAGGAACGCCTGGGAACCCGGTTCTTAGCGATTGGCGAGCCTTGGGCGAAGCCAGAGCTTAGAACCGCTGGGAGGGCCCCAGAACGAGGCGCGAGCCGGTTCCGAAGAGGATCACCCGGAAGCTTTTTCTTATTGACTCAAACCGTTTATTCATGTACGATTAATTTGTAAATGATCTTTTGACAGACAGCCAGAGGAGGAGCAATGCGCAAGTAACGATCGCAACGGATAGGTCTCAGGACAGCGGGCGGAGCCCGCGGCTCTTGAAGGGGGCTATGCCCCTTGTTTACCTGTGCCGGAACGATCGAAGCGCCTTGACCGGGGCTGTTTTTTGATGCTTACGGCAGGCGCTGCGCCCGTTCCCGCGCGGGACGGGCTTTTTGAATGCCGGAAAGGTGACTATGCTTCAGATAAAAGATCTTACGATAATGCATAAAAAGGACCTGCGCGTGTTCCTCAAAGACTTTTCGTGCGCGCTGAACCCGGGCGACAAGGCTGTGATAATAGGCGAGGAGGGCAACGGCAAGTCGACCCTGCTGCGCTGGCTCTATGACCCGCAGACGGTCGAGGCTTACGCCGAGGCTTCGGGCGAGAGAGTGCTCGGGCGCGAGCGGCTCGCCTATCTGCCGCAGGAACTCGCCGCTGAAGATGCGGCGCGCAGCGTTTATGACTTTTTCGCCTCCGAGCCGGTCTTCTGGGACTGCGATCCCGGGCGTCTCGCTAAGCTGTCCTCTGAATTCGGGGTCCCCGCGCGGTTTTTCTATGAGGAAAGGCTGATGGGCACGCTCTCGGGCGGGGAAAAGGTAAAGGCTCAGATGATGCGGCTCCTGATGACAGAACCGACCGCGCTGCTGCTCGACGAACCTTCCAACGACATCGATATCGACACCCTCGAGTGGCTGGAACGTCTGATAAACGGGTTCCGCGGGACAGTGCTTTTCATCTCGCACGACGAGACCCTTATCGAAAACACCGCGAACATGGTGATACACCTGGAGCTGCTGCATCGCAAGCAGCAGTGCAGGCACACGGTCTCGAAGGTGCCGTACGCGGAATACGTGAGGCGCCGAGATGAAGCGTTCGAAAAGCAGGCTCAGCAGGCGAAAAGCGACCTGCGCGAAAAGCGCAAACGCGACGAAAAGTACAGGCGAATACTTCAGAGCGTTGACCGCGCTCAGGTCACGGTCAATCACGCGGGCAAGGACATGCCAGACCCCATGCAGGCCGCGAGAAACCTCAAGGACAAGATGCATACGGTCAAATCGATGAAGAAGCGCTTCGAGCGCGAGGACGAGAACATGACCGAAGCTCCGGTGTACGAGAACCCCATAGATTTCAAGCTCGGGGAGGAAGCTCTGCCGCTCGCAGCGGGCAAGACCGTGCTCGACCTTAAGCTTGACGTGCTGAGGGTCAGGGACGAAAACGGCGAAGCTTCGGAAGGCTCCGGCAGAGTGCTGGCGCGCGGAGTGGAGCTGATGGTGCGCGGTCCCGAGAAGATATGCATAGTCGGTCGCAACGGCTGCGGAAAGACTACTCTGATGCGCATCATTGCGGATGAGCTGCTGCGGCGCAGCGACCTGCGCGCGGAATACATGCCTCAGAACTACGCAGAGCAGCTCGACATGGACAGGACCCCTGTCGAAAACATCTGCCGCCGCGGAGACGCTGAAGAGCGCACAATGGTAAGGACCTTCCTCGGGGCTCTGCGCTTTACGACCTCCGAGATGGAGCACCCGGTGCGCGAGCTTTCGGGAGGCCAGCAGGCCAAGGTCTTTCTGCTGCGCATGAACACCTCGGGCGCAAACGTGCTGATACTCGACGAGCCGACGCGCAACTTTTCGCCGCTGTCCGGCCCGGTGATACGCCGCATGCTGAAGAGCTTCCCCGGGGCGGTGATAAGCGTCTCTCACGACCGCCGCTTCATAGACGAAGTCTGCGGCAAGGTGTACGAGCTCGGCGAAAACGGGCTGAAGCTCAGGGACTGAATCTGTTATAATCTAACTGTTGAAAGAAGGCGGCGCGTGGCCGCCTGCGGAGAAAAACATGAGCGAACGCTTATTCCACCCGTTCGGGCCGCTTTACGATGAAAACAGCAAGGTGCTTATACTCGGTTCGTTCCCGTCCGTGAAGTCCCGGGAGCAGCAGTTCTTCTACGGCCATCCACAGAACCGCTTCTGGAAGGTGGTAGCCGCGGTCTGCGATGCGCCGGTCCCCGCGGATATAGACGAAAAGAAGGCCTTGATACTTGGAAACGGTCTGGCTCTCTGGGATTCGATAGCCAGCTGCGAGATCACCGGTTCCTCGGACGCCAGCATACGCGGCGCGGAGCCGAACGACATAGGCGTCATCCTCGGCTCCTGCGACATACGGCAGATATTCTGCAACGGCAAGACCTCCTACGGGCTCTACCGCAAATACATCGAGCCTGCTGTGGGGCGTGAAGCCGTCTGCCTGCCGTCCACCAGCCCGGCCAACGCGCAGTGGTCGCTCGAAAGGCTTATCGAGGCCTGGCGCGCGATACGCTGCTGAACCCGGCCGTTATTTGATATAATAACTTCGTGAACATGCGGAGGATGCGATATGAAATACGATTTTGAAAGCATAATAGACAGAAAAGGGCGCGACGCGCTTGCGGTCGACCTTATCGGGGCTCCCGGAAGCCCTTATCCGGCTCCCCGTGTGGGCTTCGATCCGATCCCGATGTGGATCGCCGACATGAACTTCGCCGTGCCGCCGGTGATACAGCAGGCGGTGACGGAGCGTACAGCACACCCGTGCTTCGGCTATTTCGACGCGGGCGACGAATATTACGGCGCGATCATTGACTGGCAGAGCAGGCGCAACGGGGTCACCGGGCTCACGCGCGAAGCGATAGGCTACGAGAACGGCGTGCTCGGCGGGGTCATCAGCGCCCTGAACGTGCTGTGCTCGAGGGGCGACAGCGTGCTGGTCCATTCGCCGACCTACATCGGCTTTACGATGAGCCTTAAGAACAACGGCTACGACATAGTGCATTCGCCTCTGAAGCCTGACGCGGACGGAGTATACCGCATGGACTTCGAGGACATGGAGCGCATGATCGTCGAAAAGCATATCCACGCGATGATCATGTGTTCCCCGCACAACCCGACCGGCAGGGTCTGGGAACGCGGCGAGCTCGAGCAGGTTGCGGAGCTGTGCAGAAAGCACGATGTTTTCATCGTCTGCGACGAGATCTGGTCAGATATCATCCTCGGCGGCAGCCGCCACATACCCATGCAGAGCGTAAGCGATGACGCAAGGCAGCGCACTGTGGCGCTCTACGCGCCGTCCAAGACCTTCAACCTCGCGGGGCTCGTGGGCAGCTACCACATCATCTATAACAGCTGGCTGCGCGACAGGGTGCGCAAGGAAGCGTCGCTTTCGCATTATAACTCGATGAACGTGCTGTGGATGCACGCGCTGACAGGCGCTTACACGCCCGAGGGGCACGAGTGGCTGGAGCAGCTGCGCGAAGTGCTCACGCGCAACGCTGAGTTTGCCGTCGGCTTCATCAGGGAGCGTTTCAAGGGCGTGAGCGTCAGCATGCCGCAGGGCACATATATGCTGTTCCTCGACTGTACGCAGTGGTGCAGGGAGCACGGAAAGAGCATAGACGAACTGCTCGCGGCGGGCTACGCCGTGGGCGTTTACTGGCAGGACGGCCGCCAGTTCGAGGGACCGTGCCACATACGCATGAACCTGGCTTCGCCTGAGGCGAGGATAAGGGAAGCCTTTGACAGGCTGGACAGGTATGTTTTCAAATAACGTTGTCATCGGCATGCTTGCGCATGTCGACGCGGGAAAAACTACCATGGCAGAGGCCATGTTATACAGGAGCGGAAGGCTGCGCACGCAGGGCAGGGTGGACCACGGCGACGCCTATCTCGACACCGACCGCATGGAGAAGGAAAGGGGCATCACCATCTTTTCCAAGCAGGCCGTCTTTTCGCTCGGGGGTCTGAGCGTCGATCTGCTCGACACTCCTGGGCACATCGATTTTTCGGCCGAGATGGAGCGCACGCTTTCGGTGCTCGACTACGCGGTGCTGGTCGTCAGCGCTCCCGCGGGGGTGCAGGCTCATACAGAGACCCTGTGGTCGCTGCTGTCGCGCTACCATGTGCCGACCTTCATCTGGGTCAACAAGATGGACCAGACGGTGTTCGACCGCGCGGGGATAATGGCCGACCTGCGCAGCCGGCTGAGCGCCGCGTGCGTTGATTTTTCTGATTTTGCGGGCGGCGGGGAAGCGGGCGCGTTCCATGAAGACGTCGCTGTCTGTGACGAAGCGCTGATGGAAAAGTATCTGGAGGGGACAGCCCCTTCGGATGACGATATAGTAAGGTTGATCAGGCAGAGGAAGATCTTCCCCTGCTGGTTCGGTTCCGCGCTCAAGCTCACCGGGGTGGATGAGTTCCTGGCGGGGCTTGCGCGCTTTGCTAGGCCGCGCGAATGGCCTGAGGAGTTCGCGGCGAAGGTCTTCAAGATCACCCGCGGCGAAAGCGGCGAAAGGCTCTCGTGGCTCAAGATCACGGGAGGGAGCCTCAGGGTCAGGAGCCTGATAGGCGAAGAAAAGATCACTCAGATCAGAAGATATTCGGGTGCGAAGTTCGATGCCTCGGATACGGCTGAAGCGGGCTGCGTTTGTGCGGTCACGGGACTTTCTGCCGCGCGCGCTGGGCAGGGCCTGGGCGCGGAGCGCGATTCGATGGCTCCCCAGCTCGAGCCCGTTCTTTCGTATTCGATAGAGCTCCCGGACGGAGCGGACGTTCAGGACGCCTTCAGAAAGCTCTCGGCTCTTTCCGAGGAGGACCCAATGCTGCGCATAGTCTGGAACCCGCAGCTTCGCGAGATACAGGCGAGGCTCATGGGCGAGGTCCAGACCGAGATACTTAAGCAGATGATACTTGACCGCTTCGGCATGGACGTGACCATCGGAGCGGGCAGGATAATGTACAGAGAAACTATAGCTGGACCCGTTGAAGGAGTAGGGCACTTCGAGCCCCTGCGCCATTACGCCGAGGTCCACCTGCTGCTCGAGCCCGGCGAGCCTGGCAGCGGCGTCGTGTATGATTCCGCCTGCAGCACGGACGACCTCGACCTCAACTGGCAGAGGCTGATCATGGGCAACCTGTCCGAAAAGACCCATCTCGGCGTGCTCACCGGCTCGCCGCTGACCGACGTAAGGGTGACTCTCGTCGCCGGCCGCGCGCATCTTAAGCACACCGAGGGCGGAGACTTCCGCCAGGCTTCGTGGCGCGCGCTGCGCCAGGGGCTGATGCAGGCGGAGAACGTGCTGCTCGAGCCCTGGTACGACTTTACGCTCGAAGTGCCCTCCGATCAGATAGGGCGCGCCATCGCCGACATGAAGGCCATGGGCGCCGGCTTCGGCGCGCCTTACGAAACCGGCCGCGCCCAAGGCGCGGCCTCCGAGACCATGGCAGTCGCCGGCCGCGTCCCGGCTTCAGAAGTTCAGAACTACCAGACGACACTGCTCTCGTATACCAAAGGCCGCGGCCGGCTCAGCTGCCGCTTCGCCGGTTATTTCCCCTGCCACAACACGGCCGAAGTCGTCGAGGCCGCGGGCTACGACCCCGACCGCGACGTCGAGAACACGGCCGATTCCGTATTCTGCTCGCACGGCGCGGGCGTCACGGTCAAATGGGACCACGTGCGCGACTTCATGCACATTGACAGCGGCCTTCGCTTCGGCCCGGCCGCGGCAGGGGACGGCGCCGGCTCCGCGGCTTCCGGCGGCTCGGGCTCCTCCGTCACCCTCGCCGCCCCTAAAGCAAGGCGCACGGACTTCGACGAAAAAGAGCTCGAGGCAATAATGCTCAAGGAGTTCGGCCCCATCAAGCGTCCCCGCTACAGCACCGTCCGCTACGACTACGACGCCTCCCCGCGCAAGTCCGCGGCTCCCGCAAAGCCGCAGTACCTCGTCGTCGACGGCTATAACGCCGTCTTCGCCGACGAAGCGCTCAGCAGGCTCGCCAAAGAGAGCATAAGCATGGCGCGCGACCGCCTCGTACAGATGCTCGACAACTACCGCGCCTTCCGCGGACTGAATCTGCTTCTCGTCTTCGACGGATACAAGGTCAAGGGCAATCCCGGCACTGTAGAGAGCGTCGGCCCGGCCGCAAAGTCCGCGCAGGGCCTTCCGTCCTCAAAGCCCGCGCAGGGCCAGGCGCCCGGGGAGCCGTCCGAATTTACCGTCGTCTTCACAAAAGACGGCGAGACAGCGGACAACTATATCGAGCGCTTCATCCACGAGCACGGCAGGAGCTACGACGTCAAGGTCGCAAGCTCCGACGGCCTCATACAGATCAGCGCCCTGCGCCTCGGAGTTCTGCGCATGTCTGCCCGCGAACTCTTCGCCGACATCGCCGCCGCCGAAGAAGAGATGCGCGCCGTCCTCGGCGAAGGCCGTCTGCGCACCACGCTAGCCGACGCCGCCCGCATAAGCGTCACGGGCTCCTCCCGCGCAGACGGATAAAGCCATGGAATACGAAAGAGAAAGATACTTCGTTCAGAACTTCATAAAAAAGGAGAGGCGCGAACGCCTCATGCTCGAACTGACCGACCCCGCAAGGCAGCTTGCCGGCATCGACCGCTTCAGCCACCACGCCGAAGAACTTCTCGATCCGAAAAAGATCGCGATGCAGGGCGAAGATCTCGACCGCCGCCCCGAATTTTGGCGCTTCGCAGAGTCTCACGACGAGATGTGCACCGTCCTTTCGACCGACTTTTACATGGACGAATATCTGCTCCCGCTGGGCACGGCAGTCGTTCTCGCAGCCGAAAGTCCCGAAGCTTCGATCATCCTCGGCAGCAGCTTCGCCGTCGTCTTCGGCGAAGCCGTGAAAGGCGGCCGCGGCAAATACCTGCTGAGCGCCGGTCCCTCCGCAGCGGAAAACGGCGGATGCGGGCGGAAAAGTATGATAAAATAGCATCAAGGGCAATTACGCCCGGAAGTTTTCATAACAAGGAGAGTGCTTTTTGAAAAAACTCAACACATCGGTGATTGCGGGCTGACCGGGAGGTCTGTCTGCTCTCAGGCGAACCTCCCGCTGTAAGGCAGTTGCGGTCAACAATTTTCAGGAGGCTAAAAAATGAATAAAAATGACTACATCATACGTTCAGAGAGACCGGAGGATCACAGAGAGGTCGAAGAGCTTATAAGGGAATCGTTCTGGAACGTCTACCGGCCCGGATGCAGCGAGCACTTCGTGATGCACGTGCTGCGCGATGACCCCGCGTTCGTGCGGGAGCTTGACTTCGTAATGGAGCAGTGCGGCCGCATCATAGGCCAGAACATGTTCATGAAGACTGTCATCGAGGCGGACGGGGGCGGAACCGTTCACGTCCTCACCATGGGCCCGATATGCATAGCTCCGGAGCTCAAGAGGCATGGATACGGCAAGGCGCTGCTCGATTATTCGCTGGAAAAGGCAGCCGGGCTTGGTTTCGGCGCGGTCCTCTTCGAAGGCAACATAGGCTTTTACGGCAAGAGCGGCTTTGACTGCGCCAGGCGTTTCGGCATAAGGTATCACGATCTGCCCGAAGGCGCGGACGACTCGTTCTTCCTCTGCAGGGAGCTCGTCCCGGGCTTCCTCGACGGCGTCACGGGCGTCTATCAGACGCCTCCGGGCTATTACGTCAGCGACGCTGACGTCGAAGAGTTCGACAAAGGCTTTCCTCCGAAAGAGAAGCTGAGGCTTCCCGGCCAGATCTTCTGAACATGATCACATCCCGCTGCAGGTCCGACGCCTGCGGCGGGATTTTTTCGCTTCGCTGCCCTTCGCGGCGCCGCATCCTTGAATAATTATGGCGCAAAAAAGTCAAACCGGCGCTCTTCGCCAAAAAAATAACGAAAATGCCCTTCCCGCCGCAAAAAAATGTAGATTATATCCTGATTTTCAGTTACAATGTTTAAGCATGGGATAAAGTAACTTATTGCGGAGGTTTATATGGCAATTAGAACAGCTCAGGAATACATCGACAGTCTGCGTAAGCTCAAGACCAGAGTTTACATGTTCGGTGAGAAGATCGAGAACTGGGTAGATCACCCGATGATCCGTCCGTCCATCAACTGCGTGGCCATGACTTACGAACTGGCCTGCGACCCCCAGTACGAAGAGCTCATGACAGCTACTTCGAGCCTTACGGGCAAAAAGATCAACCGTTTCACCCATCTTCACCAGTCCACCGGCGACCTCGTAAAGAAGGTCAAGATGCAGAGGCTGCTCGGCCAGAAGACCGCGAGCTGCTTCCAGCGCTGCGTCGGCATGGACGCCTTTAACGCGGTATTCTCCACCACCTTTGAAGTGGACGAGAAGTATGGCACCCACTATCATGAGAATTTCAAGAAGTTCCTCACCTTCATCCAGGACGAGAACCTCGTAGTCGACGGCGCGATGACCGACCCGAAGGGCGACCGCAGCAAGGCTCCGCATGAACAGGCCGATCCCGACCTCTATATGCACGTAGTCGAGCGCAGGCCCGACGGCATCGTAGTATGCGGCGCCAAGTGCCACCAGACCGGTTCCATCAACTCTCACTGGCACATCTTCATGCCGACCATCGCCATGGGCGAGGCCGACAAAGACTGGGCGGTAAGCTTTGCCTGCCCGACAGACGCCGAAGGCATGTACATGATCTACGGCCGCCAGAGCTGCGACACCCGCAAGCTCGAGGGCTGCAGCATCGACGTGGGCAACGCCCGCTTCGGCGGTCAGGAAGCCCTGGTCGTCCTCGACCACGTCTTCATCCCCAACGAATACATCTTCCTCAACGGAGAATATGATTTCGCAGGTATGCTCGTAGAGCGCTTCGCCGGCTACCACCGCCAGAGCTACGGCGGCTGCAAGGTAGGCGTAGGCGACGTCCTCATCGGCGCTGCCGCTCTCGCTGCCGAATACAACGGCGTAGAGAAGGCTTCCGCTGTCAAGGACAAGCTCATCGAGATGACACATCTCAACGAGACCCTTTACAGCTGTGGCATCGCGTGCAGCTGCGAGGGAACCTGCACCAAGGCGGGCAACTACCAGATCAACCTGCTGCTGGCCAACGTCTGCAAGCAGAACGTCACCAGGTTCCCGTACGAGATCGTAAGGCTCGCCGAAGACATCGCGGGCGGCCTCATGGTCACCATGCCCTCCGAAAAGGACTTCAAGAGCGACACCGTCGTAGGCAACAACGGAGAGACCATAGGCGAGATCTGCAATAAGTACTTCGCGGCCCGCGAAGGCGTGTCCACCGAAGACAAGCAGAGGCTGCTCAGGCTCATCGAGAACATGTGCCTCGGCGCCGCCGCTGTAGGCTACCGCACAGAGTCGATGCACGGCGCGGGCTCTCCGCAGGCGCAGCGCATCATGATCTCCCGCCAGGGCAATATCCAGGGCAAGAAGGCTCTCGCCAAGGATATAGCCGGAATCAAGTCAGAAAACTAATCATTAGTTTTTAATTTATATTTTACATAGGAGGATTTATATGGACTTCACTCTGACAAAGGAGCAGGCGATGTTCAAGAAGATGATCCACGATTTCACCGAAAATGAGATCCGTCCGATCGCTGCTGACACCGACCTTACCGGCGACTATCCTGCTGAGACTATGGACAAGCTGTTCGATCTCGGCATCATGGGCATGACCGTACCGAAGGAATACGGCGGAGCAGGCGCTGACGGCTTCATGAGCGCTATCGCCATCGAGGAGATCTCGAAGGTCTGCGCTTCCACCGGAGACATCGTTGCGGGTCATAACGGACTCTGCGTTGCTCCTATCCTTAAGCACGGCACCGAAGAACAGAAACAGAAGTACCTGCCCAGGCTCTGCGGCAAGGGCAGAAAGTCTGTAGGCGGCTTCTGCCTCACCGAGCCGAACGCGGGTTCCGACGCTTCCAAGTGCACCACCGTAGCTAAGCTCGAAGGAGATCATTACGTCCTGAACGGCGCCAAGATCTTCATCACCAGCGGTTCCGAAGCAGAGGTCTTCGTAGTAATGGCTATGACCGACCCCAGCAAGGGCACCAAGGGAATCTCCGCATTCATCGTAGAGAACACCTTCCCGGGCTTCTCCGTAGGCAAGCACGAAGAGAAGATGGGTCTCCACGGCTCCCACACCACAGAGATCGTCTTCACCGACTGCATCGTTCCGAAGGAAAACATGCTCGGTAAGGAAGGCAAGGGCTTCAGCCTCGCTCTCGGCTCCCTCGACGGCGGCCGTATCGGCATCGCTGCACAGTCTCTGGGCATCGCAGAAGGCGCATGGAACGAGTGCAAAGAGTACATCAACAGCCGTGTACAGTTCGGCAAGCCCATCGCCAAGTTCCAGAACACCCAGTTCGTAATGGCAGACCTCTATACCGAGATCGAAGCCGCAAGGCTCCTGCTTTACAATGCATGCGCAAAGCAGGCTCGCGGCGAGCGCTTCACTGTTGAAGCAGCCATGGCCAAGCTCACCTGCTCTGAACTCGCAATGAAGGCCACCACCAAGTGCCTGCAGTTCTTCGGCGGCTACGGCTACACCAGGGACTTCCCGATGGAGCGTATGATGCGCGACGCAAAGATCACCGAGATCTACGAAGGTACTTCCGAGATCCAGCGCGTCGTTATTTCCAGCAATGTACTGTAAGGAGGCCAATTAATGAAGATTATCGTTTGTCAGAAACAGGTTCCGGACACTTCCGGAAAGGTTGCTGTTAATCCCGATGGCACTCTGAACCGTGCATCGATGATGACCATCACCAACCCCGATGACATGAACGCAGTTGAAGCCGCCCTCAAGATCAAGGACGCTACCGGCTGCAAGGTCATCGTTATCTCCATGGGACCGCCCCCCGCAGAGGGAATGCTCCGCGAGGCTCTCGCTATGGGCGCTGACGAGGCTATCCTCGTTTCCGGCCGTGAGTTCGGCGGCTCCGACACTTACGCTACTTCCCAGATCCTCGCTGCTGCCATCACCGAGATCGGCCTTGACCCGGACGACCTCGTCATCTGCGGCAGGCAGGCCATCGACGGCGACACCGCCCAGGTCGGCCCGCAGATCGCTGAGAAGATCAACGTTCCCCAGATCTCCTATGCAGCCGACATCAAGCTCGACGCTGACGGAACAGTCACCGTTCAGAGAATGCTCGAAGACGGCTTCATGATGATCCAGACCCACACCCCGTGCCTGCTCACCTGCATCAAGGAGCTCAACAAGCCCCGTTACATGAGCGTTGAAGGCATCATGGCTTCCTACAGCAAGCCGTATCAGGTGTTCGACTATGAGAGACTGAAGGACAGCCCGCTCATCGACCCGACCACCATCGGCCTCAAGGGTTCCCCGACCAACATCCTCAAGAGCTTCACTCCGCCGCTCAAGGGCGCAGGCATGATGCTCGAAGGCAACGGCAGAGAGACCTGCGACAAGCTTGTCGGAATTCTGGCTGAAAAGCACATCATTTAAGAAAGGGGAATATACAAATGGCAGCTAATTATAATAGTGCTGATATCGCCGCTTTCAAGAACGTATGGGTATTCTGCGAACAGCGTCAGGGCAAGCTCATGCAGACCTCCATGGAGCTCATCTCCGAGGGCCGCAGGCTTGCTGACGAACTGCACGTAGACCTCTGCGGCATCCTTCTCGGCGACAACGTAGCGGACATGGCAAAGGATCTCGGCGCTTACGGCGCAGACAAGATCTACGTTTGCGAGTCTCCGCTCCTCAAGGATTACACCACTGACGGCTACACCAAGGTCATCGTTGACATGATCGAGGAGTACAAGCCCGAAGTCATGCTCTTCGGAGCTTCCAACATCGGCCGTGACCTCGCACCGCGCTGCGCTGCAAGGCTCCACACCGGTCTCTGCGCAGACTGCACCCACCTCGACGTAGACGTTGAAGGTTACGTACAGTTCCTGCGCGGCGCTTCCACTCTCGACGTAGACAGCATGGAGTGGGATTACGCCAACCGCGACCTGAAGATGACCCGTCCGGCATTCGGCGGTCACCTCATGGCCACCATTATCTGCCCGCGCTTCAGGCCCGCAATGGCTACCGTCCGTCCGGGCGTTATGAAGAAGGGTAAGTACGACGCAGCCAAGGCTGCAGCGGTAGAAGTGATCAAGCCCGAATTCAGCCTCACTGAAGCTGATTTCCAGACCAAGGTCCTCTCCGTTGAGAAGGCTGCCCGCAAGATCGTCGACCTCATCGGCGCGGACATCATCGTTTCCGTCGGCCGTGGTATCGCCTCCGACGTCGAAGGCGGCATCAAGCTCGGTCAGGAACTCGCTGACCTGCTCGGCGGCGTGCTCGGCGGCTCCCGTGTAACCATCGACAGCGGCTGGCTCAGCTCTGACCATCAGGTAGGCCAGACCGGCAAGACCGTACGTCCGAAGCTCTACATCGCCCTCGGTATCTCCGGCTCCATCCAGCATAAGGCCGGTATGTCCGAGTCCGGCTGCATCGTTGCTGTAAACAAGAACGAAGCAGCTCCGATCTTCGAGATCGCGGACTACGGCATCGTCGGCGACCTCTTCAAGGTAACTCCGATGCTCATCGAGTCCATCAAGGCTATGAGAGCAGAAAAGGAAGCCAGATAGTCCATATCTTCCAATTGAAAGCGGGGTCCCTTCGCGGGACCCCGTTTCTATTTTGCTCAAAAGCCCCATATAGGGGGCCGTAATCCGCTCCGAAGACCCTGTACCGGGGCGACGCGAAACGCTAAACTGGTATCAGAAAAAGGGTATTGAAAGAAAGATCGAAAGGAGGATCTGAAATGGAAAGGACCAGAAAAGGCTTCAAGGCGATAATCGGGACCGTCCTTGCAATCGTACTCGTACTGATAGTGTCGACTTCGGCGCTCATCATAATCAACGAGGGAACCGTAGGCGTGAAATACCGCTTCGGAAAGATAGTGGCAACCGACCTCGAACCGGGTGTGCACTTCGTGCTTCCCTTCATCGAGACTGTGAAGAAGGTCGACGTGACCGAGCAGATCTTTGTGATGGATGTCTCGACCTACACCAGGGATACTCAGACAGTCGATTCGCTCGACATCCAGGTAAACTACTACTACAGCAAGGCTGACCTCGACACGCTCATCAGGAGCATAGGCATCAAGAACGTCGAGCCCAAGCTGATAATGCCGAACCTCACCTCCGTTCTCAAGAACGAAGTAGGTAAGTATAAGGCTGAAGAACTCATCGCGAACCGTTCGCAGCTCGAGATGGATATCCAGCAGAGCCTGAGCGATAAGCTCACCTCTTACGGACTGATCATCTCCAGAGTGGCGATACAGGACATCGAGTTCGAGTCGGCGTTCGAGCAGGTGGTAGAGCAGAAGGTCGCGGCTGAGCAGAAGGCTCTGACCGTACAGAACGAGACGATCCAGAAGCAGGAAGAGGCCAGGCAGAAGGTCATCGCCGCGCAGGCGGAGGCTGACGCCATCCTCGTAAAGGCCCAGGCTGAGGCCGAGGCCAACAGGCTGCTCAACGAATCGCTCACCGGCGAACTGCTGAACTACTACAAGATCCAGGCCTGGAACGGCGAGTTCCCCCAGGTCATGGGCAACGAAGTCAACCCCTTCGTGATGATGAGCGACATCGCTCCGGCTGCCGCAGCCGAATAGCGCGGACGACCCGCGGCGCCCCCTTTGAGGGGGCGCCACTCTTTTATTTGCTTAACAAAAGCCGTGAACTGTGATATAGTACGTGCATGCGCGAATTTGTACTTGCCGCCACGGCGGCTTTCGGCCTTGAGGCTGTAGTGAAAAGAGAGATAGAGGCGCTCGGCCTTGAGATCACCGCGTCCTGCGACGGCCGCATAGAATTCAGGGGCGACGAAAGAGCGATAGTCCGCTCGAACCTCTGGCTCCGCTGCGCGGACCGCGTCTATGTGAAGCTAGCGGAGTTCCGGGCGGAGAGTTTTCCCCAGCTGATAGAGGCTGCGGAGGCGGTCGCGTGGGAGGAATGGCTCCCCGCGGACGGACGCTTCGTAGTGACCGGAAGCTCGGTCAAGTCGAAGCTGCACGGCGTTCCCGCCTGCCAGGGCACGGTCAAGAAGGCTGTCGTCAACAGGCTCAGGAAAGCCTTGGGCGTGAGTGAACTTCCCGAGACCGGCAACGAGTACAACATACGCTTCATGCTGCACAAGGACGTCTGCATACTGCTGCTCGACACGAGCGGCGAGGCCCTGCACAAGAGAGGCTACCGCACTCACGACGTTTCGGCGCCGATCAAGGAGACCCTTGCCGCGGCCATGGTGAGCCTTTCGTTCTACAAGCCCGGCCGCTTCATGGCCGATCCGATGTGCGGTTCCGGCACCATAGCCATCGAGGCCGCCATGATGGCTCGCAACATTGCTCCTGGGCTGTACAGGCATTTTGCCGCCGAGGAATGGAAGACCGTTCCGAGGGAGCTTTGGCAGGAAGAAAGGCAGAAGGCTTACGCCGCGATAGACAACGGCGCTGACGTGCGCATCCAGGCCTCCGACATCGACCGCAGGGCGGTCGAGGCCGCAAGAGCCAACGCCGAAGAGGCAGGGGTGGACGACTGCATAGAGTTCTTCTGCGCTCCGGTCTCTGAGCTGCACGCGAAGGAGGAACGCGGCATAATAGTCACGAACCCGCCCTACGGGCAGCGCATAGGCGAGCAGAAGCAGATGGACGGCGTTTACCGCGACCTGGCCGCCTTCAGCCGCGCCAACCCCGACTGGTCGCTGTTCATAATCACGGCCGACAAGACCATCGAAAAGAAGCTCGGCCGTCCGGCAGACCGGCGCCGCAAGCTCTACAACGGCGGCATCGAAGCTTGCTACTATCAATACCACGGAACTAAATAATAGTGTGGGTGACGCGGAAGCTGCGCAGCGGCAGGCCCCAAACATGTTATAATTATGAGTATTTTTTACAAAGGTAAAAAGAAGGTCACTGTCTGGTACAGGATCCTGTATCCGCTGATCAGAGGCTTTTATTACAAATACAAGGTCGAAGGCGCGGAGAACCTGCCTGACGAACCTGTGATCATCGCAGCCAACCACTGCCAGCTGCACTCTCCGCTCGCCTGCGAGTTCTATATGCCCCGCGAGCGCTATACATGGTGCATAGGGCAGATGATGAACGCCAAAGAGGTCCCGGGCTACGCGTTTCAGGACTTCTGGTCGCAGAAGCCGAAATGGACCCACTGGTTCTGGCACATATTGTCGTACCTGATCATCCCGATCGCGGTCTGCCTCTTCAACAACGCGCAGACCATACCGGTCTACCACGACACGCGCCTCATAAAGACCCTCAGGGAGAGCCTCGAGTGCCTGGCAAACGGCAGCGACGTGGTGATCTTCCCCGAGCAGGACGTTAAGTACAACAACGTCGTTTACGACTTCCAGGAGCACTTCATCGACATAGCCCGCACTTACAGGCGCAAGACCGGCAAAGACCTGCAGTTCACGCCCATGTACGTTGCTCCGAAGCTGCGCACTATGTACATAGGAAAGCCGACGACGTTCGACAGCTCAGCTCCCGTGGATTGGGAGCGCGAGCGCGTGAAGCGCTACCTGATGGATGAGATAACTGCGATGGCCGCGGCTCTGCCCGAGCACACCGTGGTCCCGTACAGAAACTACAGCAAAAAACTATATCCCAAGAACAGGCCGGTGGTCTATTACGACGCTCCGGCCGAAACAGCCCCGAACAAATGAAACTCATCAACATCCCCGAAAAACCTATCGTCGATTACCGCCAGCTCCCCAAGCTCGGCTTGAATTCGCCTGAGTTCAGGCATCTCAAGCTTCTCGTAGGCTGGGTGATCTATTTCATACTCTACGCTCTCACCGAGCACCTGATCCCGCTGTCCGCCTGCCACGAAGTACACTGCAGGCTCGACGACATGATACCCTTCACCGAAAGCTTCGTGATCTGGTACTGCTCGTGGTTCCTTCTGGTGTTCTTCTCGCTGCTGTTTTTCATGCGCTACGACATCGAGGGCTTCAAGCGGCTGCAGATATTCATAATGATCACTCAGGCCATAGCCATGGCGATCTACATCTGCTGGCCGAGCATACAGCATATGCGCCCGCAGAGCTTCGATCACCAGAACGTCTTCACGTGGGTGCTCTCGATAATCTACTGGTTCGACACCCCGACGGGCATCATGCCCTCGCTGCACGTCGCCTATACCATGGGCATAGTCTCGACCTGGTTCAAATTCAAGGGTTCGACTCCCGCGTGGAAGGTCATTATGACCGTGTGGTTCATACTCATCAGCCTTTCGACCCTGTTCATCAAGCAGCACTCCGCCATAGACGTGATGGCAGCTCTGCCGCTGGGGCTCTTCGCGGAGTTCCTTATCTACGGCATCAGGTGGAAGAAGGGGCCGCTTTCCGAGGAGGAACGCTTCAACCCCAAGCGCTCGAGGGCCAGAGTACAGGAAGTGTAAGGAATCATGGAAAACGACAAAACTAACAGTAAAAAAGAGCTGATCAGGGCGGGCAAGTTCGTCCTCTTCAGCGCCAGCGCGGGGCTCATAGAGCTCGGAAGTTTCACCCTTCTGAACGAACTGCTGCATCTGCCGTATTGGGTCAGCTATCTTATCGCCCTGGTGCTCTCGGTGCTGTGGAACTTCACGCTCAACCGCAAATTCACCTTCAAATCCGCGGCGAACGTGCCGATCGCGATGCTCAAGGTCGCGGCGTTCTACGCGGTGTTCACCCCGCTCTCGTCTTGGTTCGAGCACTATCTGACAATGACGTGCGGCTGGAACGAATACCTCGCCACGATCACCAATATGGTCATAAATCTCGTGACGGAATTCTTCTACCAGCGCTTCTTCGTGTTCGGCAAGAGCATCGATACTGCAATAAATAATCAGTCTGAGAAATAAGAAGTGAGCCGGCTAAACGTTCAGCGCAGCGGTTTGTCTGGCGAATTCTTATTTCTCAGACTGTCCTTTTCCAGAAACCGCTTGAAATACAGCGGTTTTTCGCTTATAATAAATTGCTTTAATATGTTTACGATTATCGTTGCACTATATATTAGGAGGAAACTATGGCACTCGTAACTACAAAGGACATGTTCGCGAAGGCTTATAACGGCGGATACGCTATCGGCGCCTTCAACGTCAACAACATGGAGATCGTACAGGGCATCACTGAGGCCGCAGGCGAACTGCGCGCTCCGCTCATCCTCCAGGTCTCCAAGGGCGCAAGAGCATATGCCAACCACACCTACCTCGTAAAGCTCGTCGAGGCGGCCATCATCGAGACAGACCTTCCGATCTGCCTGCATCTTGACCACGGCGACAGCTTCGAGCTCTGCAAGAGCTGCATCGACGGCGGCTTCACTTCCGTCATGATCGACAAGAGCGGCGAGAGCTTCGAAGAGAACATCCGCATCACCAAGCAGGTCGTAGAATACGCACACGACCACGGCGTAGTGGTAGAGGCTGAGCTCGGCACCCTTGCGGGCGTTGAGGATGAGGTCAAGGTCTCCGCAGAAAATTCCAGCTATACCAGACCTGAAGACGTTCAGGAATTCGTTGAGCGCACCGGCTGCGACTCCCTCGCTATCGCCATCGGCACCAGCCACGGCGCATACAAGTTCACCGCCGCGCAGTGCACCAGAAACGAGAAGGGCGAGCTCGTTCCGCCCCCGCTCAGGTTCGACATCCTTGAAGAAGTTCAGAAGAGACTCCCGGGCTTCCCGATCGTTCTCCACGGCTCCAGCTCCGTACCCCAGGAATTCGTAAAGAAGATCAACATGTACGGCGGCAAGATGCCGGATGCCGTAGGCATTCCCGAAGCACAGCTCCGTGAGGCAGCCAAGATGGCAGTCTGCAAGATCAACATCGACAGCGACCTGCGTCTTGCAATGACCGCCACCATCCGCGAGTATTTCGCAGAGCATCCCGACCACTTCGACCCGCGTCAGTATCTGAAGCCGGCCAGAGCCGCTATCAAGGCTATGGTAGCTCACAAGATCACCGACGTTCTCGGCTGCAACGGCAAGGCATAGTTTTAAAAGATATAGAAGCTTGACCGTAAAAACGGCTTGAATCATTCATTAAGGAGATATAAAATGGCAGAACTTAAGGGTGCAGCTATTTACGGACAGTCCGGCGGACCGTCCTCCGTCATCAACTCCAGCGCCTACGGCGTTATCAAGACCGCTCTCGAGAGCCCCTGCATCACCAAGATGCTCGGCGCAGAGTACGGAATCAAGGGCGTGCTGAATGACAGACTCTTCGACATGGGCGAAGAAGACCCCGCAGAGCTCGCTCTGCTCACCAACACCCCGTCATCCTTCCTGGGCTCCTGCAGATACAAGATGAAGGACCCGGATGTCGATGACACCGATTACAAGCGCATTCTTGAGGTGTTCAAGAAGCATGACGTCCGTTATTTCTTCTATAACGGCGGCAATGACTCCATGGATACCTGCAACAAGATCAGCAAATACATGCAGAAGGTAGGCTATGAGTGCCGCGTCATGGGCGTTCCCAAGACCATCGACAACGACCTCTTCGGCACCGACCACTGCCCCGGCTTCGCCTCCGCTGCCCGCTACATCGCGGCAAGCTGCATGGAGATGAAGCTCGACGCAAGCGTATATGACACCGGAATGATCTGCATCGTTGAGATCATGGGCCGCCATGCAGGCTGGCTCGCCGGCGCCGCAGCTCTTGCGACCGAGATGGGCGCAGGCCCCGACCTCGTCTATCTGCCCGAGATCGACTTCGACATGGACAAGTTCCTTGCCGATGTTGAGAAGATCTACAAGGAAAAGGGCAGCTGCATGGTAGCAGTTTCCGAGGGCATCCATTACGCGGACGGAAGCTTCGTGTCCGAGGCAAAGACCTCAGCGACCGACGGCTTCGGCCACGCTCAGCTCGGCGGACTCGCCGCTCTGCTCGCCAATGTCGTAAAGGAAAAGACCGGAGCCAAGGTCAGGGGAGTCGAGCTCTCGCTGCTCCAGCGCTGCGGAGCTCACCTCGCCAGCGGACGCGACATCGAAGAAGCTGTTATGAGCGGCGCTGAAGCAGTCAAGCAGGCTGTTTCCGGCACCACCGACAAGATGGTAGGCCTCGAGTGCAGCAGGGAAGGCGGCAAGTATGAGTGCAGGACCAAGCTCCTCGGCCTCACCGACGTAGCCAACTACGAGAAGAAAGTTCCCGTGGAATGGATCAACGCCGAAGGCAACGGAGTCACAAAGGATTTCATCGACTACTGCATGCCGCTGATCCAGGGCGTTCCCGAAAGACCGACCGAATGCTCGCTTCCGAGGTTCGCAAAGCTCAAGAAAGTGCTCGCTAAGTAAGACATAATTATTTTAAAGGCGCAGACAATCGGGTCTGTACCTGAAAGGAGAAAGTATAAAAATATGATTAAGGTAGCTATTAACGGATTCGGCCGCATCGGAAGGCTTTCTTTCAGGCTCATGTTCGGCGACACCAGGTTCCAGATCGTTGCGATCAACGACCTGACCAGCCCTGAGATGCTCGCATATCTGCTCAAGTACGATACCGTACAGGGAACCTACAGAGGCCACTCCGTTGACAACGACGACAGCTCCATCACTGTTGACGGCAACAAGATCCCTGTATACAAGGAACCGGACGCCAACAACTGCCCGTGGGGCAAGCTCGGTGTCGACATCGTTCTCGAGTGCAGCGGCTTCTACACCTCCAAGGCCAAGGCTATGGCTCACATCAACGCCGGCGCCAAGAGGGTGCTCATTTCCGCTCCGGCAGGCAATGACCTCCCGACCATCGTTTACGGCATCAACCACCACATCATCAAGGAGGATGACCTCATCGTATCCGGCGCTTCCTGCACCACCAACTGCCTCGCTCCTATCGCGAAGGCTCTGAACGAGTACAGAGAGCTGCGCACCGGCTTCATGACCACCATCCACGCCTACACCGGCGACCAGATGATCCTCGACGGACCGCACCGCAAGGGTGACTTCAGAAGAGCCCGCGCAGGCGCAGCCAACATCGTTCCCAACAGCACCGGCGCTGCCAAGGCTATCGGCCTCGTTATCCCGGCACTCGCGGGCAAGCTCGTCGGCAACGCCCAGAGAGTCCCTGTGACCAGCGGCTCCCTCACCATCCTTGACGCGACCCTCAAGGACACCACCGACACCGTAGCTGTCGACACCATCAACGCAGCCATGAAGGCAGCTGCCAACGAGAGCTTCGGCTACACCGAAGACCCCGTTGTTTCCAGCGATATCGTAGGCTCCAGCTTCGGTTCCCTCTTCGATGCGAGCCAGACCCTCGCCATGAAGTGCGGCACCCACATCTACGAAGTCCGCGTTGCTGCATGGTACGACAACGAAATGGGTTACACCAACCAGCTCATCCGTACCCTCAACTACATGGGTATCGTGCTCGGAAGGTAATCTAAGGCAAAACAAAAGCGGCGCCCCGCAGGGCGCCGTTTTTAATTGCTGTTATTGAGGTCTAGGCCTCGGAATCTCCGTCCGCGTCGGCGAGATCTCTTTCGAGCTTTTCGCTGGCAAGGCGCAGGGCCTCGAACTCGTTGGCGGCTTCTTCAGCGGCCTTTTCTGCGCGGGCGAAAGCGTCGGCTTCTGCGCCTACGGCCTCTGTGGTGTAAGCCGCGGGAGCGGGCGCGGGTTCATACTGCGGAGCGGGAGCAGCGGCGGCCTTCTTTTCGAGCTTCATGTCGCCGATGAAGCTTGAGCCGTCGTCGGTCACGAGCCTTGCGGTAGTGAGCTTGCCGGTCATCTTCGCGGTGGAAGTGAGCTTGGTGAGGTCTTCGCATTCAACGATGCCCTCGGCGTCTCCGCTGAGGACTAGGTTCTTCATGCTGGCGTTGCCCTTATAGCTGCCGGTAGTGCTTACCTCGATGAGCTCGGTCGACGCGACGTCGCCCAGGATGCTTCCGTTGAGCTCCATCGGGTCTTTGGTCTCGAAATTGCCAACGAAGGTGATGCCCTTGCCAATGGTGGTCTTCTTGATGGGCACGAACTTCTCGGGCTCCGGAGCCTTTACGGGCTCGGGAACGAATACGGGTTCTTCGGGAACGACGGGCTCGGGCTTGGGAGCGAGTACGGGAGTCTTCTTGAAAAATGACATATTTTATACCTCTTTGCGGTAGTGATCAGTTAACCATTTAATAATACTACAAAGATGCGCCGCATGCAAACCTCTTTGATGCGGGAACCGCTGCATTTTTATTCAAATGTGCTTGCACGCGGCCCGAAAATGTATGATAATTACTAAATTAAGCGGAACGGAGGTGTCTGCATGTTTGGCATATTCACAGGCGTGATAGTCAACACTGTCACGGTCATAATAGGAAGCCTCGTGGGCTCGCTCGTCAAGAACGAAAAGCTGAAGAACGTGGGCGACAGAGTCTTCCAGGCCTTCGCGTTCTTCGTGATAGCGATAGGCGTCTCGGGAGCCGCAGGCATAAGCGATCCGGTGGCGGTCATACTGTGCATAGTCATAGGCGTCGCCATAGGCGAGCTGGTCGACATAGACAGGCAGTTCGAGAGGCTGAGCAGCTGGCTGCAGAGGTCGATCAGGAAAAAAGGGAAAAAGGACGGGGCTGAGGAAACCGTGACCTCCGCGGAGGCCGACTCCGCCGCGGCTCAGAACGTCATCATGGCGATATGCCTGTTCTGCATAGGTTCCATGACCTTCCTCGGAGCCATGGAGTCTGCGTTTCAGCATACCCACAGCATTTATTACACCAAGTCTGTGATGGATATGATATCGTCCATGACACTGGCCATGGGCGCTGGCATCAGCATAGCTTTCGCCGCAGCGGGCGTGTTCGTCTACCAGGGCCTGCTGGTGCTGCTCGCGAGCCTTCTCGCGCCCGTTCTGACCGACGCGAGCATTGCTCTGAGCTCTCAGATAGGCAGCATATTCCTGATCGCCATAGCCTTCAACATGGTGGGCGTGACTAAGATCAAGGTCGCGAACTTTCTGCCGGCGATGTTCATCCCGTTTATCTGGCAGGCCATACAGCTTTTATTCGCGTAATATGATATAATAAAACGTTAATGCTTTTATGATAAAGAACAAGAAACTGTTCGGGACCGTCATACTGCTGATAGGGACCGCCATCTGGGGCTTCGCCTTCGCGTTCCAGCGGGAGGCGATGGACGTGATAGGGCCGTTCACCTTCGGTGGGGCGCGCATGAGCCTGGCCGCGATAGTGACCTGGTGCGTGGCGCTTGGCGCGGACGCCGCTGCTAAAAAACGCGGCGGGCCCGAAAAGCCTGCGGAATACAAACGAAATACCGTCACCGGCGGGCTGCTCTGCGGCCTGGCCCTCATGGCGGCGACAACGAGCCAGCAGATAGGCCTAATTTACACGCAGGCGGGCAAGGCGGGCTTCCTCACCGCGCTCTACATAGTTTTAGTGCCGCTGATCTCGATGGTCTTCCTCGGCAAACGCTACGGCTGGACCACCTTCGCGGGCATAATCCTCGGCGCGGCGGGGCTCTACTTTCTGAGCATAAGCGGAGGCCTCACGATAACCGCGGGAGACGCGCTCGTGATACTCTGCGCGCTGTGCTTCGCGGTCCAGATACTGCTCATAGACCGCTTCGTGGCAAAGGCAGACGCGCTCAAGATGGCCGCCTGGGAGTTCACGGTCTGCACCGTGGTCTCGTGGGTCCTCGCGTTCATCAAAGAAACGCCTACGGCTGAGCAGCTTTCCGCGGCGCTCGTTGGCATACTGTACTGCGGCGTGCTGTCGGGCGGTATGGGCTATACCATACAGATGATATCCCAGAAATACGTCGACCCCGCGGCCGCATCGCTGCTCATGAGCTTCGAGGCGGTGTTCGCAGTGCTCGGCGGGGTGCTGATGCTCGGTGAGAGCCTCAGCGTAAGAGAGATTATAGGCTGCATACTCATGTTTGCGGCTGTGATAATAGTTCAAATGCCGTCCTCATTCGGGCGGAAGAAAGGACCTGAAAATGAAAGATAACAGCAAGACCTTCTACATCACGACGCCGATCTACTATCCGAGCGACAACCTGCACATAGGCCATACCTACTGCACAGTCATGGCTGACGCCATGGCAAGGTTCAAGCGCCTGGAAGGCTACGACGTGATGTTCCTGACCGGAACCGATGAGCACGGTCAAAAGATACAGAACAAGGCCAAGGATGCCGGAGTCACTCCCCAGGAGTACGTAGACAAGATCGTCGCGGGCATCAAGGACCTCTGGGCTACCATGGAGATCAGCTACGATGATTTCATCCGCACCACAGAGCCCAGACACGTGAAGCGCGTTCAGGACATCTTCATGCGTATGTATAAGAAGGGCGATATATACAAGTCCGAGTATGAGGGCTGGTACTGCACCCCCTGCGAGAGCTTCTGGACCGAGAGCCAGCTGGTCGACGGCAAGTGCCCCGACTGCGGCAGACCCGTTGAAAAGGCCAAGGAGGAGGCTTATTTCTTCAGGCTTTCAAAGTATGCAGACCGCGTGCGCGAGCTTCTGCTCGGCGGTGAATTTCTGCAGCCCGAGACCCGCGTGAACGAGATGGTATCCTTCATCGACCAGGGCCTCGAAGACCTGTGCATCTCCCGCACCAGCTTCGACTGGGGCATACCCGTCCCCATCGATGAAAAGCACGTCATCTACGTATGGCTTGACGCCCTTACCAACTACGTCACCGCGCTGGGCTTCCCCTCGGTCGACGGCGAAGATGACTCAAAGTACAAGAAATACTGGCCGGTCGACTTCCACCTCGTAGGTAAGGAGATCGTAAGGTTCCACTCGATAATCTGGCCCGCGATGCTCATGAGCATCGAAGAGCCTCTGCCCCAGCATGTGCTCGGCCACGGCTGGCTGCTGATAGACGGCGGCAAGATGTCCAAGTCCAAGGGCAATGTCGTGGACCCTGTAGTCCTCATCAAGCGCTACGGCGTAGACGCCCTGAAGTACTTCCTGCTGCGCGAATACACCTTCGGCCAGGACGGCCTCTATACCAACGAGGTCATGCTCAACAGGCTCAACTATGACCTCGCCAACGACCTCGGCAACCTCGTTTCCCGCACCGTCTCCATGGTCGAGAAATACAATGGCGGCGTGGTTCCCGGAGCCGGCCCCGAGGAAGGTCCGGACTCCGAGCTCAAGGAGCTCGCGACCAGCTGCTGGCAGCGCGTCACCGCGCAGATGGACAAGTTCTGCTTCAACTACGCGCTCGAAGAGATCTGGACCGTCATCCGCCGCACCAACAAGTACATCGACGAGACCACTCCCTGGGCCCTCGCGAAGGACCCCGAAAAGAAGGAGAGGCTCAACACCGTGCTGCATAACCTCGTCGAGTCTCTGCGCATAGTCTCGATACTCATCTATCCGTTCATGCACACCACCTCGGCCCGCATGAACGAACAGCTCGGACTGCCCGCGGGCGAGCCGAAGTGGGACGACACCAAGGTCTTTGACATGACCGAAGGAGCCAAGGTGCAGAAGGGCGAAGCGCTCTTCCCGCGTCTCGACGTACAGGCTGAGCTCGAGGCCCTGGCCGCGCTCAAGGGGGCTCACGAGGAACCGAAGCAGGAGTACGAGCCCTACAAGGAAGAGATCGAGTATCCCGACTTTGAGAAGCTCGACCTGCGCAGCGGAGTCATCCTCAGCTGCGAGAAGCACCCGAAGGCCGACAAGCTGCTGGTCTTCAAGGTAGACATGGGCTGCGAGGTGCGCCAGATCGTATCCGGCGTCGCCGAGCACTATAAGCCCGAGGAATGCGTGGGCAAGCATGTCATCGTCGTCGCCAACCTCAAGCCCCGCACTCTGCGCGGAGTCGAGAGCAGGGGCATGCTGCTCTTTGCCGACGAGAACGGCAAGTACAAGTTCGCCTCCACCGACGCCCTTCCCGGCATGGTGGTCTGCTGATGCTGTTTGACTCGCACGCGCACTTTTCGGACGAGGCCTTCGACGACTGCCGCGAGCTGCTGGCGGACGAAATCCGCCGCTCTGAGCTCCGCTTTCTGGTCGATGCGGGTTCTGATATCAAAACGTCGGAAAAATGCGCAGGATCGGCGAATAAGTACCAATTCTGCTATGCTGCGGCGGGGGTACATCCCTCTGAAGTCGCCAAAGCGGGCGATATAGACGCGGCTGTGCGGAGACTGCGCGAGATATACCTGAGTTCGGAGCGCGTCGTTGCGATAGGAGAGATAGGCCTCGACTATCATTACGACGACGGACCCGACAGGGAATTACAGAAACTCTGGCTCCGGCGCCAGCTCGAACTGGCGCTGGAGCTTAACGCGCCCGTCGTGATCCACGAAAGGGACGCGTATAAGGACTGCTTCGACGTCATCAAAGATTCCGGGGCCTTCGGCCGCATAGGCGTGTACTTCCACTGCTTTTCGGGCAGCGCGGAGAGCGCCCGCGAGCTCACCGCCCTTGGCGCGATGATAGGCGTCTGCGGTCCGGTGACTTTCAAGAACAATAAAAAGACTCCCGAGGTCGTTGAACGCACGGCGCTTGAGCACCTGCTCAGCGAGACCGACTGCCCGTATCTTGCGCCGGTCCCCATGAGGGGAAAGGTGAACAAGCCGGTCTACGTCGAATACACCGTGCGGAAGATCGCGGAGATCAAAGGGATAAGTTACGAAGAGGCCGCGGAGGCGACTTACCGCAACGCTCTGCGCTTCTTCGGGATAAATGGATAGCACGCGCCCGCGGGGCGCGGCGTTTTAATGGACGCAAGGCTTAGGGTCATCAAGACCGTCGAGGATCACAAACTCATAAACGAAGGCGACAGGCTGGTGCTGGGGCTCTCCGGAGGCCCGGATTCACTGTGCCTTCTTCACGTGCTCGCAGGCCTTCGCGAAAAGCTGGGCTTCGAACTTTACGCCCTGCACCTCAACCACATGATGCGCGGTGCAGACGCCGAGGCGGACGTTGCTTTTCTGAAGAGCGAATGCGCGGCCCTGAACGTGCCGCTCACCGTGGTCCGCTGCGACGTGTATAAAAAGGCGGAGGACGAGAACACCTCGCCCGAGGAGGCCGGACGCATCGCCCGCCACGAGGCCCTGAGCGCTGAAGCCGCAAGGCTTGCCGCTGACGGCTCCGGACGCCCCGCGAAGATAGTCTTCGCCCACAACCGCGGCGACCAGGCCGAGACAGTGCTCATGCGCATATTCCGCGGCACGGGCATACACGGGCTCGCGGCAATGGAATACGAGAGGGAAGACGGGGTCATACGTCCCCTGCTCGATACGCCCCGCAGCGAGGTAGAAGAATTCTGCACGAAAAATTCACTCAAACCACGCTTTGACTCGACAAACGCGAGCGATGATTATACGCGGAACAGACTCAGGCATCACCTGATACCCCAGCTCGAGGAGGAGTACAACCCGAATCTCAAGGACGTGCTCTTCCGCCTGGCTGAGAACGCCCGCGAGGACGACGCCTACCTGCTGAAGGAGGCCGCCCAGGCTCTCGAGGGGCTCGTCACCGCAAGGGGAGAGGGCTTCGTGAAGCTCGACGCGAAAAAGCTGCGCGCCATGGACCCCGCGATACAAAAGCGCGTGATAAGCATGGCCTTCCGCAGCATAGGGCTTACCCAGGACATCGCGTCCGTCCACCTGAACCCTCTGTGCAGGGCTCTGAACGCGAATCTCGGCGGCCGCACCGTCGAGTTCCCGTCAGGCTACGCTGCAGTCACTTCCGCCCGCGCGCTGACGCTCAAAAAATGCTGAAAGCCTTGAAAAAAGCGGGCTTTTCCGGTATAATATTTCGTCACTTATGATGAAACACTCTTTGGAGGCTATTAATTGAACAGAAATAACGGAAAAAATCAGAGACCCGGCAGGGGCTTCGGCCTGTATCTGGCCATCTTTGCCCTTGTTCTGCTCATTGTTTACGCATATCAGGGAAGCGATCTCGTGACCTCGGTCAACGAGGCGGAACCCAAAGAGGTCGAATTCTCCGACATGGTGAACTACCTTGAAAGCGAAAACGTCGCGAGCATCAAGCTCGTAGCCGAGTCGCGCAGGTACGAGGGCACCCTCAAGGACGGCAGCAGGTTCATAGCCTACGCGCCGTCTTCGTACGACATGGCCATCATCAGCGAGACTTATCTGATACCCATGTCGACCGACGGGCTCAAGGTCGAGAGCGTCAAGCCCTCCAACACCTCGGCCCTGCTCAGCTGGATCCCGACCCTGCTGATGATAGGCTTCATGGTCTTCCTGTGGATATCCCTCTCCAACGGAGCGGGAGCCGGCGGAAGGGGCGTCATGAGCTTCGGCAAGACCCGCGCACGCGCGGTCAAGGATTCCGACAAGAAGGTCATGTTCGACGACGTGGCAGGCCTTGAAGAAGAAAAGACCGAGCTCGCCGAGATAGTCGACTTTCTCAAGGACCCCGGCAAATACACCGAGCTTGGAGCCCGCATCCCCAAGGGCGTGCTGCTCGTAGGCCCTCCGGGAACAGGTAAGACTTACATCTCGAAGGCAGTGGCCGGCGAGGCCAACGTGCCCTTCTTCTCGATATCGGGCTCCGACTTCGTCGAAATGTTCGTGGGCGTAGGCGCGTCGAGGGTCAGAGACCTCTTCGGCGAAGCCAAGAAGAACGCTCCGTGCATCGTGTTCATCGACGAGATCGACGCCGTAGGCAGGCGTAGGGGCGCAGGCCTGGGCGGCGGCAACGACGAGCGCGAGCAGACCCTCAACCAGCTGCTCGTTGAGATGGACGGCTTCGGCCAGAACGAGGGCATCATAGTCCTCGCCGCGACCAACAGGCCCGACGTCCTCGACCCGGCCATCCTCAGGCCCGGCCGTTTCGACAGGCAGGTAGTCATCAACACTCCTGACATCAAGGGCCGCGAGGCCGTGTTCAGGGTTCATTCCAAGGACAAGCCGCTGGGCGACGACGTAGACCTCAAGGTGCTCGCCAAGAGGACCCCGGGCTTCACTCCGGCGGACATCGAAAACATGATGAACGAAGCTGCCCTGCTCACCGCAAGGCGCGGCGGCAGCAAGATACATATGGACGACCTCGAAGAGGCCGTCACCCGCGTGATGGCAGGCCCCGAAAAGAAGAGCCGCGTCATCAGCGAGAAGGAGCGCAGGCTCACCGCCTTCCACGAGGCGGGCCACGCGGTAGTGATGCGTTCGCTGCCTGACGCCGACCCCGTGCACCAGATCACCATCATGCCCAGAGGCATGGCGGGCGGCTTCACGATGTCCTTGCCCGAAGAGGACAGGTACTATCACACCAAGTCCCAGATGGAGCACGACATCATGCATCTGCTGGGCGGCCGCATCGCGGAGAGCCAGATCCTCGGCGACATCAGCACCGGCGCCAGCAACGACCTTGAGCGCTCCACCAAGATCGCGCACGACATGGTCGTCAAGTACGGCATGTCCGAAGCGGTAGGCCCGCTCAACTACAGCAGCTCCGAGGAGGTCTTCCTCGGCCGTGACCTCACCACCAGGCAGAACTTCTCCGAGGCTCTCGCTTCGAAGATCGACACCGAGGTGCGCCGCATAATCGACGACTGCTACGCGAAGACCGAGGCCCTGCTCAAAGAGCATCAGGACGAGCTCAACAGAGTGGCTGAGGCCCTGCTGAGGCTCGAGACCATAGACGGAGAGCAGTTCGAGGCCCTCTACAACAACACCAAGACCCTCGACGAGATAGCCGAAGAAGAGGACGCCGAAAAGGCAAAGAGGCTCGCCGCCCAGAAGGCGGAGGCTGAGGAAAAGGCCAGGGCCGACGCCGAAAAGCGCAGCGCGCTCGAGGCTTCCGTCAAGGAACGCTATGGTGAGAACGCCCGCGTGGTCTACATGGATGGGAAGGGCAGGCCGGTAGCGCCTCCTTACCCCGAGTTCAAGAAGCAGGAAGAGCCTGAAAAGCCCGCGGAGCCGGAAGCTCCCGTAGTGCCCGAAGCGCCTGCTGAGCCCGAACAGCCCGCTGAACCCGCAGAACCAGAAACAAAGGACGAAGAAGTTCCGAAGGAAGAATAAGATGCTGCTCGCATTCGACGTAGGAAATACCAACATAGTGCTAGGCCTTTTCAACGGCAGCGAACTCATGCAGTACTGGCGCATGGAGACCGACCAGAAGAAGAGCGCCGACGAATACGGCATGCTAATCAACCAGCTCATGGAATTCTCCGGGCTGGGGGCAGTCGACGTCGACGACGTCATCATCGCGAGCGTCGTGCCGTCCATGAGCTACACCCTGCAGCACCTCTCGCAGAAATATTTCAACAAGCGCGCGATAGTCGTGGGCCCCGGGATCAAGACCGGCCTTATCGTTAAATACGACAACCCCAAGCAGCTCGGCGCCGACCGCATAGTCAACGCCGTGGCGGCGGTGGAGCTGTATCCCGGCCCGCTGATCGTCATCGACTTCGGCACCGCGACCACGCTCTGCGCAATCACCGACAAGAAGGAATACCTCGGCGGAGCGATACTGCCGGGCATCAAGATCGCTTCCGACGCGCTCTTTGAAAAGACCGCGAAGCTGCCCAAGGTCGAGATCGACGCTCCGGGCCACGTTATCTGCCGCAACACCAACGAGTGCATACAGTCCGGCGTGGTCTACGGCAACATGGGCATGACCAAGTATCTCGTGGAGCGCATGAAAAAAGAGCTCTGCGAATACATGGGCGAGGAGAAGCCGGTGACCGTAGTGGCGACAGGCGGCCTGTCGACCCTGATGTCCTCAGAGCTCGACTGCATCGACCACATCGACAAGATGCTCACTCTGACCGGCCTTCAGATCATCTACGAAAAGAACAAGGCCACAGGCAAAAAGGTCAGACCCGGTTTTGATGAATATTGATTTTCTCGGAATACAGCTTGGTTCCCCGTTCGTGCTCGCCCCGATGGCAGGCATCACCGACGGGGCTTTCCGTTATGTGTGCCGCAAGAACGGCGCGGCTCTCACCTACACCGAGATGATAAGCGCCAAGGGCCTGTTCTACAACAGCAGGGGCTCAGAAGAGCTGATGCTGATAGAAGAGCAGGAGGGACCCGTGGGCATGCAGTTCTTCGGCAGCGAGCCGGAGATGCTCGCGAGGGCCGCGGAAAGGACCAACGGGCGGCCGAACGTGCTGTTCGACATCAATATGGGCTGCCCGGTGCCCAAGGTCGTGCGCAACGGCGAAGGTTCCGCCCTGCTAAAGGACCCCGAGCTTGCCGCCGCGTGCGTAAAGGCCGCAGCAGAGGTAAGCGCCAAGCCCGTAACGGTAAAGATACGCCGCGGTTTCGCAGATAAGCTGACCGAGGGCGAGATAGACATAGCGGACTTCGCCGCAAAGCTTGCGGACGCGGGAGCCGCCGCCATAGCGGTGCACGGACGCACCCGCGAGCAGTACTATTCGGGAAAAGCCGACTGGGACGCCATAAAGCGCATAGTGCAGGCCGTCGATGTGCCGGTCATAGGCAACGGCGACGTGTTCAGCGCCGAAGACGCCTGCCGCATGCTCGACTATACGGGCTGCAGCCTGGTCATGATAGCCCGGGGCGCTCTGGGCAACCCGTGGCTGTTCCGCGAAGCCAAAGCCCTTTACGAGGGCAGACCGGTCCCCGAAAGGCCCGACGTCGAAGAGATCACAGATCTCATGAAAGAACAGATAAGCCTTGCCGTAAGGCTGCGCGGCGCTTACGTCGCAGTGCACGACATACGCCAGCACATAGGCTACTACTCCAAGGGCATAAGAGGAGGCGCAGAATTCCGCCGCAGGGCAAACACTGCCCGCAACGTGGACGAGCTCCTCGAGATAGTTGACACGCTGAAAAACTTCACAGTTTCAGAATAGATTTAAGGAGAGAATAAAATGAACGAAGAAGTCTTACTTACACAGGACGGTTATAACAAAGTAGTCGCGGAACATGAATTCCTGGTCTCCGTACGCAGGGCTGAGGTCTCCGAGCACCTCAAGGAAGCCAAGTCTTACGGCGACCTTTCCGAAAACGCCGAGTACGACGCAGCGAAGAACGAGCAGGCTGAGCTCGAAGACCGCATCGTAAAGCTCGAGACGATGATCCGCAACGCGAAGATCGTCACCGAAGAAGAGCTCACCGGCGACCACGTCAACCTCGGCCTGGGCGTCCGCGTAAAGGACGTCAAGACCAAGGAAGAAGAGACCTACACCATCGTGGGTATCATCAACGCAGACCCGTTCAACAACAAGATCTCGAACGAGTCCCCTGTAGGCAAGGCCCTGCTCGGACACAAGGTCGGCGACGTGGTAGACGTCGAGACCGAGATGGGTATGTTCACCTATAAGATCATGGAGATCATCAGATAATGGCAGAAGAAAAGACCAATGTTCAGGCTCCCGCGCTTGACGAGAGCGAACAGTACCAGATAAGAAAGGATAAGCTGGCCGGGCTCAGGGAGGCCGGACGCGATCCTTATACGATAACCAAGTTTGACCAGAACGCCTATTCGGCGCAGCTGAAGACCGACTTCGACTATCTGCAGCCCGAAGAGAACTCCGGAAAGACCGTGTCGGTCGCCGGAAGGCTCATGGCCAAGCGCGTCATGGGCAAGGCGAGCTTCGCGCATATCCGCGACGACAAGGGCGATCTGCAGCTCTACGTGCGCCGCGACGAGCTGGGCGACGAGGAATACGCGGCCTTCAAGAAGCTCGACATAGGCGACATAATCGGAGTGACCGGCGAGGTCTTCAAGACCCGCACCGGCGAGCTTTCCGTGCGCGCGGACGAGCTTACGCTGCTCTCCAAGAGCCTGCGCCCGCTGCCCGAGAAATTCCACGGGCTCACCGATACTGAGCTCCGCTATCGCCAGCGCTACGTCGACCTCATCATGAACCCCGACGTCAAGGAGACCTTCAGAAAGCGCAGCGCGATAATGAGCGGCATCCGCCATTACATGGATTCGCTGGGCTTCCTCGAGGTCGAGACTCCGATACTCACTCCGTTTGAGATCGGCGCTTCTGCGCGCCCGTTCTACACCCACCACAACACCCTCGACATGGATATGGTGCTGCGCATCGAGACCGAGCTCTACCTCAAGAGGCTCATCGTAGGCGGCATCGACCGCGTCTACGAGATAGGCCGCATCTTCCGCAACGAGGGCATGGACCCGCGCCACAACCCCGAGTTCACCTCGATAGAGCTCTATCAGGCATACACCGATTACCAGGGCATGATGGACATTGTTGAGGGACTGTTCAAGTATCTGGCCGACACCGTCTGCGGCACCAGGCAGATCCACTTCATGGACAGGGACATCGACCTCGACAACTGGACCCGCATGACAATGCGCGAGGCCGTTAAGAAGTACAGCGGCGTTGATTACAACGACTGGAAGACAGACGAGGACGCCATCGAGGCCGCGAAGGCCCACAAGGTGGAGCTCCCCGAGATAAAGACCAGAGGCAACATACTCGCAGAGTTCTTCGACGCTTTCGTAGAGGACAAGCTCGTTCAGCCGACCTTCATCTACGAATATCCCGTCGACATCTCTCCGCTCGCGAAGCGCTGCCCCGGGGACCCCGAATTCACCGAACGCTTCGAGTTCTTCATCGACTGCATGGAATTCGGCAACGCTTTCTCGGAGCTCAACGACCCGCTCGACCAGCGCGGACGCTTCGAGCGCCAGGTCGCGGAACGCCTCGCCATCGAGCCCGGCGCACGCTGTCAGGTGGACTACGACTTCGTCAACGCTCTTGAATACGGCATGCCCCCGACGGGCGGCCTCGGCATAGGCGTAGACCGCCTCGTGATGCTGCTCACCGACAGCGCAAGCATCAGAGACGTGCTGCTCTTCCCGACAATGAAACCGCTTGGCGTAAATGGCAACCCGATCGACATAGGAACGAGCTCTGAAGAAGCCGCTCCAAAGGCACAGGAAGTGATCGATTTCAGCAAGGTCGTGATCGAACCATACTTCACGGACTACGTCCAATTTGACGATTTTTCCAAGTGCGATTTCCGCGCTGTGAAGGTCCTCGAATGCGAGGCTGTACCCAAGAGCAAGAAGCTCCTGAAGTTCACCTTAAACGACGGAACCCCTGAAAACAGAACGATTCTGAGCGGTATCCATGAGTATTATGAGCCGGAAGAACTGGTCGGGAAGACGCTGATCGCCATCACCAATCTGCCGCCCAGACCCATGATGGGGCTGGTCTCGAACGGCATGCTGCTTACCTCTAATCATACCGAGGAGGGCGAGGAAAAATGCCATTTGATCATGGTCGATTCACACATCCCGGCAGGCGCAAAACTGTACTAAAAAAGGGCCAACTTAACACAATTTAACACAAACTTAACACAAAATGTGCAGCTGGGCGATATAAATCGATATGATTGTACATTTGCCTACGTAAACCGACACAGGGACTTTTTGAGAAAATATTTTTCAAAAAGTCCTTTTTTCATGGCTGTTTTTTGTCTCAAAAATTCGCAAAGAGTTATTGAAGAGCATTCTTCCTGCACTTTGATAACTCCATACACATTCATCAGGTACGTTCCCTGTGCTATAGGGCTGAAACCCTTAAGCCATGACTGTAGGTGCGCGACGAAGCTGCACAGCTGAGCGACAGGACCTATACAGCAGAAGCCGGATTGCTTCCGGCAGCGGCCATGACAGGCGCAGGAGACAATGATACTTCCGTAATTCGCGGCCCGGCTGTAAGGAAGGCGGGGAGGCAAAATACCTATGGATCCGGTCAGCAGCCGGACGCCTGATGATTTCCCTGCTGCAGGGGAGCCGTGGGCGAATACTGAAGCATAGATAATAACTGAAAAAACTGCCCGGTCTATAGGGCCGGGCAGCATTCTAAGAAAGGTACACTTATGGAAAACTGCAAGGTTATTGCAATCACAAACCAGAAAGGCGGCGTCGGTAAGACGACCACCACAGTAAACCTTGGCGTAGGTCTTTCCAGAGAGGGTAAACGGGTACTGCTCATAGACGCGGACCCGCAGGGCAGTCTGACGATCAGTCTTGGATACAAGAACCCGGATGAGATCAGGCTGACCACGGCATCTGTCATGGAGCGTATCGTAAATGACGAAGAACTGCCGTCATCACTTGGCATACTGCATCATGCGGAAGGCATAGACTTTGTTCCTTCTAATATAGAACTGTCTGCATTTGAAGTCGGACTCTTCAATGTCATGAACAGGGAATATGTCCTGAAGAACTATATAGATAAGGTGAAGTCTTCATATGACTACGTACTCATCGACTGTATGCCTTCGCTGGGCATGATGAACATAAACGCCCTTGTGGCGGCCGATTCTGTCATAATTCCAACTCAGCCGAACTTTTTATCAACGAAGGGGCTTACGCTTCTCATACGGTCAATCAGCAGGGTTAGAAGGCAAATAAATCGGTCCCTTAGGATCGACGGTATTCTTCTTACTATGGTAGACAGCCGCACGAACAATGCGAAAAACATCATTGCATCACTCAGGCAGATAGGCGGTGACCTTCGTGTGTTTGATACAGAGATCCCGCATTCGGTAAGAGCTGCAGAGGCTACGGTCGAAGGTACGAGTATCTTTGAGTATGACCCCAAGGGAAAGGTCGCGGATGCATACATGAGACTGGCAAAGGAGGTGACAGGGCTTGAGCGGACAAAAGAACAGGAATATCGACCTTGGTCTGAAGAATGCGTACGATGAGCTCTTCATGAACGATAAAGGCCGGGTTGAAAACAGGCTACCAAGGATCTATGACATTCCTTTGTCTGAGATAGACCCGTTCCCGGACCATCCTTTTCAGGTAAAACTCGATGAAGACATGGAGCAGCTCGTTGAAAGCATAAAGGAAAGAGGTATCATCACACCGGTCACACTTCGGAAGAAGGAAAACGGCAGATATGAGATCGTGTCAGGACACAGAAGGTGTAAGGCTTGCGAGCTTGCCGGTCTTGATACCGTAAAGGCTGAGGTCAAGGAGCTGACCAGAGATGAAGCTATAATCCTTATGGTAGAGTCCAATCTTCAGCGGTCGAAGATCCTTCCAAGTGAGAAAGCTTTCTCCTATAAGATGAGGCTTGAGGCAATGAATCGGCAAGCTGGTCGTCCTTTGAAAGAAAATCTGACACCAGTGGAGTCAGATTTAAAGAAGCAGCGTACGAATGAGGAACTCGGCTCGCAGGTTGGAGAAAGCAGAGAACAGATTCGACGCTATATCCGTCTTACCGAACTACAGCCAGACATCCTTGAGATGGTCGATGAAGGCAAGATCGCTTTTCGTCCCGCAGTAGAGATCTCGTATCTCTCAAAGCCGGAGCAGGCACAGCTGTATGAGGTCATGCAGAGTGAACTGGCAACACCGTCGCTGTCACAGGCGATCAAGCTTAAGGACTTTTCGAAGAACGGCAGGCTGAACGAGGATGTCATTTTCTCGATCATGAGCGAGGAAAAACCCAACCAGCGGGAAAAGTATGTCATCAAAGCCGAGACCCTGAAGCGATATATTCCAGATAACATCCCCTACAACAAGACCGAGGACTATATCATCAAGGCCCTGGATTTCTATCAGCGCCACCTTAACCGGCAGCGGGGGATGGAGAGATAGCCGGGCTGAAAAAAGTAAGCAAGTAAGTATAATAACAAGTTTTATTGCTTTTTCAGCTGGTGATACCAGCTGGTGAAAAGAAAAAGAGCGGCCACCCTGAACAAGTACCGCTCTTGGCTCGGTAGTCCGGCAGCCCACCCGATCAAGAAGGACCGCATACCGGATATCCTGCGGATGGAAGCCTTACTCCATCCGTTTTTTATTATATCAACGTAAGGCAGAAGTATCAAGGAGAATCACATGAAACGACTGATTTCAACAGCGCTGGCGCTGCTGCTGATCCTTGGCAGCGTAGCCGGCGTCTTTGCGATGGAGGTCCCGACTCAGACGGTCATTCAGAACCTGAACGGGACCCAGCAGTACATCAAAGTCTATACGGTCTCCCCGGACATCGATCCGGAGAGCCTCATAGAAACGGACTTCAGCTACGAAGGCTTTGATTACAGCTACTCCGACATGACAAAGAGCGACAACTACTTCGAAAACGAAAAGGAGAACTCTGAGGTCTATACAGCGGAGACTGAAAAGAAGGACCTTTCGGCAGTGCTCGAAGCCCTTCCCCCGTCCATCGATTTCGATGACGGAACTTACACCGGCACTCTTTATCTCGATCACACCACGATCGAAACGAAGGCTGCCGGTTTTGTTTCAAAGAGCTATACCGTAAGCGACACCAGAGAGTTCGCGAATTTGGACAGCAATGACATGGCTTATGTACCGCAGGCTGTAACCAAGGACGGCAAGACTCTTCAGCTTGTGGGTGTGGACTGGCAGGTCCAGAGCACGGCGCTTGTGGACGATCTTCTGGTTCCTGCAAGCTATAAGGCTGTTGCGCAGTATTCAACAAAGGCCAGCTACAGTGCTGCAACTGGGTATATCAGTACTGCTACTTACAGCGGCAAGGTCAGCTGCAATGAGCTTGAAAGCGTTACTTATACCGTGACCTATGTCGGCACTGAGACTCCTGCAGAAGAGGAGCCTGAAGTAGTAAGATACGGTCTGTTCAAGGACAGAAAGTCGCTCATCATCGGCTGCATACTGTTCGTCATGTTTGTGGTCTTCGGAGTCTTTGCTGTTCTTGAGTTTATAGATTTCTGGGACAAGCGCGATCGGAAGAAAAAAGCTGAAAAAGCCAAAGAAAAGAATATGGTCGCAAGCAAAGCCGGACAGCAAAAAGATGCAGCAAAGGAGGAGAAAAAATGCGAGGAAAGAAAGTATTTCTGAGTCTTACTTTGGCACTGACTATGGCACTTTCAGCCGTATCGTTTGCCAGCGCAGCGGACTACAATTTCAGCGGAACTCCTGAAACCGAGTTCTATCCCGATACAAGCTATGAAGTCCTGTACAGGTCTGAGTACAAGTATGGAGGCACAAACCTGATCGATTACGAGAACCTGGAGCTTCCCTACGGCAGCAAGTACAGTGTTGAGACCGGCAGCATGCAGAAGACCGGTTATCCGTCCGAAAGGATCATGAACCTGACTGGCGCGGAAGACATTTCTGCGAAACCTCTCCCGCGGATCGCAGAGCCTGCCGTGTTCACGAACACCGCAGGGATGTACCTGGCTGACGGAACTATCGGTGAGATCGCGATCCCTGTGCTTGGCATCAGCTTTAAGGTAAGGGAAGGCGAGACTTCGGCAAATATGAGCAAGGGCTTTGCGCATTATAGCTCCACTTCCGCGTGGGACGGCAATGTCGGTGTCTGCGGACACAACCGTGGAACCAAGTTTGCCATCGGAAGTGTAAAAGACCTGAATCAGGGAGATCTGATCGCATACACCACCGTGTACGGTACGAGGATCTACGCAGTGGAAGAGGTCAAGATCATCGGCAGCACTGACTGGAGCTATCTTGCTCCCTGTGCGGAGAATCGTCTCACTATCACTACCTGTCTTGCCGGAAAGCCTGATGTCAGAGTATGCGTAAGAGCCATCGGCCTCAACTGATCCCGCACATTTGCATTTCATGTCCGGCCTCATATATCCTCACAGTAAGATAATGGTATTTGGTATTTCGGAGGTCAGAGATATGAATAAAAAAGCATTACATTTTTCAAGCGGGTTTGTGGCCGGAGTGATTTCGTGTGCAATGGCTATGAGCGGCGCGTTTGCATATGCTGCCGGAGTTACAGCCGAAGCCAGCAGGAACCGCTTTATCGTAAACGGTGAAGAAGTGGCGATGCAGGCATACAAGATCGACGGGTATAACTATTTCAAACTCAGGGATCTCGGCGATGCGCTGGGCTTTGGCGTAGCGTGGGACGGTCAGCAGGGTGTGGTCGTGATCGATACATCTGTCACTGAGCTGGAGGATGTTCCGGCAGTTGTTGCAAAAAAAACAACAACTGACATGGGGTATGTGATCCCAAAGGCAGGGGACATTATCATCTGCAGCGACGGCTATGAGTATGAGATCAAAGATGTCTCAAAGTACGACAACAACTCTTTCGCGGAGGGAAAGCTTCCTGCGCTTCCGGCTGAAAAGGAAAGCTGGGCAAAGATGCCCAAGGCAGAGCTCCCCGAAGCTGAGGCAAGGCACTATTCAATCGGCGGCAAGGAGTATATGTTCGTAAGAAATCTCACAGAGACGAAGCGTATGCTATATACGCTGTATGGAGCGATAGAAGCCTGCGATGAGACATGGCAGGATGGAGCGCCGGTACTCTTTGCTTCCGGTAATGCTAAGGTCACGATCGATCTTAGCATCAAAGACGATTCTATGGCTCAGAGCTTCTGGCCGTGGAGGGCAAGCGAGATCACGAAGATCTTCGATTCCTGCCCGCCGGGTCATTACGAGATGGAGGCCTGGGATGTCTACATCGACGGCGTCTTCCAGCACACGGAGTACAGGATAGCAGTCAAATAAAGCCTGCTGAAAGATAAGTTATAGCAATCGCGGTATGAGAGGACTCATGCCGCTTTTTTAGTGGAAAAGGAGAACTCAATGAGTAAAAAGATCCTTACAGTCATTCTTGCTGTAGTGATGCTTCTTGGCATCGTCCCGGCGCAGGTCTTCGCCGCTTCAACAGAAGCGGAAGCCCTTGGCGAGGTAAACATCTACAGCGACGGTGTAAAGCTCAATTACCTTGTCGTAAACGGCAGCGTAAGGGAGCAGACCTACACCTATTACAATTATGTGAACGCGAACGGGCAGACGAAAGAGATCCCTGCCTACTGCGTCAATCCAAATCAGTGGGGCGTACCTCAGAAGGCACCTATCGGGACCGGTGTAAAGTATCTAGCCAACAGCAAGAGCAGCGATCCAAAGGCCATCGGTATCGTTGCAAACGGTTATCCGACCAAGGGTCTTGGCGAGCTCGGCCTTCAGAATAAGTACGAGGCATACTACGCTACAAAGACCGCGCTCTGGTGCCATATCATTTCCGGCTGGAACATCACCAGTCTCAGGGTCAATCCCAATCTGACCGGAGCTGACAAGGCAGCCGCTGAAAGAGTACTTGCAGCGGCAAAGCAGATATATTCCTACGGTACAGGATGGACTGAAGTCCTTTCTCCTGAGATCAGCTGTACTCCTGACAAGGATCTGGCCTACAGCGTTACCGTGAACGGCCAGCAGTACAAGCAGCAGATCTTTAACTTCCATTCCAAGACCTTCGTCGCAGGTTATAAGGTAAATGTGGCATTCGCCGATGCAGCCTCCGTTCCTGCAGGTACAAAGATCGTGGACATGGACAACAACGAGATCAGCACGATCACCGTCTCCGGCAGCGGCAGCAACTTCAACGGACAGTTCAAGATCCTGTATCCTGCGGCATCCGTGGAAGGGCAGAGCGGCAGCGTGCAGCTTTCATTTACAATGACCGTCTACGGTTATGCGATCTTCTATGCGGAATGTCAGGAAGTCGATAAGTACGGCAATCTTCAGAATTACCTTGTAGATACCGACCCGACGACAGTTGCAAGGCTTTCCGCCATCAGCAAATATGCATCAGAAGGAACTCCGCAGACTCCGACCACACCGGAGGAACCGGACAATCCCGATACCGGCATCGAGATCAGCAAGTTCGAGACAGGTACAAACAAGCCTCTTGGCGGTGCCAGATTTGCGGTCATAGATCCCGAAGGCGCTACTGTCGGTCTGTTTGTTACCGATGAGAACGGAAAGATCATGCTTCCCGTCACTCTCTGCGGCAACTATACCATCATCGAGACTGATCCTCCGCAGTATCATCTGCTGAGCACCAGCAATAAGATCAATGTGACTGTTGAATACGGCAAGATTGCAAAAGCCAGCTTCTTTAACGAGCCTTATGGCAACCTCATCGTTGAAAAGTATTCCGACAGTGGCGAAAGACTCTCAGGGGCCGTTGTTACTGTAAAGCATATCGAAAGTGGGGCGACATATACCAAGACGACTTCCGCAGCAGGCAGCGCCGAGTTTGATCAGCTCAAGCCCGGTGCATATGAAGTCGTCGAAGTGACAGCTCCTGCCGGATACCAGAAAGATATCCAGACTCATACCACTACCGTTGTGAGCGGCGAGACCGTATACTTCTCGCTTATAAACAAGGAGCTTCCCGGCCTTCGCATCCTGAAGTACGACCGAAAGACCGGTGAAGTAATGCCGGACGTGAGCTTCGAGATCAAAAGAGATACGGTATCCATCGGAACCTTTAAGACCGGACTTCTCGGCGAGATCGTCCTGACCGACCTGCAGCCCGGTACCTATACCGTTCATGAGGTCAATGTGGACGGTACCCATATCCTTGATACCACGCCCCAGAACATCGAACTGAAGGCTGGAGAAGGCATTAAGGAACTGACCTTTTTCAACGATGTGAAGCCCGGTATGAGGCTCATCAAGATCGACTCTCAGGATCCTTCCAAAGTGATCTCCGGTGCGGTCTTTGAAGTGAAGTCGGTGGACGGAAGTTTCGGTCCTAAGGAATACACCACCGACGCGAACGGAGAGATCGATCTGTCAGCGCTTCCTGCAGGTGCTTATGTCGTGACCGAAAAGCAGTGCGACGGGTACATCATCGATCAGGCGCAGCGCATCATCCAGCTTGATCCCAACGAGGATGCACAGTTCATCTTCACCAATACCGTAAAGCCGTCCATCCAGATCATCAAGCTGAGTTCTGACAGCAAGCCGCTTGCCGGTGTTACCTTCAGGATCGCAAAGATCGAAGACGGTTCTCACTATCTTGACAGGACTACCAACGCAAACGGCGAGATCGTTATCGCGGGCCTTGAAGAAGGTGTCTATTCCGTAAGGGAAACAGCGACAGTACAGGATCATATCCTGAATGTAAAGGAATATCACGTTCAGCTTTTCTCCGGAAAGACAAGCACTCTCGTAGTCGAAAACTACAAGAGACCGAACCTCACCATCTACAAGACTGATGCCGATACCGGTGAACCGGTTCCCGGAGTCGTCTTTCAGGTAAAAGCTGCTGACGGCCACAGCATCGATGAGGTCAAGACCGGCGCTGACGGTAAGGCGGTCCTGAATAACCTTCTCCCCGGTGTATATGAGATCTCTGAAAAGTCTGTCCCGGCAGCATATCTTAAGGATGCTCCGAGCCAGCTGATCACGCTCCATGCGGACAGGGATTTCAGCGTATACTTTGAGAACCATAAGAAGCCGGGGCTGACCATCGAAAAGCTGGACAGTATCACAGGCAATCCCGTCAAGGGCGCAAAGTTTTCCGTGATCTGGGCAAGCAGTCAGACTGCTACCGGTGAAGCGACTGATCTTGGCACCTATTACACCGACGAGAACGGTCTTATTGAGATCGAAAAGCTGAATGACGGCTGGCTGAAGGTAACTGAACTCGAACCTGCTGCAGGCTATGCTATCAAGGAACCTGCCGTGCAGGAAACTTTCATCAAAGGCGGCGAGAGCAAGCACCTTGTATTCGAAAACACTCCGCTTTCCGCGCTGGTCGTATGGAAGTTCGATTCCAAGACCGGTAAGGCTATCGAAGGCGCTGTATTCCAGCTTAAATATCTTGCAGGCACTTCCGGTACCGGCGGCACTGTCATCGGTACTTACAAGACCTCCGCAAACGGAGCCTTTACGGTAACCGGTCTTAAGGCCGGAACTTACATCGTAGAGGAGCTTGCCAGCGATGACGGCCATGTGATCGATACTGCACCGCAGACCGTTCTTCTTTCAGGCAAAGATCAGGATGTCGTAAGCGTATTCTTCGGGAACGCACCTAAGGGCAGCGTTCTTGTAAAGAAGAGCGATGCCATCATCCATGAAGCGCTCTCCGGCGTAGAGTTCTTTGTGACCAGGGCTGACGGTTCCGTGCTTGGCAACGCGAACGGCAAATTTGTGACCGATTCCAAGGGCACATTCCTTGTGGACGGTCTTGATCCCGGCACTTCTGTTGTGGTTAGAGAAACAAAGGCAAAGGACGGCTACGTTCTTGATGATGCTGCTCAGACTGTGACTGTAAAGCCTGGCGAGACTGTAAGCCTTGAATTCCTGAATCAGCCGTTTGGATCCCTTCTCGTAAAGAAGGTAGACGCCGTTACCGGCGAGCCGCTTTCCGATGTCGAGTTCATCGTGACTGACGCAAAGGGCAGCTTCCTTGGAAACGAGACCGGAACTTTCAAGACTGACAGCAAAGGCAGTTTCGTAGTGAATGGCCTTGCACCCGGAACGGTAGCTATGGTCAAGGAGACCAAAGCAAAGGACGGCTACATTCTTGATGATACCGTCCAGAGCGTCACGATCGAATCCGGCAGGCAGACAGTGCTTGAGTTCAGGAATCAGCCCCTTGGCAGCCTTCTTGTAAAGAAGGTAGATGCCAAGACTGGTGAAGTCCTGTCCGGTGTTGAGTTCTCTGTAACTGATAAGGACGGCGTTGCCATTGGAAAGTTTACGACCGATGCGGAAGGCACCTTCCTTGTAAGCGGACTTACTCCCGGAGAGACGGTCATCGTTAAAGAGACCAAAGCTAAGGAAGGTTACATCCTTGATGAGACCGCACAGACTGCCGTGATCAAAAGCGGCGAGTCTGTTACCCTTGAATTCATGAACCAGCCTATGGGCGGGATCCTCGTAAAGAAAGTCGATGCCGCAAACGGCAAGCCGCTCTCTGATGTAGAGTTCCTTGTCAGGAAGACTGACGGAACCCTGATCGGCAATGCTGAAGGCAAGTTCGTAACTGATATCAACGGTACTTTCACCATCACAGGTCTCGAACCCGGCACATCTCTTGTGGTCAAGGAGACCAGAGCTAAAGACGGCTACATGCTTGACGATACGGCGCAGACCGCTGTTATCAAAAGCGGTGAGACCGTTACCCTTGAGTTCAGAAACAAGCCTCTTGGCAACCTGATCATCAATAAGCTCAGCTCTTCGGATAAAAAGCCTCTTGAAGGTGTCACTTTCCAGATCACCTATGCTGACGGCAGCTATGTCGATAAGCAGGGCGGAAAGATCTCTTCCAAGGGACTGTACTACACCGATAAGAACGGTCAGATCATTCTGTCCGACATCACTGGAACCGTAGTCGTTACCGAGATCAAGAGCATCAAAGGCTATACCATCCACGAGGAGACCAGGACTCAGACCGTACAGGTGAATCCCGACGATACTCAGGTCCTGACTTTCTACAATGATCCTGTCTCCGGAATCATAATCCACAAGATCGATTCTGTGTCCGGCGAAGGCATCTACGGAGTGAAGTTCCTTGTCTATGACGAGGACCGTAATCCCATCGGGGAATATACATCCGATCAGGATGGCTATGTCTGGGTGGATGACCTTCCCGGCGGCGGCCGCTACTATATCCGCGAGCTTGAAGCCGAAGGCTACAATGTGGACGCTGAGCTGAAAACAGTATATGTGAAGGACGGGAAGACCTCCGAGATCACATGGAAGAACACTCCGATCACCGGACAGATCCAGGTCCTCAAATATGCATACGAAGATAACAGCATCACCGGGATCAAGGCAGGAACTCCGCTTGCCGGGGCTGTCTACGAGATAGTCCGTGAGCGCAGCGGAAAGGTCGTAGGATATATCACGACTGATGCCAGAGGCGTTGCCGCTTCAAAGGCACTTCCCCTTGGACGGTACATCGTAAGAGAAGTCCAGGCACCTGCATACTGGCAGGTTGACGGCAAGTCCTATGATGTCACTCTTGAATACCCCGGCCAGATCATCAAGCTCAGTTCCTTCGATAAAGCAGCCGAGCTGAAGGTCACGCTGACCAAGACCGGGGTAAAGGAGATCCTTGCGGGAGCCAGAAGCACCTACTATTTCACCGTAGCCAACGAATCCAATGTGGATCTTGAGCGCTTCTACCTGCATGACAAGCTTCCGTACGATGTGTCCAACGCAGCGTCCGTCACGACCGGTACCTACAACCAGAGGCTCATTTACAGGATCCTCTACAGGACCAACATGAGTGACTACAGGGTGCTGGCAGCGAACCTGCTCAGTACTCAGAATTACTCCTTTGCGCTGAACGCTGTAAGCCTTGAAAAGGGCGAGTACATCACCGATATCTATTTCGACTTCGGGACTGTGCCCGCAGGCTTCAGGAACATCGCAAAGCCGTCCATCTCTGTATCTGTAAGTCCCAAGACCATCAATGGTTACAGGCTTACGAACAGAGCGGATGCCGGAGGCTACTATGTCGGTACCTGGGAGAGCGCAAACGCAAGCTGGTCCACCATCGTAAGGAACCTGATCCCGGTCATCAACATTCCTCTTCCCAAGACCGGCTACTGATTTGCACATTTGCAATGCGAGGCCGGATATGCATACTATTGCATCAGAGGAGGAGTCCGTTATGATCAGGATCAAACACAGAGTGGCTGTAGAGCTTTCCAGATATGATATCCAGCTGATAATCGAAGGACTGATGGGCTGGCGCAACCGTCTGATCGGTGAAGGACATCCTGTCGAGCCTATAGATGATATGCTGGTCAAAGTAATGAATCTGATATAGCTGCTATAGCCGATATGCCGGTCGATGTGTAAAAGCTTCGACCGGCAAACTACATTTTCATGAAAAACGACTATGAAACCGCAGGTTGAATGACATCTGCGGATTATGTTGATAAAATCAACATAACCACGCAATGAGAGGAGATGAGCCAAATGAGGAAATTGGCGAGTATACAGAGGATCTGGAAGATAGAGCCCATAGAAGGGGCTGACAGGATAGAGCTGGCACACGTCCTTGGATGGCAGTGCGTCGTGAACAAGGGACAGTTTCAGGCAATGGACCTGGCAGTATATTTTGAGGTAGACAGCTTTCTGCCCGTGCGGCCCGTGTTTGAGTTTATGCGTTCTTCCAGCTACAGGAACAGCAACATCATGGGCGAAGGCTTTAAGCTCAGGACTATGAAGTTCAGAGGGCAGATAAGTCAGGGACTGCTGCTCCCGGGATCTCAGTTTCCTGAGATCCCGGCGGATGCGGAGCTTGGGACGGATGTTACCGAGCTGCTTGGCGTCAGAAAGTGGGAGATAGAGGAAAAGGCTACGACCGGCGGTAATGTCATCGGCGAGCTTCCTTATGACATCCCTCATACCGACGAAACCAGGGTGCAGGCGGAACCGGAGCTGATACAGGCCTTTGCCGGGCTTGAATACTATATCAGCACCAAAATGGACGGCTCTTCGCATTCCATCGGTGTCGACGAGGACGGCTTCCATGTCACCGGACACAACTTTGAGTACAAGGATGACGGGTCAAGCTCTTTCTACGAGTTTGTGAACAAGGCCGGGCTGAAGGAAAAGGTGTTGGCATTTGCCAAAAAGAACGAGCTTAAGACCTTCACAGTCCAAGGCGAGCTTTGCGCTCCGGGTATCCAGAAGAACCGTCTCAAGCTCTTTAAGCCTGAGTGGTATGTCTTTACCATACGGGAAAACGGAAAAAGGGTGGGCCTCAGGCGAATGGAAGACATCTGCAGAGAGCTTGAGATGACCATGGTTCCCATAGAGGAAGTCGGTATGGATCTGCCTTCGAAGTATCACACCGTAGAGGCACTTCTGGAAAGGGCCGACGGCGAATACCCGAACGGCGGGAAGAAGGAGGGCATCGTTATCCGTCCCACTGAACCGGTATTCTGCCCGCTTATCAGCGCATCGCTCTCCATGAAGGTCGTAAGCAACAAGTATCTGCTGAAGAACGAGGATTGATCCATGAAGGTCTTTGTCATTTCGGACACCCATTTCGGGCACGAAAACATCATAAAGTATTGCAGCAGGCCATTTCGGAATGCGGCTGAGATGGATGCCGTCATGATCAGGAAATGGAACGAAACTGTTACCAACAGCGATGTAGTCATCCATCTTGGCGACTTTGCTCTTGGCGGGCGCGAGCATGCTGAAAGGATCGCTTCACAGCTCCACGGAAAGAAGATCCTTATTCTGGGCAATCATGACCATCTCAGCGAAAACACATACCGCCAGATCGGATTTCATACCGTAAGCCGTTTCCCGATACTTTATGACGATCTTTATCTCATGAGCCATGCTCCCCTGCCGCTCAGCGAAACGACCTGCTACTTCAACTGCTACGGTCATATTCATAATGATCCGAGGTATACGGATACGCCGACGAGTAAATGCTTTTGCGTAGAGCGCATTGGATACCGGCCTGTTCTGTTATATGAAACGACAGGCGGAAAACGAGCGGGCATATGATAATAGGAGGGAATCTTATGGGTCAGATAAGTAAAGTTTGGAATAATCTTTATGTGGTGGGCGTAGATATGGATAATCGAAGTCCTGAGGATATCGCACGCGAGGCAGCGCAGCTGATAGGAAAGCTTACAGATAAGCTTATCGCTGAGCAGGCAGCTGCAAAGCAGGGGAAAACTAAAGATGAAAAGCAGAACTGAAGGCAGGAACTATATCATTCAGTATGATGAAGAGTTTCCGACTAAGATAAATAAAAACAAAGCCGACAGATCTCTTGGCAGGATTACAAATGCCTTGAATTCTTTAAACTGTGAGCTTCAAGCACTATACGATGATAATTATGAACTGTACTATCTCATTACATCTGCTTTTAGCTCAAATTCATTGGATTGCAGTGATGGAAACTGCCACAGGCTGAAATCACTGCAGCGTGATATTTCGGAACTGCAGAACTTTCTTTCATCCCACAACGATGAAATAGTACCTGCTTCGGAACTGACCACCTTGTCTGATATGGGGTATGAAAAGCAGTTCGGTTCTTATGACTACTGGGAAAAGCCTGTAAGCGATGATGGCATAGTCGAAATCATCGAAGAGATTCATATACGCGATATTCCATTAAGAAGACTTCGTAAAACCGAATGGGAAGATGATCCGCATGGACGGCATTCAAAATCGATCACATACAAGAAGCTTCCTGTTGGGAAAAGGCTTATGAAGGTAATAGAAAACACAAAGGAGAAGTATGATACCAAGCCTGTATAAGATATTTCAGCACTGGGCTGAGAAAGGTTCAGTGTTCATATTGTCGGATACTCATTTCGCAGATGATGATTGTCTTCTGATGGACAGGCATTGGATCTCGCCGGAGCTTCAGGTGCAGATCATCAATGAAAAGGTCCATAAGAACGATACTTTTGTATGCCTGGGCGATGTGGGCGATCCTTCTTTTGCGGCTCAGATAAGGGCCGGATACAAGGTCCTGCTTCTGGGCAACCATGACCGCAAGAAGCTCTATCATGACATCTTTGACGAGATATATGACGGGCCGCTGTTTATCGGAGAAAGGATACTGCTGTCCCATGAACCCGTGGAAGGCCTGTCGTGGTGTGTTAACATACACGGCCACGACCATTCGGGTTCGGGTCTTCATGCCGCTGGGTGCAAGCACATCAATCTGGCTGCTAATGTCTGCGGATATGTTCCGGTAAGCCTTGGTCGAATGATCAAAGACGGGTTGCTTGCAGATGTAACGGACATTCACAGAATGACGATCGATGCAGCAATCGAAAACCCGCTCGTAAAAACCTGAGACAGGATCTTTGCTGGACGCGCAGTCTTAACCGGCTGCGTTTTTTATTTGGGAAGGTGGTGGAGAAAATGGAACACAGTATAAGACCAATGGAGGGCAGCGAACTCCTGTATGCCTATCCTCAGTCTGTACAGATCGCTGCGCAGACGGGATGTATAGGAGTACTAACCGGAAGCATTGATAAAGATGGCGATGCGCTTCTTACGAATTGGAAGGATGCGATCTCAAGGCACAAGACCGATGTATTCAAGGCCGAACTTGACGGCATTCTTGACGCTTTGAGACACGGGCGCGGCACCGACTCTTTCCTTCAGAACCGCTGGATGCTCTTTGTTTTCTGTTCCGATCATCCTGAGGCCAGGATAGAAGGAACCCACGAGTTCGCATTTAGGCTTGATACAGCAGAGTACTCCTATATGTTCAGGCTGAACCCGGACAAGGGCGATACGAACATGACCTGCTGGTGCTACACAAAGAAGTGGCTGGATGCGCATATGAAACAGGCTGAAAAGGGTATTCGATTCATTGATCCGAACTACAATCTGAAGTTCACTGTTCCTGACGGAGGAAAGATCACGATCAATTATTCAACTGGCGACTGCAGGGAATACCGATGCAGGTATATCGATGACTATCATGTGGAGGTAGGCGATTTCCTATACCACATCTGTGAGTTTGCGGAGCTTATTGATCGCAACGGTTATAGTGTGAATCCTGTTAAGGAATCAAAAGACCGAAAAGACCTTGCAAGATAAATCCTGGAGCAATTCGTCATAAAGCTTGAAATTTGAGGGCTGAAGGCTGGTTTCGTATGATATAATCATCTCGACAGCTCGCAGTTTGAGGAGACGGTGACATGACAGAATCCGAACTTTATAAAGAGCTTGGTATACTGACAAAGGACAAAGACAAGTGGAAAGAGAGCATCCCTTATGTTTCATCGTTCCTCGCTTACGACTCTGTAAAAATCCAAGCCAAGGCGCTTTGGCTTCTCGGTGAAATGGGTCTCATCTACTCGCTGTCTGTGCAGGATGTTATTCCGGTAATCGTTTCCTTTCTTGACAGTCCGGAGCCGCTTTTGCGGGAGCGGGCCGTGAACGCTCTCGGCAGGATTGGACGGGGTAGCTATCCTGTGATTAAACCGTACTGGAAAGAGCTGTTCCGATTTGCCTCTGATAAAGCACCAAAAGTACGCCTGGCGTTTATCTGGGCATCTGAAAACATCGCTACAAACATGCCTGATATATATGAGGATCATATACCGGTATTCGAGAAGCTACTGCATGATGTAGATGACAAAGTACGGATGGAATCGCCGGAGATCTTTCGGGTTCTCGGTAAACGCAGGCCTGAGTTCGTCAGGCCGTATGTGGAGCAGCTGCGGCAGATATCGGAAACCGACGAGAACCACGTCGTAAGAATCCACTGCCTTGGCGCGATCAAGGCGATGGGATTAAATTAGATAAATTCAAATTTGTCGAAATCAATATGAAGCACCAAATGCAGTCAATACGGCTGCATTTTTTATTTGGAGAAAGGAAAGAAGTATGAATACATACGAGATAAAAAACTATGAGGAGCTTCGACCAAACCTGCGGGTAAGGCTGATGGATACGAAGGCGCATGCTGATGTGCTGCAGAAAACAGTGCATGTCCCGGTAGGATGCGGGCTGGCGCTTGCAGCATACTTCAGGGTGCCTGAAGAGGTCGCGGGCAGCGGAGGGATCGCAAATGTTCCCAAGGAATTGGCTGCAGCCGACGGTCTTGACGAGGGAGAGATACTTGGTGATGCCATGATCGGATCTGTCGCATATGATACTCCAAGGCTATTTTCCATGATGGATATGCTCCTTGGAAACAAGTCGCAAAACTATCTTCAGGACGGCGAGCTCCCGGAGGAGCCTTTTCTTGTACTTACGACTAATGAAGGGCTGCTCGGCGCGTCCACACTCTTTTATCCGGGCATTAAGGATAAGATCGGGGAAAAGCTCGGAGGAGATTTCTTCGTCCTCCCAAGTTCTGTCCATGAGGTTTTGATCCTTCCGGATAAAGGGCAGATGAAAGCGACAGAGCTTGCGCAGATGGTGAAATCGATAAACGAGACAGAGGTGGAACCCAAAGACAGGCTTTGCGATAAGGTGTTCCGGTACAACACAGAAACGAAGGAGCTTATCGTCGCAGCCGATATGGAGCGAAGAAGGGAGCGGGAACGATGATATGAACAGGAAAGACGGAATATGTGCTTATCTGAAAAAGCACCATACAGGAGCGGGGAGGGCTGTTCACAGCAGGGAGCTGGAGCAGCTCTTTTCTATTGACGGAAGGTCTCTAAGACGCTGCATAAGCGAACTCCGGCAGGAAGGCAAGCCTATCTGCAGCGACAGCACCGGCTATTACTACGCCGAAAAGCAGGACGATATCAACCATACGATCGCAAGGCTTAATAAGCTGGTAACGCGCATTGCAAATGCAAGGACCGGAATGCTGTATGCCTCGGTCATCGACCTTGGCGAGATGCAGCTTGAGATCAATATAAACGTGAGAAAGGATGGAGAAAACAATGGGTAAGGAAATCACTATCTGGACGAGTGAGCCGGACTATGAGGAAGTCCGAAGGGAGCTTGAGGAAGACTTCCCTGAAATGAGCGAGGCGGACAGGATCGCGATCTTTAAGCAGGGCAATCTTGACTGCCTTCAGTTCCAGAGAGAGGAGCTGTCCATGAAGCTCGGCATGCCGATCTTCGTTGTGGCTGAGCTTGGACTTTGGGACGGCAAACACATGGCTTACAAGGAGATCGACAGCGGCCAGCTGGCAGACTGCTTTGAGCCAAACAGGGATACCCTCAGCATCCGCTGGTTCGTGGACGAAAAGGGTGACCTTCGCTGCGATGATGTACACCATGACGGCGTGAACCACTATCTCTACAGGGTCCTTAGGAGAGACGTTCCGCAGAGCGAGATCGATTATCTGAAGAACGCGATCCGTGCTGGCGTGGCCTACCGCAGCGACATCGAACGCTGCACAGAAAGGCTCGGTGACGCCATCAGCGCCGTATATGGTTTTGAACTGCCTCAGCCGGAACGCCAGAAGGAAAGGGGACAGGCAAGATGAAGACCGAGATCGTTTTCATAGACGAAGAAACGCTTACGGGGGAAGAGCTTGCGGAAATGGCAGAATCGCAGACCCCTTCACATCTTGAGAGATATCTGGAGGAGGTGAGCAGTCATGGGCAGGCCTCAGAATAAAGAGGAGTACAGAAAAGACCTTGCCGATGCCTTTATCCATGTCCTTGAGGAAAAGGGCCTTGACTGGAAGAAGGAATGGCGCGGCTGCGGCGGCACGGCTCCGCAGAACGGCATCACAAAGGCCTGCTATCGCGGGACGAACGCCTTCTATCTGTCGCTCGTCGCCATGGCAAAAGGCTATCAGGATCCGCGCTGGGTCACCATGATCCAGATCATGGATAAGGACGGTAAGTACCATCCGAAGGAAAAATGGCATCTGAAGGCCGGGAGCAAAGCCAGCTACGTTGAATACTGGTACCCCTTCGATACAAAGAACAAAAAGGCTCTGAAGTGGAACGAGTACCGCGAGGCCATCAGGAATGGCCGAGATCCGGAGGATTTCAGGCTTTCCACACGCTATACGGCAGTCTTCAACGCGGACAACATCGAAGGGATGCCGGAGCTTGAGATGCCAGCTGAAAACACGGATATCAAACCCAACGATATCGTAAACAGGCTGGCTTTTAATATGGGCGTTCCCATATATTTCGACGGCGGGGATCAGGCGTATTATTCTCCGTCCAAGGACAGTATCCATCTTCCGACGCTGCAGTCTTTCGATTCTGATTATGCCTTTTGCAGCACGGCGCTGCATGAGCTGGCGCACTCGACCGGCCATCATACAAGGCTGGACCGCAAGCAGGGCAGTTTCTTCGGAACGCCTGATTATGCATATGAGGAGCTGGTTGCCGAGATCACGTCCTGCTTTATGGGTGTGTCTTCCGGCATAGAGCAGACACCGGAGCATGTAGAAAACCATAAAGCCTATGTGCAGACCTGGGTAAGCGCTATCAGGGAAAAGCCGGAGGCTCTTGTCAAAGCCGTAAAGGACGCGCAGTCTGCGGCAAACTATATGGACTGGAAAGCCGAGCTGATAACAGAAGCCGAATACAACAGCCTGTCCGGCAAGGCATTCGAGATTCCCGTAAGGGAGGAAAGGAGCAGGGATGAAGCAAGATGAAGTAATGGATATGACCTGGGAGGAACTCAGGGAGTTCGTAGAGCAGATGCCGGACGGAACATCCGTGATCGTTTTTGTGGAAGGTGACGGCGATGGAAGAGATGAAGTACGGTCTTGATGTCGTAAAGATCAGGCTTGTGAGGGAGGACCCCCTGGCTCCGGACAGGATAATCGATTCTCCTTCAGCGGCGGTAGACGTTATGGCTGAAGAACTGTCCGGGTATGACCGTGAGTTATTCTGTGTGCTCAATCTCCGTAACGACAAGTCCATAATCAATATGAATATCGTGAGCATGGGAAGTCTTACGTCATCCCACGCACACCCAAGGGATGTCTTCAAAAGCAGCATCCTTTCCAATGCCGCAGCTATCATACTGATGCACAACCATCCAAGCGGGGGTGTGAAGCCTTCGGCAGCGGACTACACCGTGACGAAGCAGCTTGCGGAATGCGGGAATCTTCTGGATATACCGGTTCTTGACCACATCGTAGTTTCAGGAAGGGATCCTGCAAATCGCTACAGTTTCCTTGAGCACGGAGATCTTGGCAGGGACGATGTTCCCGTAGCTGCTGACAGCAGAGGAGCGAGGTAAGAGTATGGATATAAATGAGCTGTTTGAACAGCTGACCGCCAAAATGCAGAAGGAGCAGGACGAATACCGTGCCTGGCTTCTTTCACTTCCGAAGGAGGAGATCCTTCAGCGCTGCTACGAGTACAGCACAAGGGAGGATATCCTTGTCGCCCTTGATGATGCCCATCTTAAAGAAGAAGAGCTTCAGGCACTTCTGGACTGCAGCTATCCGCTTTCAGCCGTATATAAGGAATACACCTCATGGGATACCAATTACATGCAGGACGTTACGGACAGCATTCAGATCCTTGGGGAACGGTACGCGAAGGAAGCATCAGAAAAAGAGAGGGAGGAGGCGAGGTAATGGTTTCGAAAGAAGATATTGAAAAGGCAAGGGAGATGGATCTTCTGACCTATCTTCAAAGCTTCGAGCCTTACGAGCTGGTTCACGTTTCCGGCAATACATGGTGTACGAGGGAACATGACAGCCTGAAGATAAGCAACGGCAAGTGGCACTGGTTCTCACAGGGCATCGGCGGAAGATCAGCTATTGATTATCTGGTCAAGGTCAGGGGGTACACTTTCCCGATGGCCGTGGAAGCGGTCCTTGGAAGGATCCCTGTAAAGGAAGCGCCAAAGGCGCAGCCGGCTGAAAAAGAAAAAACAAGGAAGCTGAAGCTGCCGGAGCTGTCAGACAGTACGGAAGTAGTCAGGAACTATCTGATAAAAAGAGGCATCGATCCGGACATCATCGACTGGTGCATCAAACGGAAAATGATCCTTCAGACTAAGAACTATGACAACGCCGTGTTCGTCGGATACGACAGTAAGGGCAACATGAGATATGCGGCCATCAGGGGTACGCGCAGCAGATATAAAGGAGACGCATCGGGAAGCGACAAACGCTTCTCTTTTCGTATTTCGGAAACTGAAAAGCCGGAGGTCCTGCATCTTTTTGAAGCTGCAATAGACCTCCTGAGCTTTGCGACACTTCGCAAGATGGACGGATATGACTGGAAGGCAGACGCAATGCTGTCCCTTGCCGGTGTCTATGTGAACCGAGACGGCAGCGCACCTCTTCCGAAAGGTCTTGAGAGGTTCATAAAGGAAAACCCGCAGCTGAAAGAGATCCATCTGCACCTGGATAATGATGAGATCGGCAGAGGTGCATCGATTGGTCTCTGCAGTGCCCTTCAAGGCAAATACATTATGGTCATTGATCCGCCTGCAGACGGCAAGGATGTAAACGACGAACTGATGGCAAGGCTTGAAAGAGCAAACAGAGATTATGAAAGGTAAGGTAAACAAAATGGCAGAAAACGAAAAGACCGTATGCTGGGAGATCAAAGAGCATCTGGCGACGCTCAGGGAAAATACGAGCGGCTGGAAAAGGGAGCTCAACATCGTCTCATGGAATGAAGGCCCCGCAAAGATCGATATCCGTGACTGGAGCGAGGATCATCTCAGGATGACAAGGGGTATTACCCTGACTACGGATGAAGCCCGGACGGTCCGCGACGCGGTGAGCAGATATCTTGAAAAAGCGCAGGAACGCGAGACGAGGGCAGCAAGGGAGACCGGCTATGAGCGATGACAAAATGAGGGTCCTTATATGTGAACCTGGCATGCTGGCAAGGGCAGCAGAGATCGGAACTTCTCTTGAGGATCTGCAGCGGGCGGTAGGCGGTCTGATACAGGCCGTCTATCCGTATGACGATCCTGTCGCCATTGTCTGTAATGACGAGGGAAAGATCAACGGCTTTCCTCTCAACCGGGCTCTTAGGGACGGAGAGGGAAAAGTCTATGACATCATCGCAGGTCCCTTTTTCGTATGCGGCCTTGGCGAGGAGGATTTTGCCAGCCTTTCAGACGAGCTGCTCGAAAAATACAAGGACAAATTCCGCTGCCCTGAACAGTTTTTCAGGCGCGGCAGCGACATCGAAGCCGTTCCGTATACCCCTGTCCGCGATGACGTTTCAAGGTAGGGGCAGGGGCGGCCAAATTTTCGCAAGCATCGCCTTTGTCATGACAAAGGCGCTTGTCAGGGGAGACCCTGAGACCCTTAGGGAGGTGACAGCCGTGTGAGACTTCGGAAATACAAGTTTGAATGCTACCTTGACGAGAGGGAGAACCACCAGCTGACAGAGAACGCTGAAAGGGCTGGTCTGTCAAAGTCAGAGTATTTCAGGAAAGTGCTTGCAGGACAGAAAATCAAAGAACTTCCTCCCATGGAGTTCTATGATGTCCTGAAAGAGCTTCGGCAGATCAATAACAACATGAATCAGATCGCTGCCCGCGCAAACAGCATCGGCTTCATAGACATCTCCAAATACAAAGAGAACGCCGCGCAGCTTCAGAAGGTGATCGGCGATCTCATGAAGGAGGTGTTCGGCTGATGGCTACTACATCTCTTTGGAGGATAAAAGGCAACATCAATACCGTGTTGAAATATGTTTCAAATCCTGAGAAGACTGACGAGGCAAAGCTTGATCCGGATGCCCTTGAAGATGTCATCGCTTATGCCAGTAGGGAAGAGGCTACGCAACTTCAGAAGTATGTTTCCGGCGTTAATTGCAACCCGGAAACAGCCAGGGTGGAGATGCTTGCGGTAAAGGCTCATTTCGGCAAACACGGAGGGACGATTGCATATCACGGATATCAGTCCTTCGCCGAAGGGGAGGTCACGCCGCAGCAGGCTCATGCCATAGGCATAGCTCTTGCGAACGAGCTTTGGGGAGATAAGTATCAGGTACTTGTCGCAACACATTTGGATAAGGCTTCTCACCTGCACAACCATTTTGTGATAAATACGGTTTCATTTGTGGACGGCATCAAGTTCCACAGAACTAAACAGGACTATGCAAGGATGCAGGAAGTGTCGGACCGGCTTTGCAAAGAGGCCGGTCTTTCTGTTGTAGAACAGGATCATGGACGAAGCCGAAGCTACGGGGAGTGGCGTGCAGAGACTGAAGGCAGACCGACAATACGAGGCGGTATCAGAAAAGACATAGATGAGGCTGTCGCAAGGTCTGTTACTGCCAGTCAGTTTATGGACAATCTGAAATCTATGGGCTATGAGTTCAAGCTTTATACGGAGAGCGGAAGACTGCTGAAGTATCCGGGGATCAAGCCTCCGGGAGCGAAAGGGTTCTTCCGCTTTTATAAGCTTGGACCCGGTTACAGTCTTGATGATATCGGCGACCGTATCCTGAATAACACAAGGCCGAAGCTTCCATTTGACGAAATCCAGTCACCTGTAAGAAAGATACGTTCCCGCAGGCCTAAGAAAAAGCTGCATGGCATCTATGCTCTGTATATCCGGTACTGCTATGACCTTCATATCATAGTTAAGAACCCAAGGCGGAAGCCGCTGCCTTTTGAACTCAGGGAAGATGCACTTAAGCTCTCAAAGCTCGATGAACAGACCCGATTCATGGCAGCGCATCAGCTGCAGAGTCTTTCGGATATTGCAGCGCATAAAGCTGCCGCGCAGAGCCTTCTGGATTCACTTTCAGAGGAGCGAAGGATACTTCGCAACAGTCGGAAGGTCGAAAGACGGAGGGGAGAAGAGGACAAAGTGACAGAAATCAAAGAGACAACAATGTCACTTACGGGGCAGATCAAAGAGCTTCGTAGAGAAATAAAGCTCTGCGAAGAAATAGAAAACCGGGCTGATGACATAAAGCTCAGGCTGGAATACGCAAAGGAATACAGATCAGGAAAGGAGATCAAAAACGATGAATACATCAGGAGACGCGGCGGAACAGGTCGTGAGGATGAGTCTCGAAGCCGCTGAGGTGGCGGCACGGGTGACAGGCGCAGGAGCCAAGCAGGTCGCTGTAATGCTCTATGCCATCATGAAGGACCAGAAGAAGACCAGAGGCAAGATGCGCCTTACGAATATGCTTAAGTCTGGCAAGGAACTGAAGGTCTTTGCTGTAAAGGACAAGGATCTTACAAGGTTCTGCACGGAAGCCAAGAAATACGGCGTCCTGTACTGCGTTCTGCGTGACCGGGATGCCAATGACGGCATTACTGATGTCATGATACGGGCTGAAGATGTCTCTAAGGTCAACCGCATCTTTGAAAGGTTCAATCTTTCGACTGTCGATATGGCATCCATAAAAAGCGAGCTTCTGAAGGTAAAGGAGAAGGCTGCGGAGGCAAGCCCCGAAAACCCCAAGGAGGCCCGGGCGAAGACAGACCCTCAGTCCGGGCCTTCCTCAGAAGCCAGAAACGGGTCAGATCCGGACCGTTCAAATAAGCGGTCTGTCAAGGAGGAACTGAAAGAACTTAAGGAGATTGCAAAGGGCAGGAACGAGCCGATCATCCCGGACAGATCCGATGTTAAGGTTCCCGTTCCGAAGATAAAGCCAAGGGAGGTCCGCTGATATGGAGAAAGTCGAAAAGAAGGTTTTGATTCTCAATGACGTGGAGCAGGGGCTTATGGTAAACGGCCTTATGGACTTCAGGAACAGTCTTCTGAGGCAGGATAAGCCGACGGAGGACATCAATGACCTGATCCTGCGGGTCATTGACGCCCCTGTAAAGAAGCTTTGGAGGGCTGAGTATGAAGCAAGGTAAAAGCAGGGAGTCAAAAGCCGCTCTATATTTTGCAGGACTGATTCCTGTACTGTGGCTGGCACTGCTTGCTGCGCCGTGCATGGGCAGCGGGTTCTCAGACCTCATAGCAGGCTTTCCTGAGGCGATGTCGCATCCGTTTCGTATAGTATGGTGCCACTACAGTTTGAAAGCTGTCATACTATTTGCTGCAGCATATCTTATGAGCATTGCCATATATGAATCCTCGGCAAGGAATTACAGGCCAAGAGAGGAGCACGGTTCCGCCCGCTGGGGCAGCGCTACAGGGCTTCGCCGGAAATACGCGGACAAGGAAATGTTCAGAAACAAGATCCTTACCCGCCATGCAGCGATAGGGCTCGACGGCAGAAAGCACATGAGAAATCTCAATGTGCTGGTCGTCGGCGGCTCAGGTTCCGGCAAGACCCGAAGCTACGCGAAGCCTAACGTGATGCAGGCGAACACCTCGTTTGTTGTACTTGACCCGAAAATGACTGTATTTTAGGATAATAGCTGTGAAAACCTATGAGATAGGGATTTACAGCCGATACATACCAATCACGATGGTTGAGAAATCCCTGAAAACAAAGGAATCTCAGCCATTTTTACATTCTGGAAGAAAGGAGGCCGGAGCCGGATATGAAAGAGAAAATCACAGCCCTTTACGAGCGCTTGTCCCGTGATGACGAGCAACAGGGCGAGTCGAACAGCATTACCAACCAAAAGAAATACCTGGAAGACTTTGCCCGTTCCAAGGGCTTCAGGAATATCCGCCACTTTACCGACGATGGATACTCCGGCACGAATTTCAACCGTCCGGGGTTCATGGCCCTCCTGGAAGAAGTCAAGGCCGGGAATGTGGCCGTAATTTGCATCAAGGATATGTCGAGGATCGGCAGGAACTATCTCCAGGTCGGTTTCTATACCGAGATCCTTTTCCCGGAGAAGGGTGTCCGTTTCATTGCCGTTAATAACAACATCGACAGTGATAACCCGACGGAGAACGAGTTCACGCCGTTCCTCAATATCATGAACGAGTGGTACGCGAGGGATACCAGCAAGAAGATCAAGGCTATCTTCCGCAACCGCATGGAGCATGGCGAACGAGTCAGCGGCGCGGTTCCCTACGGATATAAGATGGCCGAGGACAAAACGTTCGTGGTTGACCCGGAAGCCGCCGAGGTCGTGAAGCGCATCTTCGCTATGGCTGCGGATGGCAAACCGATCCGCACCATTGCCGACACGCTGACCGCCGAGAAGGTGCTGATCCCGTCGGCGTATTGGGAGCAGAAAGAAGGGATGGTATCCCGCAACCACAAGTACCATGATCCGTATATCTGGACGAACGCTTCTATCGCCTATATCCTCGACCGCAAGGAATACCTGGGCCATACGGTCCTTGGGAAGACCGTCCGCGACAACTTCAAGTCGAAGAAACGCAGGAAAGCGACTGAGGACGAATTGCTTTTCTTCCCCGATACCCATGAACCGATCGTGGACCAGGATACGTGGGACAGGGCGAACAGACTGAGGAAGCGGTCCCCGAAGCGCATTAAGAACGGGCCGTTTTATCACAGGCTGTCCGGCATGGCCTTCTGCGCGGACTGCGGTTCAAGACTTCGTTACAACGCGCCGCCGCATGAGAAGGATAAGGAATGGGATCCCCTGAAGGGCGGGTATCAGTGCGGCAACTACTGCAATATCTATCATTCATGCAGTTCCCACTATATCAGCATCAAGAACCTGGAAGCGGCGATCCTCCAGGCGGTCCAGGCTGTGTCCGGCTACGTGCTGGAAGACGAGGGCCGGTTCATTGACCAGCTCATGGAACAATGGGAGCTGAAGCAGACGCAGGCCACTTCCGACGACAAGAAGGAGCTTGCCGCCGCGAAGCGCCGCATGTCAGAACTGGACTCCCTGATCAAAGGTCTGTATGAGAGCCAGATCAGTGGCAAACTCCCGGAGAGACAGGTCCAGAAGCTCATCGTCCAGTACGACGAGGAACAGGCCAGGCTTGAAACCCGTATTGCCGAACTGGAAGCGCCGGATGAAGTGATAGCGCCGAAAAAAGCGGATATCAACAGGTTTATCGCCCTCGTGAAGAAATACCAGGACATCACCGAACTGACGGACGAAATGCTGTACGAGTTCATTGACAAGATCGTGGTCCATGCCCCGACAGGCGGCAAGACGATCTACCGCCAGCAGAAGCTTGATATCTATTTCAACTTCATCGGCCACTATCTCCCGCCCATGCCGGAGATCACCGAAGAGGAACGAAGGGCCGAAGTCGAGGCGGCAAGCGAGGCAAAAAGGCAGGCGAGATACGAACGAAAGAAAGAAAACCGGAAGCAAAAGCTGGCCGACCTGAAGGCCAGGGCCGAAACTGACCCGGAAGCCGCGAAGGAATACGCGGAATACCAGGAGCGCCAGAAGGAAATCCGGAGAAAAAAGAAGGAGAAGAAGCAGGCGGAGCGGCAGGCCGCTGAAAATGACCCGCAGGTCCAGGCGAAGAAAGAAGCAAAACGTATCGAGCGGAACAAGAAGAACATGGAGCGTTATCACCGCAACCATGTCCCAATTGAAGAGCTTGAAAAACGCGCGGAAACTGATCAGCAGGCGGCTGAAGAACTGAGGATCCGAAGGGAAACGCAGGCTGAAAAGAACCGTAAGAACAAGGCGCGCCGTGAGGAACGCATGGCCCAGGACCCGGCATACGCCGAGGAAATCCGCAGGAAGAAAGACGAGCGGAACAAGGCCAAGACCGCACAGCGTATGTCTGACCGTCAGGCCCTGATCGAGAGGGCCAGGACGGACCCGGAAGCCGCCGCCGAGCTGGAAGCTCTCAGGGCGAAAGGTCGTGAAGCCGCCGAGCGGAGCAGGCAGAAGAAGCTTGCCAGGATGGAAGCCGATCCCGAATACGCCGCCGCTGAAAGGGCGAAGAAGAACGAGAAGGCCAAGAGGGCCTATCACGCGAAAAAGGCTAAGATGGACGACCTCAAGGCCAGGGCGGAGACGGACCCGGAAGCCGCCGCGGAACTTGCCGCCATCCGCGCCTATCAGGTGGAAGCGACCACTAAAAGCCGCAACAAACTGATCGAGGATGCCAGGACGAACCCCGATGCCGCCGCGAAGCTGGCCGGCCAGCGAAGCCGCAGGAATGCCCATGCCAAAGAGAAAAGGGATGAGCTGATCGCGCAGGCCGAAACCGATCCGGAAGCCGCCGCCAGACTGGCTGAGAGAAGGGCGCGTGATGTGGAAGCCACACAGCGCTACTATGCGAATATGCAGGAACAGGCGAAGACCGATCCCGAAGCTGCGGCGAAGTGGGAAGCGCACAGGGAATACAACCGCCGCTATCTGAGAAACTACAACGCGAAGAAAAAGGCGGCATCTGCCGGAAAGGAGAAGGAAATCTATGAAACTGTATGACATTGGTAAACTGATCGTGAAGATCGTGATGCTTCCGGCGGTCGTGACCGTGACGCTGGTCCAGTGGATCATGATGTTCCTGGTCGGTTTATCTTCCGTCGTCTTCAACCTTCTTGCCGGATTGTTCCTGCTGGTGGCGGTCCTGTCGTACCTGATGGGGCTGTCCGCCGGAGCCGAAGCAGTGAAGATGATTATCGCCGGATTCGTGATCTTTATGATCCCGGTGGCCGGGGACGCGGTTGTGACTGCCGTTACCGCGCTGAATATGGGGATGCGTGATTTTATCAGGTCATGAACCGCAAAACTGAATATGAAAAAGTATCGCCGATACTTTATGCCAATGCCGTCCTTCTGAACACAGGGGCGGCATACTTTTTTGTAAAACAGAAGGAGAACGAAAGCATGAGGCTTAGCAAGTATGAGAAAGAGACAATCATCCTGACCAGCGAGGGTGATGACACTTACAGTGTTTACACCTTCAACGCCGGACTCAAGCGGCGACTGGCCGACTTCGCAAAGAAGTACCCGGCAGTCTGCCGATTGGAAAGCGAGGACAAGAAAATCGGCTGTCAAAGCTATGTGATCGACAAAGCAAGGCTGTCGATACGTCTTACAGCCCCGTATAGTGAAGCCAGACGTAAGGCGGCAAGAGAAAGCGCAAAGGAAAGAGGCTTTTCGCCAAAACCCACGGTTGAAGAAATGCGCTAAAGATGCTATAATGATGCCGCAACTTTGCACTATAAAAAGAAGGAGAATAACATGGGTTTTCCTGAAAAAATCAAGGACATACGCCGTCAAAGCTTACTGAGTCAAACAGATTTTGCAAAAGAGCTGGGTGTGTCCTATTCAACGGTGAATCGTTGGGAAACAGGAAAAACACTGCCAACGTATAAAGCCATGAAGAGTATTGAAGCTTTTTGCTCAAGGCGCAACATTGAGATTGAACCTTGCATCGAACTATGGAAGGGGGAAAAGTGATGCCGTACACACATATCGACTGCTTTTCCGGCCCGGGTGGAATATGTACCGGTATGCACGCCGCTGGATTTGATACCAAAGTGGCCATCGAATATATCCAAAGCTGTGTAGATACCTATTCCGCAAACCATCCGGAAGTCCACGTGATTCACTCCGATATCAGGGATGTGACAGCAGAACAGGTTTTACCCTTTATTCCTGAAGACGGCGTAGATATCGTTACGTCCGGGATGCCTTGCGAAACTTTTTCGACTGCTGGAAATACGTCACGTTCCTTTTATGATGACCGTCAGTTCCTTTTTAGGGAAGGTATTCGTATAGCTGAAATCGCAAAGGCAAAACTCGTTTTGTTTGAGAACGTTCCTGCTATCACAACTAAAACAGTGTCAAAAGACTCTAAGGAGCTTATAGTTGATGTTTTGAAGCGGGAACTTGAAGCTGCCGGATATGGGAACTATGTTGAGGTCGTCTTGAATGCGACTCAGTTTGGGGTTCCTCAAAGAAGGAATAGATTTTTTATCCTTGCGAGCAGGTATCCGGAAATGAAGCTGTCGGTACCACAACCAACAACGGATATCGAAGTCACCGTAGAGGAAGCATTGGCGGGCCTGCCAAATGTAATACCTAACAGTGGCCAGGAAGGAACGACGTATACTTCAAAGAAATCCGCGTTTTCAGAGAAGATGCAGGATCTTTCCTTCTGGAACCGTGAAGGGTTTAGTAACGATCTTTCGTACCACATGCCAATGAAACACAGGGCATGTACTCTGGAACGCTTTAGCTTATTGAATCAAGGCGAGAGTCTAAAAGACTTGTTTGATAGATACAGTGGTGAGGAACGAGAAGAATTACAGAAAAGACGTGTCCTTCCCCGCAAGATGTTTATAAAACGTAATTATCGCCTTGTTTCAGATCAACCGTCACCGACCGTGACAAGTCACTGCCTGGATGAATTTGTTCATCCGGTTTATGACAGGGCTTTGACTGTAAGGGAATGTGCAAGGCTACAATCATTCCCGGATTCATATGACTTTTGCGGCGGTCCATATCTGACTCCGCACCTTCATAATGACATTCAGGATAAATACGAACAGATCGGGGATGCGGTTCCCCCTCTACTTGCTTATGCATGGGGCATGAAGATCAAAGAGATTTTGGAGGAAAACAATAATGAGTGACAGTCCGAAAGTCGATTATAAAGTGTTTATCCGCGATCTTTACAAGGAAACTTGGGAGCATGAATTTATCATTGAGGTTGAAGATCGGCAAACTATGGCGGCAAGGCAAGCGGCAAGACTTGCCGCTCAAAGGAAGGCTATTGATAAAGCGCTTGTCGAGTCCTTGATTAAATACTCTCCAGATGTTCCGGAAAGTGATATCTGGAAAGAAATCGGTCTTACACATAAGCTGAATGTTGCTGAATTAGGTGATTTCGGAGTACAAGAAACGGACCAGCCTGCTGTTATTGAAAGAGTACTGTCAGCCCATCAGAGTTGGATTAAGTCAAGTGGTCACTCGTTTGAAAGGTACATTTCAAACATAAACAGTGAAGCACTTGCCAAAAATGAAATCCGTTTTATTTTGCAATCCGAACTCACAGCTATGATTCGTGGAAACCAGCTGACAAACACGCCGGAAGACATAGAAGGTCTTGGTTCATGGGGAAAAGATTTTGATTTATATGCTATCCAGAGCGTTCATGGAGATGTTCATGTGTTCGGATGTATCCAATCGAAAACAAGTATCCGTGACAGAGTTGGACGTGATGTGACTTTCTCTCACAATGCGATGGATGGATTATTCTGGTCGGCGGCTGTTACCCTTGATGGTAACTTTCTGAATATGCCGGAATTTGTACACATGGTAAATGGCGGCGCTTCTTACCGTACAAACGGATGGCATGGAATGTATGCCATGTCCGGAATTGAGGGAAACAATGGAAGAATCTACAAAGTAGATGATTCGATGGATCTGTTTATCAAACACGCCATAGCCGCCGCCAAGCAATTCATTTCGGATCGAAGACAACTAAATGAGAACTGGAAGCCGGAGTGAACTCTTTCTGATGTATCAAGAGAAGGTGGCTGTTAATAGAAAGAGAGACCGTTAACATGGACGTCCTTACTCCTGAACAAAGACGAAAGAATATGCAACGTATCCGGTCAAAAGATACAAGCATAGAGCTGATGTTGCGAAAGGCTTTATGGCATAGAGGTTATCGTTATAGGAAGAATTATAAAAAGCTTCCCGGAAAGCCGGACATAGCTATTACAAAACAGAAAGTTGCTGTTTTCTGTGACAGCGAATTTTTTCACGGTAAAGATTGGGAAGTTAAAAAGCCCAAGCTTGAAAAGAGCAACAACCCGGATTTCTGGATCGGAAAAATCGAAAGGAATATGCAACGCGATCTTGAGAACGACCAGAAGCTTCAATTCCTTGGATGGACGGTAATCCATTTCTGGGGCAAAGAGATAAAGAAGGATCTTGATGGATGTATCCGGGTAATCGAAGAAGCAATCTTTGAAAACATGATTGCAGAAAATGAAGCGGATACCCATGATGAGTAAAGCAAAGGCGATCAACCGTGAAATAGTTGGTCGCTTTTGTTTTACCCATTGAGCAGGATCGGTCGAGCGCCGATGCTGTGAAAACTGAATATGACGAAAGCCAAGGCCGCCGCCCTGGCTGAGTCAGATGAGGAAGCCGTTGATGGTTTCGCTCCGCCGCTCTCTTGCGGATGGCAGCGAAAATATCAGCGGCTATTTTTGTGGGAGCGTCCAGTGAACGGTTCCGCAAAAGCCGGAAGAAATGAAACGAGCCGCCGGGCAAACGGCGAGTGTCAGTTCTGCCGGAAGCTGGGGTCAAGGGGAACGCAGTTCCTTTTGGCGGAGTTAAGGGGCGGCAGTCCCTTATCTGGGTGCTGGGGCGAAGCGTCCGGCGCAGGTCGAGGGCAAGGCCCCGCCCAGTTAAGTGTTGGGAACCGACACTTAGTACTGGGTATTACCTGCCGAAAAAGATCCCGGTTTTTCAAGTTTTATGAGGCAGGGGTAAAGCATGATTTTCCAAAAATGAAGAAAGGACAGTTACCGATGAAACTAACAAGACACAATGGCCGTTCCGGCAAACATGGCACTTATAACCCGAAGCACAATGACCGCCGTTTCGATATCGCCAACAGTGAGCATATCGATCAGGAGCGTTCCAAGCAGAATGTGTACTGGGACTGCTACCAGGGATTGCGCTTTCCGACGGATCAGGAAGACGCGGACCGAATCATTTATTCTTTTGAGCAGATCGAGAAAGCTTTCTATGCTGACCGTTACGATGATTTCTGTGAAGGCCAGCATGAGCGAAACAGGAAGACCGGACACACTGCCAGGGACCGAACGACTTCAGATCTGTGGGCGGACAAAAGGACCTGCCCGGAAGAAACAGTTATCCAGATCGGGACGATGGAACAGTATGCCCCGCCGGAGATTTTGGTGCAAGTCGCGACAGAGTTCTTCGAGGAATTTGACCGCCGCTTCGGGAAGCACATCCACATCTTAGACTGGGCACTGCACATGGACGAGGCCACGCCGCACATCCAGGAGCGTCATGTCTTCGATTGTGAAAACCAGTACGGCGAGGTTGCACCGCAACAGGAAAAAGCGCTGGAAGCCCTGGGCTTCGATCTTCCGAATCCGGACAAAAAGCCGAGCAAGCTGAACAGCAGGAAGATCACTTTCGATGCCGCCTGCCGCGTGATGCTTTTTGATATCTGCGAGAGGCATGGCCTGCACCTTGACCGCGAACCGGAGTACGGAGGAAGGGCCTATCTTGAAAAGCAGGATTATATCCTGATGAAGCAAAAGGAAAAGATGGCCGAGCAGGCCGAAACGATTTCCGAACAGGAGTCAAGACTTGATACTTTGACGATCCGCATTGAAGATACCGAGAAGTTCATCGACGAAGTTTCCGAGATCGCCTATGAGACCGCCGTCGATGTCGTGACGGAGAAGGTGATCGAGGAAACCCATAACGCTGATTTTGACGAGATCGCAAAAGTGAAAAAGAGCCTGACTTCTGAAAAGGCCAAGACCACTCCACAGCAGAAAAGCGTGATCAGCCAGACTCTGGATATCGTGATGAAGCGGTTCCGGGGGCTGACGGAACACATCACCGAGAGGCTGGCCGAAATCTTCGGTGATCCGGTCCAGAAGAAGAAACTCCAGGAACCGATCCGTGAATCCATCCGTGACCGTCTTTCCAGAAACCAGCGGAGGGCTGACGAGGCGAACGCGGCAAGACACGCCGGACAGGACCAGCCGCCGAAGAAGAAACAACAGAATATGGAGCTTTGATAAGCGTCTGTTTTTAATCAGTTTTACCGATGAAGACAGGCGCTTTTTTTATTTCCGAATTGAAAGAAGGTGATAGTTTTGGGCATCTATTCACAGATCAAAGAGCAGGTCAGCACCCGCGCCGTGGCCGAGCATTACGGGTACAAGGTCAGCCGGAACGGCATGATGAAGTGCCCATTCCATCCGGACAAAACGCCGAGCATGAAGGTCGATCAGAATTTCATCTGCTTCGGATGCCAGGAGAAAGGCGACGTGATCGAATTCGCCGCGAAGCTGTTTGGCCTGCCGCCATATGAAGCCGCCGGGAAGCTTGTGGCCGATATGGGGCTGACGGTAACTGCGGAAAGCGCTCCGAAAGCTCCGCCTGGCTCCCGCCGGAAAGCCAAGCGGCAGCGTTTGGAGCAAAAGCAGTTCGACAAGGCAGTGGAACGCATTTACTCCGTCTACTGCGACTATTTCCATCTTTTGAACGAGTGGGCCGAGGTTCACGCGCCGCGCTCCCCGACAGAGGATTTCCATCCCCTGTTCGTCGAGGCGATGCACAAAAGGGACTATGTGGAGTACCTTCTGGACCTCCTGCTTTACGGTTCAAAGGAAGACAAGGCATTCGTCCTGATCGACAAGGGAAAGGAGGTAAACGATCTTGAAAGACGAATCAGAGAGATTAAGTCCGGCGACGGAGAACGCGCTTCGTGCGGCGACAGCTTCCCTACAGCCGGACATGACGACGGAAGACGTGAGGGATCTTCTGGAAACGACGGAGAAAGGTCAGGTCAGGAACCTTGTCACAAACGCCGAAACGATCCTGTCCTATGACCCGTTACTTCGCGGGGCGATCCGCTACAACGAGCTGACACAGAGGGTCGATGTAGTGAAGCCCCTCGGATGGGAACGAGGAAGCTCCGGCCTGGACGACAACGACGTGAACAACATTCATCTGTACTGTGAAAGGACCTACGGGATCACTTCCCAGAAGCTGATCGAAGAGGCGGTCCACATCGTAGCGAACAGGAACAGGTTCCATCCGGTCCGCGACTTCCTGAACAGTCTTGAGTGGGACGGCCAGCCGCGAGTCCGCTACGCCCTCCGTCACTTCCTTGGGGCCGATGACAGCGACTACACCTATGAGGTCCTCAAGTTTTTCATGCTTGGGGCTATCTCAAGGGTGTTTAAGCCGGGGATCAAGTTCGACTATATCATCTGTGTGGTCGGCGACCAGGGGGCCGGGAAATCAACTTTTTTCAGGCTTCTTGCGGTCGATGACGACTGGTTCACGGATGACCTGAAGGATCTGGAAAGCGGCAAGGTCTATGAAAAGCTCCAGGGACACTGGATCATCGAGATGTCGGAGATGCTGGCGACCAACAACGCCAGGAGCAATGAGGCTATCAAGAGCTTCCTCTCCCGCCAGAAGGAGATCTATCGAACGCCGTATGAGCGATACCCGAAGGACAGGCCGAGGCAGTGCGTGTTCGCCGGGACGACCAACAAGATCAGCTTCCTGCCGAGCGACAGGACCGGGAACCGCAGGTTCCTGCCGATAGCCTGCCAGGAAAGCGAGGCTGAGGTGTTCATCCTGGATGATGAGAAAGCATCAAGGGAGTATATCCGGCAGATGTGGGCCGAAGTCATGGAGATCTGGCGCTCCGGCAAGGTGAGGCTGAAGCTCTCCCCTGAGATCGAAGCCGAGGTCCGGCAGCGTCAGAGGCAGTTCATGCAGGAAGACGTGGACTCCGGGCTAATCCTTGCGTTCATGCAGGAATACTCCGGCGATATGGTCTGCTCCAAGCAACTGTTCAGGGAAGCACTGCACAATGAGTTCGCCCAGCCGCAGAGGTGGCAGACGAACGAGATCAACGATATCGTGAACCAGCTCATCCGCGACGGGACACTGACCGGATGGCGTTACTTTGACAGCCCGCGCCGTTTTACCGGGACGGATTACGGCACCCAGAAGGGCTGGGAAAAAGTGACGGAAACTGGTCCGGATCGCAACGAAGGGGTGTCAACGAATGACGGCTTCCGCCAGATGGGCATGGACGAATACACCCCGTTCTGATTTTCAACACTCCGTTGACACGTTCGTTGACGGTTCGTTGACAGGAAAAAGCGGTACCGACAGGCCGGAAAGCCTTGATTTTCCTTATGATCCGCACTCAATGTCAACGAAAAACGTCAACGAGGGGTAAAAAAGTATTTTGAGTAAGGAAGGGCATACCAACGCCCGGAAAAGTGTTTAGGGCTTCGTTGACAAGTTCGTTGACAAGCCCCCAATTCATCAAAGAAAGGATCTTAATATCATGAAGAGAATGAATCTTGAGTATGGCGACGCTATGATGATCTACTGCATCGGCTCCGTGAACCGTGAGGACACCATTGAGCGGTTCACCCGCATCATCCCCCACGTAGGCAACGATGAAATCCGCGACCAGATGTTTGTCCTGCGGGAAAAGATCAGCGAACGTATGGACGACGAGGACTGGGAGATCTTCTTCCCCAAGGTCCTCCGCAATATGGCTGTCTATCTGGACCACGACAGGGAAAACTTCCTGAAGTGCCTGAATGAGATGAGGGCCGAGCTGAAGGCTGAGATGGAGCAGGCTGACCTGCTGGAAAGCATGGGGCTGAAATATGGATGCAGAGAAGACGACGAAGACTAATGAAACTGAGGGGACTCCGGCCACTGTGCCGGAGTCTTCCGGCCTGGTCATGAAGAGCGGCGGAACAACCTTTGTCATCGGCCTGCATTTCAGCGAAACCAGCAAGGACACGCTGGAAGACAAGGTAAAGAAGCTCATCAAGAAGGACGTGGAGAGCGGTAATTTCTGATGTAAAACCGCAATCCGCGCCCTTCACTGGGCTTTGTCCTAAAAAACAGTTGACAAGGGTGAGATTTTGCGGGATACCGGCAACCTGCTAACGGAAAAGGGATATGACATCAAGGTCCTTAACCTCATAGATATGGCTAAGAGCCATTGCTACAACCCGTTCGTCTACATCCATAATGACAACGATGTGCAGAAGCTCGTGACCAACATATTCAAGAACACAGCGCCTAAAGACAAGCAGGCCGCACCGCAGGACCCTTTCTGGGATAATGCCTCGAACATGCTCCTGATGGCGCTGGTCTTCTATCTGCACTATGAGGCTCCACCGGAGGAACAGAACTTCCCGATGGTTATGGAAATGATACAGGCTGGGGAGGTCAGAGAGGACAATGAGGATTACCGCTCAGCTCTCGACCTGCTCTTTGAGCGGCTGGAGATGCGCAGTCCCGAACATATAGCGCTTAAGTACTACAGGAGTTATCATTCCGGTTCTGGCAAGACCCTAAAATCAATACAGATCACGCTCATATCAAGGCTGGAAAAGTTCAATCTTTCGTCTCTGGCCGGGATAACCCAGACCGACGAGATGGAACTTGGAAACCTTGGGGAGAAGAAAACTGCTGTCTTTGCGGTAATACCGGATAACGACAGCAGTTTTAATTTTCTGGTCGGACTGCTCTACACTCAGCTGTTCCAGCAGCTGTATTACAACGCCGACAGTGTGCATGGCGGAAGGCTTCCGGTGCATGTACATTTCGTTATGGATGAGTTCGCAAATGTCGCGCTCCCGGAAGAGTTCGACAAGCTGCTTTCTACGATGCGCAGCCGCGAGATCTCTGTATCGATCATCATACAGAATCTCGCGCAGCTGAAGGCCCTGTTTGAAAAGCAGTGGGAGTCTATTGTCGGCAACTGCGATGAATTCCTGTATCTGGGAGGCAACGAGCAGTCCACGCACGAATATGTGTCCAAGCTTCTCGGCAAGGAGACCATAGACACCAATACCTTTGGGCAGTCGAAAGGCAGACAGGGCAGTTATACGAAGAACTGGCAGCAAACCGGAAGGGAGCTTATGACACCGGATGAAGTCCGTATGCTCGATAACGAGTATGCGCTTTTGTTTATCCGGGGTGAGAGGCCTGTCATGGACATCAAATACAAGCTGGCAGAGCATCCGAATGTCAAACTGACAGCTGACGGTGGTGCACCGGTCTATACGTACAACGAAGGCCGTGGACCTGAGTATACGACTGTATCATTCATTCCGGCGGAAATATCCGGTCAAATCGGATACGAGCTGCCTGAGGATATGCACTTTGAACTGCTTTCAGAAGAAGATCTGGAAGAGGAAATCGAAAAGGAGAGAAAAAGCAATGAACAACAATCTTAAGAAGCCGGTTCCCGGCAAAGTCAGAAAGGGCTTCAGCATCTATGCAGCCGTTGTGCTGGCTATGGCTGCTTCAGTCCCGGTATTTGCGGATGGGGATCCGCTTACGGTCATCAACAACCTGAGCGATTTTGTATTCGGTCTTATAAGGGCTGTCGGCATCATTATTGCTGGCTGGGGTATTGTACAGGTCGGCATTTCGGTACAGTCCCACGACCCTTCGCAGAGATCCAACGGATTCCTGACCCTTGCCGGAGGCGTCATCATCATCTTCGCAAAGGAGATCCTGAACCTGATCATGGGATAGGAGAGGAGGTGTATGGCTATGTCGGATAACTGGGTCATACAGAATCTTGAGAGGTCCTTTTCTGTCTGGAATGAGAAACTTTCGGAGCTCTGGCTTATCATTGCCGAGAGTCCCGAAAGCTTCAGGGGCGGAGCTATCTGGAACATTATCGTCGGCATCCACGGGACTCTTCAGGCTATCGGCTATGCCCTGCTGGTACTTTTCTTCGCATATGGTGTGATCAAGACCTGCGGGAGCGTAGCCGAGCTGAAGAGGCCTGAAACGGCTGTCAAGCTCTTTGTAAGATTTGGCCTTGCCAAGGGTACAATTACCTACGGTATGGAGCTGATGCTGGCGCTGCTGTCTATAGTGCAGGGCATTATCTCAAAGATCATGGGCTCTGCCGGAGGTCTTTCGTCCATTTCGACCGTGCTTCCAGACGAAATAGTACAGGCGGTGGACGATACCGGTTTCTTTGCCAGCATCCCGCTCTGGGCGGTCACTCTTATAGGCTGCCTTGTAGTCTGGGTGCTGGCTTTTGTGATGATACTTAGCGTTTACGGCAGGTTCTTTAAGATCTACATGTATACGGCTATTGCTCCTGTACCGCTGTCTGCCTTTGGAGGCGAGCCAACACAGTATATCGGGAAGAGCTTTTTGAAAAGCTATGTTGCCGTGCTGCTGGAGGGCGCGATCGTTGTACTGGCATGTATCATCTTTACTGCCTTTGCCGGAACGCCGCCCGAAGTTGACACTTCTGCCTCTGCTACAACGATGGTCTGGACTTATCTCGGGGACACGATTTTCAACATGCTTATCCTTGTAGGTACTGTCAAAATGGCTGACAGGTTAGTGAAAGAAATGATGGGACTGTAGGAGGAGACAATGCAGGTAAAAATGAATAAGGAGATTCGCGGATACAGCGAATCGGTTTTCTTTGGACTGTCGATGCGGCAGTTCTTTTTTTCTTTGCTGGCAGTATTGGTCGCTGTTGTTTTGTACTTCTGGCTAAAGCCGCTGCTGGGAGGAGAAACGGTGTCCTGGGTATGCATCCTTGGTGCTGTGCCGTTTGCAGCGATGGGGTTTATCTCATACCACGGCATGACTGCAGAGAAGTTCCTGCTGACATGGCTTACTGACGTGGCAACGCCCAAGGAACTTGTTTTTAAGGGGAGTAACCTGTACTACGAAATTCAGAAGGATCGAATAAAAGCCAGAGAGAAGGAGGAATACAAGAGGCATGATTAAGAGTTATGAAAAGATAACCAAACAGGAGAGGCCTATGCTGAAGATCCCGCGCAAGGTGCAGGACATCATTCCGATCGACTGCATCTACGGTGACGGGATCTTTCGCTGCGGTCAGAAATACACAAAGAGTTTTATGCTCAGCGACATCAATTTCATGGTCGCCAGCGAGGACGATAAAGAGGACATGCTTGAAAAGTATGCAGCCTTCATAAACAGCCTTGACGGGGCGGCGACTACAAAGATTACGATCAATAATCACAAGTTCAATCGAAGGGACTTTGAGAAGGCGCTGCTGATGCCGCTGAAGAATGACGGACTGGATGATTACCGCCGGGAGTATAACCGGATGCTGCTGGATAAGGCGAGCTCTGGCAACGGTATCGTTCAGGAAAAATATATTACGGTGTCAGTTGCCAAGAAAAATATCGAAGAGGCCAGACGCTACTTCAGCCGGATCGAGATAGAGTTTGCGGCGAGGCTGAAGGTCCTGAACTCAAAATGCAGACCCATGAGCACGGAAGACAGGCTTAAGGTCCTACACAATTTCTACCGTATCGGAGAAGAGGAACGCTACTACTTCGACATGGATCAGGCTGTCCGGAAGGGTCATGATCTGAGGGACTATATCTGCCCGGATGCAGTGGAAAAGAATGCAGATTACCTGATGATAGGAGAAAAATATGCAAGGGTTCTGTTCCTGAAGGATTACGCCAATATCATCGATGACGATTTCATAACCAAGCTTACGGATTACAGCCGGACCATGATGCTCTCCATAGACATCATTCCGGTCGCGACTGATGAGGCAATAAAGGATGCGGAAAACAAGCTGCTGGGCGTGGAGACCAACATCACCAACTGGCAGCGAAAGCAGAACCAGAACAACAACTTCTCGGCCATCGTTCCCTATGATATGGATCTTCAGAGAGCTGAGGCAAGGGAGTTCCTGAATGACCTTGTGTCCCGCGATCAGCGCATGCTTATGGCAGTTCTTACTATGGTCCATGTGGCGGATACCAAGGACCAGCTTGATGCTGATACCAGAAGCATAATCGCTTTTGCCGAAGAACGACGCTTTCAGATGGCAACTCTCAGATTCCAGCAGATTGCGGGTCTTCAGACCGTGTTGCCTATAGGTGTGCGCCGCATAGATGCTATCCGCACCCATACTACAGAGGCTCTGTCTATCTTTGTGCCTTTTAAGGTTCAAGAGATACAGGACAGAGGCGGCATCTACTATGGGGAGAATGCAGAGTCCCACAACCTGATCTTCTGCAACCGGGAGAACCTGCTGAACCAGTCTGGGATCCTTCTCGGCGTGCCTGGCTCCGGCAAGTCCTTTTGTGCCAAGAGCATGATCTATCCGCTCATTCTTAATTCCGATGACGACATCCTGATATGCGACCCGGAGGGCGAATATGCCCCTCTTGTGGAAGCAATGGGCAAAGATATCGGAACGGTCGTAAAAGTCGCTGCAGGAGGCCGTGACAGGCTGAACGCGATGTATATGGTGGACGGATATGGTGACAATGATCCGCTGGTCGTAAAGACACAGTTCATTATGTCTCTGATCGAACAGATCGATAAGGGCGGGGTCGGCCCGAAGCACAGGTCCATTATAGACCGCTGCATGGGGGATATTTACCGCAGGGCGAGAAATACTGGCGAGGTACCTACGCTTACCACGCTGCGAGAGGAGCTTCTGAAGCAGCCTGAAGAGATCGCCAAGGAGATCGCTCTGTCGCTTGAGCTTTATACGGTCGGATCTCTGGATATCTTCGGTCATGACAGCAATGTGGATCTGAACAAAAGGGTCATAGTCTTTGATATCCATGATCTCGGTGCGCAGCTGAAACCTGCGGGACTGCTGGTCATTACCGATACAATGCTCAATCGCGTGGGATACAACTGGAAGCGCGGTAAACGAACGCATATCTTTATCGATGAATACCATGTTGTCTATGAGAACGAGTATAGTGCCGCTTTCTTTGATTCGGCGTGGAGGCAGTTCAGGAAGCGCAATGCGCAGCCGACGGCCATCACACAGAACGTGGACTTCCTTCTGGAAAGCCCGCAGGCGAGGGCGATGCTGTCCAATTCCGAGTTTCTGGTAATGCTGAGCCAGGCTCCGCAGGACAGACTCAGACTTGCCGATCTTCTGAACATCTCCGATGACCAGCTTTCCTACATCACTAATGCGGAGGCCGGAAGCGGGCTGATCAAGTACGGAAACTCTCTGGTTCCCTTTGTGAACCGTTTCCCAAAGGATACGAAGCTGTACGAACTGATGACGACCAAGCCCGGAGAGGGTGTGTTTGCTAGATAGGAGGACAGGATGGCAAAGCTAAGAAAGATAAAAAGCGGAAGCGCTCTCAGTCCTCCCGATAACAAGATGATTGCACAGAAGCAGATGCGAAGCCGGTATATCAGGACGGTTAAGAAGAAACGCAAGGAAGTAGTATTGACAATACCACTTGCGGCAAAAACCAGTAGTAACAATGCTACTTTTGCGTCGGAAACGGAAAAACATGACCATATCAGGCCAAAGCGGAAGGCTGATAATAAGGCCCGGATCTCTGCCGAAGGCATCCGTTATCATGACACCAGTACCTATAACGGTGGCAGAATGTTCGCTGAAAAGAGGCATAAGAAGCGCCTGGCTGAAAGAAGTCGCCTGACAGACAGAAGTATCAGTACGGCTGTTGCTGCACGAACCTTGAATGACTCTTTGAGTAACGCGACACAGCAAAGAACTGGGGAGAACGGCAAGCCTGATGAATACGCCGAGTCGCAGATCAGTTATGCAGGACGGAGGATGACGTATCGTTCAGCCACAGCAGTTTGGTCTGTTGGCAGGCAGCGGCAAGGCAATCTGAAAGGCAGGGTTTCAGCATCTATTCCGGTCAGAGGGCAACCGATTGCAGACGCATACCGTGAAGTACCTGTAAACTCCGGATTAGAAACTCTTTCGCATGGAGAATTCAACGTCAGGCAAGGCATGCGGCTGGCGACGGAACAATACAGACAGGAACGCCGTATCGAGCATGTGAAGACCGGTATCTCCGGCATGCTGCAGTCTGTACGCAAAGCGATCAAGGCTATAGCAGAAGCTTCGAAGAGTACCGCTGCCGCTATTTCCATTGCGGGAATCGGCAGCACTGTGGTTTTGGTCATAGTCTCAGTAGTACTGGTGCTTGCCATGACTATTAGCTCGTCCTTTGGTGAGTACGGCCTTGAGCTTTCCGATAACGACCTTGTGAATATTGCTCTTTCGCAGGTTGGTACCGAGAGCGGAGAAGAATACTGCAAGTGGTACGGTTTTGACCATGAAGTCGGCTGGTGCGCCATATTTGTATCATGGTGCGGTACGGAGGCTGGGCTTGTAAAGAAAAACCTGATGCCTAAGTTCGCATGGGTGCCTACTGGCGTCTACTGGTTCCAAAGCAGAGGTCAATGGCATCCTAACGACTATACGCCGAAGCCGGGCGACATCATTTTCTTCGACTGGTATGACTATGACCTTGATGAAGAAGGTAAGGAGATCGGTCAGGACGGACAGGCAGACCATGTGGGCATAGTCGAGAAGGTTGAAGGCGGCAGGGTCTACACCGTTGAAGGAAATACGACAGTTGATGGTATCTGCGCCGAAAAGCATTACCCGTCTGGGTACTTTGAGATACTTGGGTATGGGGAGATCCTGTACCCGTAATTTGAACGCGGCCACAGGCCGGGAAAGGAATGAAAGATGAATAACAATACTTATACCAGAAAAGTCGATGCACTTGGCAGAGTAGTACTGCCGAAAGAGATCAGGGAGCTGCTTGATCTTAAGCCCGGAGCCTTAATCCACTTCGAGATTGTGGATGACAAAGTACTGTTCAAGTGCGAACCAGTTAAAGAGTAGTTGCAAATTAAACCAAGAATTATGAGACGATTCCATTATTCGTATAATGCGGGTAGCGGAATCGTGTTTTTTTATTGTTTTTGTGTCGCTAAATGGCGGCGAAAGAAAAACAGGTTATTCCGTTGTAAAAGTGGATGTGATAATATATATATGTATTTCTATATCCATCTTGAAGGGAAGGATAATGTTTTATGCTAGGCGCAATAATCGGAGATATTGCTGGCTCAAGATTTGAGTGGAATAATAATAAATCTAAACAATTTGATCTGCTTACTTATAAATGCAAGCCAACAGATGATTCCA